>Ga0123334_1005527_pt1 | contig 12166 bp, 12 predicted proteins | sample BiotimSIPDNA_FD_89706 | JGI IMG/M metagenome (GOLD analysis project Ga0123334, IMG submission 89706) | Anaerobic biogas reactor microbial communites from Washington, USA - Biogas_R1 time_0 SIP DNA | ecosystem: Engineered > Bioreactor > Anaerobic > Unclassified | place: Washington, USA... | reverse complement strand
ATTATGACCGCGATCATCAAATCGATTTCTCAATCTTTTTGGACACAATCAATAATACGGTATCACTAACACCCTATACCAACCGGTTTATATCCGTAAAAGACCAGGCCCGCTAAATTTCATAGTATCTCCCTTCATTATCATAACTTGTTTCCAAGAGAATTCTATCACAAACATGTGTTTGGGTTAACTATGATTATAGTTAAAAAATCGGTCAGCCTCCCCGGGCCTCGCCTCCATGCTAAACCGCTTGACAATGAATTTACCACCACAATTTCAAGTGTTTTCATCTAAAACCACAATTCACATAGATAAACGGCTAACACCGCACCCAAAGCCACTTTCATTAACCCCTGTTCATAATAGGCTAAAATCAGCGCCACCATTATCCCCACCAGTGAACTGTAAAAATCGGAGGTTGAATCCAAGATCCCGGGAAAAGTCATTGCCCCTAAAACTGCAAAGGGTATATAATACAAAAACGACTTAAAAAACCGAGATTCAATTCTACGTCTATAAAGGGCAATCGGAAAAACTCTTGGAATATAAGTTACTACCGCCATCAAGATCACAGCAACCAATGTTTTAGTCAAAGTTATCCTCCTTCCTTGGAAAGAGAACCGCTCCGATTGTCGAGGCAATAATTGTAGCAATAATTATGCTCCATCCGGAGGATATTTTATTTAGGTACGGCGCCCATTTCAGAACCGAGCTTAATGACACTGCCACAATCACTACTACCAAAGCAGCTTTTGATTTTTTGGAAGCTGGGACAAAAAGCGCGATAAACATAGCATATAAAGCTATTCCCATCGAGCTTTGAAGTTTCTCCGAGAGTAATGAAGTGGTTACAGCCCCCAACACGGTTCCCAAAGCCCATCCCCAATAGGGACAAGTAATAAGGCCCATCATATAAGCGAAGGATACTTCTGTTTTCCCTAGAGAAGCTACGGCAAAAGTCTCATCCGTAATTCCAAAAGCCATGACGCATTTTTTGTAAAGCGGCATCCTAGTAATTTTCTGGGAAAGAGAAAGCGACATCAGCATGTATCGGATATTAATCACAAATGTAGTTAGGGTAATCTCAAAAAGGGACGCTCCGGCTATTATTAAACCGGCCCCGGCGAACTGTCCCGCTGAGGTGAGATTGGTTAATGAAATCAAAATAGCGATCCAAACCGGGATACCGCCGTTGACCGCCTTCAAGCCAAAAGTAAAGGAGACAGGGATGTAACCTAAGGCAATAGGTATCCCCTGTTTTATTCCCCGGTTAAAATCAGACCAATTTAGTTGTGTTTTTTTCATAGATTGTTGTTTCATTATGCTCGAAATTTTATCATTACTGACTAATCTAATCCCCGATTACTTCATATTGATTATACACCCTTATTCAATAATATTGAATGGATTATTTACTCTATGGAAAGAATCGGAGCGAAAGAATAATCCGAGATTTAACGGCAAAATAGTAGCTAATATTAAAGCCAATTTATAGCTATTTCTATTTACTTTTTAGCTACTATATGGTAAACTTTAGCCATAAAATTAAGGAGGGCGGTATTATGAGAGTTAGCACTACGGATTTACAGAACGCATTCGGAAAGTATCTATCTCTAGCCGAAAAGGAAGAGATCATCGTAGTCAAAAACGGCAAGAGTGTTGCTAAACTTACCCATTTTACTGAGCCGGACTTTTTTCTCGTCCATGAAGAAGCCAGGGAATATCGAACCACCAGAAAGGTCAGCTATGAGGAATACACAGCCCTGGTTGAATCCTCCGACCAAAGATACGAACTGATCGATGGCGAGATCTATCTCTTGGCTTCGCCAAAAGTGAACCACCAGATGGTAGTGAACGAAATTTCCTGGCATTTCAATAATTACTTCAGGGGAAAGAAATGCCGCCCTTTAACGGCGCCGCTGGATGTTAGGCTATATGGTTTTGCGACCAAGTTCGAGGAAGATCCGAATGTTGTCCAACCGGATATTATTATCATCTGTGATCTGGACAAGATCAACGAAGACTATAAATATGAAGGCATACCAACCCTAGTTGTCGAAGTATTGTCGCCATCGACCAAGGGCAAGGATCTGGTTTTGAAACTCAACCTCTACATGAAGAGTGGGGTTGCGGAGTACTGGGTCGTGGATTTAGAACAAAAAAACCTTATCCAATATGCCTTTACATCGGAAAGGGATATTGCCAAAGTAACCACTTTCCGGGAGGAGGATACGATTAGTTCAACCGCTTTTACAGGACTAGCGATCCCAATCCCTCAGATCTTTGCCGGACTCTAGATATAAATTATATCGCTTCTAGGTCACCATTTACGGATAACAATAATCAATAAATCCCGAACCTAATCATCTAAACATGTTTCAGGATAACGCGAAATAAGCCGTAAGCCGGTTTGAAAATTTTGCTATAACCAAGAACTTTCCAGGCCTTAATGATTAATCTCTCGTTAATCTTGGTGGAGTAATCATGGCCTCTGCATACGCTTCGTGTTCTTTCAGGGCTTTAAGAATCTGGTAACCAGCTTGGGAATGGCGTTTGAGACCTCTTGTCTCCGCTGTTGTTTATCCTGATACATATTAAAGTCGGCATCTCGCAACACAGCTTCAATTTGCTCCACCTTTTTCGTTTTTGCCGCAAATCCCACAGCTATAGATAACCGTACCGACCCCACCCGATAAAGGGATGACTCATTCTGAATTCTTTCCTTAACTGCCTGGGCCACTTCCAGCGATGTTTTAGGCATCAGAACACAGAATTCATCGCCCCCTATCCGCGCGACAATATCTTCCACCCTAAAAATATTCCCTAATAATTCTGCTGTCTTCTTAATCAAACTGTCCCCTAGTTCGTGGCCGAAGATATCATTAGTCAATTTCAGATTATTTAAATCAAGCATCATAATTGTAAATGGAAGGTTTCGATTAGTATCCAATCGATGCAACGCATCTTCCATGTAACGCCGGTTGTATAGCCCCGTGAGTTCATCATGAAAGCTCAGGTATTCGATTTTTTTTTGTTTTTCGAATACTTCGGTTACATCTTTGAATGCCATGACAAAACCGGTGACCTCACCATCGGGGAGATGAATGGGAGCAATACTTTCAAAAATAGTAAGTTCCTTTCCAGAACGGGATACAAGCGATATCAGATTATCATTACCTTTAGTCGGCTGATTTTTGAGACTTACCGACTCTCTCCATTTAATTGGCTTTCCAGTTTTAGGATGGACCAACCTAAGGACCTCATCGATATTTCTGCCGATCGCTTCTTGTTGGTTCCATCCGGTCAACTCTTCCGCCACTGGATTGAGTACAGTAATCCTTCCATTTACATTGGTGGCAATAATTCCATCTCCCACCGATAAAAGTGTCGATTGAAAAGTTTCCTTTTCTATAAATAAATCTTGCTGTGCTTGTTTGCGCTGAGTTATATCGGCAATGCTCCCGATCATCCGTTCCACTTTACCATCTGAATTTTTGACCCCGACCCCTCGATCTACTACCCAGATTACACTACCGTTATGACGAATCATCCGGTGCTCGCTGAAATATTCTCCCTGGGATTCGATAGCTTCATTGATTGATTTCAGCACCTGTTCCCGATCATCAGGATGGATCCGATTGGCAAATTCCTCCATCTTATGGGCAAGATAGCTATCATCCAGCCCCAGGATTGTGCACCAGCGCTTATTATGATAAACCATACCCTCCGTGATGCGCCAGTCCCAAAGGCCTTCCCCGGTCACGTCAAGGGTTACGCCCATCCGTTCCTCACTGTCTTTTAATTTTGCTTCAGTACTCTTTTTCCCGGTGATATCTTCACAGATTATGGCCAAATAACCTTCTTGGGGAGGATAAGCCGACATTTGCCACCAACACTCTAGTCCGTCGATATAGTATTCGAACTGCTTAGACTCGCCCTCCGACATGGTAGCAATCATCTGTTCAATCCCACGGCCAGCTTTCATTGGTATAATTTGAGCGAGGGATTTTCCCAATAGCATCCCGTCCTCCATATTAATCATTGCTTCAAAAGTACGGTTTACATCGACAATCTCATAAACCCCGAACTCACCCGGAGGGCTTTCGCCTACCTTAAGCAGTAAAAACCCTTTGTTCATCTCCTCAATCAAACGGTTTCTCTCTTTTTCCCTTTCTTCCGCAGCAGCCTTCAGCCTTTGCTGAGTCTTGATAAATCCTCTAATGTAACGTACAATCAAAAACTGGATGGTTATAAACATTATAATCAAGGCCAAAAAGTACCTGATATTGATATTGACCATCAAGTTACGCACGGTGTCAAAAACTACCGGTTCAGCAGTACTAATGACTATGGTTCCCTCAAGCAGTTCGCTGTCAATATAAGAATTGATCCTGCCATCAGCCACCATCATTTCTTGATTACGCTTCTCCTGAAGGAACGTCAGTTCATAAAGGCCTTCCTCCAGTTGGGCAATGATTGGAATGGCATCGCTAAATATCAGATCATAGGCTAGTATCTGCTCGCCCTTTTTCACCGGGGATTGTACCATGACAAGCTTATCTTCGGGTATATATCTAGAAACTAGCTTCTTTTCATCCCAGCGAATGAAGTTAGTAATACTCTCATCAACTCCAATCGAATGGATCACCCGGCCATCGATTGCAACTCTCGCTGCTGATCGCAACTGTTCAAAAACCGCAACACCATCAGTATAACGTGGAATGGTAAATGCTTTAAGTTCTGCAAAGGTCACCTTCCCGTCCAAATAATCAGCCAGCATATCCCTGATTACCGACCGGCTTGAAAGAGAAGCCGCATTATATCTGACGCTCATCACATACTCTTCCAGCACCTGATGCTTATTGTATGTAATAAGCTGATAGCTTTTCAGCACTTCGTGTTCGAGTTCTTTAGTAAGCGGTCGGTAAATGCCAAAAAATATAAAAAGCGAAATGATTACTAAAAAAAGAATAATCGTCAACCGTAACCGCTGATAGATTTGTTGCATATCGTTCAACTCCAATTAGATCTACAATATAAGGTATTTTTTAAACGAAATCAACATCTTACATTATAACTTAGCCGGTACATCCAGTTCTTTCCCTACGATTCTTCCCGAATTCTTAAGAAATGAAGCTGACATTCCTTCGAAGTTCTCACCTGGAAACTCCCAGCCCCCGGCAAAGTTTTCTTTTGGCGCGCCTCTAGTGATTAAAACCTTGTTATCATCCGTTATAACTCCTGCCGTAACTTTGATTACTTTCATAAGTTTACACCTCTTTAAGAAATAAGGTGGCATATGCCACCCTATTAAAATACGTTATCTCTGTTTATAATAGCCCTAATTTAATTAGTACTTAATAAATTTTCCCCCTGGCACACCGCAAATACTACATTTTTCAGGCTGAAATTTTTCGATATTGCCGCAGACCGGGCAGAGATAATAGAATACTTCTTCAGTCTGGTCAAGATTCTCTAATGCTTCCTGATAAAGCTTAGCATGAACTTCTTCCGCTTTCATCGCAAAGTTAAAGGCCATGAGCGCAGCTTTGTTCCCAACCGCTTCGGCTTCCTTGGCAAAAGGCGGATACATCTCCTGGTACTCGTGGGTTTCACCTGCAACAGCATCTTTCAGATTGTCGGCGGTTGAACTGATTTTTCCAGTCACTTCAAACTCTTTTAAGGCATGAAGGGTTTCGGCATCGGCGGCTGCTCTAAATAATTTGGCGGCATTCATTTTTCCTTCTTGCTCCGCTTTCTTGGCGTAAGCCAGATACTTTCTATTGGCCTGGGATTCCCCGGCAAATGCCTCCATCAAATTTGCCAAAGTTTTGTTTTCACTCATTTTTTTATCCTCCTCATTTCGACTGATAATCTCTAATAGTTTTTCCACAACCTCTTTTGGGAAACTCTCCGGTTGCTTTTGATCCAGAAGTGACTGTAGAAATTGCTTCGTGTTTTGGCTTTGGGGCAACATATAGCCTGCTTCACGGAGAAGATCCTCCGCCATAATACGGTTGGACTTTTCGATGGCAACCGCCAACTTCCCAGGTAATCCCGTAGCGATCTTCTCCTGTTCGGCCTTGTTGCGGAGCAATGTTTTCAATGCACTAATAACGGTTTCAGTTTTGGGCTGTTGCAAAGGATACTCTGTGGGTACCAGGGAAATCGCCCCGGATGGGCAGGCATCGGCACAATCGCCGCAACCGATACACTTCGCCACATCAATAATGCTGTTTTCGGTGTCGGTTGCTCCGGTCGGGCAAACATAAAGACATAAGCAGTCTTTGGTACATAAACGGATATTTCTTACTGCATATTTTGTAGACATTGGCACTACCTCCCTTCCACCTTTTCAAATTTCCAGTTTGGTACTTTACAAACCGGACATACCTCCGGTAGTTTATCTCCGATATAAACGAAGCCACAGATAGTACAGACGTAAACCCCGGTCTTATCAAACATGGCATCGCCCTCTTTTTGATAGCGGGTTAAGAGCGACTTTAAAATACGGGTCACCTTTTCATTCCAAACCAGAGCACGAAGGGCACCGCGATCCTTGACTGTTGAGGCTGCCCCATTAGCATTGGGCAAACCCTCCTCCAGGTCTTTTTCGACACAGGCAAGCAACTGGTCAAAATCCGGATCTTGGGCTGGAGCCGAAGCCGCTTTAAAATAATCGGCCAGTTCAGTAAAGAGAGCTGCTGCCTCCGGCTGATACTGCTTTTCACAGCCTCGTGCCAGATTCGAACAAAGAGCGCTAACTTCCAATGAAGACAGTTCTTTCATCTCCGGGGAAATCTTAGTTATAGGTATCTGCTTTTTTTCTACAGCTGGGATGGACTCGCCCTGTTTCTCAAATTCCCCTTTGGGAGCTCCGCAAATTGGGCAGACCCAATCATCCGGCAGATCCTGCCACCTTGTACCCGGCCCAATACCTGCTTCGGGAATACCCTGGGCTTCGTCATAAATATAGCCACAAACGGTACATACATATTTCGCCATAATATTACCTCCTTCACTTGATTTCATTTTGACATTGAAAGACATCGCGGACAGATCCCTTTGAAATTGACATTCTTCTCCTTGATCACGAAATTGATTAAATCGTCGAATACCAGAGAATCCGTATCAATGCGAAAATCATCTATTCTCGCACAGGATTCACATTTAAAATGTCCGTGGTTTTCAACATTAATATCATATCTCGTTTCGTGATCTTCGATGTTAATAGCCCGCACCAAGCCTGCTTCGACTAAAACTCGCAGTGTGTTATAGACGGTGGTTTTTGACAAGGTCGAGATCTCCTGATGCAGTTCGGTAAAGATCTGATCAACGGTGGGATGATACTGATTTTGGATTAAATATTCCAAAACCTTTAGCCGTTGGTGGGATAGATTAATATGTCGGATCTTTAATTCTTCCTTCAAATCTTCAAAAGATGCTTTCATTAAAACTCACCACGCGATTAATTGTAGAAATTACTAAATTGTAATTATTGCAATTTAGTATCCATTATAAATTTATTATACTTTAGCAAAACTTAAAGTGTCAATAGGATTTTCCAAGAAACAAAAAAGGTTTTAAGTTTTGCTCCCAATCGGCAAATCTTAAAACCTTCGGACAATGCTCACTATTGCAACATTAATTTTTCCAGCATAAGCGGTTCAATATAAACGCCGTCTTTATAAGCTCTCATATTTCCCCCGGAGATCTCATCGATCAAGACAATCTGCCTGTCTTTCCCTACCCGGCCAAATTCAAGCTTAATATCATATAGTTCAATGCCTTTCTTACCAAGTTCATCTTTGACTATGCCGGAGATCTTTATTGTAAGATCCTTTAGGACAGTGTATTCTTCCTTGGAGAGTATTCCCAGCATTGCCAGGGCATCCTCGCTAATTGGGGGGTCCTGACGTTGATCATCCTTAACCGTAACTTCGACAAAGGCATCCAAAGACTGTCCTTCCATTACATACTTACCATAGCGGCGGTAAAAACTTCCTACCGCCCTGTACCTGCAGATGACCTCCAGTCCTCCTTTGCCAAATACTGTTGCCGGTTTCACAATCATAGCGGCTTGATCGAGATCGGCCTCTATGTAGTGGGAAGGGATGCCTTTTTCGGTCAATTTTTCAAAAAACAATTTAGTCAACTTCAGTCCCGATCTTCCAACTCCCTCGATTGTCAATCCCACCGTATTGGCGCCGGGATCGAACTTACCATCCTCACCTGTAACATCGTCTTTAAACTTAAGTAGATAATTGCCGTCCTCAAGCGCATAGACATCTTTAGTTTTTCCTTTGTAAACAAGCTTCATTCTTAGATTCCTTCTTTCGCAAGATAATAGGGATATGGCCTATCTAGAAAATACCAAACAACATGAATTATATTGAATACATTACCACCACGAAGATCACGAAGACGGGGGGAAGAAAATCTATTCTTCCGTTCCCCTTCGTGTTCTTCGTGTCCTTCGTGGTATAAATGTCCAGTTTTCATCCTTTCATGTGCCCCGGAGGGCCGGGGTGGGTGACTTCGTGGTCATGATCATAATAGCTAAATAGTGTTGGAGATGGTTATATTTTAATGAAATTATGGCGACTTGTAAAGAAGGAGTTCCTCCGAATGCAAACACCTCGCTCCAAGAAGACGGCGGAGTATGCGGTGACAATATACAGGAAAGGCTGTAAATGTCGAAAACGAAAAATCACCTAAACGTAGGTCTAGGCGATTATACTGGACACCTATTAATATTGAATATGATAATAATAACTTGGGTTAATTCAATCTTTACTTGACTTAACTTTATCTTTTTTCAATAGATCTCGGATTTCGGCCAGTAGTATTTCTTCATTCGTAGGCTTGATTTCGACCGGAGGTTTTTCAATCTCTTTCTTTTTTATCCGGTCTAGCAGACGGATGAAGAAGAAGATAGAGAAAGAAACGATTAAAAAGTCGACAATGCTCTGAATCAAGACACCATATCTAATAACGGCCTGACCGATTTGAAGTTGTAAGCCGGAAAAGTTTAAACCTCCGAGTATCAGACCGAAGATAGGCATCAAAAAATCGTTCACCAGCGATGTGACGATTTTTCCAAAAGCACCGCCAATAATGACGCCGATGGCCAGGTCGATGATATTACCTTTCATCGCAAATTGTTTGAAATCATTCCACATGGGTATCCCCGCTTTCATATAAAATTTGTAGCGCCGCTTAATCTGATGCCAATATATTCGTCAATTAGTTGACTCTCTCCTTTTGGTCCTTATTGGCATTTATAACGCCCCAATCACGTTTAGATGACTTCATACAAGTAGGTTATTTGCCATTTCAGCCGACATGCAAATTGGAATTTGTCTTTATAATCTGACTTACGCGGTGCGTCTAATCGGCAAATTAAACCTCGCCGCCTTTTTTTGTTGTGATTCTAAATGTCAATTCTGTCATACTTATCATTATTATAATAAAAACGGAGAGATACATGGGAAGTATTGCGAAACTGATTAAAGTACCGAGAAGTCCAAATAACGGCGGAATAAATGTCGAACCGACATAGGCGCTTGCCATTTGAATCCCGATAATCGCTCCGGAATTCTCTTCACCGAAATTATTCGGCGTGGAATGAATAATGCAGGGATAGATTGGCGCACAGCCGAATCCGATAATGATAAATCCGGCAAGTGGGACAATTGGATTCCCCGTAGGAATCAGCAAAGAAATAACCCCGCAGGATAAAATGGAAGTGCCGAGAATAATCATTTTTCTGTCACCGAGCTTATCCATAATAAAGCCACTGAGAAATCTGCCAACGGTCAACCCTATGTAAAACAGTGAACCAAATTGAGCTGCCCGTTCTGTTGTTATGCCCTTAACTTCAACCAGATAGGTACTCGCCCAATACATCGCAGTTGCTTCTGCAGCACAATATGCGAAAAAGCCGATTAGAAAAGAAGGAACGCCCTTGATTTTCAGTGCACCGATTAATCCGATGCTTTTTGCATTATCTTCGACATTTTGCCGATTGGCTTTCCAGACAGGGAGAGTGGCAAGGAGAAGTAGACCGATACCAAGTTGAATGAAACCGACAACGCGGTATCCGTTGTTCCAAGTCGAATTTGTTAAAGCATAGCTCATGACAAACGGACTGACAATCGTTCCTACGCCCCAAAAGCAATGTAGCCAACTCATGTGTTTTGATGTATAGTGGAGGGCAACATAGTTATTCAATGCGGCATCAATTGCCCCGGCGCCAAGACCGTAAGGAATTGCAAATACGATGAGCATCCCGAATTGATTCGAAAAGGAAAAACCAAACAAAGCAATCGCCGTAAGAAATACACTGATTACAGTTAAAATACGAGTACCGAGCTTTCTTGTCAACTTATCTGATAGAAGACTTGATACAATCGTTCCTCCCGATATGACCATAGAAATGATTCCCATAAAAGATATCGGAACATTCAAGTCATTATGTATAACAGGCCATCCCGAGCCAAGAAGCGAATCGGGAAGTCCAAGGCTCATAAAAGCTATATAAATAAGTGCAAGTAAAAGTGAGTACATTCCTATTCCTCCAAATTCTAATATATCGCACAATAGCAACGTTTTTTAGCCAACATCCAACCTGACCACTTGACTATCAAAAACCGCCCCTATGGACTTGTTTCCTCGAACCGAAATAATCATGATTTTCGCTCAATGGGTCTCGCACCTATATGTGCTGAAAAGCCTTCATTTCAAGGCTTTTCAGCTACTCAATCTTTTATCCTTGTTACTCTCGCCACGCACTCCACATGGAACGATAGCATCAGATTGATGTCGGGTATGTAATTTTCGTTTTGTCCGTTAGAGGGAATAGGTCAATAGTGGATTTTATGGGGATGTTCTGTTCGAGGGAACAGTTCAACGGATTTCATCTGTTCGAGGGAACAAGTCAATATAAGTGTTCTAATCTTGCCGCCCCAAAGTAAATCGTTAAAGATTGCTTCCTGTTGCACTCCCCAAATTTTAGTTGCTTTCTTTGTATGCTGTCCACCGATTATATACATCTCTCAATGGTGCATCCAGATAACCTAAAGCCTTGTCCCTTATCCAATCCGGCACACCATAGGCGGCCTCTGCTATGCTGCCAGTGATTGCTGCAAGCGTGTCGCTGTCGCCTCCGAGAGAAATGGCATTTCGGATTGCGTCTTCAAAGTCCGTGCTTTCAAGAAATGCGATAATCGCCTGTGGCACAGTATCCTGGCAGCTTTCATTGAAGCGGTAGGTTGGACGAATTTTGTCAAGCGTCCGGGATAGATCATATCCAAGATTGGATTCTATCAACTTTTTCATTTCCGCTTTCAACTCTTCAAGCGACCACGGCTGGCAATAATCGAAAGCGTGACCTCCGGCGTAGAACCGGCTCAAAAATATCGCTGCTGCGGTAGCTTGTGCGCCTTTGATACCTTCAGGGTGGTTATGCGTCACCTCAGCAGATTTTGTTACACATTCCCAACCGTTTGATGGCCAACAACCTGTACGCCCATAGAATCCGCAATTCATCACCCAAGCGCAAGGTGAAACCCTCATCGCCGAACCGTTACCCCAAGAATTGTAGGGCTTACGGTCACCAGAGTGAATCCAACTTCCAAACCTGCCGCCATATCCTGCGTCGGGATATAGCCGTCCCCACTTTTTATATGCGTTAATAAAATCATCGACTTCGCCGCCGTTCATTAGAGCGTCTGCTGTGGCTATGGTCATCACTGTATCATCTGTGAAAAAGCAGTCGTCGCGGAACAGTGGGAAGTCTTTTGTTTTGATGTTATGCCACTCGTAGACCGAGCCTACGATGTCTCCTATAATCGCTCCAAGCATTATTTACGACCTCCTCGCCGCTTCACGTCCTTGCGGATTTCCTCAAAGCAAGCCTCGTCAACGGTTCCCGCCTCCCGGAATGTCGCCACAGCGCTTGCCATTACCTTAAAGTTCAGTTCCGTCCCCTCACTGTCGGCCAGATAATCAATCGCTCTGTCAGGAGCAATCCCGAAGCTCCTGGCTGTTTGAACTGCATCAATATTCGCACCAAGAAAGATAAACTCCCAGCCAAATTTCGTTTTTTGCCTTTCAATCTGCGCTTTTACCTTTTCTGCAGAGTATTCACGACTGGAGTTTTCTT
>Ga0123334_1005526_pt1 | contig 12166 bp, 10 predicted proteins | sample BiotimSIPDNA_FD_89706 | JGI IMG/M metagenome (GOLD analysis project Ga0123334, IMG submission 89706) | Anaerobic biogas reactor microbial communites from Washington, USA - Biogas_R1 time_0 SIP DNA | ecosystem: Engineered > Bioreactor > Anaerobic > Unclassified | place: Washington, USA... | reverse complement strand
TCCTATTGTGTTGTTTGTAATATATTACCATTTTCAATTATATATGTCAACAACAACCACAGGGGACAGCCCAAACCACGGGGACAGACCCTTTGGCTGCTTTTGCACCCGGGGGGACACACCCCATGGATGTTGATGAAGCTAAAGCCTTGATTTGCAAGCTTTTGTAAGCATCAACATCCATGGGGTGTGTCCCCCCGGGTGCAAAAGCAGCCAAAGGGTCTGTCCCCGTGGTTGGTCTGTCCCTGTGGTAGCTGTTGACATATATAATTAGAAATGGTAATATATTACAAACAACACAATAGGAGGTGAGGGTTTGAGCGCCCGATTCGACAGGATGAAAATCGGAGTGATTGGCCTGGTACCCGGTGCAGGTGCCGGTTTTGTCTCCGCATGTTTAGCGGGAGCTCTGGCCGAAACCGGAGAACATTCTCCTGCACTTTTAGAGCTGTGCGGAGAGGGGCTTTATGATGCCCTCGCCATGGACAAGCACTTTGCCGGAAGGGATTACTATCCCTTTTTCCAATCGGTCGCGGCAGACAGGAGCATTCGTTGCAGGAACAATCTGCACCGTGGAGTGAATTGGATCCTGAAATCTCCGCCTGAGTACGGAATAACCTTAGACCTGTTGAAAATGATCCGCATGGCAAATCACTCTGCCGGCGACATTATCATATGCAAACTAGCGGAAGTGAAGGAGGAAGAACTATTCAGACTGCTGTGGGATATGGACCGGGTACTGGTGGTAATAGACCCCCTGCCATCCAGGATGCTGGCCGGGCATAAATTGCTTTGCCGCCTTCGTACATCCGGGCTGCCTGTTATCTATCTGATCAACAAGATGAACGGAGGAGTCAGCCGCAGGGATCTGTTAAACTATTTGAAACTGAGAACGCCACACTTTCTTCCTATGTTGGAGCCGGAAATAATATATGGCGCGGAGTACAGCTGCAGATTACCCTATGATCTGGATTCTGCCAGAACCAGGATAAAAAAGTCAATGAATGGTCTGATACGGGAGTTACTGGATGCACAGACGCCATAATGTAATATACTTGTAATACAATTTCGGTTCTCTCTAATCTGGTTTTATATTATAATAGCATGTAGAAAAAGTGCGTATTTTGTAAGGTTGCGGAACATTTTGTAAGAAACCGCTTTTTAGTGTGGAATAAATCAAAGGAATGACCTGTTTATGATAAAGTTCGAGAATGTCACAAAAATGTATGGCAGTAACATTGGGATCGAAGATGTGACCGTTAGTATCGATAAAGGTGACTTCGTCTTTCTGGTTGGCCCGAGTGGAGCGGGGAAATCCACCTTTATCAAGCTGATCTTAAAAGAGGTATGCGAAGACAAGGGCAGGATCCAGGTCAATGGCATGGATGTGACACGCCTGTCCAATCGCCAGATACCCAAATTGCGCAGGAGCATCGGTATCGTTTTTCAGGATTTCCGGCTTTTGCCCAACAAAACCGTTGAAGAGAATGTCGCATTTGCTATGGAGATTTTACATATCAGTTCGAGGACAATTCGGCGTAATGTACCTCAGGTGTTGAATCTGATGGGTATAAGTTCGAAAGCCAAGAAGTACCCCCATGAGCTTTCTGCGGGAGAGCAGCAAAGAGTTGCAATCGCCAGAGCGGTGATCAACAACCCCACCGTTCTCATCGCGGATGAGCCTACCGGAAACCTGGATCCGGATACGGCCTGGGAGATCATGCAGCTGCTGGACCAGATCAACCGAAGAGGAACCACGATTCTCATGGTTACCCACGCAAAAGACATTGTGGATCGAATGGGAAAGCGCGTTATAGCCATTGATAAGGGTAAAATCGTCCGGGATGACAGGGGCGGTGCCTATGGCTATTACGAAGATGAAGAAGCCCATAGCTTCCGATGCAAACCGGGAGGAGTGTTCGATAGCAATGTTTATTAGAGGGATTGGACATGCCATTAAACAGGCATTTATACAGATATTCAGAAACAGAGCCATGTCCTTTGCATCCTTGTTTTCCATAACTGCCATGCTCTTGATCTTAGGGCTTTTCTTCATTCTCATCGTCAACGTCAACATGGTGACAGAGAGTGCGAAGAAACAGTTTGATACCATCCAGATCTATCTTATGGATCAGACAGATCAAGTGGCGGCCACACGGATGATACAGGAACTTTCAGACCTGGAAGGAGTGGCAAAAGCCTGGTACCTTTCCAAGGAAGACGCCATGAAGGAATACAAGGTCAAATGGGGAGATAAGGGTTATTTACTGGACGGATTCACGGAGAATCCCCTTCCCAACTCCATAAGGGTGCAGGTATCCGATTTGTCACTGGCGGACAGTGTGGTGGAAGTTGCAAAGAAGTTTGAAGGAATAGAAGATATCAAGTATTACCAGACCGCAGTCGACAAGTTGCTTGCTGTGACGAACTATATCCGGACAGGAGCTCTGGTAATCATCATCTCACTTGTAGTGGTGTCCGTGGTTGTCGTTGCCAACACCATCAAGCTCACCGTCCTTGCAAGAGCGCGTGAAATCAACATTATGAAATATGTGGGTGCGAACAACTGGTTTATCAGAGGACCCTTCCTGGTAGAGGGTATGCTCATCGGATTTCTTTCCGCAGGCGTTTCTGTGGGACTGGTGAGTCTGGTTTACAACAAGATCATGGAACTCTTCGGGACGGATATGTTTTTGATGTTTTCCGTCACTATGGTTCCGGAGCGTTTCCTGATCATAAATCTTATTATGATATTTATGGCTCTCGGTATCAGCATCGGAGCCGTTGGAAGCATTATTTCAATGCGGAGATTTTTAGACACATAAGGGGAAGGGGTTCTAAGATGAGGAAGAAAGGTTGGATTTGCTACAGTCTTGTTGCGATGCTGTTATTCTCAATATTGAGCGTGGGCCTCAGCTACGGGGGCAATGAGCAGGACAAGCTGGATGAACTAAACAGGCAGATCAATCGGCTGCAGTCTCAGCTGAAGGCAGGGAAGGCCGAAGAAAGCAAGCTGAATTCTCAGATCAAGAATTTGGACAACCTCATTAAGGCAGCCGAAGGGGAAATCCGGGATCTGCAGAGCGAAATTGCGCAGACCAACAAGAAAATAGCGGAAGTTGAGGCTCAGCTTAAGGCCAAGCAGTCTGAAATAGATAAGCAGAACGACGAAATGGCTGACCGGATCCGTGCAATGTATAAAAACGGAGATGTCGGGATCCTGGAAGTTCTATTAGGTTCGGAGAGCATAACGGATTTTCTCACCAACCTGGATATGGCTCAGAAGATCTTTGACAACGATGTATCCTTGCTGGAACAGCTGGAAGAACAGCACAAGTCTATCGATAAGTACAGAAAGCAGCTGGAAGAACTTAGGGCCACGCTGTCCACGAAAAAGCAAGCAGAGGCTACAAAACAGGGTCAGCTCCAGGCCAGCAGGGGTGATGTTTCCCAGTTGAAGGCTGAAATAGCCAGCGATAACAAGGCGCTGGAAAAGCAGATCGATGCTGTTAACGAGGAAGCAAATGCACTTATTGCAGAAATTCTGAAGCTGCAGGGCACAGGGGATTACGTGGGAGGTGTACTTGGGTGGCCGGTACCGTCCACAAAGCGAGTTACCTCGGAGTTCGGCTACCGGGTCCATCCCATCCTAAAGGTAAAGAAGTTACATACGGGTATGGATATCGGTGTGGCGAAAGGCAATACAGTGGTTGCAGCCAATGCGGGAAAGGTCATCAAAGCTGCCTGGAACAACAGCTACGGGTATATGGTAATGATCGACCACGGTGGTGGTATCGTAACTCTGTATGCCCATAACAGTCAGCTGAAAGTGAAGACCGGCGACATAGTTACGAGAGGACAGACAATTGCCCTGTCCGGGAGTACGGGCATGTCAACAGGTCCACACCTCCACTTTGAGGTCCGTGTCAACGGTGAATACAAGAATCCAAGAAACTATCTGTAACAGGAGTAATAATGCAGAAACAATGGGTTTTTCCCATAAAAGAAGATAATAAAGACATTTTGATATCACTTTTAGAGAAAAGAGGAATCATAGGTCAGGAGTCTGTGGAAGAGTTCCTATCCGACAGACCGCAACTGACCCATGATCCTTTTTTAATGAAGGATATGAAGGAAGCTTCCGATCGGATCCTGGCGGCTCTGGATAAACATGAACATATTTGTATCTATGGGGATTATGATGCAGACGGAGTATGCGGCGTCAGCCTGATGATAGAAATACTGGGTAAGCTGAATGCGGATCTGTCCTACTATATTCCTTCCCGTTTTGAAGAAGGCTATGGGCTGAATCAGGAGGCCATCGCAAAAATTAAAGACAGGGGTACCCATCTCATCATAACCGTAGACTGTGGCAGCGTTTCTTATGACGAAGTGGAATATGCAAAAGAGCTGGGTATGGATGTTATTGTAACAGACCATCATAATCTCAATGACAAGCCGGCGTCCTGCCTGTTGATCAACCCGAAACAGGAGGACTGTCCTTATCCGGAAAAGGGACTTTCCGGATGTGGTGTGGCCTTTAAGCTGGCGCAGGCATTGCAACGCAAATTACCAAAGAAACTAACAAAGGCAGATCTGAATAAAATGCTTGATCTGGTGGCTATTGCAACGGTGGGCGACATCGTTCCGCTTACTGGTGAAAACAGGACGATGGTCAAGTATGGCATTCGAGTGATCAATAGCGGAAAGAGATCAGGTCTCTCCATGCTCATAAAGGGAGCCGGATTAAAAGATGGTGAAATAAATTCTGAAAATATTGCATATGTTATAGTGCCTCATCTGAATGCGGCAGGCCGCATGCTTTCGGCAAGGACCGGTGTAAAGCTGCTCACAGCCGACACGGAACAGGAATGGAAAGAGGCAGCGAATTGCCTGCTGGAAAACAACCGGGAGAGAAAGCGGATCCAGGATATTGCTTTCGAAGAAGCCGTAGCACAGATAGATGAGTGCGGATGTCAGGAAAGATTTCTGATCCTGGATCTTCCCAATGCACATGAGGGAATCACCGGTATCGTTGCAGGAAAGATAAAGGATAAATACAATCTCCCAACAATAATCGTCACCCCTACCGGTGAGAATAAGCTGAAGGGGACGGGAAGAAGCATAGAAGGTCTGGATCTGTATGAAATGCTTTCTGCGTGCAGCCACTTGTTTGACAAATTTGGCGGCCACGCAGGAGCCTGCGGATTTACCATGGACAGCGCAAATCTGCAGGTCCTGCGGGAAGCGCTCTGCACTTCCGCAGAAAGCCGCTATCGCACCGATCCCCTGTTATTCCAATCCAGGCTCAACATAGACATCGAGCTTGAGGCCGAGGAGCTCAAATATGAATTGATCTCCTGTATTGAGAAGTTTGAGCCCTACGGTCACAAAAACTCCAAACCTATTATTGCGATACGCGGGGTCTCCCTGTCCGGTCCCTGCTACATGGGAGACAGACAGCAGCATGTGCGCTTTTATGCCGATGGGGTCTCCTGCATTCTCTTTAACAGGGCGGATGAGTTCAGAGAATACTATGAACAGGGACGGCCGGTGGATATAGCGGGTTATCCGGAGATCAATCGGTGGAACGGTTCCGAGAAGATCCAGTTTATGGTCATCGACCTGCGTTGACCAACCACGGGGACAGACCCTTTGGCTGCTTTTGCACCCGCGGTTGGTCTGTCCCCCCGGGTGCAAAAGCAGCCAAAGGGTCTGTCCCCGTGGTTGGTCTATGATATAATAGAAAAATCAATTTTATGTGAGGAGAGGAAACTCGTCCAATGATAACATTAAGTAAACGAAACCTGATCATACTGCTCGTCGTCGCCTTAAGCGCCGGCCTTGTATTAATGGGAGGCTACAGCCAGATCTACGGCATCGTCACAGACCAGATAAAAATAAGCGCCGAACAGTATGAAGATTACCAAAGGATCAAGGAAAACTACGGCCAGCTGGACGCTCTGCAACAGCTTATTGAGGAGAGATATTACGTACCTGTTGACAAAGAGAAGCTTTATGAAGGCATCTACAAGGGTCTGTTCGCAGGAATCGGGGATCCGTATTCTGCTTACCTGACCAAGAAAGAGTATGAAGATCTTCAGATTGCTGCATCTGGAGAATACCAGGGGATCGGTGTGACGATAGCCCCGGATAAACAGGGCTTGATCAACGTGGTGGCACCCATTGATGGTACTCCTGCCTTCAAAGCAGGAATCAAATCCGAAGACAAGATCCTCTCCGTTGACGGAGTCGAGTACAGCGGAGAAACCATAGACGCTGCGGCAGCAGCTATGCGGGGCAAAGAGGGCACTGAGGTTACCATCTCCATCCTCAGAGGAGATGTTCCCATGGAGTTTACCATCAAGCGTGCAAAGATCGTCCTTGAAACGGTAAAAGGAGAAGTGCTGGAAGGAAACGTGGGATATATCCGGGTTAGTTCTTTTGAAAAACACACCGCAGAGGACTTTATCGAGACTTTGAGAAACATGGAGCTCAGCGGCGTAAAAGGTCTGGTTATTGATCTCCGGGATAATCCGGGAGGGTTGGTAGACGTTTGCATCCGGCTTGCCGACTCCTTGCTGCCCGAGGGAGTTATCACCTATACCGAGGATCGGAAAGGTGAAAAGAATTACTACACCTCCGATCCGGCTGCTACAGAGATCCCGTACGTTGTATTAGTAAACGGCGGCTCTGCCAGTGCCAGTGAGATCGTGGCGGGTGCTATCAAGAGCACCGGTGTGGGGAAAATAGTCGGAACTACCACGTATGGCAAAGGAATCATTCAGGAAATTGTACAGCTGGACAGCGGCGATGCCACAAAACTCACTGTGATGCAGTACTTCTCCCCGGATGGAAACGTGATACATGAAAAGGGAGTAGAGCCGGACTATGTAGTGGAGATCACAGAAGAAGACTTTACGGACGGCGTACTGGAAAGAGAAAATGATAAACAGCTGCAAAAAGCTTTAGAGCTGCTGAAATAACATAAATGAGGATGCAGCCCTTTCGGGAAGCATCCTCATTTCGTATAGTTATCTGTTATCTGCCTTCCTTATATCTATTAAGGATGAGCCTGTAGCCGTCTGCTCCGTAAATGAGGCAACGATTTACCCGGCTGATGGTAGCCGTGCTGGCCTTTGTGATATCTTCGATCTCATTGTAGGTTTTCTTCTGATCCAGAAGGCGAGCCACCTGAAAGCGCTGAGCGATTGCCTGGAGTTCCTTTATCGTGCAGATATCCTCAAAGAATCGGTAGCACTCTTCTTCTGTTTCCAGCAACAAAATGGCTTTGAATAAATCATCTGTTTCCTGATTCTTCAACTTTGATTCGTAGCTCATAATTACTCTCCATTTCCTTAACACAAAACGGATACTTTACTGCTTTACAGTGTAATTATACAATGACTGATCTTTATTGACAACTGCATTTTTTTCCAATAGAATGTAAAGGTATAAAAGGGAGTAGTTTAGAGTTTGCGATCAACATTTCGGCGCAGTCTGTTGCTATATTACAGCAGCATACTGACCTGGTTGCAAACCCGCGTGCGGAAACAAGACTTTTAGCATAGAATGCATTGCTTTGCAGATATTATGTTAAAGGTCTTTTTATCTTTACAAATATCTGCCACCTCAGTAAACAGATAAAGGAGTGGACTAAATGTACGAACAGCAGTCAGCGCAACAAGTATTGGAAGAATTACACGTTAGCCAACAGACTGGGCTATCTGAAGAAGAGGCAGCCAAGCGCCTTCAAAAATACGGCCCCAACGCCTTTCAGGATCAAAAGCCTAAAACTAAGGTGCAGATGTTTATCGCACAGTTGCGTGATCCCATGATTTATATCCTTTTCGCAGCAGCGGGAATTTCATTGTTCTTGCAGGAATTTGCTGATGCACTGATCATCCTGGCTATTATTCTTCTGAATGCTACCATTGGCATGATCCAGGAAGCAAAAGCAGAGAAATCCTTAGAGGCACTGAAGAAGCTTTCCAGCCCCACAGCCCTTGTCAGGCGGGATGGAAAGATATTCGATATTGAGGCATCGAAGCTAGTCCCGGGTGATATCGTGATCCTTGAAGCGGGTAGGATCGTACCCGCCGACCTGAGACTCTTAAGCAGCGTCAATCTGAAAATAGAAGAGTCATCTCTTACCGGTGAGTCAGTTCCTGTGCAGAAGGAAGCGGAATTTGTGGCAGAAGGTGATATCACCCTTGGCGACCGTCTGAATATGGCATATCTCTCTACCAGCATTGCCTATGGCAGGGGCGAAGGAGTTATCGTTAAGACGGGTATGGACACGGAGATCGGTAAGATCGCAAAAATGATCAACGAATCCGTTGATGAAATGACACCTCTCCAAAAGCGTCTTGGTGATCTGGGGAAAGTGCTTGGTATTCTGGCCTTACTGCTCTGTGTGGCACTGTTTGGGATTGCCCTGCTTCAGGGCAGAGATGTGATGGAAATGCTTCTTACAGCTATTTCCCTTGCCGTTGCTGCAATCCCCGAAGGCTTACCTGCCGTTGTCACCATCGTGCTTGCCCTGGGGGTTATGCGAATGGTTAAGGTCAACACCATAGTCAGAAGGCTTCCTGCCGTAGAAACTCTGGGCTCTGTCAGCATCGTGTGCTCTGACAAAACCGGCACGCTGACCCAGAACAAAATGACGGTTACCAGGGTGTACCTGGATGGCAGTATGAAGAGCGTAAAAGATTTGAACTACGTAGAGGATGCACTCTTTGTAAATGGCTTTATTCTCTGCACAGATGCCATGGCAGAAGGCGATTCCCGGATAGGTGATCCAACGGAACTAGCCCTTCTGGATATGGGAACTACGCTGGGTGTCGCTAAAAAGCAATTGGAAGAATCAAATCCAAGAGTCAACGAACAGCCTTTTGATTCCGGAAGGAAGATGATGACAACAGTCCATAAGGATGCTGATGGAAGTGTAATCGGCTACACAAAGGGTGCTATGGACAGAATTCTCATTCATTGTGACCACATCCTGGAAAACGGCAATATCAGGCCGATCACAGAGACCGATAAGAAGAACATTGAAGATGCTTCAAAAGAAATGGCAACCATGGCCTTACGTGTTCTTGCCCTTGCAATAAAGAAAAATGATGATTCAGCTACGGAAGAAAACCTGACCTTTGTGGGTCTTGTTGGAATGATCGATCCTCCCAGACCGGAAGCCGCCGGTGCAGTTGAAATATTCAAAAAAGCTTCCATTACCACGATCATGATAACAGGCGACCATAGGGACACGGCCTTAGCCATCGCTAAAGAACTGGGCATAGCCGACAGCGAGGATCAATGCATTACGGGAGATACACTCTCGCGCATGTCTCAGGAGGAGCTCAATGCTGCTGTTGATAAGTTAAGGGTATTTGCCCGTGTTTCCCCTGAGAACAAAGTGATGATCGTCAACGCTTTCAAAGCCAACGGACACATTGTTTCCATGACCGGGGACGGCGTAAACGATGCCCCCTCCCTCAAGTCTGCGGATATCGGTGTCGCCATGGGTATCACCGGAACAGATGTAGCCAAGGGCGCTTCTGATATGGTGCTTACAGACGACAACTTTGCAACGATTCAAAAGGCAGTTGAAGAAGGACGTAATATTTACAACAACATAAAGAAATCTGTGATTTTCCTGCTGTCCTCGAATCTGGGTGAGATCATTACTATGTTCGTTGCTATCACCGCTGGTTTCGCAGCTCCTCTGAAAGCCATTCACATCCTCTGGGTGAACCTGATAACAGACTCTCTTCCGGCTCTGGCTCTGGGGGTAGATCAGGGAGACCCGGACATCATGAAGGAGAAACCGAGAGACCCAAAGGAGAGCATATTTGCAAATGGTGGATATGCGATCACATTGTTCTTTGGAACCATTATCGGGCTCATAACGCTGGGTGCCTTCCTGTACTCACCCATTTCCTTCCTGATGGCGGCCGGAGAGCCGGTAACCTTTGATGCTATAAAAGCTATGTATGCGGACGATTATATCTATTCCCATGCTCAGACTTACGCGTTCACCGTCCTGGCCATATCTCAGCTGTTCAATGCCATGGGAATGAGGAACTTAAACCGGTCGGTTTTCAAGTATAATCACCTGAACAACCGCATGATGGTCGTTGCTTTTATAGTCGCTTTCTCATTACAGATTGCCGTAACGGAGATACCGTTCCTGGTTGCCGCCTTTGAAACAGCCTCTCTATCACTGAAGGAATGGCTTGTGCTTACTGCGGTATCCACAGCGCCCATTTGGTTCCATGAGCTGTTTGTTCTGGTGAGATACCTGAAGAGGGGTAGAGAAAACCAATAAAACTAAAACAGCCCCTGTGGTATCAATTACTTGAACGGGACAAAACCACCTTGTGTATGGTATAATATTCACAATATTTTGGTGGAAAGAGTGGAGTGGAAGTGCACGTTTACTTATGTGATAGAAACCTGGTAGAAAAAGGTGAAGAGACCATTCGCAGGTTCGCTGCCGAGTATGCGCAGGATATGAATATGGGCCATTTACAGAATGCTTTGGAAACTGCTCAGATCGCGCGAAACCCCGCAGGGAAACCTTACTTTTCCAATATTCCGGAGATCCACTTCTCTCCCAGCCATTCCGGCATCGTTTGGGGATGTGCTTATGATCTTTCACCATTGGGCTTTGACCTTGAGGACAGGAACCGATTGGAATTAAAACTTGCGTCAGACGAATCGAAAAGGCAGCAGCGGTGGCTGAAAATAGCCCGGCGCTTCTTTTCCGCAGAAGAATATGAATATGTGAAAGCAGGTGGAGAAGAAGCGTTTTTTCGAATTTGGGTCCGAAAAGAAGCTTACGTAAAATATCAGGGAACAGGTTTGCTTACAGCAGCCGGCCGCATCCGGATGGTGGCTGACGGGGAGCTTCTCGCTGACCTTTCCCATGCCTATGTAGAGGAATTAGTACTGAGCAATGGCTTGATCGGAGCTTATTGCTCTGCTGAAAAAAGGACTATAGATAGAGTAATTGACTGCCGGGAAAGCAGAAACAAAGAAAACCGGTATACTGATATAAAGGATAATTAGAGTATGACAAACGGCGACGGATTAAAAAACAATGCACAGAGTGGTATCGAAAATAGTACAGAAAAAAGCAAGATTATTGTTTACGGAGCCGCTGTACTATTCTCTTTGATTGTAGGTTTCTCTTTTCTGGCGGTGAAGACCTCCATGGTTATTGCCACCCCCCTGGAGGTTCTTACATACCGCTATAATTTTGCTGCCCTGAGCGCCCTGGTTCCCGTTGCCGTCAGGTATGTTAAAATCGATCTTAAGGGTAAACCCCTGAAACGGCTGATGTTAACAGCTGGGTTTTACCTGGGCTTTATGGTTTTTCAAGCTATTGGCTTACTCTTTGCCACCTCCATTGAGAGCGGAATAATCTTTGCCATCATTCCGATCCTCGCGAAAATAATAGCCCATTATTATCTGGGGGAGAAGGGAGATTGGAAGCAAAATGTATTTATTACTCTGTCCATAGCAGCTGTTATTGCTATGTTCGTCTTCAGTGTGCAGGATTTTCAGGGAGTCAGTGTGACAGGACTTGTCCTGCTGTTTGTGTCAAGTCTTCTCATGGCTCTCAGTAATGTTTTTATGCGAGGAGTCCGGAGTGAATTCAGCCCTTACACCATAGCCTTTGCGATTTCTCTGGGGGGATGTCTGTTTTTTAATGCAGCTACGCTGGCGTCCGGAGTCATCAGTGGAGAGCCGATACAGTATCTGGCACCTTTGGGTCATTGGGAGTTTGTTCTGGCTTGTGCTTTTCTCGGAATACCTTCTACAATGGTCTCCTCCCTGCTGATGGCCTTTATGCTCGCTCATATGCAAGCAGTGAAAGCAACTATATTCGGAAATCTATCAACTGCTATTTCAATAATTGTAGGCGTAATATTCTTGAAAGAACCATTGTACTTATATCATATAGTATGCACAACTTTTATCATCATCGGAGTTATCGGCACGAGTATGAGCGGTGCACCCAGGCCTGACAGGGAAAGAAAGGAGAAGTAGCTATGGCTATGAACGCCCACGACCTCGCTTTGAAGTATCTGAGCACACGTGATCGAACTATGCTGGAGATGCGGAAGTATTTAGCTTCAAAGGAAGTGCCGGAAGCGGAGAT
>Ga0123334_1005524_pt1 | contig 12170 bp, 7 predicted proteins | sample BiotimSIPDNA_FD_89706 | JGI IMG/M metagenome (GOLD analysis project Ga0123334, IMG submission 89706) | Anaerobic biogas reactor microbial communites from Washington, USA - Biogas_R1 time_0 SIP DNA | ecosystem: Engineered > Bioreactor > Anaerobic > Unclassified | place: Washington, USA | collected... | reverse complement strand
GGTAAAGGATTTTTGCAGGGAACTCAGACAAAATTATCATTTTTACCCGAGCAGCACACCGATTTTATTTTTTCCGTTTTAGGTGAACAATTCGGGTTTGCAGGTTGTACGCTTGTAGTCTTACTGTTTTTATTTTTACTTGTGAGAGGATTTTTAATTACACAATCGCTGCGAAACCGTTTTTTCAATCTGGTAGTGATTGGTGCAATGTCAATAATCGGTTTTCATATTTTTGTAAATTCTGCGATGACAATGGGTATGATGCCTGTAACGGGTATACCACTTCCGTTTTTAAGTTATGGCGGTTCATTCACACTGACAGTAGCAATTCTCATAGGTCTTGTACTGAATACCAAAGTATCCAATCAGGATTTCTGAAAAGTCAGACATAATAAAATGGTATAGTAAAGAACATGTCAGGTAGTGCTGATAGTGACATAACAATAACATGACAAGAAAAACAATTGATACATCCTGGTATTGTGACCCTCTGTTTGATTTAAAACTCGGCGGTTATCCAACTGATAAAGTTCATAGGTCTGCTCTTGAAATGGGAGTTTTATTTTATTTACTGTGCAACGAATCAGATCAGTTAATTATTGATTTTACAATGCCGCAGAGTTTTATTGACTATATGCGCAGCAAAGGGATACCGCCGCCAGCATCAATAATTAACAGAAGCCAAAAAAACCCTCTTCAATCTGTAACTGGAACTGCCTGGGGATGGACCACGGCAACAGAAGACGTGTTTTCTCGTTGTAATGCGATCTGTAACAAACCTGATACAGCTATTATCAGCAGGATTAATAACCGTAAATTCTGCCATGAGCTTGGTTTACACTATGGATTAGGCGTTGAGGGCTCATGTTTTTGCAGTACTATTGATGATTTTAACAGATTCAGACAATCATCGGATTTGACATATCCACTGGTTATCAAACCGGCATTTGGAGGTTCAGGATTCGGTTTCAAACGACTTGTATCGGAAGCCGATTTTTCCGATAGTTACGAACTTGTCAAAGAGTACTGTAGACATGGTGGATTTGTTATTGAACGATGGTGTAACCGGATTTGTGATTTGTCAACAAATTGCTTAATTCATCAGGATGGCACTGTTGAATATGTGCGTTATCAACGGTTGTTCTCCAATAGTTTCGGAGCATTTTTTGGTATTTATTGTGGTCCTGCTGATCCAGTTCTTGACAAATGGAAAAGCGGGTTACAACATGCATCGTCCATTGTTATCAGCGAAATGATAAAAGCCGGTTATTACGGTCCGGCCGGTTTTGATAGTTTTGTGTATGATACCGGATATGGATATCAGCGACTGGCTCCAATAATCGAAATAAACGGACGATATGTTATGAGTCATATTGCGCGTTCGGTAAGGAGCCGGATCGCACCGGAGAAACACTGTCTAATGAGGATGATTTCAAAAAAACGATGTAAACTTCCGGATTCTTATGATGTTATTGCTGAAAAACTCGGTGAAACTATGAACAAACTGTGTATATTGACACCACTAAGGGTTTATCACAATACACAATGGCTTCAACCATCCCGAATGGCACTTTTTTTGTATGATGATAGTGAGGATGGACTTTTTGATCTTGATAAAAAAGTAGTGTCTTTGTTAACAAACGAGTAATGTTAATTTCCTCAGTAAAAACAAATTGCGTTTGAGACTCGCCCCTTAAATCCCCCGCAGGTAATGTTGTTACTTAAGCTTGATATGTTACAGCTGTGCCAATTGCGCGCCCCCACCCTGGCTCAAAGCAGCCAGACCTCCCCCGCAGGAGGGAGGTGTAATTATTTAAAATCAAAATATTACCTCCCTCCTGCGGGGGGAGGTCGCGTTGCCTTGAACGCGGGAAGGGACGTGTTTCTAATGTACAAGAGCTGAAACAGTTTTCTTTTACTGAAAAACTGCTGTTAATGAGATATCACTTTCAGATAAAAGTTTTCTTGGATTTTCAAGATTTCCATCAGACCACGACTTAAAAATCCGCCCATTTGCCGGGATTGCAGTTAACCGGACAGGAATTGTGGTGAAATAGGTACCTGTATAGTTGGATGGTATTGACATATCATTAATGGTCACAGTTCCATTTGTCGATTGTATTGACAAGCTATAAGTACCTGGTGCCTTAAAGTAATCTTTAATATGTGCAAGCACATACTGGCCACGTTGCGAACCGAATGATTTTAATTGGTCAATTCCTTTCGTGGAACCACCATACTCAGCAAGATTCCATCGCACTGAATCTTTTGGAATTTCCGCCAGGATCTCATTATACATTGTGTCAATTTTGTTAAGAATATTCTGAGATGAGAAATTTGTTGCCAGCAGTGTTGCATACCGGTTTGCAAAATCCTCCCTGAATGTCTGATTACGCATTAATGAACTCAAAAGATATACCCACGCACCGCCATTAGGATAGTCGGTAGATTCGTGATTTGGGTCTGCAAAAACATATTCAAACATATTATTGGAAACGGTATTGCGGGATGGGTCGGGAGCCCAGCCTCCAAAGCCGTAATCGGTATCATACACAATCCATCGCCATTTGCCGTTGTCTTTGGAGCGCCACCAACGCATGTTGTTCGCGGGCCAGTCCATGTTATTGATAAACATTTCAAATGCCATATAATCAATATAATTATTGACATCCACAAGTTCTTTTACTTTCGAGTATGCACTATCAGGGAACGTATTGTTTACATAATTGTTAAGTAAACTCTTTACAGAATTCCAGTGTAATGGTGTTCCCTGGAGAATTGCACCAACATCAAAGAAATCTATCTGGTTTTCTTCGAGCCCGTGGTGACTGAGTACAATATTTTCATTAGCTGCTTCCATAAGTTGATGCAATCCAAAATACTGCCCATTTATATATACTACAACAGGCCGGTATTTCTGAAAGTCAACTCCTTTTCCATCAATCAGGCTCTGCATTAAAGGATCGTTGAAATAACCATAACCAAAATTACCTCCATTATTTCTAAGAACAAATTTCTTAAATCTGGTAGTTGCGGGATATTTTGGAAATAATGGGTACTTTAATTCTGATGCACCATATTTTTCATTAAACTTTATCCCGAGTGATTTTTTACGTTCTGCCCGACTCCAGTTTCCCATGATAGTTGTACCTACATTTTCTGTAAACTTCAGTGTTTTGTCATTTTCAAAAAACTGAACCGTAGCCGGGACTTCTATATCTTTCCAGAAATTTCCCATAAAGTAAGGATACTCCGGTGACATATCTTTTCCACCCATATACATACCGGTATCGGGATCAAAATATGCTCCCGGTTCTGCAACAATTGAAATCACAGGTAATTGGGTTTCAACATTTATAAAGAATGTCTCTGTCTTGACTTCTGAAACAAGTGATTCTGAAGAAATACCGGCATATCTGAGTACTGTTGTACTGTCAATTGTAATTGGTTCAGTATATTTTGTTTTATTGATATCAGGGACTGAACCATCAAGGGTGTAATAAATTGTACTATTGCCAGCAGGTTTCAGTTCAACAGTAACAGGTGTAGTATAAAAACCGCCATGGGTGACACATTGCGGTATCCCGGAAATTGACGAATACACTGTTGAATCGTTTACGTTCCCTGGTGTTGCCTTTGCAAGAATTTTCCAATCGGATCTGAATTTTCCCATAGAAATATTTACCGGCAATGCAGCTACTTGTACTGTATCAAGTGTCAGTGTGTCGGTATTTGTGAGAACAAGAAGACGATCGTTTTCTGAAAGTTTAAAATTTGTATGACACGAATGACCGGAATGGATAAAACGTGCCAATGTCATGTTAAAGATTATTGGTTTAAAAACATAAGTAGGGGCGTCTATGGAAAAACCTGTAAAGTTTTTTAAATTGACGCCATTGACACCATTGACTAATGAAATTAAGTACTTGTCGTTTTCAATGCCTGTACCTTTAATGGTGACACTTGGTGTCAGCCATGTTTCAATATCTGGACCTTGCAGGAATTTTAATACTACGTCTCTGTCTTTTTCAAATGTTGCGGTAAGTTCAAGTGTATTGTACATGGAAAAATCAGTTCCAAGAGATGGAAATGATCTTCCCCCTGCCAGGGTAATATTAGCTGAACTCCAATCCAATCCCGGACGACCATCTACTAAATTAATAACAGCCGAGATAACCTTCCTTCCATTAACAGTTGCAACAATGTCCGGGTATTCATTGGGCCTGATTGAACTTTTCCCGCCAACAATGGAATCAGACCATCCGTTTGCTGCAAGGAATATTAATGTATCAGGTGGAGGAACAGTGTCGATCGTAGTAATATCTTTACCTGATGCGAATACAATCATGTATTGATGCGGCTGTATGGAAACATTACCAAATTTCCATTTAAACGGATCGTTTGGATCATCTGTCAATCCAAACCCCTTCAGGTTTACAACAGTATCACTTTTGTTGTATAATTCAATCCAGTCAGGATCCTCATCGGATTCGTCACGGAGGTTACCGGCGTTGTTGGGACAAATTTCGTTGATTACCACAGGGCATGAAGAAGCGAATTTGAACAGAGGTGAATCCCCTCCTGTGTTTGTGATATCCGGCCCTTTATTTGTTGTACAATAAATAAGTGAAAACACACAAAGCACGATAACGTTGCGCAATTTCATAAAGCTTCCTTATCCCGATGCTCTCTCCTGCACCGAATAGAGGGTAAATAAATTATCAGAAATTAAATTGTAATCTCCAGAGTAGTTATTTGATAAAAAAATAATTATCGTTTTGTGATGGTACATTATCGAATTCTGCCGGTTTTTTATCTGTTTTGAAAAAAACGACTATTTTTGAAATCCGGCTAGTAATTGACTTTTTTAATCAAGCTGAACTGTTTAGAATAAACATAAAAATTAACCTGTGTTGGCAAAAATCTCGATGTGTTGCCAACACAGGAAATGAGAAGGGCAATAGCAATTACTAAACCTTAAGAATGAGATACTGGTTCTGGTAATATGAAGCACACGCATAAAAAAAAATCCTAATGGGCATTCCATCAGGATTTTTTTTGATTTAAAAGATGTACACTTTGGTAGACAAAGTGAAGTTTAAAATTTTACAATTTTCCCGGAGTACCACCCAATAAATCTGATGCCCGCCAGTTTGATGGTTCATTTCCCCATTTAGTAAGGTCTTTCCGTGTCAGGGAATAACCATCACCATCGGCTTTTCTCGGCCATGGATTACGGTCGTTATATAATACGGCGTCAACGGTAATATAAGGAGTCTGGTCGATACCATTTAAATCCTGATACGTTTTTCCGGGTTTTTCCAAAGCGATCATCTCACTATCGTTTGACAATTTGCCATCATACTGGAATACTAATACAGTTGAACTAATGTCATATTTTGTTTTAAATTCGCTGACTGAGTGTGATATATCAATAAGTAAACATACCGCATTAGGTGGGAGCGTTGTTTTTGAAGGAAATTCAAAAGCAACACCTTTTACTTTCCAGGAAGAGTCGGCTGAAAATAAAGGAATACTGTCATCTGAAACATTAACGATTTCGATAAATTCTGCATCACGATCTTCAGGATGATACATAATTTCACTAATTACAACACTCCCCATCCGTGCATCACTGTTAGCAGAACCAATGGTCGGAGTTATGAGGTTGCAGGTAAAAAAGAGCCCATCACTATTTTTAATCAAACCACATGTTGCACCATCATCGTTATCCTCGTAATTAATTCCATGTGTATAACCTGTAAAATCTCCGTTTGCGTTAGCACTGTATAGATATATAAAACCGCCTCCGGTGGAAACTGCAACAGAATCCCCGAAATGCTCATGTGTCAATACTAAATAACCATTTGGTTCTATCACTGAACCGGCAGGGATTTTGAATTTTTTTGCTTTTTTTCTGTCATCTGTTATGAAAAAATTACTTACATCCACCGATTCGGTTAATGATGGATTGAAAAGCTCAATCTGATCTTTCCTGTCAGTTAATGTTGAAACCATGACTTCGTTAACATATACTGGTGAAAATTGTTTTGCCTGATCTTTAGCCCCTGGTGACCCACCTTTACTGGCTGATGCAATCCAGTCATTATAATCATTCTGATCGCCGACATCAGACTCGTTTACTGTTACAAGCGAATGACCGAGTCCGTCTGCGAGAACCGGCCAAAAACCGGATGTTTCATATGCTACAGAGAAAATTTCATTTGAATCCGGCCCGGTAAGCTCGAAGCCATCACCACTGTTGTTAAGTCTTCCTTTATATACTCCAGCGATAGCAACACCAGGGTATTTTGTTTCAAATAGATTTTTTGAGTTGGTTAAAACCAGGTACTGCCCTTTTTCAATCACGGCATCATCAGCAAATTTAAAATCAATACCCTCTGAGAAATATGTTCCCTTAAGCGATACCTGCGATGATGAGACGTTTTTAATTTCAATGAATTCAAGTGAATCTTCATCTGAATTGTATAAAATTTCAGTAACAACAAGCGTTTTAGTGCCATTATTGTTATTATTACCACTGTCATCAGGTTGGAGTGGATTATCGGCCGGATCCGAGCAGGAACCCATAAACAGTACTACAGAAAATGCCAGTAACTTACCTATGTTGATGCGCATATCGCCTCCGTTTCACCATATTTAGAGAATTTAAACAATAATTTTCAATTTATTACCAATCTAACCAAAAATAGTTTATTATGCCAAATAATTAAGAATTATGGTGCGTTTTAAACGATTTACCATTCTCAATAGTGAATGGATTACTGTATAATGGATAGATAACAATACTCTGGCTAATAAATTGTAAATATGCTATACTTTAATAGAAACTTTTTTATCAATTAATAGTAAAACAGGAAGCGGATGTATGCTTGATCAGACAGAACTGGATACGCTTTTAGGAGAGCTTTCTGAAAAAAAGAATAAAATAGAAAAATTATTCACGGCTGAATTACTTGAGCCTGATATTCTGCTTGTAACCGTAAGCGGAAGGATCCTTGGACAATGTGAGAGCCTCGAAATCATTCGAAAAATCTCTGATACATCAGCGGGCAAAAAATTATATATGATCATGAACCTGTCGCAATGCAACTATTTGTCATCACTGGTTCTTGGTGCACTTGCCAGAATTGCGGAAAATTCAATTAAATCAAATAAAAAGATCTGTGCCTTTGGTGCCAACGATACAATTATCGATTTGCTTAATCTTACAATGTTTAATGAATTTATAGAGTTACGTCAATCACTTGTTGATGCGGTTGCGTATGTACACCGAATGATGAATTCAGATAAAAATTTATAAAATTGATTTTGATCTTGTTACGGTGCTACTTCGCCCTGAATCCATTGAATCACGGTTACTGTAGGAATATCGCCGGAACTGTAATCATAGAAAGATTCAACCCCGTTTTTCTTGCCATTAAGATACTGGGATTCATAGATTTTTCTTCCATTCTCATCATAACCGGTTTCGGTTCCGGTTTTCACACCTGCAGAGTAGTACTCCTCTTTGATTTTATTCCCTGCTGTGTCGTAGGTTATTTCGGGTCCTTCCTGTAAATCGTTGAAGTACATGACTTCCCTTTTCAGTCGGCCGCGTGTATCCCAATGAATCTCTTTTCCCTGTTTAAGTCCCTTATCGTATTTGGTTTCTCTAAGTTTGATTCCAAAAGCATCCCAGAAGAGTTCGGTACCCTGTTTCAATCCTGTCACATAGTTCACTTCGGTTTTTTTAGTTCCATTAGGATACCATGCCGTGTAAAGTCCCTCATAGATTTTAAGTTTTTCCTTACCCTTTATAATTACGGAATATCTGACCTGACCATCACTTGTAGATTCCTCAAGCAGAACAGGCTTTGTCGAGGCACACCCAAACATAAACGTCAGCAGTGCAAGCAGGATACTAAGCTTTATAAACTGCATCAATGTCACCTGAACTTTCTCACAAGAAAACTGTGGCTCTAAAAGTTTGTAACAGGAACAACACCGGATGATTGTTAATGGAACGCCTCATCGTGCATCCTGAATCTCATTCAGATTTGCTGCATCACCATATATTATAATATTATTTACACAGAAAATCTCCACAAACATCAAATTTGTCCTTAATATGGAAACTTTTGTTTATCAATAGAATGGCACGCGTAACATTTTATGATAGGTCAATTAAAACAGGTGTTGAATCAAGGTGCTGTTACTACCCTGAAATCTCATTCAGGATAGAGTATCAGCCATAAGGGCGATACAGGTATCGAACTTATGGCTATACTATAATCAGACCATTAACTCTTCAAAGCGGCAAGATTTTTTTCGAGTTTTTCAAGATTGCTGAATAAACCCTGAAGTTTTTCTTTCTCTTTTATAACAACATCCTGAGGAGCTTTCGCAACAAAGCTTTCATTTTCAAGACGTTGTTTTGTACTTTCTGCAAGTTTCCGGGTATGATCGATCTCTTTTGATAACCGGTCAATTTCGACCTTTTTGTCAATTAGCCCTTCAAGGCTCAGATACACCTGTGTACCCATGACCACCGCTGAACCCGCAAATGAAGGTTTTGCTGCGTTCAGCGACACTTCAGTTGAGGAGAGTTTGCCGAATTGGTTTACAAGTGAAATCTGTGTCGCGATAAACGCCTGTGCGTCAGCAGTTGATGGAATAATGACTGCGGTTCCGGTTTTATCCGGTGGAATGTTGTTTTCTGAACGAATTGTACGCAGTGCGGTAATAATATCCTGCAGCATCGTAAAGTTTTGTTCAATTTGTAAATTTACAAAAGAATTATCAGTAACAGGAAATGATGCAGTCATGATTGATTCGCTGTCAATTACTTTCGGGAACGATACTTTTTCGCGCAGAAAACCCCATATTTCCTCGGTGATAAATGGCATTACAGGATGTAACAGCTTGAGTATGGATGCAAGTATATATCCCGAAAGCGCAAGTGCATCAGCCTTGCGTTGTGCATTGTCATCCTGATACAGATCAGCTTTTTTTGCTTCAATGTACCAGTCACAAAAATCACGCCATGTAAAGTCATAAATGGTATGACAGACCTCATTGAATCGGAATCCGGATATGCCGCCTGAAACATCAGCGATTGTCTTCTGAAGCCGGCTGAGAATCCACAGGTCTTCCGCTTTTAGTCTTGACATATCAGGAAGTGATTCAATGGTAATTTTGTCAGTGATATTACCCAAAAGAAACCGTGATGCATTCCAGAGTTTGTTGGCAAAATTTCTTCCAATATCGAAAGTGTCTTTACTGAGAAATACATCTGCCCCCTGAGCAGTTATCATAATAATGCTGAACCGCATGGCATCAGCACCATAGACAGGAATTATTTCCAACGGATCGATTGAATTTCCGAGTGATTTACTCATTTTCCGGCCGGACTTATCGCGAACCGTTCCATGGAGAATGATTTCGGTAAATGGAAGCTTTCCTGTAAAGTGAAGCCCGGACATGATCATGCGGGCTACCCAGAAGAATAGAATTTCCGGTGCTGTTACGAGTGCATTGGTTGGATAAAATTTGTTGATATCCGGTGTAACATCCGGCCACCCCATTGTCGAAAAAGGCCAAAGCCATGATGAAAACCAGGTATCAAGGACATCCTCATCCTGGCGTAATTTGGTGGAGTTGCATTTTGGACACGATAACGGTGCGTCGTCTTCGGTAACGATCATCTCCCCGCAATCGCAATACCATACCGGAATCCTGTGCCCCCACCAGATCTGGCGGGAGATGCACCAGTCTCTGATATTTTCCATCCATTCGATATAGGTTTTACGCCACCGTGACGGGTAGAATGTAATTTTGTTATCAAGAGCTGCCTGAAGCGCTTCCTGAGCCAGAGGTTTCATACGGACAAACCACTGGTCAGAGTAGTAAGGCTCAACAACGGTACTACAGCGGTAGCAATGCCCGACAGCATGGTCGTGATCATCAATTTTTTCAACAAGGCCAAGTGCTGTAAGATCCTCAACCACTGTTTTTCGTGCAGTAAAACGGTCCATACCTTTATATTTGTCGGGAACCGGACCTGTCATAAATGCAGTTTCATCCATAACAACGATCGGTTCAAGGTTATGGCGCTGTGCCATCTGAAAGTCATTCGGGTCATGGGCCGGAGTAACCTTTACTGCACCTGTACCAAATTCACGGTCAACATAATCATCGGAGATAATTGGTATAGGACGGTTAACAAGCGGTAATAAGATGTTTTTACCAATTTTATCCCTATACCGTTCATCTTTTGGATTGACAGCAACTGCTGTGTCTCCAAGCATTGTTTCCGGACGGGTCGTTGCAATGATCAGATACCCGCTTCCATCTTCATAGGGGTACTTGAAGTGATACAATTTTCCCTTTAAGTCTTTATGCTCTGCCTCTTCATCTGAAAGAGCGGTCTGACAACGTGGACACCAGTTTATAATATACTTACCTCTGTAAATAAGCCCCTCGTTATAGAGCTGAACGAACACTTTCCGTACAGCTTTTGAGAGACCCTCATCCATCGTAAACCGTTCACGATCCCAATCGCAGGAGCTTCCGAGTTTCTTTAACTGGTTCGAAATTGTGGCGTGATACTCTTTTTTCCACTCCCAGACCTTTTCCACAAATTTTTCACGTCCAAGTTTATGACGGTTGGAACCCTCTTTGGCAAGTTTTCGTTCAACCACATTCTGCGTTGCTATTCCGGCATGGTCAGTACCCGGTACCCAGAGGGCCTCGAATCCGGTCATACGCTTGAATCTGATCAGAATGTCCTGAATAGTGTTGTTAAGCGCATGGCCCATATGTAGAACACCAGTTACGTTTGGTGGTGGAATAACAATTGAATATGATGGCTTCTTCGATGCGGCATCAGCGTGAAAGAGCCCTTGCTCCATCCATTTTTTATACAAACGATCTTCTACCTGTGATGGATTATACTGTTTCTCCATAGACTTCCCGGGATTAATGTGAACCGATATTACGATAAGGATAGAAAATACTATTCGGAATGTTATTTTATTTATTTTCTTTTGTTTTGCTACAAAGGCAAATATTTTAATAAAAAGTTCGTATTTCTACACAAAAAGAGCGGTGCACAATTTTAATCTGGCGAATTTATACGCAGATGGTATGGATGAAGGTAAAGGTAAGAGCACTTTTTTTTTAGATAAATGCGGTTACTTATGTTATTTTATCAGTACTTAATCAGATTTTTATTTTTCATTCAACGGAGTCATTTTATGAACAGAATGTATTCTGCAGTAGCGGCCTGTTTCATTTTTGCTGCTGCAGCTTTTGCAGGTCCGCAAATTGAGTTTGATACAAAGACTTTTAATTGCGGTGTGGCAGTTGAGGGTGTAACTGAGAAAATTGCGGCTTCATTTAACATTAAAAATACTGGAGATTCTACTCTAAGACTGGTGACGGTAAAGCCCGGATGCGGCTGCACCGTTGTGAAGTTTGACAGTCTTATTGAACCGGGTAAATCAACAAAAATTGAAGCTGAGGTAAATATCAGGGGGTATCATAGCGGACCATTTTCAAAAGCAATCTCGGTTGTTTCGAATGTTGATAAAGCCCCTGTACGTCTTACCATTGAAGCAACTATTCAGGCAGCTATTGATTTGTCAGAAAATTATTTGCGTTTTGATTCAACAGGTGTAAAAAGTAAAGTTATTACACTGACTTCATTAAAGCAGGATTTAAAAATCAATTCAATTTCATTTAATGTTGATAATGTAACTGCTGACGAAAAGAAAGTACAGAAATTGCCGATTACCTATAAACTCAGTCCATCTGATTCTACTGTTGCAGCGGGATACAAAGCATATAAACTTGAAATCTTTGCACCAAAGTACACATCAAGTATTTTCGGAACATTTACAATTGCAACAAATCATCCTGATCGTAAAGAAATTTTGATCAGGGGAAATTTTGCAAAATAAGCGAAATTCCTGCACAGTGTGTTACACTATTTCACTGTGCAGTCGGAACCGTTTAAGCTTATAAAAAAGGACATCACTATGATGTCCTTTTTTATTTCTCAAGGATTATATGAATCATACGGTTGACAGTCAGGGATGATACCTGTTTAAAGCCGCTATCGTTAAGCCACTGCTGTATATCATGCGCGGTAATTCGTAATTTTTTAT
>Ga0123334_1005523_pt1 | contig 12171 bp, 9 predicted proteins | sample BiotimSIPDNA_FD_89706 | JGI IMG/M metagenome (GOLD analysis project Ga0123334, IMG submission 89706) | Anaerobic biogas reactor microbial communites from Washington, USA - Biogas_R1 time_0 SIP DNA | ecosystem: Engineered > Bioreactor > Anaerobic > Unclassified | place: Washington, USA | collected... | reverse complement strand
TTATACGACCATGAATATGTTACATTACGAAAAGGAAATTCTGAAACGACAGTACGGCTTAGTGATCTTCCGGTCAGTGAGGTTGCACTTGAGGATTTGATACGTAAACTCAGGCAATCGCGTCGCTATGCTGACGAACCATTAAATGCATTATTCGAAATGATGTCTAAATATGTAAAGTCAAATGTGCAGATTAACAATGCCCTGACTGATTCCCGGCGTGAGAAAGCATCACAGGGAGTCATGGAGGTAATCGGTAAAGTAATTAAAGATTCCGAAATTGTAAGGAAACATCAGGTCGTAACACCGGATATTCTTTCCCGTTTAATGTCGTTGCAGCATGCTCTTTACAAAACGGGTAACAACGAAGAAAAACGAAGAATTTGGGCAAATAATACCGGCCGGTTGCTGATACTTTTTCTTCCGCTTTGCTTTATCGCTTTTTATCTTTACAATTACGAAAAAAACCTTATTACAAACGGGCGGAAGCTTGTTGCCCTGGCGTCAATAATCATCATTCAGATGGTAATCATGCGTTTTGGATTGTTTATAGCTTCACGTCTCGTACTGCCATCAGGGGAGCTTACCACAATTGTACCGGAGTATTTACTGCCCTTTACAGCCGGACCGATGCTGACTGCGATACTGTTTAACCCATATATTGCATTCCTGTCGCTTTTATTCATGAGTATTTATAGCGGTGTGATTCTCGGATTCAGCCACTACTTTTTTATGTATTGTTTGTTAGGTGGACTTGTGTCAATTTACACTGTGCGGGATATACGGTATCGTCTTCATTTTTTCAAGATTATTCCCAAGGTACTGCTGATAAGCATTGTTGTAATTACCATCTGGCATTTTGCCAGCTTTAATTTCTCTTTTCTGACACTGTTACAGAATTATTCTCTTGCACTGATCAGTGTTGTAATATCGGTTTTCCTGTCGATGGCGCTGACTCCGCTTTTTGAACGGATATTTGATCTTACCACAAATATGACACTTATTGAGCTTTCTGACATGAATCATCCTATTTTAAAACGCCTTTCTATCGAAGCTGCCGGCACGTATAACCATAGTGTACTTGTGGGCAATCTTGCGGAGTCAGCTGCTCAAAAAATTGGCGCAAATGCACTGCTTGCCCGTGTGGCATCATACTATCACGATATCGGGAAGATCGAAAAATCGGATTATTTTGTCGAGAACAATCTACCGGTGGAAAAAAATCGCCATACAAAACTCGCACCATCAATGAGTGCACTGATTATCTGTTCACATGTAAAAGACGGTGTTGAGCTTGCAATCAAGCATAGGCTTCCCGGTGTGATAAAAGATGTTATTATGCAACATCATGGTACGAGTACGGTATCATTTTTCTATGAGAAGGCACTTGAGCAGGATCCTCATAAACAGGTTCAGGAGCAGGATTTCATGTACAGTGGTCCCATCCCTCAGAGTCCGGAAGCTGCAATTATCATGCTTGCTGATTCAGTCGAGGCTGCATCAAGGAGTCTGGGGACAAGTTCACCGAAACTATTAAGGGAACTTGTTAAAAAAATCATTCGCGACAAGTTCCTTTCGTCACAACTTGATCAAAGTGACTTGACATTAAAAGATCTGGATCTTATAGTTGAAGGGTTCATGCCGGTTCTTCAGGGAATTTTTCATTCCAGAATTGAGTATCCGAAAGGGGCATAAGGGTATGCAGTCAAAGAATGCTGTTTTTTCACGAACCCATTTTTTCATTGACCGGAAGTTTCAGGGGCGGTACATGGTATCATTTTTTATACCAATGTTCATTTTGCTCCTGTTCATGATTTTTACCCTCTATTTCGCATCGGTGACGATTATCGATACGACCACACGAATAATCAAGAAGGATATTGAGAATCGTGTCACTCTTGGATTGCAGGATCAACAGGAACCATCCGTTGAACAGTATAAAGCATCACTGACAGGAATCAATGAGTATATACGCACATTTTCCTCAAATAAAGAATTCAAGCAAACCGTATTAAGTTCACTATTGTGGGTTTTTGGAGTCGGTATGATTCTTGTGATGGTGCAGATTGTTTTGCTGACAATATTTTTTTCTCATAAGATTGCCGGGCCGGTATATCGGTTTGAAAAGGTTTGTCATAATATGATATCGGGAAATTACACAGACCAGATACATTTGCGTAAGGGTGATGAGATGCAGAATCTTGCTGTTTTGATGAATGAAATGATCCGAAAAACAGGGGAGAGGATAAATGCGCTCAATGGTGCTTCATCAAGTGAAGAAAAAGAAGAAATTTATAAGAAATTACAAATAAATTCTTGACATTGATTTTGGAATGTTGTAGTTTTAACGTGTCTTTGAAATGAACAGGAAAAAGGAACTGAATAATGAATAGATTACCTACTACAATTAACGCAAAACTCCTTGGTATTGCTGTACTTGTATTAGTAATAGGTTATATTCTTTTAGCACAGGGACCTGCAAATAATCCCTTGTCAAAGAGTGTAGCACCAATTATATTAGTAGTCTCTTACATCGTTCTGATACCTTGTTCAATAATCTTCTCTAAGAAGACTGATAATAAGTAACTTTGAAATCGTCGGGCGTTTAGCTCAGCTGGTATAGAGCACCTGCCTTACAAGCAGGTGGTCGGGGGTTCGAATCCCTCAACGCCCAATTGAAATAGTTTAATGGACTGGTAGTTCAGTTGGTTAGAACGCTGGCCTGTCAAGCCAGAGGTCGCGAGTTCGAGCCTCGTCCGGTCCGTATATTAAGCCTGCTCAGTTTTCTGGGTGGGCTTTTTTATTGATATTTCTGTGATGCGCCATTTAGGATTATGAGGCATACCGGGATAGCGGTATGTTGAATTGTGGGTGTTTCCTATATGTCCCGATTATGCAGCAGTCTTACGACTTTTTTCGTGAAAAACGCCTGATATGTCCAACGATCTTAAACAGACCAAGTGTTCCGCTTAACACTGACGCTGTTGCCACCCCGGACATCATTGATGGCACAATTCCAAGTGAGCTGACATCAGCTCCTGTCAGATATAATCCTTTAACCGGTGTAACCGGTGCAAGCCACTTCTGCTTATAGCGCTCTGCTGTTGCTCCAAGGCCATACATTGCACCATCCGGACATTCCGTAAAGTCTTCTGCCGATAGTGGCGTTCCCAGTTCATAGTAGTCAATAGCCTTGGAAAATCCCGGATACTGTGCATTGACAAAATTGATAAGGCCCCGGGCAATAGTTTCTTTTAGTACATAATAATCACTGCCGCGTTTTCCTCTTGTTTGATGTCGCCACTTTTCAAAATGTGAATAACTGGTTAATGAAATTATCGTTGCAGTTTTAAAGGTATCCGGTTGTTCTGTTGATGGAATAAAGGAAACAAAACAGGAAGATGGTTTCCCTTGAAGTAAGGTTGCATTGTTGTAGGTTGACTCATGATTAAGCGTATCATAAATCCAGCAGTTTGAACCGGTAATGCCAAGCGAACGAATATCACCCTTTAGTCCAAGATAGAGCGCGACACACATTGATGGCCTGTTGAGTTCCCTGCATCTTTTTACAAAAGGAAAGTTGTGTCTTTCTGCTATGAGTTTTGTAAATGTATTGAACGCTCCGGCACAGGAGACTATGACTGGCGCTGAATATTCCCGACGGATATTCATACCCTTTTCCCTGGTTTCGACAGCTACGCCGGTAGCACGATTATTATGGATAAGTATTTCTTTTACCTTACAGTTTATAATTGTCTCGCCGCCATACTTTTCAATATGAGGCAGAATGCTTTTTGCAATCTCTCCGGAACCACCTTCAGGGTAGTAACCACCATTGATAAAATGCTTTACAATCAGACCATGAATCATAAAAATGCTCTGTGATGGCGGCAGACCATAGTTACCCCATTGCGATGTCAATATTGATCGCAGTATTTCATCGTTAAACCTTTTCATGTATTCTTCTGTGGACATTAGCGCAAGGCGATCATGAAACATTCTGACAAGAGATACCGGTACTTTTAAAACGGTTGGTAAAAAACGGCTGAGAAAATAACAGGCAAACCAGAGTGAAACTTTGTTAATGTCGCGAAAATATAAACGGATAGCTTTTGATTCGTGGGGAAACCTGTTAAGAAGATCACTTTTAAACTTCTTTTGATTACCGTACATTGAAAATGTAAAGCCGGGGTAGATAAAAGTTTCAAACGGCTCCGGAGTTTTCCTCCATGTCAGTTTTCTGCCAGTGATAAAATTCATTACAAGCCCGGCTAGTTTCTTGTTGAAAATCTCGCCGATATAATGGAAACCGACATCCCAGGTATATCCCTTACGGGTGAAAGTGTGCGTATATCCTCCAATGCGATCATGTTGTTCAACAATGAGCACACGTTTTTTGTTGATACCGGACATCAGGGCTGCGGTTGTCAGCGCACCTATTCCTGATCCGATTATTATGATATCAAATGGTTTTTCGTTCAAAGATGGTATCCCGGTTGGAAATGATTGGAAAACAGAACTGATTGTACACCGTTACTAAACTAATAATAAATTATTACAATGCACTCCGGTTGAAAATAATTACACTGTTCAGAACTGATTCCGGTTAAAAAAACAACTATTAATCAGTGACATGTTGTAATTTAATGGATTAAATTTCCAGTGTTGTGCATGAGTGATACCTGATTTTTCCAGATTATTACTGAATTTCAGGTATGAATGCTGAGATTTATGTTTTAACTTTTATCAGGGAATATGTTAATGGCTGAAAAATTTGTCTATTACATGCACCGGTTAACAAAGGTGTATCCAAACAAAAAAGAAGTGCTAAGGGATATATCTCTTTCCTTTTATTATGGTGCGAAAATAGGTATTATCGGTGTAAACGGTTCAGGAAAAAGTACTCTGATGAAAATTATGGCAGGTATTGATTCTGATTTTCAGGGTGAAGCGTGGCTTGAAGCTGGTCGTACTGTAGGATATCTTTCACAGGAGCCGATGCTTGATGAGTCTCTTGATGTAAAGGGAAATGTTGAACTCGCTGTGAAAAGTACCCGTGATTTGCTTAATGAATTTGATGAGGTTTCGAATAAGTTTGCCGAGCCGATGTCCGATGACGAGATGGATAAACTACTTGAACGTCAGGCAAAACTACAGGATAAAATTGATGCCGTTAATGCATGGGAACTGGATCGTCAGCTTGAAATCGCGATGGATGCGCTACGGCTGCCTCCCGGTGATGCAGATGTAAAGACACTGTCTGGTGGAGAACGTCGCAGAGTTGCGTTGTGTAAACTACTGCTGGAGAAACCGGACCTGCTGCTTCTTGATGAACCAACGAACCATCTTGATGCAGAATCAGTCGCATGGCTTGAAAGATTCCTTCGTGAGTATGCGGGATCGGTGATTCTTGTAACACACGACAGATATTTTCTTGACAATGTAGTTGGGTGGATCCTTGAACTTGACAGGGGTAGAGGTATTCCCTGGAAGGGCAACTACAGCTCATGGCTTGATCAGAAAACGCAGCGTATGGCACAGGAGGAAAAAGAAGAATCATCTCGTCAGCGCAGACTTAGAAAAGAACTCGATTGGGTTCGTCTATCTCAGAAGGCTCGTCAGGCTAAAGGGAAAGCCCGTCTTAATGCATATGAAGAACTCCGTAATCAGGAATCTGCCGAGAAGGTTACTCAAGCCACGATTGTTATTCCCCAGGGTGCACGTCTTGGAAATGTCGTTATCAACGCAGAAAAACTGACAAAAGCATATGGTGATAAATTACTGTTTGAAAATCTTGAATTCAGTCTTCCCAGAGCAGGTATTGTCGGTATTGTCGGGGCAAACGGTACAGGTAAAAGTACCTTACTGAAAATGATAACCGGGCAGGATACACCTGACAGCGGTACTGTGGTTATTGGGGACACTGTGCAGTTGAGTTATGTCAATCAAACCAGGGATGCACTCGATGGTGAAAAAACCGTTTTTGAGGAGATTACCGGTGGAAATGATATCATTATGCTTGGTAAAATTGAAATGAACTCACGTGCGTATGTCGGCAAGTTTAACTTCAGTGGTGCTGATCAGCAGAAACTGGTAAAGGAACTTTCCGGTGGAGAACGCAACAGGGTACACCTCGCTAAACTGCTGCAGACCGGCGGTAATGTATTACTGCTTGATGAACCCACAAATGATCTTGATGTTGAGACTCTTCAATCACTCGAACAGGCTATCAGTGATTTCTCAGGATGCGCTGTGGTTGTGAGCCATGACCGCTGGTTTCTTGACAGACTTGCAACACACATTCTCGCATTTGAAGGTGATAGTACGGTTATCTGGCATGAAGGCAATTACGCATCATACGAGGAAAATCGTCATGAACGTCTGGGAATCAGCGCCGATCAGCCTCACCGTGTAAAGTACAAACCGCTTGTTAGAAAATAGTACACCTGATTGGTACAATATTTTAGAAGGCATTATCTTCACCGGATAGTGCCTTTTTACTATATGCTTTTACTCGTCCCCTAAATGCCCCCGCAGGTGGACTTTTTCCAGATCTTGATCTTCCTTAAATCCCCTTGCGGGGTATTTAAGGGGGCTGGTTTTAGGGAGCGGAATAAGAAATGGCAATACCAACTGTTTTTAAGTTTTGTACTGGAAATAATTCTATCAACATAGAATAATCAGAATAGGGAACATCATAATTATAACAGGAGTGAATAGTATGCTTACTGATACAATTAAGCGGATCGAACACGAGATTTCATACAATAAATCTATTAGTAGCCAAAAACGTAACGAATTGATGAAGTTGCTTGGTGAACTCAAGATAGAAATTAACGAGCTAAGCAAAAGTGATTCTGATAAAGCAAAGAATATTGCAAAAATTACAGAAACATCTGTACAGGTTGCAACAAGTGAAACGCCTGATCAGGAACTGCTTGACAATTCTCTAAATGGTATGAAATTATCGGTGCGTACATTTGAAGTAACACATCCTAAACTTGTGGGTTTGATCAATACAATCGGTCAGACATTGAATAATATAGGAATATGATTCTTTGTAAAAAAAAAGGCCTGTTTGTGTGTTAACAGGCCCGTATCAGATCATCTATGATCAGTTGGTTTTATACAGGAATTACGTTCTGAGCGTTAGGTCCCTTGGCTCCATCAACTTCTTCAAATTGCACCTTCTGACCTTCCTCAAGTTTTTTGAAACCATTTGTCTGAATCGCAGAAAAATGTACGAAAACATCCTTGGAACCATCATCAGGGGAAATGAAACCGAATCCTTTAGCCTCATTAAACCACTTTACTACACCTGTAGGCATACTGCAAAACCTCTTTTTTAAATGAAACAAATACGGTCAACCTCTAACAATGATAGGGTACCGCTACGGTAATTTGTTTTAAGATATGTAATGCCTCTCAAAAAGGAAAGTAAATTCTTATCTGTTTAGGTAAAAAAAGAATATATGCGTTAAAATGCCCGATTTTTCAAGCAGTTTGTATTGTATGCATGATTGCTTATAGTGTATGCAGCTGTAAACAGATGCGGTTTGTTGTATAAATTTGTAAAGGAAAAAATGCTGTGGAACTACGGTCACATAGATACTTTTTATTACAAAGTAAATTTTTTCAATGTAATAGTTACAGTCTGAGCCTGTACACATCAATAGAAATGGAGCCTTTTTTGTGAAGCGTGTTGTTCAGAAGGAAAAAGCGATACAGGGTATGTTTTCTTTTTTACGTTAGTCATATAGTGGGGAATGGTACATGATTCTGTTCTTAAAGTATGTATCCGCCAGGGTCAATTACCAAATGCCATTAATTCTAAATTCCGCGATTGAACGTGAGTGATATGCTTAAAGGTTGTTTGCTGGAAGCAACGGCGTACCCGGTGCAGTATGGTGAGCATTTTTATTAAGTAAGTATGAGGATCTGATGTTCCGTACTGTGTGTTGTTGACTATTTTCTAAATTATAGTTAAAAATAGATTTTTATTTAACGTAATTATAATAAGTTACAAAATTCTTTGTGGGCATTTCAGCCCACGGTATTTTTATAGAGTAACCAAATAGATAAGTCATCTGCGTAAATTGATTCTATATTACAATAATGTGCTCAATTAAAAAATACCTTGATTACCGTGATTATCTTCATGATTATTACATTTCAAAAAAAGAAGCGAATGCTCATTTTTCGCTGAGATATTTTGGAAGCAAGATCTCTATTGATCCATCCCATCTGGTTAAAATTTTTCAGCATCAGCGGCATATTGGAAATGCATCCATAGAAAAAATTATTGATCATTGCGGATTTAATGCATCCGAAGCAGAATATTTTGCGAATCTTGTTCGTTTTAATAAAGCAAAAACCACGCATGACAGCAAACTTTATTATGAAAAAATGCTTTCAGTAAAAGGTGTTGGTGCGTACGCGCTTGAAAAACATCAGTATGAGTATTATACCAAATGGTATCATTCCGCAATACTTACGTTTCTTGATTTCTATCCGTTTACTAATGATTACGCGGCCCTTGCTGCAAAACTTACTCCTCCTATCACAGAATACAAAGCCAGAAAATCCATTGAACTTCTTCATAAATTGGGCCTTATAAAAAAAAGAGCAGAGAATTCTGATGGGAAAAAAGGTAGCTGGGAACTCACCCACAAAATTATCACAACAGGTCAGCGTTCCCTGGCAGTACGATCATTTCAGGAATCAACCATTGAACTTGCAAAAGAATCGCTCGAACGTCATGCTCCTGAAAAAAGAAATATTTCAACAGTTACGATAACTGTTGCAGAAAAGAATTTGGACCGTGTCAATGAAATCATCACTCAGGCCAGAGAAAATATTCTTAAACTGGCTTTTGATGAAGAGCATCCGGACAAGGTATACCAGCTCAACATTCAACTTTTTCCATTGACACAATAATCCGGTTAATACAATGAACAAATTTAAAAACATACTTAAAATTTTAATAACCGTAGCGATTGGCGTTACTATCGCATGCTCGTCAGGAAACCTTGCAGGAGCAGGTTCGGAAACGACAAACAGCCTTACAGGTACTGTAGCAAGTCTGAACGGTCAGCCTGTAGCCAGCACGATTGTCTATCTTATTCCATCAGATTTCAATCCTTTACAAAGAGAACTATCAGCGCTGGCTTCAGATACCACCGGTGATAACGGCAAATTTTCCTTCGACAGTATTGATGCCGGTCTCTATAACCTGATAGCACGAAACAGGGAAACGTCAACAAATCTTATTGTTAAGAATATAAATTTCCTTGAAAATGATACAATTCTGGTACTTCCGCAGATAAATCTGTCAAAGCCCTGCACAATTAACACTGATTTCTCTCTCAGTGGAAACCAGGATTCCGGGTATATTTACATTCCGGGTACAGATGTTTATGCTTATGTTAATGGACCATCAGCAGTATCATTGCAGGATGTACCATCAGGTGAATTTGATTCACTTATTTACGAAAACTCTCAGGGAAAATCGGTCAATACACTCCGTTCATCAATTACGTTGACATCAGGACAGTCTATTTCAATTGTAAATCCATTATGGAGAAATGTTAAGACTATAGTGCTCAACACCTCCTCTGATGGTGCAGCGATTACAGAAAACCAGTATAATTTTCCTGTACTTGTTCGTCTTGACAATTCCAATTTTGATTTTACATCAGTGATCGATTCCGGTAAAAATCTCCTTTTTACAAACAGGCATAACAATCCATTGGCGTATGAAATTGAATCATGGGATCCTGTTTTGGGAAAAGCAAATCTATGGGTAAAAGTTGATACTGTTTTTGCAAATAATGCTGAGCAGTATATATCGATGTACTGGGGTAATGAACTGACTGAAAACGCTGCTTTACATTCCGGTGTATTTGATACTGTATCCGGTTATCAGGGTATATGGCATCTCTCGGACAGACTTGGTGATTCGATATCCGATGCGAGTGAGAATAATTTCAATGGTATTGCATATGGTATGGATAACAATGCAGTAACCAATGGTATTATCGGTAAGTGCCGACAGTTCAACGGATCATCAGACTATATACTATTCCCCAATACTGCTGGAGGGAAACTGAATTTTCCCTCTGAATCCCGTTATACAATTTCAGCCTGGGTATATGTAGACACACCGGACAGTCTTTCTCATGTTGTTCTCTCAAAAGGCAACAATCAGTATTTTCTCTGGTATACATCAATGCATAAGAACTCTACTTTATGGGAATTTACAGAGTATCATGCCAATGCCGGGTGGGATCTGTCAACTGCAAATGTCACCGGTGGTGAGTGGATTTACATTGCGGGAGTACGCAATGGTACCGATCAGCGCCTGTATATTAATGGCGTATGTGTTGATTCAACAGGCTTTCAGAACATTGGTACATGGTCACGTGATGAATCGTTTGATGTCACCATCGGACGATTTATGAAATCGGTAACAAGTACGATCGACTCGAACAGTTATTGTTATTTTAATGGCAAAATTGACGAAGTAAGAATATCGGACCGTGCAGTTACACCCGATTATATCAAACTGTGTTATATGAATCAGAAAACAGATAATAGATTTTTAATGTTTAAATAAAGGGAGGGAATGTATGAATCGTAATGCTGTAAAAAAATCGGGAGTATGCAGGATACTGAATCTTGCGCTTGCGGGAGTGATTGTAACGGCGACGTTGACTTTTGCTGCGAAAACAGCAGTACCATTGATCCTGTTTTCCGGACAATCCAATATGGTTTGTTTAGGTGCTGCAAATAATGAACTTCCAATTGTTGCTGATAGAACCAAATTGTATGAAAATATTAAAATTCATAATAGATCAGATGCTGCAAGTAGTAAATGGTCAACATTGAAACCTGGCTTTGGTGGTGATGCACAACATTTCGGGCCAGAGTTGTATTTTGGTAAAATCTTAATGGATTCCATGCCAAATACAAAGTTTGCATTTATAAAAGACGCAACATCGGGAACCTATATAGAGGATCCTGCAGATAAGACAAAAGGTTGGCTACCTCCAAGTTCCAATAACGGCACTGGTGGAAAACTTTTTGTAAGTATGATGACACATATTGACAATGCCTTGAAAGAATTCAAAGATGCATACGACACTGCATTATACGAGCCAAAATGGGCCGGTTTTGTATGGCTTCAGGGTGAATTTGATGGAATGAATCAGACTTCGGCTAATCATTATGAAGTAAACCTAACAAATCTTATTAAAGACATACGTGCAAAAGCAAAAGCAGACTCAATGCCTGTTGTTATTCCAATGATTTGCCAGACAACTTCACCTTCTATGAAATGGACCTACATCGATATAATTCATGCTGCTGAAATCGCTGTAACTGTAAAACTCAAAAAATGTGATACTACTCAGCTTAAAGATTATAAATATGTTAGTGATAATGTTCATTTTAATGCTGCGAGTATGGCAACGATCGGTACCAACTGTGCTCAACGCTGGCTTAAAATGAAATATATCAACAATACTGTACCTGTAATTTATCAGGAGAAAAAAAGTAGCGCGAATATTAGTGCTTTACGTAATGCATCAGAGAATACTGCGATTTTCAATCTTACAGGAAGACAGATTGGTAATTCAGTCTCTAATGTAAACAGCAGCAATATTTCTTCAGGTAGTGTGATTTACAATTCAAAAATCATTACGAATGTAAATACCTCAATTAATAAGTAATAATATTTGCTTTTAGAATGCATACAAATTATTTGTATGCATTCAATCTTATACATACAATATATAAAACATAATACAATTAACATTTATTCCATCACATTTTTCATCTACTCTAACAATTAAATCTTCTGCTAACGCTAAATAAATAGAGTAAATTGATCTCGAAATGCTATTCATGCTATCAGCTTGAGTATAGTAGGTCATTAAAATCTAAAATGTGGTATTTCATTCTTTTGCATTAAAAAAAATGCCTATTACTTATCAGCATTCATTATTCATTGAATTCGCGTTATTATTGGATATAAATAAACAAAATGCAAATGTTTATAAAGAATAAAAAGAATTATGTCTTTATGATAAAGTTGACAATAATAAAAAACGTAGTTGTCAACTTTCAAAATCAAACACAGAAACAAGACACAAATCAATGAAGACGAATTGG
>Ga0123334_1005520_pt1 | contig 12174 bp, 7 predicted proteins | sample BiotimSIPDNA_FD_89706 | JGI IMG/M metagenome (GOLD analysis project Ga0123334, IMG submission 89706) | Anaerobic biogas reactor microbial communites from Washington, USA - Biogas_R1 time_0 SIP DNA | ecosystem: Engineered > Bioreactor > Anaerobic > Unclassified | place: Washington, USA | collected... | reverse complement strand
TGGATTGGTAGGGTCCTTAATCACATCCTTGATGGCAAAGAGAGGTGCATCTGCATTGGTCATGAACCTGCTGTCTGTGATGATAGGCCCTGATGAACCAAAATCCTTTACAAGGAAGAGCGGAACATACCCATTGTAGTTGTATCTGTCAGGTCCAAAATCTTTCATTCCCTCTGAGTACAGCTCATAGCCATGGTCCGACACAATGATGATACGAGTATTGTCATAGACACCCAACTCTTGCAGATAGGCAAACCACAGACCAAGACGCTTCAATGACGCAGCATTGATCTGGTATGAGGAACGATCAAGCGGTCGGATACCTTCAATTCCATCAAAGGGCGTAGTGCTATCCGTTACCACCGACCGGGGTTCGTATTCCGGTGATTGAAGGAACACTGGTTGGTGCGGGGTATCGTTGGAAATGCTGATGAATGCATCTCCCTCCGGCCTTATTGTTGTCAAATCATTCAGGTAATAGAGTTGGGCATATGCATCAATAAACCCATCAGTTGATTGTGGTTTCTCTTCTTTCTGGAAATAACGGCCTTCCTCATAGAGCGTTCTTCTGATCATAGGAAAACTCGTTTTGAAGATGGCAAAGAGAGGGAGACGTTTCTTGATGAGATCACTCTCATACGAAGGATCCCAATCAAGGACATCGGCATGCTCCTTCTTGTACTGAACAGCAAATTTCCCATGATGATGCATGACCTTCATCTCAGGATAGGGACGGAAGGGAGTATAGTCTGCTTCCCACTTGTAGTTGCTGTAGGGAGGATTGGTGATGGTGACCGAGTAGCCTTCATCCAAGAAGAGTCGGGGCATGACCAACAACGCTTCATTGTGCTTGTCCACCAGCTTCTCATTCGTACGGGTATTCATTGCATCGGGAGTGTATTCATATCCTCCCATCATGGCAGGTGATCCATGCAACGTATTGTTTCCAAACGAGACCGTATTAGGGTAATAGACAAATCCTTTCAGCTGCTCTTGTAGTTGGGGAAGGTCTTCAAGAATTGTTGGAAAGAACGAGTTCATTGCACGGTCGAGGAATATGAATACGACATTCTTACCCGTCTTGGAAAATTGAAACACTGGCTTGATACTGCCAGAATCCGCATCCCCAGCGTCAGCCAAAGCAAGATTCTCGGTGTACTCACGATACTCCCTCTGGATGGTAACGCACTGAAGCAATCCACTTGCCAACGAACCAAGGGCAAAAATCATCAGCAGAGATTCAATCCACCGATTCTTCCGATAACGCAATACAAAAAATAGTGCAACAGCAATGATAAGCGTAACCACAAACGGGAGAACCATCATGGATGGCGAGGCTTCCAGTAATGAGGGATTCTCAAACTGAAGCAGGGTGCTGACAATGCCGTAATCACCAGTGAAGAAGAAAAGATTGACCAAGGATGAGAGGGAAAGAATCATGAGCAATACGCTGAGTATTGCTTTCATCGGTCGTTTGGCCATGGCATAAATAAATAAAGGCCACACCACCCACAGTCCAAAGAACACTGTAGCAGTATGGCCAATATAGGCAAGAGGATTCGTTACGGTTCCACTGAATGCAAACTCAATGGCAGAGGAGGAAATAAGGTTTGCAGGAATTACCAATCCGTGAAGAAGAAACAGAAGCGCTCCAGAGATCAGAAACAAAGTATTTCTCTTTCGGTCAGCCTGGGCAAAATCGGTGAGGTACTGCTGATAGAGACTTGAACCTACCTTCAGAAGGAAAGGAATCAGAACAACAAAGAGACATCCGGAGATAAACACTATTCGATTGGAAAGAGAGAGGGTCGGATGCACGATCCAGATGGCTATCGTCAGCCCGATGGTTCCCACAACCGCAATGCCATAGAGAACAGGCAAGGGTCGTTTGAGTCGGTAAAATACATTCTTTACCAGAGAGAACAAATTATTCAGCGTCCAGTAAAACACCAACCCTGCAGGAGACGTGTAAAGCAATGCAAGAAACAGCAAGGCCATCGCGTAGAGCTGAATCTTGTCACGAACAGGAAACCCTTTGGTGTAAATTGCGCCTGCAATGATATTGATCAACGTCATGGCTATAGGAAGCACATTGACTGAAATCCCGCCGATAGAGAGCATGCCGTCCGGCGCACCGAGATTGGGAATAAAGAGAAAAGAGATTCCTTGCAATTGGGCAAGATGAGAGAGGAAGTTGTAAGCCGCAATGAAAAAGGGAACCTGGATAAGAAGACTTACAGAGCTGCGCAGGGCATACGCTGGATGATAGTGATTCTGTCTGTAGTAGGTGGAGAGTATCATGTACTGCTCATCACCTTTGAACGCTTCCTTGATTCGGGCAATCCCACCAGAAAGGCGTATCCGTACGTCTCGTTCTTTTCGCTGAAGAGTCTCTGCTACATGATAGAGAGGAAGTGCGAGGAGGTTGATCACCAAGCTTATTCCTACAATGGCCAAGCCATAGTCATCAAAGCTCTTGTCAAAGAAAATGAAAAAGAACTCTATCAAGAGTTCGAGAGGATGGATAATTGCCAAATACAATACGTGCATGTCCGGACCTTACCAATAGCTTGCAGAAGGGATGGGAAAATTGTTATTAATAGTACCATTTTATCTCGGAATGTCCATAGCTAAAAGTGAGATATGTTGACAGTACCATAGTAATTGAACATTACCCAACTCATTTTAAGTTCTTTGGCTCTTTCCAATACGCAGTAAAATCATGATGCGTGGTTTGTTTCTCAACAGGAGGCAACTCCATATAGCTTCCATACATGGAAGACAAAAGAGCAGCATACCCAATGGGTACAGAAGCATTAAAGCCTTCAAATGGCATCTGGATGGCAGAGGAGAAGACTGAGGCATCAACTATTTCACGTTCTCCATACCCCCAGACCAAGCAGCCCATCTTTCCGCCCTTCTTGGTTTCATAGGTTCTTGCCAATTTATCAATCTTTCGTGCCAAAGTGGTTGCAGATGTAAAGGCAAGCAGAACACGGCCTGGTGCAATGATGAGATTCTGCTTCAGTGTCATGATTGAAGAGACACGGGAGAGTTTGACTTTAAGAACCATCTGCCAGAATCTAGCTTTTCGAACGAGCTTCTTCCGTTGATCATCATCAGAAGGGGCATAGTCATAGGGAAAGATGTCTATGTTGGCTCCATAGTCACTCATATGCTTGAACGATCCCTCGTAGACTTCAGTCCTGGTATCGTAGGCTTTTGCATAGGGATACCGACAAGTGGAAACAGTCCGCAAGGAGTAGATGGAGACTGTTTCGTCCTTGAAAGATGAGACGAACTTCTCATAATCAGCGCGGGGCATGGAAATATCGATGTCATCATCCCAAGGGATGAACCCTTGGTGCCGGACAGCACCAATGAGACTCCCATGTGCAAGGAAATAGGTAAGGCCATATTCTTTGCAAAAAGCATCAATCTTTTTCAGGATTGAGAATTGGATATCCTTGAGTTCTTGGCTGGTAAGTCGTTGCATGAGACTCAACTCCTAATACGGTATACGTTGGATCTTGATGATAATCCAAGCCACTGGATAACTTACGCTCACCAACAACCGCTTATACCATCGGTTCAACCCTTTCATAGTCTCTGCATACGGAGTATGGGACAAGAGAGAACAACGAGCAAGACTGATGATGGACCGAATGATCTTCGGATTATACATAATCTGATCAAAGCATTCATTGACATAGAACATGGATGAGTAAAAATAGGTTCTCCAACGAGTCTTGGAGTGCATCTTTCCTGCGGCCAAAGAGTCGGATGAATCGGTGTAGTAAATCCTGAAAACATCATTGGTGCAGTATTGGTCGTACTTCTGATTGATTTTCTCCCATACCATTCCTTCCGATACAAACTTGATGTCCGGGAATTCTGGAAAAGGATAACGTCTCAGTATTTCAACCTTTCTGCAACAGGATTTTTCGCCAGGATACTTCTGAATTTCCTTGTGCTGTTTTCTCCCCACCAAATCGTTGATCCCAGCTGGGTACGGCTTGCCTACGAATGCACCGGTTGAGGCTTCTTTGCACCGACCGGAAACACACCAAAACCGGTCGTATTGATCCTTGGGAATCTGACTCCAAGCATCATGAACAAGCTGCAATGCATTGTCGGTAAGAGCATCATCAGAATCGATGTTGATCACATAGTCACTGGCAATTTTATCAAGAGCAAAATTCAGCGCAGTATGTCTTCCCCCATTAGGTTTATAAAAATAGCGGATGGGGAAAGAGGCCTGCTTTGCGTAGCTACCAATAAGTTTCTTGGTACCGTCTGACGACCCATCATCAACTACAAGCCATTCAAAGTCCAGGAATGTTTGCTTGCACAAGCTTTCATACACTCTCGGCAGAGTGTGAGCACGATTGTACGTAGCAGTCAGCACAGTAACAAACGGCATGGTCATCGCTCCTTCCTCTGGTAAAAACTAGTTTCAGTTTCCTCAATGGTCGTAAGCCACCTCTTGCAGATGACATTACTATCCAAGACTTTCCGAATGGAGGCGGCATGCATTCCTAATGTGTGGGCTTTGTCAGGATGCTCTATGAGCGAAAGCATAGCATCTGCCAAAGCTTCCGGATTCTTTCTTGGAACGACCAACCCATCGGTTTCATGAGTTATGACAGTCCCCCTCCCCTCACTGTAGTCAGTAGTGATGCAAGGAAGCCCCATAGCCATTGCCTCTATGAGGGCATTGGGCATGCCCTCATAGTTGGATGACAGAACAAACATCTCTGCCTCTTGCAAACGCGTAAACATTGATTTTTCTATACCGGGAAGCGAGACAGCAGAACCACTGCCAAGACGCGCAATCAAGGCTTCCAGTGCAGAACGTTCTTCTCCATCTCCATAAATAGTGAGTCTGTACTCTGGGTGCTTTGCATGTACTTTGCTGAAGGCTTGAACCAAAAGTTCATGATTCTTCTGCTTGTTGAGTCTTCCAGCACTGATGATTTGATGGGAAGCCACCACACCAGTATTTGGTTGAGGCATATCTTCCAGATAGAGAGGGTTCGGAATGATGGTTCCCTTGGAATCTTCTTTCTGGTAGTAGTAGGAACGGGCACTCTCTGTCTGGAAGATGGCCCTGGTTACAAAATGATGGTGAATGAAGTAAAAAATCTTCTTCTCCATTTCACTGAATGTTACTGAAGTATTCGGGTCATTTCGTTCGGAGATGATGAATGGGATTCCGAGTCCTTTGCATGCAACAGCAGCCAAGGATCCGGAGTAGGACATCATGCCCAAAACCAAGGAAGGGTTGATCTCTTTGATTTCCTTTCGGATTGCCCTTATTAGATAACGGTATTTCCCTAATTTTCCCTTGGTATGGGAAGCAGAGAGCTCACGAACATAAATTGCATCTGAAAGAGGATAGGCTCTCTCCCCTTTGGTGAGAGAAATGAGATATATCTCCCTCCCTGCAGCTGAAAAATAATTGCAGAGGAAGGAGGTAACTCGCTCCGCACCACCGAAAGAGAGTCCTGTGATGACAATTGCAATCTTCTTGTTCTTGCTTCTTCTCATGCCCTTCCCTCTGGGAGAGTAATCCAACTTCCCAGCAATGCATCATATGATTCAGGTTCAAATGGCTCAAACCCAGAGAAGTGAAACAGGGTAAGTTCTCCGAACAGGACCTGCTCATCTGCATCGACGTAGAGATCAACGCGAACCTGGGGAAGTCCGGCAGAGAGTTTTCTGGCTAAGACCAACATGGCATCCCACTGTTTGGGCTTGGGAATTTCATAGGAGCTGTTGGGATAGTGTTGCTTCAAATCCAACCGATTCCAGGAAATGTCAAAGAAATCAAACTTGGTATTATCAGGTCTGTCAGACGCAACAAAGGCCATTTTGGGCTCGCCGTTAAAACAGAAGATCTTATAATCCTTCGGCGGCTTTCCATCATCAGTCTTGATCATATGTTCGATAATGATTCTCGGTTTGATTTCCTTATATGGCCACTCACGGTCATACCAGTAGTAGTTGGACCCCATCCACTGTCTCATGACCTTCATTGCGTGTTCCCAATCAAAAAAGTTCTTGTCAGTACAGAACAGAACATCTCCTGAGGTATGGGTGGGTTTGATGACAAATCTGTCTGGAAGTGAATCAGGGGTTATGGCAGAAGGAGAATCATATACCCCAACCAAGGGAACCAGATGAGATTCCCCAATCAAAGAGGCTACATGACTACGCACTGAATACTTGTCAACAATCTGAGGATACAAGGGGTTGCGGTCATGGAGCTTTTGCCATTGGAGCTTCTCATTGTAAGTGAGAGGTTTCTGGATATGTCCTTTCTGCCCATTTTTCATCCTATACTTCAGAGAAAGGAAAAGAGAATCGGGCAGGAGTCGAGCGACTCTATGCTTCAACAGATGATTCACAAACATATTCGGATGACGTATGTACTCACCGATTTTCGCCATAAGCTGGAAGAAATCCAGCCCTTTGTCTGGAGTATCCAGAACTATTCCTGCATAACACATGGCAATCAGAATATTACTGAACTCTTCAACATACGTTACCCGAGCAACCTGATCAAACAGCATCGCTGTCATGATTGCAGTTGATAGCACATAGGGACCTTTCTTCTCAAAGCGAAAGAATCTTTTGAGCCCTTGTATCACAATAGAGAAGCAGAGACTGTAATAGACCAAAGTTCCCACTAATCCGACAGCTACAAGCAACTCTACATAGTTATTATGAGAATAGGTTTCAAAACCACCAAGATCAGTAAAGGCTCCTAACCCCCAACCAAAGATTGGTTTCTGGCTAAACATGGAAAGGCCACTTTTAAGCATTCCCATTCGAACAGAAGTACTACCATCGGTATTGCCTCCGAGTAACTCTAAAACCATATTCAATAGACGTTGACCTATCATCCTTCTTAGCGGTTCAATAAAAAGCAGAGCGGCACCGCCTATAACAAGCATAATTATCGAAATTCCAGCAGCAATAAAAGAATATCTTTTGCTTTTCTGGATTAGCAACACCAATAGGATTAGGCCAACAAATAGTAAAATGAAGACTTTTCTCGAACCACTCAATAAAGATGAAATAATAAATACTGGTAATATTAATAATAATAGCCAACGTTTAGTAGACCAAGCGAGATAAATTGAAATAAGGGTTGCTATAGAAAACATGTATCCTACTGTATTTGGATTTACATCTATCGAGACACCCAATCTTGATATCAACAAAAAATCGAGGGGTGTAGATATGACTAAACGCAAAATTACAAAAATACTTGCGAAGAAATAGATTGTTAGGAATTTAAAAAAACTCTCTTTCGATTCCCTGATATACGGCAATATCAAATTCGCAAATACCAATACTTGGATAACCGATTTTAGCCTATTGAATGCAATTGCAGAATTGTTTGCGTATAAGACAGAAATTGCGGACAGGAAAATGAATGCTAGGCTCCATCCAACGAATGCAGTAGTAATCTTTGAACGCTTCAGAAGGAATCTTGTTCCAAAGGTTGCAACAAAAAGTATTTCAGCAGGAATAAAAACTCGATGAATGTCAGGGCCATAGGCCATGACAACACTGAGAAAGATGAGCATCACAATATCACAGAACCAATCAAACAAGGATTTGGTTTTAGCCAGTTGCATTGTCATAATTATAAGTATCTCCTCAATAGCCGTAGTGTAGAACAGATGCCATGGGGGAACAAGACGTATTCTTTTCCACTAACACAAAGCTTGTGGTACTTCCAAAGTAAAGGAAAGACCTTTATGCTGCTCCTCTTCTGAAGGGTACTGCATATAAGAGCCATATATATGTGTTAGATAGGCATGATACTCTGAAGGAATTCTTAGAGAAAGCGCATGATATTGCTGGTTGGTACCTTCACCAAACCACTTTTTTTTCACAAAACTCCTCTCATCTTCATCAGGGCAGGCTGTATATAAAAATGAAGCTTCAGCAATAGGAATCTGCTCACACAGAGCATGGAACTCCTGTTCAATAACATGAATTGATTTAGGATAGAAGCATTGCCTGATATCATGCATTGCTTGCTTGACCACTTTCCTGAACCGAGTTTTTGCCCAAACAGGTTTGTGTTTCTTCATGGGATAAAAGCGATAGAGTTCATTGAAATGAGCTAGCATGGCTTGTTGCTTTTCTTTTTCTGACGGGGCTCCAACCAAGGGAAATAAATCCACGTGTAAGTATCCATGACTCATTCCCTCAAGCCCTACCCTTGCGAACAAGAATGAGTAAGAAGGATCCGTATCGTGGAAATATACTCGGTACGGTGCAAGCAATTCTTTTCGAAGACTATCGAGCATTAGTGTATATGATGAGTAAGGAATTCCCAAATCAATATCACAATCCCATGGGATTGATCCCTTATGGCGAACAGCACCAAGCGCGGTTCCATAGATTCCATAATAAGGGATTGAATGCTTCACAAAGACAGCCAAGACCGCCTCAAGCATTTTGTATTCCAAATTCTGGAGTTCAACAATTCCAATTTTCGGCATGGACCTAAGCTCCCAATAAACGCATTTTATACAAAAGTTTCTTTGCCATCTTCCAGAGTTCCTTACTCTCTCGAGGATTACCTAGCAAGTTCAATATTGTGGTTACAAGCAAGCTCCAGAGGCCCACTACCATAGCATAAAGGAACCAAACTATGTAGGAAGCAGGTTGAATAGTAAACAATGCTTCCCATGTCAGCCATGAGATGAGTATTGCCGCAATGGTTATCAGAATTCGCTTGACTGAAACCCAAGAAGAAGTTCTCGTAATTTTATGAGGAACATACTCAAGTACTGTAATGGTAAAATAGAGATCAGAAGCGAGGAAACCAGCAAGAAGCCCATACAGTCCAAAAGGTTTGGCGAGAAGCAAAGCAAATACTACGGCTATACTCGCCTGTGTGATAGTCCTCGATCGAGTCTTTCTATAATGCCCTGCAGCCTGAATCATGGCAGATAATGGATAGCGAATTACCGCTACAAAGGTGCTGAGAACCAAAAAAAACGCAAGGTTTGGCTGTATGTAGTTTGCATCAGCCATTCCTTGCGCGTAAATATTCATAAAGGGCATGAAGAGTACCAAGAGACAGGAAAAAAGGATTGAAATCAAACCATAACACAATACCTCGAATTTGCTGAGGGCCTTGTGCAATACATCGTACTGTCCGAGCGAAATAATCTCGCCAAATGTTGAGTAAATCGACCCATTGAGAATGACATCAAGTACACTACGCACTCCGATGATAACAGACATATATACTGTATAGATGCTGATTGTGCTGTATCCAATCCCCGTAATTGTCATGGCAATCGTAGGAAAGGCTTTCTGTATAGACCCAAGCACTTGGGACAGAAGGACATCGCCACGTTGCTGGAGGGCGTCTTTGGTAGGCTGCTCTGCATATGATACTTGTTTGTAGTGTTTTCTTACATAGATATAGAGAATCAAGGAACGTACAAGAATGGTAAGGGCCGCAAGCAATTTTACTACAATGATGCTACTGTTGCATAAGAGTGCTACGTACACCACGATAATTTTTGTGATAATACTTGCACTGGTTGCCAAGGCAACTACATACGTCTTTTGGGTTGCAGTAAGCAAAACTCGATACTTTGCCATCGTAGAGAATTGGAGAACGCCCCCAATTCCGATAGCAACGGAAAGGAGGAAGACTTCCATGCGAGGCAAAATGAGTGTGTTCTGCAAAGAAAACACTGCAGAGAATATGATGACTCCGCCCAAATACATGAGTGAAATCCTATCATAATAGCGCTTCGATGCTGAAAGAATTCCATTTATCGCTTGAAAGTCTTTCTGCGCATAGGGCTTATACAGTGCATAAATTGCCGAACCTGCAAGACCTGCTTCCAATAGATTGAAATAGGATATGAATTGGGTTATGGAATTGGAAATACCATTCAGTTCAGAACCAAATGCCAAGATGATCTGACGTGGAATGATGAGACCGGAAAGTAAGGTAATTATGCTGGTTAGTGCCGTTGCAAGAGAACCATAGGCCACATTCTTTGTTCTCATATTGCTAAATCACCCTTCATTACCGTATCAGTAGTTTCAATCTATAGAGGAACCCAAATACCATGGTACTCCATGAAAAGAGCCTTTCTTTGCCTCTAGAAAAGAAATAATAGCATATCTGCAAAGAAAGGGGACGCCCTTTGGAAGAATACTCAGGAAGAATTGATTTGATATCCTGCTGTTGCAACCGATTCAGAATATCAAGGCGTTCCTTTTCGGTATAGGCTCCAGGCCCCAGCCTTCTGCGTATGAGCTGTTTGATTGTGTAGAGAACACTCAACCCCATTCTCTGGTTATATGCTTCTTGTGATAGATTCCACTTCTGTACATAGGTGCCCAATTCCCGAAATACGAGAAAGGTAGAGGAGATATGTCGCTCCAAATATTTTCCTTGGGTAATACTCTGAGAATTCTGCATATAATTGTAGAGAGGGGTATGAATGATTGCAATGGACTCTGCTCGATCAAAGATGGGAAGTGTCTGAAGAAGATCTTCGCCACTGGAAACAGAATAGAGAGGAGAATAATCTCTATCAGAATCAATGCATCCTCTTTTTACACATTTCGCCCAAATAGCGTTCATGGATGTATTATCAAGCAAGGTTTCCAATACCTGCTGCTTCTCCTCTCCTGTGTATACTCCCTCACAGATACGTGGATGATTTGTTTCCAGAATGCTACCATGAGCATCAACTAGATGATGCCCAAAAATCAAAACATCCGCATGACTCTCTTTCAGTTTGGCATCGATTGTTTCAAGCGTATGAGGCATCCAATAATCATCAGAATCCAGGAAACAGACATACTCACCTTGAGCATGAGCTATCCCTACTCTTCTTGCACTCAATAATCCTTGGTTCTGCTTATGAATAACCCTGAACGTATCCGGATGCTGCTTACAGAATGCATCGCAGATCTTTCCTGATTCATCTGTGGACCCATCATCAACAAGAATGACTTCATAATCTGCATTTGCTTGTGCAAGAATAGAATCCAAGCATCGACTCAGATATTTCTGTACATTATATATTGGAACTAAAATGCTATAACTCAAATGGATTCCACCTCAATGCAAACTCCTCTTTATAAAGAGAAATACTGCAGACCTACCCCAACCCAGAAAAGACTGGCAACAGGTTGCATGAGACCCCTCTTTTCCAGGACGAACCTACAGAAAAGAGCCGGGATTCTCTCAGTACTCTTTGAACATACCTACCCCATCCCGCGGCCTTACTGAAGCCTATCATTCTTGGTGATTGGTGTAAACTACATTCGGAGTATCTATAGCCATCCGTGACAATTTCTTGCCATTTCTGTGAAGGGAAACCCTAAAGCTGTATCACCTTCATCCCAAAGCCTTCCACCTGCTCGTTTCTTGTCCCATTTTCTATGCTCACCACCACGTTTTGTGCTTCAGGACTTCCATTGGCGAGCACGAGTGTTCTTGTATCAGGGAAGAAAGCACAGTCAACAAAGGGGTTGTTGGTAGAGAAGGAGGAACTCTTACCCACACTCTGTTCAAGAAGTGAACGCAAGGCAAAGGTATTGTGGGGAGTGTAGCGATATTCACTCAGATAGATACCCTTTCCTTTGCCGAATGCATTACGAGTAAGCACAGGAATTGAGTCTTTCGCCTGTAAAACCTCGGTAGTACCAGCAAGGAGGTAGACTCCCTCCTTCTTGGCTAAGGAGAATTCTTCAAACCCGCTATTGGATGGCTCAACCTTCCAGATTCCATGACCTAGACGCCTTCCATCGTCAATATCGATGCCCAATACAGAAGCCATACGTAGATTGTTTGCATACCCTTGTACCGCTGATGGTTCGTTGACACCCAAGAACGTTCCTCCCTCATACACCCATTCGGTGAGCGTGGAAAGCACAGCATCGTCCTTCCAATGATCTCCCCCACTCCAGCTGCTGCCTGCAAAGCCAGCATTGATGATGACATCAAGCGTGGAAAGACTCTTTTGGTTTATCTCCTCAAAACTAAGGAACTCAACCTCATAGGGAAGGCCTGCAAGGCTTTCCAGGATGTTGATCAGATCCAGATCCGGATGCTCATGATAGTGTCCACCGCACGTCCAGGTCCTCAGCTTTCCCCAACTGGTGAGG
>Ga0123334_1005516_pt1 | contig 12178 bp, 8 predicted proteins | sample BiotimSIPDNA_FD_89706 | JGI IMG/M metagenome (GOLD analysis project Ga0123334, IMG submission 89706) | Anaerobic biogas reactor microbial communites from Washington, USA - Biogas_R1 time_0 SIP DNA | ecosystem: Engineered > Bioreactor > Anaerobic > Unclassified | place: Washington, USA | collected... | reverse complement strand
TAATAATTAAGATTATTTAAGAAGAATTTTTTGTGTGAGATTAGCTGATTTTCCAGCTACACGAACCATGTAAACACCAGCATCAAGATTAATTAAATCCATAGATGCAGAAGTATTCATCGTGTTCTTCAACACAACTTGACCTTGGAGATTGATTACTTCAACAGAAGCAGCACCTTTAACGCCATTTAAAGAGAGTTGACGACCAGCAACAAGAAGCTTTGCTGCAGAAGCCTTCACGACATCACCAATACCAACTCCACCTGTACATCCATCACCACTGTAACCGAAATCATAAATGGTTAGAGTGCCTTTGATTTCTGCTGCAGCAGCGTTTTTCAAACGGATTTTAACAGAGACTGCTTCAGTTTGAGCTACAGTTATAGGTTGCTTTGCCTTATCCCAACCATCTTGTTTAAACTTAGACCAAGGAAGATCCAAAGCGGTAGGAGCTGTAGATGCTGGTAGAGCAGTATACCAAGTATCATAACCATAACCACCAGCGTCTACATCTTCTTTCCAACCAAGTTCCAATTGAAGGGCTTGAGAACCAGTCCAAGAATATGCAATGCAATAACCAGCTTTATCACTGAGATCAATAGGTGTTTCGGCTTTTGTCCAGTTAAAACCAATACCAGCGATAGCAGGAGTACTTGAAGCACCGCCAGCAGCAGACATAGTCACTCGTAAACCAACACCTTCGATGAGGTTACCATTTGGAATAATAGATCCATCAGATTCGTCAGTGGTGATTAGCTTATAAGTACCGTCTTCTGGATTCGTTGTGATTGGGCTAAAGGTCATGACTTGGCCATCTGCGTCGTCACCGACATAAGCAAACCACCAACCACCTGTAGATTCATAACAAGCAGCACCATAGTCTTCACCGTTTTTATCACAGATTACAGTTTCTGGAACTTGAACTTGATAAGCATCAACAGTCATATTCCAAAGTGTGCCTGCAGCAAATGAACCAGATGCTGCAACTAGGCCGAACAATGCAATTTTATTCATATTTTTTCTCTCTTTTTTGTTAAAAATAACATGTACATATAATATAAATTCAAAAGAAGAAAATAGCACGATAAAAATTTATTACAATTTTTTTATGCGTTTTATCACTTCTTTTTTGTGTTGTACTTTATTTCTGGACGTAAAACCTGCCCTATTGTCACTAATAAAGAAATGATAGGATGAGTATCATCACCAGAAATATCAAATACAGCTATTCCCCCTAAATTCTGATCTTTAACAAAAGTTGCCAAAGATTTCATTGACGGAATTCCATTGAATACAATAGCTTCTGTTGCGCTAACAGCAACTTCACTTTGCGTAGATTCATCAAAAGAGACCTTATAGTCTGGAGAATCAAATTTAGTCATTAATTCTTTATAAGTAATGATACCTTCATTACCACTTCCAATGCCATTATGAGATGTACCTAACCCAGTCGCATTCAAAAAGCTTTTACCATACATTGGAACCACTGGAACTAGTTTTTTACCTTCTACTCCCGCGGAGGTGTAGGCATTTAATACTTCTTGTGCAAATTTGAAATTAGAATTAGGAATAAGTACTGATTCCGATTCACTCATTTGATCAGTAAGCATCACATAAATAGTGCTAAGCTTATTCAATGTTTCAGCTGTATATAAAGCAGGAGCATCCACAGAACCAGTGGCAGTAGCTGATACGCTAATTCCTACAGAATTCAAAGAAGTAATCAATGTATCAAATAAAAGAAAATCAGGTTGTTCTATAGGCAACCAATCAATTTCCACCTTTGAAATGCCATATTTATCAACAAATTCTTTTGCTGTATTTGCAAAAGCTCCACGAGCACTCTCATTGGAAGCAACTGTTTTCATTAATTCTTCATTACCAGAACCACCAATTATAACAGAAATCTGGACTTTATTATCCTTTGATAGAGAAATAAGTTTTTCAAAATTTGGGATATCAGACTCATCAGCAAAAGCTAAAGAAGAACCATCTTCAGAAGGAATTAAATAGCCGTAATGAACATCCGTGATAAAATTAAAGCGGATGTTTTCTGGTGCAAATTGTGAATACTGTGCCCAATATGGGAAATATCCACCCACTTGAAAATCACTAGCAAAAAGCAATGAAACAGAAAAAACTAAAAGGCAGATAAGCTTTTTAATCATAATTATCGACCACCTTACTTAATAGCATAAATTGTTGACGTTGTAGAATCATAACAAAATAAATTTGCACTGTAGTCCAAAATAAAAGGACGTTTACCTAAGGTATCTGGAACGACCTGACTTTTTGGTAAAACAAGTTCACTGGCACCATTACAATACCTATAAGGACGCCCATTTAATAAACCAAACATGGTATAATGATTTTCAAGTAGTTCATTATCATACTTAAATGTAAACAAATAAGTTGTATCTTCTTGAAAAGAAGGTGCTCCATTTTGCTGCCTATTAAAACGAAGTATCATCTTCTTTTGTTCTGAATTCAAAGAATCTACATGTAACCAAGAAGATTCACTGTATCCAGCCATTTTAAAAATACGTTTCGTAAATGATGGATCCGTTTTCAAAAAAGCTAAATTATCTGCCTCAAAACTTGCCTTAGCGGCTGCCACCGTCGCGGCATCATTTTTTGTTGTTACCATGGAGTCAAGGCGTTCTGGATTATAAAAACTATTGTTTTTTAAATCCATAATAATTTGATTGTACTTAACGTCTGGATTTAATACCAAATACGTTTCTAAATCAAAATCACCTGGTGCAGAGTAAATGGCTAAATCAGTATTTGTGGTGGCAACCACAAAATCAGAAGAATTTGAAGATATGTCTGAACAAGACATAAAAGCTAACGAGAAGAAAGCTAATAATAAATTCATTTTTTTATTCATACAAATATCTCCCTTAGAAATTAACCGTTACGTCGGCCATTAAGATATTTTTATTAATTTCAAGTGTTTTAACGGCACCCGATAAAAGATCTAAATAATCCACAGCATTAATCATGTAACCATACTGAAGTGTGGCATAAGCACCAGCAGAAAACTTATAACGAACACCAGTCATCGCTAACTTTTCTGAGGTGTTATGAATAATTCCAAAATAAGGTTTTTCATAATCTCTATCAAACATCTGGAAACCCGTTAAAAGAGACCAATTCTTATAGGAAGCATCAAAACCAACCATCATACGAGAAACACTACGTCCCAAATACCCACTTTCATTAGTCATTTCATAAGAAGTCCCAAATTGAAGTCCTAAGTCTTTAGGAAGATTAACTAGTCTCTCGAATTCAATATTAAAACCACCACCGACTCGCAAATATTCAGAGCCACTGATAAACGAAAACTCTTCTGTATTAAGAATTTCATCAGCAAGATAATAACCAAATACAATCTTTGCACTAATCGCATCATTCCACTTTGCTGAGAGGTCCATATTACCACCTGTCCTATTTGGTGTAGCAAGGCCAAAAGGAAGAGCAATATCCGAAGAAGGATCAAGAGCATAAGAAGTAGACAATAACTCTGTTCTTGTTAAAGCAAAATTATGGAATCCATTGCGATAATACTGAGCATATTTAAAATTGTTATACAACCGATAGTATTCAGATTCATATACGCTTGGGTCTTTGACTAGTATGTTTGAAGAGTTCATAGGAACTGATTCATACAAAGAGAAATATAAGTTTTCAAGAGAACCTGAACGAATATTACTCATTAAAGGAGCCAAAGATGCATTATTAAATTCTGCATCGCTATTTAAGATAGGCATATTTGAAATAGTTGTTGGAGTCATAGCTAATTCAGCCTGAAAATCTTTATCAACCATCAAAACATTAGCATCTGCATTAATTTGGAATTTAGCAATATTTACATCTGCCAGAAAATTGATATTCAAAGCACCTTTATTATCTAAGCTTGTTATTTTTTCCGTGGCAAGATTATTGATTGTTTTATTTCGATAAGCTAAGTAGCCTGCATCTCGTGTATTAATGATTCCATCAACGATGGTGGTATCATTTACAACTACAATTTCCTTATCTACATAAGAGTGAATGTAATCTTTATAATAACTCCAGTTGGATAGAGCATACTCAGCCTTTACAGCAAAGTGAAACACATCTGAAAGAATATTCTTAGAATCAAAACCAAGTTCAACACTTAAGACATTATTGTAATCGTAATAAAGAGTATCAGAAGCAATAACAGGGGCTGTTCTAGAAGAACGAACAGGATTAAACGTATAGGCATCATTAACTCCTATAGTAAAACCTCTCCATTGCGCACCAATATTGCCTGCAAATAGATAGCGATCAGAACGGTCAAAATCAAAAAAGACCTGATCGCTTTTTTTCGCCATTGCTCTTAAACGAGCCATTGTACCGTGAGCAAAAATATCATCAAACAACCCTACTTTACCAGAAGTATAAGTAGCATTAATACCCTGCATCAATCTATTATTTGAACCATCTAAGTTTTTATCTTTCATCACATTTTCACGATGCTCTTGAAAAATAGATGGTTCATAAATAAATTCAGATAAAGGTTGGTAAACAGTAAAAGGGGTATAAGCAACACGCATATGCCCTAAATTAAAGGATACGTGCTTTTGCATAATGTCACCATCATAACTCCACCACATAGTGATTGGAGAGTTATTTCCTTCACGATGAGCATTTTGCCAATCTTTCTGAAAACGTAAGTCAAATTTGGCAACTGTTTCTGCACTTGGACGGACAGAAAAAATTAGATTCATTTGAGTATAAGCCGAGGCCTCGCTCAATTTTGTTCCACTAACGGTTTCTTCTGCATCAAGAGAGGAGTTCAAATAGCCTGCTTTCGCTGATCCGTTAATAGCAAAACCTAGTGAATTTGCTTCAAAGTCAGTAAGCTTTTCTAATAGGCTTTTTTGCCTTGACTCCACAGAAGTAGAATCAACGACAGTATCATTAGCAACAGCCGTTGCAGTTACAAAAATTAAAGAAAAAAAGGCTACCTTGAAATTCATTTTTTTCAATTCCTTATTCATAAGTACTTTCTCCCTTAGAATTCCACGTTAATGGTAGCTTGAATAATGTCTCGAGTAAACTCATGTTTAATCGTTTGGGCATTTGATTCAGCATTTATTCCAGAGATATAGTCAGGAAGATTCGTTTCTGAATTCACAACACCACTAGCATCTACAAGACCTGCGGTATAATATTTATTAGAAACCATCGTTTGTCCATAGTTTATAGCAAGCCATGCATGTGGAGCAAGTGTATAGTCTAAACCCACCATCCATTGTTTTTGAGTCCCTTTAAGAATAGGAGCAACATCTACTTTTAAATTACTCATTCGGAATGATTGACTTAGAGCTGCTGTAGTATTTAATTCTGAATTAATCATTTGGAACCCAGCGGCAATACCCAATCGTTTCAAATAACGTACATAAAGACCTACGTTAATAAAATCAGAAGTAAATTCAGCTTTTTCAATAGATCTTTCTGAATGTTTATAACTACCACTTAATTCTAGAGGCAAATCCACTCCAATTAAAGCAAACACATCAATTTTTGCCCCCCCACCAAATTCTGTGTAAGAAATTTTACTACTTCCCAATCCTTCGACTTGATCTAGTTTTGTATAAAGTCCCTGTACTTCAATCATGTTGTCTTTGCCATAACCAGCTAATACATTAGCACGAATACCTGTCCGATTTGCTGTTGCTAAGCCATTTGGCAAAGCCATTTGAATACTCGCATCAGACAGCTGATCAATAAGAGCTAATTCTTTTCTTGTATAAGCGTTAGATCCCCAAGAGGTCTTTGAATATGGAGCGATGTTGTAGCTCTCGGTTTGTCCATTTTTCATACCATCATCATCATTAGTTAAGTATGTGGAAACAGGAGCATGCTTTGGAGTAAAGAAATATAACGCATCAAAAGAGGAATAAAGTGGAGCATAAACGCCGTATTTTGATAGATTTCCATCCTTATCTGAATTCATAATACGGTTCGCAATAAAGGATGGGGATTGAGCCAGAGAGTTATACCAAGAAGAATCGTTGTAAATGTAATCAGCAGAAACTTTGGCCATCCATGAATCCGTTTTATAACCCGCATTTATGTTGGCGTTGAATGCTAAACCGTTATCATTTTCTTCAATAGCACTTATATTAGCCCAAGAAGTATCATAAGCTACACCACTGATATCCTGAAGTAAAAGAACACCCTCCACATAAACAGGCTCTGATGTAATAGGATCCAAAACAACATTTCCATCACCATCAACAAGAGGAACAAGCCCTGTTTGAGGAATAGCAGACTCTTTATAGAGCTTATCTATTGAATAAGCAGCCTCAGCGGTTAAATCTAATATCAAATTTTTTGATTTCAAAACACCTGCCACATCACCACCAACTCGAGCAGAAATCACATGAGTAGACTGAGGTAAAGAATCTCTAAAATTAACGGGTTTTTTGAAATAGTATAACTCAGGCTGAGATCCTCTATTTGATGCATATAAGTCATTTTTATAAAAAGTAGTGGCCTTTGATTTTTCATCATCAAAAACATATAAATATGTAGCTCCAATCATTAAATTACGATCTAAAGGAAACCATTCCAAATTCGCTGCTGTAGCATATTTATCAAAAGTGCCTGTTTGTAAAGCACCGTCAATACCTTCACCTGGAAGCAAATTACCTTCAGCTCCAGTGGTGTCTAAGCGTTCTGAGCGACGTAAACGCGTAAAGAAAGCTTCAGCTCGAAATTCTCCTAATACAGGATCTAGATTTTTACGAAATTGTAAATTTATACCTTGCAAATTACGTTGATTACCATCAATTAAGGCTTCTTTTTGAGCCATTTCTCGATTACGAGCAAAAATGGTAGGTTCATACATAATGTCGACACTAGGTAAAAAGACTGTTAATGGAGAATATCTTTGACGAAAATCGCCCACTGTCCAATGAAATGATTTTCCGATTTCACCTTCAACGTTAATCCATTGCCCATTCACCATGGTTGCAGAATTTGCAAAATAATCTTGCATTCCAGCACCAAGCCTTAATAAAAGATTGGCACGAATATTATCCCAAGGACGAAATTTCATATCCAAATCTAGTTGAACAAATTCGTTCATTTCTCGATCTGGCATTTGATTAATTGCATTTACATCTTGATCAGATGAAACTGTTGATTTTACATAAACAGCACGAACAGTACCACCAATGTCTAATCCTCGACGTGATTCAATCGCTTCCACTGTAGAGTCAATTTTTGACTGCATTTCTACAGCAGCGGTCGCAGAAGCAATCGTAGAAACAGAAAGTAAACCAAATATTATTTTTTGAAACATAAACACCTCTGACTAGAACCACATCTTTGTTTCAGCTTGGAAGTAATGCCCCTTCCAATCATTGTCTGAAACGGTTTGATCTGTATTTGTCATCCACTTATATCGGAAATGTAAACCAGCACGAGCTGTAAAATCCCAATCTAAACCGAAGCCAATCGCCGTTTGCACTATATTAATTGGAGCATGTTCATAGAAATAAGCCCCGTTTTTATATGCTGCTGTATAACTTGAACCCTGTGTTGGTAATCCAGAGGGTAAAGTACGCCTTACATAAGCTTGTTCTGCACGGAAAGTTTCAAAGCCAAAAACCAAAACACCATGGAGGTTTGGAGTGATAGCGACTGCAGGTTCTGATTGAACAAATAAACTCCACATCAACATGTCTTTTTGCGTTTCACTCAAAGCTAATGGAGCAAATGTGGTAGATACTCCTGATAAAGCAGCATATACGGCCATCATGACGTTACGATCTGTATGAAGCCAGTGACTTATATCGTAACCCGCATCTATCACTAAAGTCGAATTCCACTTGACATGGCGAGGAATTTTATTGGTAGCAGCAGCCTCTGCATTTTCATAAGGAACAAAAGCATCCCACATTTCCCATGTTCCGCCACGAAGGCCACCTTTTTGATTATTTAATTTCTCTGAAACGGTGCCTGCGATACGAGCTGTATAGCGAGCATCAGAAGTACCATTACCCGAATCGGCATTGAACAGAGGCTTGTGTTTTGTCCAAGAATTTGAAGATTCCCACATAGCTCGTCCATTCAAATTATACTTGAAGTTGATGACATCATCTCCTTCTTCAATCTGCTTATGAATACCATATTGAAGATCGAAATGACCTCTATTAAATTGAGGCTCAAATTTCACGTTTGCACCTAACATATTAGGCCCATAACGGAAAGTTCCTGCACCAATATAAAATTCGTCTTGTCTCCATGAACGAAAGCGTGATGGATCAGTCATCCCAAATGGAGAGAAAAAGTCCTTAGGTAAATAAACAGCTTCGACTGTAATTGGTTTCCAATGTTTACTTTGTGCTTTTACATATAAGCCCAAAGAAGGAGTAGAAGAAGATGTTCTAAAAAAATCTTTTTCATAATTAGAGGCCATTTCAGTGGATTCAATTCGATTAAACAAGGTAGAGTCATCCCAACTCAAAGCCACATCAAGCATTAAGAATAATTTTTGAGTTAAATTACCCTTTACATCAATAGATGCAATATGATTATCTGTAATATATGGATTTCCATTCACATCCTTGTAACTATATTCTGGTTCGTAAATCACTGTATTTTCAAAGTCGACTCCCAAATAGTTGACACCAAGAGTCATATCAGAGCCAGCGATTTTAATTTTTTCTTTAGCGACACGTCCATGATAAACCATACCTGCAAAATCGTATGTACCCACCATTTCTAATTCGCCAGGTTGACCACCTAACATTCGTGTACCATCACGAGTTCCAATATCCATGTCCATTGGTTGAGAAAGCATAAATTGAGCAGTCATGTCCCAAGGAAGGGTATGAACATCTAAGAATAATCCACCAAAAGAACGATTAGTCCAAAATGCACGTCCGCCTTCTTTTACTGGAGCAAAACTTTTTTCTTTATAGTATGTGCTCACCACTTTCTCATCTTCAAAAAGTTCATATTGAGATAAAAAGCGAGCCATTGTTTCTCGTTCCCACATGGTGAGAGGACTTGCATTTGCCCACATGACACCACCAGCTTTGAAAGTAGCACCAAATTGACCTGCACGAACGTCCATACCAGCAAGCATATTTTCATTAACTGCAACACCGTAATAATCAGTCCAATGAGCAAATGGCACTCGTTCTGGTGAATTAAAATCACCTGAATTAGGGTCATATGCATTTTCATTTTGGAAATAACCAGAAAAGTCAAAAGGCAAATACAAATTTGAAAATACGCTTAAAAAAGAAGATGGTGAAACTACAATGCCGACATTTAAGGCTGATTCCACTTTTGTTCGTACACGATCATCTTTTTGCAATTTTGATTCTTCGTAATAATCAGAATGTTTGAATCGAACAGTCATGTCACCAGAGATAGCCACTGGAGCGTCATCTTTTCCAACAATAGTTGAAGAAGCATATTCACCCAAGGAATCTAAACGAGCATCTACACGGTCTAGTTGTTCCTTTGACGATTCAGGAGCCGCCCATGAAACTGTAGACAAAAGAAATAGCGCTACATAAAATAATTGCTTATACATTAAAAACCTCATCAAAACTCGTTGCGGAACGGATAACCACTTGGACCTTGATATTCTGGCCCAACTTTTTTGATCACAACATCATCAATCCAAACTTTAAATGCACTATTTTCATCAGCACGAACCTCTAAACGGAAGCCCTTAAAATTACTCCAAGCAAATGGAAGAATCACTTCACGTGCATTCTTGCTGTCCCAATAAACTCCTGTTTTTCCAAAAGTTTTTAGAGGAATTGTGAATTTTTTCCATTCTTTAGTGATATCACCAAAGCTTTTTGAACGCAATTTGACTTGTGCGGATTCACCATTGCTCTTGACGCCATCATCTACAAGAACAAACAAAGCGTTTTCGCCGCCTTCGTTACCTTTGATCCAAAATTCAAGAACTCCTTCTTCATAGTATGGAGTTAAATCAACAGAGCCCGCAATACAGATAGCAACACCAGAGTAATCGCTTGCAATTAATTCAATCTGCATAGCTAAGTCGCCTTGCATCGCACCAGCGACATCAGTCATAATTGGTTCTGGATTTTCTCTAGGGTATTGATAAGTGTATCCACCACCTCTAGGAATACCTTCTCGCATCACAATCGACGCGACATCTTTATCCTGCCTAAATGGTTTTGGCTCTTTTGGGGTAAAACGTGTAGCATCACGATCACGATAGTCATTAAAACTAGCAGAGACAAACGTCGCCGATGCTAAAAAAATTGTTGTAATTACAAAAGAAGGTAATCGCATAAAAAGATCTCCAGTCATGCAGTAATTTAACCTCTTTTCTGTTTAAATCAAAGAATGAATTCAAACAAAAAAAAGAATGAAATAACTACGGCTTCGAGTCAAAATATAGATTAATTTTGTTTTTTGCCTTTATTTTGCCTATAAGAACTGTCTACAAAAGTATACTTTTCTTGATTGTTAAATATTTTTTTCTTTAATTAACTAATTTAGTTTATATCTATGATAAAAAAACACGCTAAAATACTCTTATTTATGTCCTTTGCTGCTTTAATGGGTTGTTCTCAATCTGATGGCAAAGGCAATATTGTTGGCCCTATAAATACTAGTTCCTCTTCACAGGAGCCCGTTTCTTCTAGTTCGCCTATTGTCATAGATTATTCTCTTGGACAAGCAATGAATGCTAGAATAGGTAGAGGCATCAACATGGGTAATACCTTTGATGCTACTTGTGAATCTTGTTGGGGTGCAGGCCCAATAGAATTATATCAAATAGAAGAAATAGCGAGTAAAGGCTTTAACTCTATTCGTTTGCCTGTCCGTTGGGATAGAGATGCTGAAAAAGCAGCACCTTATACAATAGACCCTGTTTACTTAGCTAGAGTCAAGGAAGTGGTTGGCTGGATTAATGCAAATAATCTTGTGGCCATCATTAATATTCATCATCATGAATCTTTTAGAGGTGACACCCTTGCTGGTGGAGTTCCAAATCCAGTAAACGAAAACATGCATATAGAGCGCATTGTTGCCATTTGGCAGCAAATAGCCGCTTATTTTGTTGATGTAGACAATAAAATGCTTGCTTTTGAAATTCTAAATGAACCTGTATTTGGCATTTCTAGAGAAAGTCATAATAAAATCATTGCTCAAACACACCCTATTATTAGAGCCACAAATCCAGGACGAACTTTAATGTATGGATCATATCCATGGAATAGTTATTCTGGTCTTACCTATACACAATTACCTGCTGACGGGAACATCATTTTTACACCTCACTATTATCAACCTGCCTCCTATGCTTTACAAGGTGAAAACTATCAATGCCCCGAAGACACCATTTTATGGGAAGGGATCTCCGCCGAAAAGCAAAAAATGAAAGAGGACTTTGATAAAATAATCTCCTTAGCCAATCAACATTATCCTGGCGGTTTACCTATTAATATTGGTGAATTTGGGGCGACTGCATGCGGAGGTATTCCATCAAGAGTGCGGTGGACAACATATTTTGTTTCTCTTGCCGCAGAAAGAGGCTTTAGTTGGAACTATTGGGGTTTTACAAACGTTGGTGGTTATGAAATATTTGATAAAACAACAAAAACTTGGGAAACTCAAACTCTGGATGCTTTGCTGAAATAAATATTTTTATTTTCCAATAAAGCAAAAATCGCTAGACAAGAGTCTAGCGATTTTTTTATTAGTATCAATAATTGTGTTTTAGAAGTGCGATTTAGTACGGTACCTTGGTATTCCATTCAGGAACTAGTGACCAGTTATAATTAGTATCTTTTATTATTTCACCAAATCCACCAGCATACTCTAATCGATACCAGACATCATCTTCGCTACAATATAACGAATTAACCGTTAATTTATCATTTGAAACGGTTAAGCAATAGCCTAATGGATTCCATAAATTAATATATCCTCCTGTATAGAAACTTATTATAGGTATCCACTTTGATGCATATCTAAGCGAGCCTTGCACAGATAGGCCTAATTTGGTACCATATCCAAGATAAATTCCGAAACCCTGACGAGTTGTTTCTGTAGAACGAATTGTTGTTGCAAAATTATGATCCAATACAATACCACTATATTGAGATGTTTGCCCAAGATTAAGACTTCCACT
>Ga0123334_1005513_pt1 | contig 12182 bp, 11 predicted proteins | sample BiotimSIPDNA_FD_89706 | JGI IMG/M metagenome (GOLD analysis project Ga0123334, IMG submission 89706) | Anaerobic biogas reactor microbial communites from Washington, USA - Biogas_R1 time_0 SIP DNA | ecosystem: Engineered > Bioreactor > Anaerobic > Unclassified | place: Washington, USA... | reverse complement strand
GACGTTCTCCAATCGCTCCGTTGGGCGGAAGAACGATGCAGACGGTGGGAGTCGGAGTGGCGGGAACTGATCCGAGGGGTGCAGGCGGCTCTACCGGAAACCTGGCGAGCGTGCCGATCACTCGACGCCGCCTTGGAGTGGCGAACGGCTACGCTTGACCTGAATGCGATCACAGACGACCTGCGGAGGGTTGAGGGAGATGCGATTCGGGCCAACAACCCATCACGACCAGCCGCCAGTGACCAAATGGTCATAATGAGTGCATCCGAAGCCGGCCGCTATGTAGGTGTGACCGACAGGACAATTCGCGACTGGATCAAGTTTCAGGGTCTTAACGCTGAAAATATCGGGGGCTACAAGTACCGATTCAGTCTTGCTGAGTTGGATGCCAAACGCGATTCCCGCCAAAAGAGACAGAAAAACACTTCCGGGACTTGAACTGTCCAGTTCAGGTTGCGGAAGTATTGCGGAAAGGTTGCGGAAGTAACCTCCAGTCTCGCGAATCTCGCGAAATATTCCCGTGTTGCGGCCGAGTGTTGATACCAGCGTAAGAATCACTGGGCACTCGGGGCCGAGTACGGGAATCAGTCATGTCTTTCACGGTCCCCACCCTTCCGACCGTCGGTGAGATTTCCAGACGCACTGGGCAACCCGTCCACCGAATCGAGTACGTGATTCGGTCACGTGATATCCGCCCTGCTGGTCGCGCTGGAAACCTCCGAGTCTTCACCGAGGCGGACGTCAATCGTATTGCCAGCGAGTTGGAGCGAATCGACGCGGATCGGGGGATCCTATGATCTGCCGCACCATCTGCGATACCGATTTTGCCATCGCCGATCCGATCCCAGACGACCTCCCTGACGAAGCGGCCGAACTACTGGCGGCGGCAATCATCGACATGATCGAGGCCGAGACCGCAAAAAGCCCGGCGGCTGTCACCGATCCGGGCAAGGAGAAGTCTAGATGAACGGTACACCAGATTTCAGCGAAAAGCAAGTTGCGCCCGACGGAGATCAAGAAACCGGACAAGTCCGGTTTTTGTCCGTCGGCTTGATTCTGCCCTCTCCCGAGAACGCAGAACTCTACAGGCCAGTTCTGCGCGACGATCCCGAGATCATCGCCCTTGCGGACAGTCTCCGTGAGCATGGCCAACAGGATGACCTGATCGTCACGGCGGACTACTACATCATCTCTGGCCATCGCCGACATGTTGCCGCACGGGTGGGCGGACTTCGGGAGCTACGGTGCCGTGTGCTCCCATTCTGCAAGGATGACAATCACGACCAGTTCATGCAACTGCTTCGGGAATGCAATCGCCAGCGCCACAAGACGACTGCCGAGAAGTTCCGCGAAGAACTGCTCACCGCCAACCCTGAAGACACATACCAGGCGCTGATAGAACACCGGGAGAAAAAATCGGCTGTTGACGCGCCGACGATTCACCTACGAACACGCGCCGCACGATCACGGATCACGGCCGCGAAAATGCCGATGTTGGAAGCGGCTCGTACCGTTATCTACGACCTGGAAGACTACTGGCCGCTTACTGTCCGATTGGTCCATTATGAATTGCTGAACGATCCGCCGTTGCGTCATGCCAAGAAGCCGCAGTCCCGATATCAAAACGATCTGAACTCGTACAAGGATCTGACGGATTTGTTGGTCCGCGCCAGATTGGACGATGAGATCCCGTGGGAAGCGATTACTGACGAGACTCGCCCCATGTACGTTTGGGAGACGCACCCAGACGTGCAGAATTTTCTGCGCCGTGAAATGGACCATTTTCTTTGTGGCTATTGGCGCGACCTGATGCAATCGCAGCCTAACCACATTGAACTCGTTGGCGAGAAGAACACCCTTGGCCGCAAGCTGGAACGGATTGGATCGAAGTACACTCTGCCAATTACGTTGGGCCGCGGATATTGCTGCGCGGATCGACGGAAAAAGATTGCTGATCGATACGCACGCAGCGGCAAGGAGCGTCTGGTACTGCTCATGCTAGCGGACTTCGACCCTGACGGCGAAGAGATCGCCCATTCGTTCGCCACCTCGATGCGCGACGATTTCGGCATCGAGAATATCACTGCGATCAAGGTCGGACTCACCTACAAACAGGTCAGACAATATCGCTTGAAGAATCCGCAGAGCATCGACAAGAAGAAGTCAGCTCACAAGGAAAAGTTCCGCGCAAAGTACGGTAGCGAGTGCTGGGAGATCGAGGCCTTATCTCCGCGCCGGTTTGAAAAGGCGCTGGTCGACATGATTGACCGCGTTATTGACACCGACGCTTTCAATGCAGAGGTCACGGCCGAAGCCGAAGAGTCGATGTTCCTTCGCGGCGTCCGCAATGTGGCGCTCGATGCCATGCGCGAAGCGATCGACGAATACGAGCAGGAGAACGACCTGTGAGCCCACCGACAGCCTCCACCCCGATCCCGAAGGGCGCACCGAATCCGGCGGCAGGGAACGGAACACCGCCTCCGTTCCTCGAATACCTCAATGCAGGCTTTTCCTTCGTCCCGATCCGTGCAGATGGAAGCAAGAAGGCAGCCTGTAGCTGGAAGCAGTTCACACAGCGGCGGCCGATGCAGAACCACGCAGAATTCTGGGCAACACGATACAAGGGTGTTGCGATCGTCGGCGGTACTGTCAGCGGCAATCTGGAGACCATCGACATCGACGCGGCCGAACTCGTCGAACCGTTCGAGGCCTCGCTCGAAACTGAGGCGACGGGACTGCTAGCAAAGCTCTGTCAAACGCAGACACCACGGCAGGACGCAGAGGGGCGACATGGCAGGCACTACACATACCGTTCTGCTGTACCCGTTGCCGGCAATACAAAACTCGCTCTGTCCGAGCCAAGGCCGCAGTTCAACGCAGACGGTACACCGCTGATCGACAGGCGAACCGGCCAGCAAGTACTCAAGCCTGAAACCCTAATCGAGACCCGGGGTGAAGGCGGGTACTTCCTCACTGTGGGGTGTTCGCCACAATGTCACACGACTGGCAATCTGTACCAGCATGTCGGCGGCCCCTCGTTGACCGCCCTGTCTGTGCTCACTGAGGCAGAGCGGACCACTATCTGGCGCGTGGCAAAGTCGTTTAGCCGATACGCAGAATCGGGCAAGACGAGCGCGAAGGCACCGAGCCATAACAGCAACGGCACCGGGAAGAAGCCGGGCGATGACTTCAACGAGCGGGCCACGTGGGAGGAAATACTGGAGCCAATCGGTTGGACGAAGGCACACAACTATGGAGGGCTTCAGTATTGGACGCGCCCGGGCAAGTCGTCTGGAATATCTGGAACGACCGGCATGCAATCGGCCGACGGCAACGAGTTGTTCGTCTGTTTCTCGCAAAACGCCCACCCCTTCAACGGAACCAACGAGCAAGGGCAACCGGGCAAATCGTACAACAAGTTCTCCGCGTATGCTCTGCTGAATCACGGTGGTGATTTCAAGGCGGCGGCGAAGGATCTGGGAAAGCAGGGATACGGCACACCAGCGAAGAAGACAAAAACCCGTCAAGCATGTGTCATGCGAGACGATCCTTCCTTGCCGAACACCACGGATCTTGGAAACGCAAAACGGTTTGCTGCGCAGCATGGCGATGATTGTCGATACTGCTATCCCTGGGGGAAGTGGCTCGTGTTCGATGGGACAAGGTGGCAGACCGACCAGGTCGGCGAAATTGAACGCAGGGCCAAGCAAACGGCGTTGTCAATTTACGCCGAAGCTGCGATTGAACCAAATGACGGGGAACGAGAGAAGCTCATCGGCTGGGGCAAAAAAAGTGAATCGCTCCCTAGATTACAGGCGATGGTCTCGCTTGCACAGAGCGAAGACTGTATCTCCATCATGCCGGATGACCTCAACCAACATCCGTGGTTGTTCAACACCAAGCCGGGGACGATCGACCTCAAGACGGGAAAACTGCAACCACACCGGAGGGAGGACTACCTGACACAGATATCTCCGGTGGACTTCGACCTGGGGGCGAAGAGAGACAGGTGGGAACGGTTCTTGGAGGAGATCTTCCTCGGCGATCGCGACCTGTGCAAGTTCCTGCAACGGCTGGCCGGCTACTGCTTAACCGGATCAACGCGAGACCACATTTTGCCGATCCTCTACGGCACCGGCTCAAACGGGAAGACAACCTACATCGAGACGACGCTCGCGTACATGGGACCGGATTACGGGCTCAAGGCCCCCGCTGACTTCCTGATGGCGAAGCAGGCTGTTCATCCGACAGAGAAGACGGACCTATTCGGCCGACGATTCGTTGCGTGCGTCGAGACAGAAGATAACCGTCGACTGGCCGAGTCGTTCGTCAAGGAGATCACCGGCGGCGACAGGATCCGCGCACGTCGAATGCGTGAAGACTTTTGGGAGTTCAGCGCAACCCACAAGGTTTGGCTGGCCACGAATCATAAGCCAAGAGTCAGGGGCACCGACGAGGGCATCTGGCGTAGGAATTGTCTGATCCCATTCCGGGCTCATTTTGAGGGCGAGGCGAAAGACGATCGACTGCCGGAGATCCTGCTGGATGAACTACCTGGCATCCTGGCATGGGCCGTCGAGGGCTGTCTTGAGTGGCAGAGGGTAGGCCTGGATCGGCCGGGGGAGGTCCAGACGGCGACCAGTGAATACCGGCGCGGCGAAGACTCGATTGCCGGATTCATCGCCGAGGCCTGTTGTCTTGGTTCATCCGAATCCGTCCGGGCAACCGACCTGCTTCACGCTTACCGCGATTGGGTGGGCGACAAGGGCATGAGTCAGAAGCGATTCGGCGACATCATGACCGAACGGGAGTTTGACCGGACCACAATCAACGGGAAAGTCTGGTACATCGGAATCGGACTTCTTCCCGATTTCATTCACGAAATGTAAAGACAGGCAAAGTTGATGTTAAACAGGGTAATAATCCAGGGTGTTAGTAGAGGATCGAGACCTTACTTCCGTATTACCTACCAAAAAACTAGTTCGCGAAGGCGCTTATACGGAAAAAAGGTCTCGATCCTCTACCATCCTCAAAGACGCGGGTGGGACGGCTTACCCCATCTTAGCTAACAACCGAAAAAGGCAATTCACCATGTTCCCCCACGCACAGCCACGTCCCCATCCCCGACCGCGCCGCAAACGCTATCACATCCAGTCATGCCGTTGGTGTTGCTTGCGGTGCCGTGTCGGTTCGCAGGAACGGTTCAGACGGCGACTGCTGGCCGCTGGCGTTCCACCTCGCGAGTTTCAATGCTGGCGATGCACGGCGAGGTTGTCCCGCCATCCTGACTGGGCTGGCGTTCCGCTGATTCCCGTGGCCGATCGGGCTCGCCTACTGGCCGACACGATCCCGGGCGTGGTGGTGGCCAGCGATCTGGACGACACCCCACCCCCCGTCTGTGGGTCCTTGGTAGGCGAATGATGCCGAAATTTCCCACTCTAGTCCGACCGGCACAGTCAGACACTTTTTGTGACACGAAAGAAAAAAATGAGCAGCAAATTGAGCCGTGAGCGACTCCTCCTAGCGCAACTCTTAGCCGAGACGGACGCGATTTTTTACCCAATGCGTGGCCCGTTTGTACAGCGACTGGCGAAGGTCCGTTTTGAGCGGCAGAAGGCATTCCGAACCGTTGGCTTGACCTTGGCTGGCAGCGGATCCGCAACCGCGAGAAAACAGCATGAGCGATGTTTGACAGACCTGGAAGCGGCCGGCCTGGTCGAATTCGGGCTGGATGGATCAGGCCGACGGGAGGGCGTCCGGCTATCACCCCTCGGGGATGCCTGCACCCGTCGACTGATCGGCGGCACCCCGCTGGCCGAAGCGTGGCCGATATTCGCGTCGATGTGCGATCTTTGCCGACGGGCGACACGCGCGGCACTTCCGGAGCACCTCTTCTGCAACATTTGGGACTGGAAAGGCGGCCGCGAGCAGAATTTGCAGTTGTCGCGGTTGCAACAGGATTTACTTGCGTTCTTCGCGGTCGCGTACGTGGACGCACACGGAGACTTCGACGGCAAGCTTTGGTACGGCGTGACGGAGGCCGGACGCGAGGCGTTAGCGGCCGGGTGCCCGGAGGGTCCACCAGCCTCGATTGAGTATTCCGAGTCGTTGGCGGTGGCATACGACGCGTTCCTGGACCAAGCCGAGGCGGAACTGCGAAACGCCACCCCTAAATTGGCAAGCCACGTCGTCGTTCCAGTTCCGATGGGTGTGGGATGGGGCGGATGTTACACAGACTGGTTTCTGCCCGGACAGGCCCCTCCGGGTAGCGTTAGCCTTGTCGCGGAAGAAAAACAATGAAGCGATTACCTCCCAGGCATCTCGACGCGGCCGCACGGCGAAAGTGGCAGGAGTTGTTGCCGACGCTGGCGGACGGCACGCCTGGTACCCTGGATGCACTCACCCTGTTTTGTGATGCGTGGTCACGATGGCTTTTGGCTGAGGATGATGCGGCCCGATTGCGTTGGTCGCGAGCATGCCGGCAATGGCTGGCAGAACTGAAGCTGACGCCGAAAAGCAAAACACGGCGGTCGGCGGAAAGCGAACCGTCAACCGATCCGGTTCTACGACTGATGCGAAAGGCCCACGATGATGAAATTGCTTGAGGCCCTCGAAACACTCGCACGGCAGGTTGTTCCCGACATCGGCAACACGCCGTTGTACCTCGTCGCAGCGAGCGAGCCGGGCCTGCCCGTAGAATACCGCTGTTACGGCTGCCGTGCGTTTACCTCGACCTGGCTTGATGTAGGGCTTTCCGCTTGGCTCAAGGACCAGGGCCGATGGCAGGGCAGGGGTCCGGCGATTGTCGTAAACGCCGCCGCACTTCGCACCGAGGCGGCGACGGATGCCGACGGGGACGAGGACTTCGCCGACATGCTGTTTCGCGACCGTCTGACGGCGGTTCTGGTTCACGAGTTGGGGCATGTTGTGGAAGCCCCATTTGACCTGACCGCCCTCGAAAATTTCGACCAGGCGACAACGGAGGCAACGGCGGTTGTCCACGAGTGGGTCACCACCGATCCACCCACCCGACAAGCCCCGTGGCACGGTCATGGAGCGGACTGGTTGCGACTCGTCATCCACACTCAACATTGAGTCGAGCGGTTGCTTGACAAGCGGTCGCCGACGGCGTGGGTCTGCGAGTCCCGCCACTACGGGCTATTTTCGCTCAACGGTTATCGGTTCGCACTCACCGATGAGATCGAGCAACTTGCGGCAGAAGATTTCGAGACGATCCGAAACACGGCACCGCCGACGGAGTTTATCGAGTTGTGGCGGCGAGACATTGAAAAATGGTTTGAGAGTTTACCCGAGCCGAACGAGGCGGAGACAAAACAGTTTGTCGACGCAATGCGGCTTTTTACCCCAGTTGAAAGGAAAGTACCGTGTCCGTAAAATTTTACCACGATTTTGTCGAGTGGCGGCGTACCCGACCGGAGTACGCCTCGTTGACCGACGCGATCAAAAACGGCGTGAAGTTTGGCACCGCTGAGTTAGAAGGCCTGGCGGACGAAGCGGGATTGACCCGGAACGAACTGATCGAGTTGATTAGTCTGCATCAACGTGCCAGCGCCGAGAACGCACAGCGAGAGGCGAAGCGGTCCGCGGCCGTCGAAAAGGAATTGACCAAGCTGGTCGCGGACATCGAGGCCCTCGACAAAAAAATCGAGTTGGAACCTATCCCGTTCCAACGAGATCGCCTCCAGAGTGAGTTGATTACCCTAGTGGACCGGCTGCCAGCTCTGAAGGCCGAAGCGGCGGCCTGTCGGCTTTCGCGATCCCTCGTCGAGGTCGGCAAACAGTCCGGCGTGGCGTAGTTTCTCGAAACAAGGCCCGCGGTCACTTCTCCCCGCGGGCCGGCCGGGTCGAGCCGCCGAGGGTCACGGCGGCTCCCCGGTGGATTTACATCGGCGGGATGTTCTCGCCGGGGCGGTTGCCGTTTTTCGTTGTGGCGGCGGCCGCTGTTTTTCACCGAGATCGGCCGACGGGGTTTTTCGGAGTACATGTGCTTCGGCGACCGTTCCCAACCGTCGGCCGACTTTTGAAACCTTTTCAGCGGATCGAGATCGTCTTGACTGAAAACCGGGAAATCCCGATAATACCTACGGTGGCTGGTATGGCACCGGCTACCGCGGGCTGAAAACCCAAAATCGCAATTCTTCCAGCCATGTGCCAATTACACAGAAACGACGCCCAGTCATTCGTGCGCGGTATCCGAAGCTGCGATCCTTCAGAGGAAGGGGAGCAACGGTCCGTCGGCGGCCCTTGCGAGCCGTTTTTCAGCGAGTGACTGGGCGTCGTTTTTTTGCGCGAGGATCGAGACAATGATACGGAAGACAGTAACCCCCGCGGTGGCATACATTCGCATGAGCAGCGCACCGCAGGAAGCAAGCCCTGCCCAACAACGGGAGGCTGTCGCCAAGCTGGCGAAAGATCGAGGGTACAAGCTCATTCGTGAATACTTCGACGGTGCAGTCAGCGGAAACAAGACTGCCAAGCGAAAAGACTTTCTGCGAATGATTGCCGACGTCGAAGAGAAAGGCGACTTCTGCGCCATACTCTGTTGGGATCAAGACCGGTTCGGCCGGTTCGATTCGATCGAAGCCGGGCGCTGGATTCATCCCCTGCGCGAGGCCGGAGTCTGGCTGGTAACGGTCGAAGACAAGGAAGTGGATTGGAACGACTTCGCAAGCCGAATCACCTATTCGGTCAAGCAGGAAGGCAAACACCAATTCCTGATGGACCTGTCGAAGAACGTCCTGCGCGGCAAGATCGCATCGGCGAAGAAGGGGCAGGGAGCGAATATCAGCCCCTATGGTTTCGATCGGGTCTATTACGACGAATCCGGGGCGATGGTCAAGCGACTGCGATACGGCGAGCGGTTCACGAAACCGAAGGGGTGGCAAAAGAGGTTCGTGATTGCCGAAGATGGATCGGCTGAGATTGTTCGTCGCATCTTCAAACGGTTTGCCGATTCCGATGCAGGGTACGCCACGATTGCGGCCGAATTGAACGCGGAAGGTATCACGTCGCCTAACGGCGGTGTGTGGTGCGTCCAGACAATCCAGCAGATGCTCAAGAGGCGAACGTACACGGGTGCTAACGTCTTCGGCGGACGACCGGAAGGCGAGTACCACTACACGGACGGCAACGGCGAGATTGCCAAGGGGAAGGCGAGACAGAAGAACGGTTCGCCGATTGTGGTCGAAGGTGTTCACGAGCAGCTTATTCCCATCGAGTTGTTTGATCGCGTCCAACGGAAGATCGCAGGACGAGCACATTCCACCAACCGCCCCCGAACGAGCGACTACGTTCTGACGGGTGTTCTTCGCTGTGGGCATTGTGGTGGTACTCTGGCGGGTAAGGGCTACCCCAAGAACCCAGAGATCCCCAAGTATTACACTTGCACCAACGGGCAAACCAAACCGGGAACGTGTTGCCGATACCAGATCCCACAACGTGAGATCGAGCGGTACATTCTGGGCGTGATCGAAAAGCGTATCCTCGCACCGAGGGCGATTGCCAAAGTCAAGCAAGCGGTTCTCCGTCGGGCCCGATCCAAAAAGGTCGTTCAGAACGAAACAAAGTCCCTGCGAACCAAGATCGAGGCACTCGACCGGAAGATTTCCAAGGGGTCGGAGAACCTCTTGCTTGCATCTCCCGAGCACATTGACGATCTGTCCCGTATGCTGGGCGGTTGGAAATCCGAACGGGAACAACTCCAGATGGCCCTAGAACGGGCTGCCACGAATCCCGACGGGATGACCCCCGAGAAACTCGCCGAGCAAGCAGGGGCCGAACTGAGGCGTCTGGCGGGCTATCTGAAGAGTCACGATCCAATGAAGCTTCGAGGCGTGGTAAAGGCTATGGTCGAAGAGGTTCGCTTGTGGTGGGAGCCCTACGGGAAGAATCAGAAGCGATTTGTCCAAGGGGAGATACGCTTCCGCAACAATTTGGAGGTTCTGTCAACAGTCTCTCGTGGCCGTTGATCGCAAACTCGTTCGACACCGCCAGCATGCGGCACTCGCTGCGGATGTCGGCCAGTTGCTGCTGGTTGCGGAAGGGAACGGCGGCGGCCGAAATGCCGGCGCCGCCCACGGCGTTCCAGCGAGTGCCGTCGGCGTCGTAGTACGGTTCGGCCGGATCGACAAAGTCGTTCCAGAGTTCGTCAAAGGCTTCAAGGAGGCGGCGGTGGAGGGTGGAAGTGGACATGGGGGGACCTCTGGGAAGTGGGAAGGTGCGGGCGGCAAGAAATACGAAATACGAAGCTCGAAATACGAAACAGATCGGAAATCGTAAATCGGAATGTCTCAAACGGTTTTTGTCATTTGGGATTTGGTCCTTTGGGTTTGTTTCGGATTTCGAAATTCGGATTTGTTGGTCGTTGGTGCGTCAAGACGCACCCTACAGGGCTATCCAATGGGTAGCCGTGTTGGGAGACCGTCGTTGTGGTTGGCGCCGGCGGCCAGTTGTTCGGCGAGGCGGAGGGCCATTTCGAGGGCGTCGGGGCCGTCGTCGTGGTCGCCGGCCGGGAAGTCGCGGAGCTGGTCGACCAGGAGCCGGGTGCCGGGCGAGCCGGACTTCATCTTCAGCTTTGCGGTTGCCAGGTGAGGTCCGAGCCGGCGGATGCGGACGAGCTTGTTGACCCGGTTGTCGATCAGTTGCGGCCTGGGGGCGAGCAGGCCCTGGCGGCGGAATTCGGCCTCGAACTCGGCGCCGAGCAGTTCCTGGTACTGGTTGGTCTCGACGCCGAAGGCGTGGGGCTGGAACTGGCGGTAGACGGCCACGGCGTCGGCGACGATCTGGGAGACGGGGCGGCGGGCCAGATCGGCTTCGGCGTAGAGCACGCCCCGCCGGTCGACGCCGAGCATGACGATTGCCGAGTAGTCGCTGCGGCGGGAATCGGCGCCTTTGCTCGGGTCGACGGCCAGGGTCTTGATAGCCAGACGGGCGGGCCAGCGGTCGAACCAGATGGACTGGCCGAAGTAGTCTTCGGGCCATTCGCACTGTTCGGGGTCGATGGGCGAGTTTTGTTTCTCTCGTTCGAAGGCGGTCCGCCCGCCTTCGGCCCGCATGCACATGAGGGTGTAGAGGTCTTCGAGTTCGGGCCAGAGCACTCGGGCGCCGGCGTTCATCAGGTCAAGGTGTTCGTCGTAGAACGCACGGGCTGCCGTTTCTGCATCGTCGCGGTCGACGGCGGTGTAGATGGTTTCCCACTCGTGCCAGAGCGGCATGGCGGCGGGCCAGTGGAGGACGGCGCGAAAGGTGCGGGATTTCCAGCCGGGAGTTTGGGCGAGGCGCATTGCGAGGGCGTCGCGGTGCAAGGCGGTGGCCAGGTTGACGACGTTGGTATCGGGGGTTCCGGCTTTCAAGAGCGAGCTGTTGAACCAGTCGCGGGAGCGCTGGCGAGCGGCGGGGGAACGGGCGTGCTCGTCGCTTTCCAGGTCGTCGCAGATGATGAGGGTGGGGCGATGGGCGCGGAAGCGGCGTCCGCGGATTCGCTGGCCGGTGCCGAAGGCTTCGAGGGCAACGCCGTTGGGCAGGAGGATCGAGCCGCTGCGCCAGACGGGGCCTTTTGCGGCGGCGCCGGGATAGGCGGCGGCCAGGAGCGGGTTGCAGGTGATTTCGTTTTTGATGTTTTCGAGGTGGGCGTAGGCCTGGGGTCGGGTATCGGAGAGGATCCAGATGTAGGGCTGGCGGCCTTCGAGGGCTTCGCGCAGGGGATAGGCGAGTGCGGCGATGGTCGATTTGGCGGCCCCTCGCGGCGCGAGCACATTGAGCCGGCGGCCGCGGCGGTGTGCGAAGCGATCGAGCTCGCGGCCGAGCCAGCGGTGCATGTCGGAAGGGGGACGGCTGAAATGGTCGGGGAGGAAGGTCTGGGCCCACTCGAGAAGGTCGGCGGTGTTGTGTTGTGCGGCGGCGCGGCGGGCCCGGCCGTGGCGAGGGGCGAGGTCGTTGCGGACTCGGAGGAGGAGTCGGCGCAGCCAGTTGGGGAGCCATTGGTCGTTGGAAAGCATTGCAGGAAATCCGAAAGGGCGAATATCGAAATACGAAACAAGTTCCAAATCGGAATGTTCAACGCGGGGGAGACGCAGATCCTTGGTCTGGTGCGTCGGGGTGGTGGGGAGATGGGGGGATGTCTGTCCTCGCTGACGCGTCGGGTTGTAATGGTGGGTGTTCTT
>Ga0123334_1005501_pt1 | contig 12199 bp, 12 predicted proteins | sample BiotimSIPDNA_FD_89706 | JGI IMG/M metagenome (GOLD analysis project Ga0123334, IMG submission 89706) | Anaerobic biogas reactor microbial communites from Washington, USA - Biogas_R1 time_0 SIP DNA | ecosystem: Engineered > Bioreactor > Anaerobic > Unclassified | place: Washington, USA... | reverse complement strand
TACGCCGCTGGCAACAACATCCATCTTGTGTATCTTCCGCCATACTCCCCGGATCTCAATCCTATCGAACAGATCTGGCGAGCGATCAAGCGAGAGGTCTCCGCGACATTCGTCAGGGACTATAATGTTTCCGTATCCTCTACACCGTTGATAGCAAAGAGATGGTTGTAACAATAGAGGCGATCAAACACAAGGATGAATTCTAAATCCCAAGTTCTCTTGCCACTTCCTCAAAATCCTGAACTTTCGTGCCCTTCTTCTTTCCTTCTTCGATCTGCTGCATCAGGTCCGGATCGGAGAGGACTTCGATAGTTCGGCACATGGATTTGTACTCATCAACGGAGATGGTAATCCATTCAGTCTGGTGCTTCCCCGTTCGGAGTGATCGGGTCATATTCGTATCCACAGAGTTACCCAGTGTGTATATTAACATTTGTGTATATGGTGCTGTGTTGCATAAATATTGAAAGCCATTGCTACTCCCCTCAATTGCCTATCCAAGATCTGTGAGCCCACATTGAGATATCCTGTAGGTGTCCTGTACTCCTTCTCGGCGCTCATCACAAGGGTGTCAAGGTCGTGCTGAGAGTGGTGATCCGCTCCACAATCGCTTCTTTCGTCTGTAATTCTGCCATACGTCACCATCCAAAATATGGAACAATCGGGATTCACTCGCCAACCACTATCTTTGCGTTCAACTTCCGTGCGGGTTCTCGTGCGGCACGGACCTCTTCCCAGGTTCTGACAACAATGTGTCTCTCCTTTCCCTTTCTGAAGACCGGGAACGGCACATCCTTCTGAGCCTCCTCCTTTGACCCCTCGGGGAGGCGCGGGGGAATGATACTCTGCTTCAAAGTGAGCTGCCTGAACACCTTTTGGGGGTCGTTCGCCATGATTCTATCTATTTCCTTCCGGCTTACTGAATACTCCAGTATTTTATCGCAGGAATCTGGCCTGAACGCAGTAAGAGATCTCTCCTCACCTAGGCTGACGGTACGCGGGGCGAGGGATGTGCCCTCCTTTGAGAGTTGCAGGATCGATCCATCCACCATAGCGGGTGTCACCCGATCCATCAGGTTCCAGTCACAGACGCCTCTCCAGCCTTCTGTAATCCTCTTAAGAGTGTCAAGAGTGCTCCCTTCAAGGGGCACCGCCGTCTCAAACCCTGTTTCAAGACCAAGTGCCGTCATGTTCGCGGTCATGATCAGGCCAGTGTGACCGTCAGCGATCACACACTTTGCATGGAGTCGTGGATGCCCGAAGACCCTGGCTCCAGCTTGAGCGCAATCCCTGAGCGCTACAGTATTGCGGGGATTTGGCCGGGTGAGAACTGTGACCCGGACACCCCGTCTGCAGGCGTCCAGTATCGCCGCATGGACTGATCCACTGTCAAAGGACCACGCCGTAAGGATGAGGTCATTCGTCGCGTTGCGGATTACGCCGAGCACACGCTCCTCCAGAGAGCGAACATCCCCCACCGTCGCTGGCAGGGTAAGGTGCCCGAGGCTGACCGAAGCGGGGATCTCTTTTTTTACGCCTCTCAGTTCTCCTCTCTCCAGGAGTTCATGGTCGGCCATCGCCCAGAATCCCCGGAGAAAATGGGCAAAGAACGACCGCACCTCTGAGGAGGTCAGGGTGAGTGCCACCTCAATATTCGACCCGAACATGGGGTCCACAGTGGCATTGCAGGTCATCATAATTCCCGAGGGATCTTCAGAGCGGGGATCCACCAGGACATATTTCGCATGGAAACACTCAGACGTCCTTACCAGTACCTTGCCGGCGAACTGATCGAGAAGGGCGATATGATCCTTGATCCGCTCCCGCTCGAAATCGACAAAGTCATCATCGGCCTTTTTAAGGTCATCCTCCCGTGCGGTAAGGACAAAGACAGCCACACCCCGATTCGCGGCTTCAAGGAGGGCATCGGTCATCCTGCTCTGCTGTATCAGGAAGGACGAGACGCACACCATCTCCTTTGCGTTCCGAACCATGGCCTTGATCGCCGTGAGGAGGGCACCATTCTTTGATGGAATGATCACCTCTCGTTCCCCGGATCTGTAAACAGATGTCTCCGGGTCATATGGTGTGTTTCCATTGCTCTTCGAATTGTTCACCCAACAGACCCCGAGTTCCTCTGTGGATAGGTCAAAGACCTCTTGCCACGGTTCGGCAAGTGAGGTGGTGATAGCGCCCGTAAATCTCTCTGTCATCTCACATCCCCTCCCGGAAGGACAGTAGCATCGGTGCCGTGGCAAACCAGTACTTATTCGGATCCGTCTCTCTTCGCTCTTTCACGATAGTTACCATCTCCTGATAGGTTGGAAGCCGGGATTTCACCTGATCCGGGGCAAATCTCTCTGAAAACCGGACTACTTCTCTGTCGCAGAGCTGGTTGTAGGATGTCTCATCGGTATAGGTGGTGATCCCATTGATGACGCAATCCCGGGCCCAGTTGCCTGCATCCTCGAGCGTTCGGGGAAGAAGCGGAAGGTCACTGACTATCACATCATCAAACCGACCGAATCCCTGAATTTCAGGGGCATGAACCGTAGTTGTTCGCAGCATGCGGTTGATCTCGGATGGATTGCCCATTACCTCCTCATAGGCGACAAGGAGAGCAGGAGCATTCCCACACTCAACAAAGTCATACTGTTTCTCGCGGAAGAGGCACCTCATGACATCCATGAGTGTCAGGTCGAATGCCGTCTCGACCACGGTCTTCCTCTCCTTTTTCCTATCGCTCCTGATCACCGCCATCTCAGGAGTTGGTCTCAAAGAAAATCGCAGATTTACAGAAATTTTATCTCCCGGTTGAACCTGATTGATGTTCTCGTCGATGCCGATGATCTGGATGAGTTCACGATCCTGGGCTGCAAGGGTGAGAACTCGGGGGGTCGCCCGTCTAAGCTCATCAAGCCACACCGGAATGTTCTTCTTCTGCTTTTTGCCCACACCTTGGCTTTTGCCCTTGTTCCTGGATAACTGAGCTATCCTGTCAAACTCCTGCCCTATCTCCCTTCCTCCTTCTTTTGGCCGGCAGGCGATAACCGGTTCGACGAAGAGGGGGTCGGTCGTTCCGGTGAGGACATACACACCCTTCTCAGGTACAGGCACCTGGCCTTCCTGGAGCGCCCGCCTCCCGGTCTCGGTCAGTTCATAATATGATGTGGCTGAACTTCTGCTTTGATTCCGTAGAGGTTCGAGAATTCCAAGTTCTACAAGTTCTGATGCGACATCCTGAGGCAATTCAGGCAGATTCCCGCCAATCGACAGGAATATTTTCTTGCCGAGATGATCGAGCGAATACTCAACTCTTAACTCTAAAAAGCCATATGTGGTTCTTTGTAAAATTTGAAGCCTCGATAACTCCTGGAGAAGTTCTTCATGAAAACCACTATATTGGCCTTGTTGGAGGCGTTCTCTGATTAACTGTCCTCTTTCAGTGAAACGATATCCTATGTGGTCAGAATGTTCATTTGTCGATACTCCTTTCAAACCCTTCTTTTCGATCAGTCGGTATCCCACCATCGTCTCAAGAAGGCGTCTGCCTCGTGGGTCATCCTCACTGACGCCGAACAGCCTGGTATTGACCAGGTCATCTGTGATCCCGCCTTCTTCTGACAGCGCAAGGACCGGAAGCAGGAACTTGTATTCGTCCTTGAACCTCCCGACGTCCATCAGCGCTTCATACGATTCGACGTTTATACCCCGTTTCAATATGACATCCATCATTTCTGCCACCCTCCATAGTAAATTGGTCCTTTTGCGCTCTCCGTCGCAAGCGCCTTGAGGAACGGCTCACCCGCCGCCTCAAAGTTTCTCCTGTCGCCGAACATCACCAGCTGGTAACGTGCCCGTGTCACAGCGACGTTGAGCCGGTTCCGGTTGTCCAGAAATCCCACGCCTTTCCCTCTCGGCCGCACAAAGGAGAGGAGGACCACATCCGCCTCGTGACCCTGGAACCGGTCGACCGTGCAGATGTCCACCTCCACGTGTGAGTCAGGCAGCTTAAACCGGGAATAGATCCCTTTTCTGTGTGAGAAGTCCTCCAGAGCGCCCATGATTTTCCGGGTCTGTCCGGTATAGAACGAGAGAAATGCCACCGACCAGAGCCCATCATCATCGCCCGGGTTCGGGTATTCCCGTGCCCATTCAATGAATCTCTCGAACTCCCCTTTCATCGCCGCCACCTCTGCGAGGTTGAACCAGGTGCGTTCATAGCTGACCTCTCTTCGCGAAGGGCGGATATCCACCCAGACACACCGGGAACTGTACCGGTCGTAATCCCACACCCTCTTTCCCTTCATCCCGTCTCGTCCCCCCGCGTCGCCCAATGCCTGCCCCTCGTAGACGTATTTTCGCGGGAGCAGGGAGATCTCGGGATCCATCCTGTGCTGATATGAGAGGCGAGTATGGCGTAACGCCAGAACGTTTGCAGGCAGACCGGAGTACAGGGCGATCTGTTCGGCTCCTTTAACCTTCCGCCCGGTCTCAAAGCCCTCCTGCAGGAGTTCAAGAACCGAGGGGAGGGCAATCCGCCGGGTTGCCTCGATGTCATCGAGAACGAGCTCACTACGGGGTCGCTTTGCCTTATCTGTCCGCTCGAAGTACGGCACAAGCAGCAGGATCTCCCGGTAGAGGCGTCGATATTTTTCTGGATTGTTCTTCAGTTCATGCATTCGGCCGATTCGCCAGCTGATTTCCCTTTCCCAGGGCTGAGTTTCCCCGGGCCGTGCCCCGAACCCTCCCATACGCCGAATAAATTCAGGTGAGAGTAAACCGCGAAGTACCCTCGCGTCACGTTGAATGTCAGGAGGCAAGTAAGGCTCGAACTCTTTGAGAAGCAATTTCTTTGTGATGATAAGGCTTGAAGAAAGGATCTTGCACCTCTCAAGGTCGGTCTGTGGGGGACTGGTGACTGCCGTGACGATGATGTCAGGGGGATCTATCTTCTCTGCCTGGCATGCTCGATTCAACCCCTCAACCTGAAGATGTGCGAGTCGGGCACATTCCTCAACCTCTTCATCTGTTTCCTTCAACAGAAGGGCACTTCCCTTTGCACGGGAGTACCGGGAGGCCTGGTATGTAGCGCAGCAGAGCTCCCGGTCTGTCTCTCCATGCGCAGAGGTAAATGTGCGGGCAGCCCGGAGGTTCTCTTCGATGGGTGCCTGATCGACATAAGGCGAGAGCTGGCGCACGTCTCCAGAGAGGATCCACCGCTTCCCATAGAGGGCAGGGACAAGAAATTCCTGGAATGTCGTCTTGGAAGCCTCATCGAGAATGACATAATCGAAGAGCGCTTCCAGGGTATGATTGGCGCCCATGATGTTCGGCGCCTTCAGGATCCCGATTGTTGTGCCGCAGATGAGGTTTGCAGTACTCAGGAGGAGTGCCTTGATCTGCTCTTCTCCTTCTTTCGGGTTATCGTTGAGTGTGTGGTAGAGTTTCTCCTGTGACGGTGTCTGTTCCTTCCGACTGATCACGGAAGATAAATGGTCGACGATCCTCTGTCGTTCGGTTTCGGCGAACCCCTCCAGGCAGAAGGATTTGACACGATCTGAAACATTGCCCTCATCGCCGATCCTGAGTGGTATGATCCCACAGGCGTCTTTCAGGCTCTTCCTGCCATCAGGCGTCTCGATCTGGGTGGCAACAAGCCGTTCGAGAACATTATCCACAGCCACATGGGTTGAGGCCACCATCAGCACACGCCCACCCTTCCCGGCAACCTGCGCTATCAACTCCAGCAGAGCGGTGGTCTTGCCGGATCCGGGAGGACCCTCAAGGATCGCAAAGTCAGGTGTCCTGAGTGCTTTTTGAACAAATTCCCGCTGTTCAGCAGTTCCATCGAGATCCTCATTGGTGAGCACGAACCAGCGCTCAGGGTTGGCAATAGATCGCATCCCCTCCCACGTGAAGTCCCGCTCCTGGCGCATCAGGTTGATCAGCGGGAGGTGATGTTTCAAGGGAGAGATTGCGAGGTCTTCGACTGCTTGCAGTTGCCGATTCAGGATATAGATGTTGTACTCGACAGTGAATGATCTGTCGGCCGGAACGTTAGCGACAATGAGCTTTGATTCACGGCGGACGAGGTTTTCGCGGATCTTTATCCGGTTTTTCCCACTTCGCAGGTTATCAGACTCGGAAAGAAAATCAAGTGCAGCGTCTTCCTCATCTTCTCTGAGGTTCAGGGGCTTGATCTCGGAGAGGACGGCCGACTTCATCCTAAAAGCGAATGGGATGGCACGTCCTTCAAAATGGGCGAAAACAGTTCTGGGCCCATTTCCCCCTTCAAGGGTGATCTCCTTTTTGTTCCTCTTGATCGATCCCCCCGGGAGCGTTTCTTTCCCCTCCGGATCTAACGAGAAGAAGTCCGCTCTAAAAGGATCGCGTCGTTCATCGTCATTCTCCGGCACCAGCGATCCCGTGACCGACTGAACATTGAAGGTGAAACTATACTTCTTCCGGGACAGCCGGTCTTTCGCCTTCTGGAGATAGGATCTGAAGTCCCATAGCCGTTGCACGACTCGGGTCTCAACGATCTCCGGGATCTCCAAGCCAAGGTTCTGGTAATAGAGGTTGTTCCATTCTTCATCGGCAATGGATGTACTGCTAGAGCCAGAGATCATCTCTCTCCTCCCCTCGCACGGATCAGTGTCTCCATCTCTGCGGCGTCCACGCAGGGCGCCAGGCGCTCAAAGAGGTCGATCTCAACGACCTCGTTCCTCCCGTTGTTCAGGACATAGTGTGCCGGGCGCCCCTTCATGAGAGCGACCAGCGCCATGGCGACGACCATCAGGTTCGTCCCCCCGGTGAGGGCCACAACAAACTCTGTTCTCCCGGTTCCGGAGCAGGCGTGGTAGGTATCGAGGATCCGTGCTGTCATCCGCTCAAGCGCACCCTGCCCAAAGGGCTCGAGATTGATCACCTCGACGATCGCAACCCCCTCATCACGCAGGCTCTGGATGAACGGAAGGTTCTCTTCCTCAAGTTCCGTTGAGGTAAGTATCACGGCATTTCGGATGCTGTAATGCTCAATGATAGCACGAACGTGCTCTTTCGCATGGCCAAGGAGGAGAAAATGGAGGGGAGGGAGTCCTGGGTCAATAGTCATAGATACCTCCACGAGCGCTGTATTTCTCGATGTTGAGGATGCGCGGCAGATCATGCGGCTGGACGGATGCCATGGCAATCTCAGGTGCAGGCACATGTGTGTTCTGGTAGATGTTCCCCGAAGGGGCCAGCATGAGGTATGAATCGATCATGGTGTCAGCACTTTCAAAGACCGGTGCAAGGCCGTTATGCAGACGGATATCCATATGTCGTTCTTTGAACGCCTCAAATTCGCGATCCGATATCGCCAGACTTTCAACGGCGTGGTCGTTCTGCCCCTTCACATGCAAAAACTGGAAGACTTTCCACCTGTCAGGAGAAAGTGTAGCTATTAACTGATGCATATCCTCGCTGGCCGTCATCTGAGTCACAGTGGTGTTAACCTTTAATCTTATACCTGCATTTCGAATTAGATGCGATAGGTGAACTGCATGACTGACATGGCGTCCATATCCACGGCCAAGTACCTCCTCAACGTCGTCAGAGGCCGAATCGACTGAAAGCCCCATCCAGTCGAGGTAAGGGGAGAGACGGTCGATCACTTCAGCGGTTACCAGCGACCCGTTGGTGGTGATGCTTGTTGTCAGCCCATACTCCTTCGCGAGCTTCACCAGGTCAAAGATCAAAGGACTGCAGAAGGGTTCTCCCCCGACAAAATTGATCTTTTGAATACCAAGCCGCCGGAGGTGGTGGAAGACATCTGCTGCCGTCTGAAGTGATGTTAGCTCACCCTGATTTTTCTGCGTGCAACAGAAGGTGCAGTGGTAGTTGCACTTTGAGGTGAAGTGCCAGTTGGCTGATTTCACCTGAATCATGTGTTCGTTGTCGATCGATGATCGGTTCCGTCCTTGTGCTAGGGAATCCATGCATCCAAATTGGAACGTTAATATTATGTATCCTAATATGGATAATCAAGTTATAATGTTGAATGTCCATGTCCTGACCCCGGGTGCGAATGTCTTCAACGTCTACTTGAAGATCTCCAGAAATTACCCGATCTCTGAAATTGTCCTTCTCAAAGAGGAAGATTCCAGTAGCGATATCGAGGAAAGTATTGTTGAGACTGAAAAAGATTGTGAAATGCGAGATATTCCATGTACGATTGTCACCTTCCGAAAAAATGACTTTGAGGATCTTCTGGAGAAGATTCTCGATCTCCAGCGGCAGTACCGGAAGAGGGAGAGGCCATTCAAATTGTATTTCAATATTACAGCCGGCCGGAAGGATGTGGCCATTATGGCGTTCATGGGTTCCTTATGGGTCGATGGCATCGGGTATTACCTGACAAGAGAGATGGATAGATCCATCGAGTTTCCAATACCGAAAGTATCCCTGGCCCAGCTCGAGCAGAACCAGTTGCACCGCAGGATTCTCGAACTATTATCCGAGAGGAGCGGTGGAACCTTTTCCCAGAGCGATTTGAGGCGAAGAATTGGAGTGAATCCGAATAATCACAAAGACCTATCCGCACAGACACTGTCGTCCTCCATCGGTGCTCTTGAGGGGTATGGCCTTCTGGAAAAGCAACCGGAAGGCAGGGAAACGCGGATCCGGATCACGCTCTCCGGGAGACTCGCCTATTCGATGTTGCATGGATGAGGAGCCAGTGATGTGGGATGAGAGGCTCTTATGATCACACGAACTGATTGTATACCTCCCCCTCGAGCGCGAGGATGCCTCTGGCACGACCACTGGAAGTGCATACTTACACCACATAGTGTTGTAGCATGGGTTGTCGGACCTGGAGACATTAGCCAGTTTAACGGGGTCAGCATTCCGCGAATGATCCTGATAAAGAGTATTGCCATGAAATATCTGCACACGCACTTTTCTGGATAAGAATCTGCCCCCTGTCGTCCTGGATGTCATGACAGGAAATGATTCATTCAAGGGGACTAAAGGCATGAGATATCCCGGGTAAACATCTGGACAGCGTAAAGTAGCTGACGTTTTAGCATAAGATGACGACATAGGCATTCTTTATCTGGCTCTCTCCACGATCATTATCCAATGCCTCCAGAGCCCATCCTTAAGCAAAGCACTCGGATCCTCTACCCTAGCGAGTACCGGGCAATTCGCAGCCATCTCGTTTTTAAAGACCAGGTGCTCCTCGACGGCCTCCTCTTCACAGGGATGAGGGATGTGGAGTTCATGCGGTTTTTTTAGATGCCCCGGAGTGGTATAAGCCGAGCCAGCGGGCCATAGACTTACCAAAAGGAAGTGTCCTGAAGAAGCACCCCGACGACCTCCGGCCGGTGACACGGCAGGCCTGGACCGAGACCCTTTTCCGTGCGGCGGGGAAGACCCGGAGCGAGTGACACCTTGGCAACCTGATAGGGATCGCGCCGAAGATGACCCGGAAAACTTGGTCGTCGTGGCTTCGGGCGACCCACTCGCACCGGGGGGGTCGATTAGTCTCTCAATGGGCCACGATATCCGGACGATGCTCCGGCACTATGCAGGCCTTGGGTGGCCGCCCGAAGTCCAGCAGGAGATCCGGCAGTATACCGCCGGGTGGGGAGACGAGTGAGTGTCAATCACTTTTGCGCCTACCGCCCCTCTATGGAAGTGAGGAGATGAGGAACCCTTAGTGACATATTCTGGATCAATAGCACTTCAACGAGACATGATGAGCGTAAATCGACAGACAGAAGTATATATGTAGTATATAGTCAATTATGTCCCTTCAAGATAGGACATATGGAGTAGAATTTTCTGTTTTAGAAAGGAAGCTCATATTTAATCCAAAATATGAAAATGTAGGATATGTGGAACACATTCGTTCAAACAATAAATATTTCTACCTAAATCCATCTCCATACAAATCAATTGGTAATGTAATTTTTTTTGTTGAATCTGGTGATAGACCAGAACAAGGCAGTTGGGTTGAGGTGAAGGTAACATCCGAGGAGAGAATTTTTGATAGATCAAACGATAGATATGTTACCTTTAAAGCCATCTCTGGCTGGAAGCCGTTTGATCCTTATCCACTGCTGGAGCATGGGAGACTCACCGATCCATGGCAATTTAAACATTTTTTTGAGTACCCATTTAAAGGGGATAAAGACTCCATCGAGCAGCTAAGTGAATGTTGCTCATTATATGCACTTTCATCTCCCCCTATCGCACACACGACCGGAGGCGTGGACACAGCGGTCCTAGGGAGGAAATATCTTTGTGATCATTTCCGAAATACCATGAAGGTTCTCCCACCCGAATTTTTTAAGGCCTCGTCTCGATACTATTACCTTATAGCGGATTCGGAAGAGAGAATTTTAAAAAGCAACAGTGAAGAGACGAGTCAGGCGATTTATTACCCTACGGAAACAGCGGTTCATATCCCTATAGTTATCGAAAACGTCAGTTTGAAAATGAGGGCGCGAGAATTTCAAGAGTATGTGGCAGAAGAAAGGAAACTTATGATTCCATATATCATGGAGTCGCTGTTTCTCAAACCCGATGTCGAAAATGTACGAGAAAAGATCATAGATGCTATCGATGATATGAAGGCGCATTTTGAAAAGAAAGGCCGGGCACCATACATTCAAAATTTGGGGGGTGCGGCCACAACACTATCGGCATCTACTGCTCGATTATACTCTCATAAAAGGGTACAGTCTCAAGATATTGATAACACAGTAGATTTGTGGAAAGAGGCGTATAACCGAGCAGTGTATATCTTCGGCTCGCCATTATCACCTGAAAAACGCAATAGGTATACGGACGATGCAAGCCAACTTTATGACGAGCTATATGGAGCATTTGGATTAGATAGTTGGGTTCCCATCCGTGAATGTTTAAAGGTGACGAAGGTGGATCCAATCGATTTTGAACTCGCCCTAGATTCGTTAGAGATTTCTGGTAGTCTAGTTCGAGTTAATAGCAATATCATGATTTTAAAAAAGACGAAAAAGTGATGTACGGACCCCGAAACCATGAAGACGCTCCCAATATGCCTATGTATCTATGTGTACTCCATTGGGGACAGGGAGCGGAACACTTTTGCCTTCGCCACCCCTTCATGAAAGTATAATGCGTTTTGAAGGATCGAACAGGGAACAAAGAGACTGACCACTCGACCTCGGACCCTCCGGCGATGAGGGCGGCCCTAGAGAAGATCCTCCACGAGGACCGGGAAAGTTTTGAGGCTCTCGCTCGGAAGTGATCACCCCCAACAAACCATACTGCTTCTCTAAGTTCGTTGTCGGCGAACCAAAGGATGCCTATCTACAAGAGCATGTTGCCCCCAGAGCCCGTTGGAGACCATAAATTAACCACAATTATCAAATCCTGCTAAAGAGGACTCCAAACCAATATTTTGTCGTAAAAAGGATTTTAGCAGTGGACAAGCCATAACCTCTTATGGTTAATGTGAAAAAGCAGAGAGAGCGCGCTGCAAAATTGCGAAGCAATAATTCCCGGATGGGCCCGTTAATGGATCCAGATCTGGCTGATCTGCCGTTTAAGGAGATGATCCCGAAGGATGGGAGGTATCTCTGCCCATTTTGCGACCAATGGACACTCGTACTTGCCGAGCTGACTGAAGACGATGCCCTCCTCCAATGCCAAAGTTGTCAGACCGGCATGGGCATGTCTAGGGAGCAGTGGGACGATCCACAGGTTCGCCTGATGTCGCTTGCAATGGCAACGCGGATGAAATCACATAACCACGAATAAAGGCTGCTTCTGGTTCTGAAGTTGATGTGTCATCAACATCTTTCTGAGCGGTCATCAACGAACCGGCCGCACTAGGCACAATACCAGCCAATGGGATCAAGCACCTGCGCGCCACCGATTACCGGTCGTATGTATGCCTGGTTCATTGCAGCGCCACATCTGGAGTTAGGGCAATGGAGAGATTGGGCGCGACCCATAATAGTATACTATTTTTGCATGCGTGGCACATATACAATGCCCAAATTAGGCTTTGATTCGTAAAAGGGTTTTGCACGAAAGAGATAAAGCCTCAGCCGAGATTTGAACTCGGGACCTGGTGATTACAAGTCACCCGCTCTGCCAGCTAAGCCACTGAGGCATACCTTATATCGTGGATCGTCTGCAGTAAAAAAGGTGGCGCCGATCC
>Ga0123334_1005500_pt1 | contig 12199 bp, 11 predicted proteins | sample BiotimSIPDNA_FD_89706 | JGI IMG/M metagenome (GOLD analysis project Ga0123334, IMG submission 89706) | Anaerobic biogas reactor microbial communites from Washington, USA - Biogas_R1 time_0 SIP DNA | ecosystem: Engineered > Bioreactor > Anaerobic > Unclassified | place: Washington, USA... | reverse complement strand
TTACTATCAATCATTCCATTGAATGAATTAGCGATAGCATAAGGCTCGTGTCAAAACCTATTTATTGAAGTGCTATCCATCCCACACCTAAAGGAGTGGGCTTTTCGCACATCTCTTGTAAAGCAAGCCTTGCAAGTTCTTCAATACCCTCCACAGGCTTAGATTTCCGAAGTTCCTTCGGTATACTAATTATATAATTTTTCAAATTAATTGCAGCATTTACATCACGGATATGAAATTTACCACAAGAAGGACAAGTCCATTGTCTTTCAGATAACTTTAATTCGTGATATTGATAACCGCAATTAGAACATAACTGACTTGAAGGGAAAAATCTATCTGCTTTAATTACATCACAGTTATACTCTGTTCCTTTTGCCTGCAATCTACTTACAAAAGTTCCTCAAGATGTATCATTCATGTTCTTAGCATTTCTCATTAGTTTAATATTTAAACTTAGCCTATTTCTTTTGCAAACCATGAATCGCATAGAAAGAATCCTGGAAATTCTTGTCCTTTACAGCCATCAAAGTTTCAATAATCTCATATACTTTCATATCAAGAATTTCCTTGACTGTTCCGCAACCATAAAGGACAAGAGGCAAAATTGTGTTTACAAAAAAATCATCCAAAGACCTTTTGTTAACTAGAAAGTCCATCGAGAAAGGGAAGGTGGAAAATTAACTTTCCACCGCACTCCTTACATTTGAATTCATAAATCTTAGGTGGAAGACCGTATCCGTTCACCTCGTCAACATATTCGTAAAGTTTATGAACTATTGAATAATTGTTCTTATCGAGTGAATCAAGAGCAGCCTGAAAATCTGTAATTTCCTTCACGGCACGTTCATTAGTTTCCTTATCGATAAGATGCATTACGCTTCTGATATATGTGAAGTCAAATGATGCTTTCTTGTCCTTTACAAGCTCATCTTTCTGAACACCCTTTTCAGTAAGGAACCAGTTAAGCAAAGCACATTCCATGTCAACAGTTGGTGGAATTACAGTATATTCTTTTTCGACATCTTCATATATAAAATTAATTACAGGCGGTTTGTATTTCTTTTGAGGGATTTTCAAATCGGCATCAGAAAGCTTTATGTCCCTGACATTCTCGTGACCGCACTGCTTTCCGTCTTCCTTTATATGTGTACAAATAACAGTTACCTTATAATCGTTTTCGAGTGAATGTATCTTAACCATAGTGAAAAGATAGCGAAGCTCATTCAATGTAAGCTTGTTCGCATCTTCATCCATCAAATCATTGACAATTGAAAGTCCAACCTCTTCAGGAATCTGACCTTCACTTGTTGCAATTTCTGCATAATGCCGTCCTTTCATATCCAAATCAATATTTACTTCTTTAAGTATTGAAAGCTGTGGTGCTGGAAGCTTTATATTCTTTTTCATACTGTTCTCCTTACTAATATTTTAGAATTTCTTTTCTTTCTCTTCACAAAAATCACAATAAATTGAAACCGACATAATGTTTATTATATCTATAAAAAACGAAGGAACTAAAAGAAATATAAGCTGAATTACGTTTCCGCTTACATTCATTATTGAACCAAGCAAATCAGTCAAAGTCAATGCTTCGTCCGTTGCGTCACTTTTTTCATTGTAAGCATCAGTTCCTTCCTGTGCATAACTTATAAGAATTTCATTTATCTCTTTATTACGTTTCTGCAATTCCAATATTTGATTTTTATCTTCAGTTATTTTTTCCTGTGCTACTGACGTTATCTTGCCTTCAATTAAAACATTCTTTCCTTTTTCACTGTCCCATGACATAACCCATTGTGTCTGCTGAAATTCAATGTCATTGTTAAGATTCTCAATCTGTTTCTTATTATCCTCAAGTTCATTTTCAAGAAGCTTGTATGACACTTTCTTTCCACTTGTTAAATTATATTCAGTTTCAATTGTCTTGTGTGACAGCTTATATTTAGAATAATTAACATCAATGGAAGAAAGCATTGAAAACAGTATAACAAGAAACGATGTGACAAAATAAATAATGAACTGGGAAAATTTATTGTTTCTTTTTGCCCTTCTTGCCATCTGAAAACCAATAATATCAAACAGCAGCATTGATGTTGATATTGCATACGCAATCACAATATCCTGAAGCCTTTGAAGATAAGTTGCGGTAAAATAAATCGAAAGCAGTGAACAAATTATTGTAAGACAAATCATAATTTTTGGATAGAAGAAATCAAACATATTGAAACTGCTTTTTCTAGTTTGCTTCCTAGTAGTCTTTACAGGAACATTTTTCTTTACAGCAGCAGGTTCGACATGAACTTCTGTTTCTTCCATTTCCTTAATCTCGTCTTTGATTTCTTCTTTGGGTTCAATAATTTTTTCTTCTTTATTCTCGTCCATATCAAACGATGAATGAGTTCTTTTTACAATGGGTTCTTCAGTAACATTATTATTCTTTACGAGCTTTCCTATCTTACAGCTTGTTGCATAATTATAGCCACCGTTAGTGACTTTCATTTCATTATATTCGTTGGGTGTAATATTCTTAAATTGATTGTAAGGGATAAGAACACCGTCCGAAGTGAGGACAGCATTCCCATTCTTTGAAGACAGATAAAAATAATTAACACCAAGAATTTCATTTTTCCATTGTCTAACCATAATTCTTTTCTAAAACCTCTCTTGCATTATGTGTCACCCGAATTAATTTTAAGTGAGACCAAATCTTGTTTCAGGGTCATTCTTTCCAATATATGTATATGCAGTCGGTCTTTGTACGAACTTTGGAATTCTTTCATAAGTAACCGTGACCTTTGAAAGACCTTCACCACTTTTATCTACACCAGACCTTTGAACTCTTTGTGGAAAAATATAAGGGAATGTCTGTGTTGAATGCCATTTAAGAAATGGGTCAACAACTTCACCGACATCTGAAAGGTCAGGAAGATTGAAAAAAGCAGTAACTTTCTCTGTAGCAGAAGTAAGGAACGACATTCCTTTGTTGAGCCACTTCAAAAGAAGTGCATATTCAGCCATACCCAGGCTGTCCTCATATACAACATACTTAGCAGTAAGACAGACATCACCATTAACAATGTTCATAGTCATTCCATGAGGACCTGTTTCTGATTCCTTATCCTTGCTTCGTGCAAGGTTTATCCAATTCTTATGGAAATTATAGACTGTATCAAGATTGTCGTCATAATATGTCACAGTAATAGGATTTATCTTATAACTTTTTGCAACAGGAACTTCAACATTTCCAATAAGAACTTTATCAAACTCAATTTCATCATCAGGAAGACTTACGCTTTTTGCAAGCTGTGAAACATAAGTATTAAGTACAGGGTCAGAAAGAATCTGGATTGCTTTAAGTTCAGCTGCTGTACGTTTTCCATCTTCCCATAAATTTCCAGTTCTATTCTTCCATGCGTTTGATAATGTGTTTTTAAGTTCCTTTCCAGTATCACTAATATTGGTTGCAAATTTTTGTACATTCTTTCCGAGATGTTCCCAACGGTTGTCACCGATTTCATCAGAAGTAGGTGAAGAAAGGAACCAGTTGAACTTCCATTCCCTTTTAAGATTTGTTAAAGGTATTGTAACAGGTCTTCTTGACATTATAAACCTCTTATTAGTTAATATATAATAACCTTGCTAATTTGTTAGCAAGGTTATTATTTTTAATTCTTAATTATTTTAATGGTTCTATATTTGTGCCATCAAGCACTTTTTCAATAAACTCATCCGTTTCATTAAATAAAACTTTAATAGGATGCCTTTTTGCAAACTCTTTATGTAATTTATGAAAAATTTCTTTCTGAACATCTGAAATATCATAATACCTATTATACCTATCAGGATAATTATTATCTTTAATAGGAACCCAACATAGATATTCAAAACATTTATTAAGATGCCATTCAAGAGCTTTTATTGTATGAGAAACGGCTTCATTAAAATCAGAAGGTCTAAATTTTTCAACCGCCATTAATTCAGCATTCCATTCTGTGAACTACCGACACCCTAAAGGGTTGTCAGCTTCCCACTTCAACGACCAAACTTGCTGAAACTGCCGTGAAACGGCAAGCTCAGCAGAGGTTAAAATCTCCATGGGCGTTAATTCGATACGTTCCGTATCTACTATGGTTATAATAACAAAACTATTAGACAATGTCTTTTGGTTTTGTTAAAACTTATAAGAATTTTAAGCGATTCATACGGCCGCCCTAAAGGACGGCATCTTTCTCGCTTAACCCTATAAAAAACTCACTCAATGTAACTAATTCTATATAATCCAACTCAATTTCTTTTAATACTTCTTTCCCTAACGGGTCATTATTTTGTATTGCTTTTTTATTTGAACAAATTTTCAATAAGTATTTTGAACCATCTTTATTACAAGATAATTCACACCATCTTTTAAAATGAATTGATTTTGATTTTGTGTTTGTAACTTCTTCCATACAAATCACTCCTTAAAATAAAATAGTTATATTGATATTATAGACTATCAAAAAAAAAAGACCTGCTAACATAACAGGTCTTTCAATAACAAACAACATTCAACTTAAATCGTCATTCCACGTTTTCCCTTGTCTTCCTGATTTCTATCCCATGCTATATTAATTGTAAGCTGGTTATATGTATCAGAACCTTTACTAAATTCTGCATTAGTAACACCATATACACGGCAACCAACAAGTCTTCGGTATGATGTGATTGTTTCTTTATCTACTGAAATTTTTGCAACACCCATGTTGAATTTACCCTGAATACCCCAAACACCAGCCTGGTTATATTCATTACCTGTCATATCCTTACAGGCACAGAAGAAATCATAACTCCACTGAGCTTCATCATCAAAGAACTTAAAATCTGTTTTTCTGTTAGAACCATCAACACCCGGTATATAGAAAAACTCACCACCCCATGGTATTTTGATTTCCTGAGTTACTCTATCCGGAAAAACAGCATCAATATTGTAGATATCAACTTCCTTACTGAAAGTCAAAGCATTTGGAAATGCTGCTGAAATTGCACTAGGTACAGATTCAATGAACAATTTGTATATATAAGCTCTTTGGTATTCACCTATTGATTCGTGAACATTTGCAACCGCTAAAGGCATATTATATTCTCCTTAATTTAGATGATAATATATTAAATATATAAGTTTTTTATTTAATATTTATCTTCTTCAAAAAAAAAAGAAAAAGTTGTACTGTACAAATATAAAAAATAACAATCTATAATATTATTAAGCATGTTTTGTTTGCCTCTCTTATCGAAACATGCTAGAAAAGGCTGTGGATATTTTTTGGCTGTCCGTAGCCTTTTTGTTTTTTTTTATCTCAATCTGCCTTTACCAAATCCTTCTGGACAGCTTAAGGCAAATACCTGAACTGTTCCGTTATTGTACCAATGCTTGTTTCTGTTCGGTCCATCTTTAGAATGCCGTCCTTCAGAGTAGAAAAGTTTACCGCATTCTGAAAGCTTCTGTTTTACGGCATCGCTTCTTCCTGGACGAAAACCCTCAGGACATTCTTTAGCACGAACATTTATTGTACCGTCCGTAAACCAAGATGTTCCTTTGGCACTGGTGGATTTACCTTTTCGTTTTTCAGATACTTTACGTTTAGCTTCTTTATTACTTCTTCCGATATACCAGCCTTCTCCTGGACATTCTACAGAATGAGTATCTATAACTCCGTTAGTCCACCAATGAATACCTACAATCGGATTTTCTTTTCTCATTTTAGCCATTTTCTCACAATAGCTTTTAAGACGACCTGGGACGAATCCTTCTGGACATTCATAAGCTGAAAGATTGATGATACCGTTGTTATACCAGTGCATTCCTTTTGAACCTTTAGTAGCAAGATGTCCTTGCATAACTTTTGACATCTTTTCTTTATAGTCACCGGTTCTACCAATATACCAACCTTCACCAGGACAAACTTTACTTTTCGTACTTTCTATACCATTAGTCCACCATCTTTGACCTTGAACTGTTTTAATTCTTTTTTCAATAGCTTCTTTAGAAAGCTTTTTTCCTTTATGCGTTTCAGACATTCTTTTTCTTTGCTCTTCAGTATAAATACCGTGCTTACCTTTATTCCAAACCGTAAATGTAAGAGGTTTACCTAATCTGAATTCTCTTAAAGCTTGCTTATGTTCTTCACTAATTGTTTTACCTTTATTAGCTTTACTTATCTTTTTCTTAGTTTCTTCGGAAATATGTTTTCCGAGATTAGCTTTTCTTAATTTTTCCTTAACTTCAGGTGTAGAAGATTTGTTATGTTCACTGATTTTCTGTCTTGCTTCAGCACTAATTATCTTGCCTTTCTGTGATTCACCAATTCTTCTCTTAGTTTCTTCAGAAAGGTGTTTGCCATAATTAGGATGCTTTTCACCGCTATGACTTTCAGAAATATGTCTTCTCCATTCTTCTGTAAAAACACGTCCTTTTAATTTTTCACTAATTTTCTTTCTTGTTTCAGGACTTTTAGTAGAATTATGCTCACGCATTTTCCGTCTAGTTTCTTCGGAAATAGGATGCCCGCCAGTATTATAAAGACCACCATTAGCAATGTTATACTCAGCTTTTCCAAATTCTCTATAGTATTTGATAAAATAAATCTCAAGGATATCTATAATATTCTGTGTATGACAAATAGCAAGGATTTCTTTAGAGAAATTTTCAATACCATATTTCTTTTGAGCATTAACAATGAGTTTTCCTGAACCCATGTAACCGTCATTCCAAGGATTCTTTGTGACTTGATGGCATTTTCTTTGTCCTACATAAGTCTTACCGTTAATGTTGTTTGTGATAAGATAAATATAATAAGTTGGAAGTCTATAATTATTATTAGACATGATTGATACTCCTATTATCAGTTGTGTTTAGAGAAGCTGCAATGCGGGAACATTGCAGCTTTTCGTTATTATTAATATTTTAGATTGTTACAGATTGTTTGTCAATTCAAGCTCAAGTTCGATGACTTCTGAATCTTTTGCAACCATCATCTGAAGAGGAATTTTTAAGGTCCGACCCTGACGCTGGGCAACTTCCCACGAAGGTACTGCGACGGTGAATTGGAAAATAAAGTTTTTGTTCACAAACTCTTCAAAGATAGCATTTAAGCCACTCTGCTGATTAAGCAAATCTGTCCTTGTCATGTATCTGAAGTTGAACTGACGCTCAAAAGTAACAATACGTTCTGCAACTGCATCAACAATAAATACAGGAGCGATATAAGACAAATCAGTATTAAGAGCATAAGTTGTTCTCTGCTCCCACATCATTGTACCTAAGTCATTTAACTGCTGCCAGTTGATACGGTTTGTTTTCAGTTCGTTTGCATACATACCGTAGTCACATTCAAGCAAATCGTCTGCACTAATGATACCGTATGTAGGACCTGCCGGAGGATAGCATAATGAACCGTAAGAAGCCATCATGTCAGCATAGATACAACCATAGTTTACAGAAGGATAAATATAGATTGTTTCACCATTGCTGTTTTCCGTCTGGTCAGGTCTTGCACCAATAGCAACATATTCACCTCTAATAATTCTCTTACTCCACTGTTCAACATCAATATAAGATGTGTAGGCAGGAGCATCACAGAAAGCATGAATCTTAATTTGCTGACATTTTGCGGCAATACGGTTTATAATCTTATAATTAGTAATACCGTTAAAAAGAAGAATATTGTCGCCACAAGTATCAAGTGGTGAAGTATCAATGTCAATTGCAACAATTCCTGCATTACCGTTGCTTCCGCCTTCAAGAATGAAGTAATTACGGATTGACTGCATTGTTCCAGGAATTGAACCTGAAAGGAAAAGCTGAACGTCACCAAAATCCACTTCCTTCCAATAAATGTCAGAAGCAGTATCTGTTGAGAAATCATAAGTATTCTGAACTGTATACTCGTTGTTATCATATTTTGCAACAGTCATTGTCCAGTCAACAATTGCATTAGGAATTGTATGAATGTTCCAGAATGTATCCTTTGAAATCAATCCATAGAGTGTAAGAGTAAGATTTCCGTTATCGTCCCATTCTGCCGTTCCTACTGAATTATTAATTACTGATTCAACTTCAGAATACTGAATGTAAGAAATAGTTACATCCGTTGCATTCTCAAGTGCTGTAATAATGTCAGTGTTTGTTTCAAAATTAGGGTCAGTAACAATACTTGTTACAGTAAATGAACCAACTTTGAACCAATATTCACCCTGTTTCTGATAAAAACCAGTCGGAGTTTCAACAGTATAAGGAACGTATTCCAAATCACCAAAGGCATCATTAGTCCATAATGTCAAAAGGTCTGCCGCAATAACGCTGTCACTAATAAGCTCTTTGTTTGTAGAAACAAATGTATTTCCAAGTTCAGTTGCAATATAAAAATCAACGCCGTCTTCGGTAAGATAAACTGAACCTTCCCTTAAATGGATGTCACCGCTTCCTGCAACATAGGCTTTTGAAATTGGTGTTGAAGTACCGGCTGTTCCTTCAGGAACAATTACTGCGCCAGTCTTATCCATTATTCTTGTACCAAGAAGCCATGTATCATTAACTACATCGTAAACAGTATTTCTTACGGTTCCAAGCTCAACCGGTTCACCAGCTTCACCACTAGGCTCTTCCATCTCGTTCATTAAAGAACCATAGAATTTAGTACCATCAAACCATGTGTTTGTATAGCGGTAAATAATCTCGTCATCAATTATTTCAGCATCAACAACTTTATAAACCTTAAAGTTACCTTCGTTGTCTTCTTTAATTACACCAACAATAGCATTGTTTGAAGAATTATAAATTATACAACCGCTGTAAATTGTCTGATTGTCATAAACTCTTGTTTCAGTCTTTGAAACATCTTCAAGAACAACTTCCTGAACAAAGCTTATACTAGCGTTAGCATTGCTTACAGTTGTTTCAGTTTCTGTAGGTGAGAATCTTACCGCTGTTGTCTGCCAGTCACCTACATATTTGTTTGCCACACCAATAAGCGGAGTCGGGTCACGCATTGTGATTTCTTCAAATGTTTCACAATCATTGTCATAGGTCTTTTCAGAATCCTTGTCCACAAAATAGGCATTAGCCATCTTTGCACCCTGATTGATACGCCATACATCAAGATAAGCCATGTTTTCAAGAAGCTTTTGAAGACCATAGTAATTTGAGTTATAGTCTAAGTCATATCCAACAAGGTCTTTGAAAGTATTGGCAGTTACACGGGTTATTCCCATCTTACCTTTGTTAGTAAGCATAGGAACAATAACTTTCATCACTTCTGTTCCGCTGTTAAGAAACGAATTATCAGTTATAGTTAAATATACGCCTGAGGCTTTTTCCATCACTATCCTCCTATGTGATTTTTCAACGTAATTTTCTTAAAACAAAATCTAATTACAAAATATATAATTTTTTGAGGATTTAATTTAATTAACAAAAGAAAACATAATAGAATTTGATAGGTATATACATATTTTGAAAAATGTCATATAATATTGATAAAGACGAAATGCCATGGAATTGCCGTTCCATAGCATTTCTAAACACAATTCAAAAGGAGCTTGAACTATGCCTAATAATAATTATAGACTTCCAACCTATTATATTTATCTTATTACAAATAAAATCAATGGTAAAAATTACATTGGTCAAAGACGTTGCCCTGAAAATAAAACACCTGAGACTGACACAAAATATATGGGAAGTGGAATTTATCTCCAAAAATCTCAGAATAAATATGGAATAGAAAATTTTTCAAAAGAAATAATAGCAATTTGTTATTCGAAGGAAATTGTAAATATTCTTGAGATTCAATATATAGCTATTTTTAAATCTATCGGAAAAGCAGAGTATAATAATGCTTCCGGTGGAAATTATGGCGATTTTTGGAATTATTTTTCTGAAGAACAGAAAGAAATAACCAAACAAAAAATACGTGAAAAAAGAGCTTTACAGGCATCTATATCTGAAAAATCAAAAGAAAAATTTAAAATATCACTTAAAAATTATTGGAATTCTCCTGAAGGATTAAAACAAAAAAGAATTAATTCTGAAAGGCAAAAAGGACATAAATACACTAAAGGAAAACATTGGTTTAATAACGGTATCCAAAATATAGTGGCTAATACTTGTCCTAAAGGATTTGTTCCTGGTCGTCTTGGTGATTTTACTCAATCTGAAGAAGCAAAGCAGAAAAGACGAGAATTTGAAAAGAATATGACAAAAGAACAAAGGAAAGCTAAAAGTGAGAAACTTTCAAAAATACTTAAAGGACATATTGTTACAGAAGAAACTAGAGCTAACATTAGTAAAGCAAATAAAGGACGAAAATATTATAACAATGGTGTTATAGAAGTTATGAGATTTGAATGTCCTGAAGGATTTGTTCCTGGACGTGTTCTACGTCACAAATAAAAAAAAAGACCACTGTGAAAGTGGTCTTCTTAATTAACTTAAATCATTGATTACTCAATAACAAGTCTCATCGTACTGTTCTGGAACAATGGAACAGCTCCCATTTTTGTTCCCATACCCTGAACGACGCATAAATCGTCCTTAGCAAGTGGCTGAGTGCTGTAAAGTCCAATAAATGAACCAACACCCCAAGAAGCATCAACATCATCACGCTTATAACCAAGCAATGCAACGTTCTCTTCGTAATCCTGGTTCTTGATAACCTTGAATGTGTTGAACAAAGTACCAGCAACATACGGACCAATTGGTTCTGCTGAATAGCTGTTAGCTGCCCAAATATCCTTGCTGTTGTAGAAGTTTGTTGGAAGAGATTCAATAATGTTCATAAGCTTTGTACCGGCGATAACATAGTTAGCACCAGAACGTGCGATGTTCTTACGAATTTCATTACTTGCTTCCTTCAATGTCTGAAGAACAGACATATTATGTTCAATCTGTGAAACACCTGACGGAAGAATTGAGTTCCATGTTACTGTACCATCAGAACGTGCAAGCATTTCGTCAAATACGTTACAAGAAATTTCCTTGTTGATATAGCCTGCAATTGATGTACCAAGAACCTGGTCAATATCATAGCCACCAAGAACCTGTTTTGCAGCATAGAAATTGTCAAGTGCATAAGTTGAGCGAAGTCTGTAAGGCTGTGCCTTAATAAGTTTTGAAACCCATTCAAATACAACCTGTGCCGGTTTCTGACCTGAACCGTCTGAAGCAATTGCCCAGTCGTAGCGGTACTTAATACCAACATCAGCACCAGAAGCAGCTGCATCAAGTGTAATAGCAACTGTACCAGTAGCATAATCAACAGTACCAGAAGCAATAACACCTGCAACAGGATTAATCAAACCTTTACCGTCATCAAGTGCAAATGCATCAGCTACACCACTGATTGTTACTTCAACTGAATTTGCAATAATTGTTCCTTCAGGAGCAGTGAATGTAACATCTGTACCTGATACAACAGGACCGTCAGCTGCATCTGTTGAAAGACGGTTTACTTTGTTTGTAGAATAAGTATTGTCTTTTGCCCAGTTTGTAGAACCAAGCAATGCTGTACCTTTTGTTATGTTGTTTCTGTCTTCGTTTGCTGTAATCTGCGGATAGAAAATTGGTGATTCTTCTGTCGGCATCGGCTGAACAGCACAAACTTCTGTATAAGCAAAGTTTGGAATCAAGATTGACATCAAATTGTAAAGCATTGAAATCGGGTTATCTACCTTTGAAATATCAGCTGTTGCTGACATAATGGCATCACGTCCAACACCACGATTAAGCAAAATCTGATTTACCTGATTCAATGAGTTCTTAAGACAAGCCTCTTTGGCTTCATCCATTTTTCTTCCCCATTTCTTTGCATAAGCATCTCTTGACTGTGCAATGAGATTATTGTGCATTGGGTCTACTTTTGAATTGATTGACTGGAAAGTCTGGTTAAGTTTCGCCTGAGCTTCTTCTCTAGTCATGTTTAGTTTCTCCTTATAATTAAAGAGTGATTAATTTGTTTTTAACCACCCTTGCTCTTAGCTGTTATGAACTTCGGTGGCTTAGGACAGGAAATTATTATCAACGATAACTTTTCTTGTCTTTATTAAAAATATATAAAGGTGAACTACCGACACCCTAAAGGGTTGTCAGCTTCCCACTTCAACGACCAAACTTGCTGAAACTGCCGTGAAACGGCAAGCTCAGCAGAGGTTAAAATCTCCA
>Ga0123334_1005495_pt1 | contig 12202 bp, 10 predicted proteins | sample BiotimSIPDNA_FD_89706 | JGI IMG/M metagenome (GOLD analysis project Ga0123334, IMG submission 89706) | Anaerobic biogas reactor microbial communites from Washington, USA - Biogas_R1 time_0 SIP DNA | ecosystem: Engineered > Bioreactor > Anaerobic > Unclassified | place: Washington, USA... | reverse complement strand
CTTCTGGTTGATATCTCTGAACAGCTCCATTATCCTTGTACCGGTCTTGGAGTCCAGGTTTCCTATGGGCTAATCAAGGAAGATGATCTGCGGATCGAACACAAGCGCTCTTGCAATAGCAACTCTCTGCTGCTGTCCGCCTGAAAGCTCTCTTGGAGTCAGCTTCCTCTTGTCCTCCATGCCGATAACTCTGAGGCACTCGTCAAGCTTATCCTTGTAGTCAGACTTTGACTTGCCGGCTATCATAAGAGGCAGGCAGATATTATCCTCAACATTGAGGTTCGGAACAAGATTGTAGAACTGGAAAACAAATCCTACATCCTCATTTCTCATCTTGCAAAGGCCCTTGTCGTCCAGAGTCTTGAGGTCAACATTGTTTACCTTGACTGTACCTGAAGTAGGCATATCAAGTCCGCCAAGCAGGTAGAGGAGAGTTGACTTTCCTCCGCCTGAAGGTCCCATGATGGAAACGAATTCGCCTTCTTCAACTGTGAGATTTATGTCCTTGAGAACATGGGCAACTTCCTTGCCGTTCTCAAAAGATCTGTTCATATTAGTAACTTCAATAACATTCATAATAAATAACCTCCGATATATCTTATCATTCGTATTTGAGCTCCTGTACTACATTGATCTTCTTGCTCTTCTTCATTGTTGAAAGTGAAGCAATGAATATTACTACAAAAAGAACGATCGAGTACTGCGGTAATGATGACCAGTCGAAGGTCATATCAAACGGCATATCCAGGAATGTGAGTATCTTTGTGAATATGCGGCAGAGAACAATTGTGAACGGTACAGAGATGATTATACTCATTATAACGCAGAACATATTCTCTGTAAATACCAGTCCCTTGCGCTTCTTTGCATTAAGTCCCACAGATGACATTACAGCGAATTCCTTTCTTCTCTGCTGGAAGGAGATAGCGATATTATTGAAAATACCGATAGCTGCAACAATCATTGCAAGGTAAGCGAATATTGAAAGGAGCATTACTATCTGCTTATTGCTCTGTATATTTTTCTCTCTCATATCATCCCATGAGATATATGTAGAACCGAAATCTGAAATGTAGCTCTTGAACTCCTTCTCGGCAGTTTCCTTGTCACCGTTGACCTTGAAGGCGATACAGCTTGCTTCTTTGAAATGGAACTGCTCCTTCACGACCTCTGGCTTACATAATATTACTGAACCATTATTATAGAGCTTAGCATCAAAGGTTCCTGCAATCTTGAATGTATAATCCTTTTCGTCGACCTCGAAGGTTATATTGTCACCAACATCTTTATCGCTTAATCTCGCTATTTTATCAGAAATAAGGATCGAATCACTGTCAGCAGACTTATATCTTTCAAAACCTTCCTTATTATCAGCAGAAGTAAGCTTCAGATACTGATTGTACTCTGCATATTTGTCAGGATCAGCAGCTTCAAAGAATACCATTTCCTTATCATACATACCCATAGCAGAGTATATAGGTGTGACAGTATCACTATTTACAGTTTCCAGAGAATCAAGCTTTTCTACGATGTAATCAGTAGTAGGTGTCTCTGCATTGTTGCCGATAATGTTTGATATCTCATAATCGAAGGAAAGATCGTCATATGCTCCGCTGACTACTTTTACAAGACTTGTTCCGGCAGAAGCTATGGCAAGTACGGCTGAGAATGAAATAACCATAAGAGTGATGTTACTTCTGAGGAGCTTTGAGCTCTTGATATTGTTAAGTGCAAGGAATACTGATGTATTCTTTCTGAACACCTTGCTGAGTGCTCCGGCAACAACCTTCAGGAGCTTTCTCAGCAGCATTCCGATACCGATGAACGCAGCAAAGAGGAGGATAATGCTTACCTGCTCAAGGCCCTTGACATATGCTCCGATAACGGCAATACCCAGAAGGATACATCCGATAATGAAGCGGATCTGTCCCTTCTTGTGCTTCAGCTCAAGTCTGTTGAGTATAACATCCTTTACAGGAAGCTTCTTTACACCGTTGATAGGCATCCATGCGGAAATAACACACATTGCGATAGCAAATATGATACCTGTTATAATGAGTGAAGGTCTGATGTGGAACGGCATATAGATATCATATTCTGCCATAGGTGATGTCGCTCTTGTAATGAAGTAAAGGATGACCTCGCCTAATGCAACACCGAATATTGAACCTACAAGTCCGTAGAGGAAGCTTTCCATAAGCAGGATATGTGATATCTTCTTACGTGTAGCGCCCTGGCTCATAAATGTTCCGATAACAGTCATACGCTCTGTGATTATGAGCTTGAAAGCTCCGTGAATGATGATGCAGCATACGATACATACGATAGCGAACATAAGGTATACTGTCATCTCCGTTGAAGACAGCATCGACTTGTAGGCTGAGAGATCAGTAAGGCTTGAAGCAGCGATATCATCGTTCTTTTCATTGAATTTATCTGCTGCCTTTACAGAATCTCCGCTGCACTCGGCCCGCATACTTGTATACTTGCCGCCGGCTTCCATAAGCTGGTTCATATACTCATACGGTACAGCAATGTCAAAGCTTTGCTTGCTGTCACCATAATACATTCCTTTAGGAGCGCTTATAGCCTTAATTGTAAAAGGATGGCTCTCACCGTTGATCTTAAGATCGATAACGCTTCCGATCTTCCAGTCTTTATCCTTGGCAATTCTGTCTGATATGGCACATATTGCTTCAGAAGAGCCCTCCGGGATATTTCCATCTGTAAGATACTTATTGCAGTCCTTAAGGCCATTGATGCCAACATAGGTTATCTCATCATCTTCATTGATAATACCTGTTGAATCAAGCCGTCCTTCAAAATTCTTCAGGCCTGCCGGATCGAAATCATTTTCATCAAAAAATACATTGTCTCCATTTGAGAAGAGCGCAATGTCCTTTCCGTCTGCTACCGACTTCAAAGTGTCTGTGTAACCATCAAGGATTACATTGACTGTTCCGAGACTGAATACGAGAAGTGCAGTGCTGACCATGATTGAAAAGATAAGCAGGAAAAATCTTCCCTTCTTTTCAAGCATATTCTTTGTTATGTAGCGTAAAAAAACCCTCAAAACAAATCCTCCTTTTTTTGTCATGTTCTTTTCACTGTGATAATCATACCACAGTGTTTATTAAGAAATCTTTAAGAACTGATATTATTATAACAAGCATTTCTAAAAAAACACTTAATCCAATTCTTAAAAAAGTCTTAAAATGCTATAAATACAAAAAACTCCTTCTGCTTCCCCACCCGGACACTTATATAGCAGAATATGGCGAGCTTCCTTGAAAAACATCTCTTCTATGTCAGTACGCTCTTGACTTTGAACGTCTTAACTGCTATAATGGTGATTGATATTTTGGCTGGAAGCGGAGATAAATAACAACTTTCAGCGCATTGATAAACAATAAGGAGATATAACATGAACGGGATAACAGTAAAATATGACAAGCTGACCGCCGGCGACTTCATAATGCTCTGGGAATCAGTCTGGGGCGGTGCTCCGACAAAGGAACAGGTGGAGCTTGCCCTCAGGAACACCCTCTTCCGTGTCACGCTCCACGACGGACAGCGTACAGTTGCAATGGCAAGGATGATAGGCGACATGGGACTTTGCTGCTACATAAAGGATGTTATCGTCCACCCAGACTACCAAGGCAAGGGACTTGGCAGGATGCTCATAAACGAGCTTCTCAGCTTCGTGAAGACTCACGGCGTAAGCGGTACAGATGTATTCGTCGAACTGGCAGCAGTACCTGATAAAATGCCGTTCTACGAGAAATTAGGCTTTGATACCAATTCAGCTCAAAGGCTGAAAATGCACTGTCATATCGACTGACACAATAATTATGATATTGGTCAAACCCAAAATGAAGAAAAAAAACGCCAAACAATGCTTCGGTGTTTTTTCACAATTAAAATAAATAATACGGAGAATGATAAATGAGCATACTTAATGTTGAACACGTTACCCACGGCTTCGGCGCAAGGCAGATACTCAACGACGCCTCCTTTCGCCTTCTCAGCGGAGAGCACGTAGGACTTGTCGGCGCAAATGGCGAGGGGAAATCCACCTTCCTGAATATAATAATGGGAAAGCTTCAGCCGGACGAGGGAAAGGTCGAGTGGTGCAGGCACATAACCACCGGCTACCTCGATCAGTACAGCACCCTCGAAAAAGGACGCACTATCCGTGACGTCCTCCGTGACGCTTTCATACACCTGTCAGAGCTTGAAGCGGAAATGCTGGGGCTTTACGACAAAATGTCCGACTGCTCCGAGGAGGAGATGAACTCTCTAATGGAAGAGGTAGGCGAGATACAGAGCATCCTCGACTACAGCGGCTACTACACTATTGACGCTAAGATATCGGAATATGCCAACGGTCTGGGTCTGAATGAGATCGGCCTTGACAGGGACGTTGCTGAGCTTTCCGGCGGACAGAGAGCAAAGGTGCTCCTGGCAAAGGTGCTGCTTGAGAACCCGATGATACTCATTCTCGACGAGCCCACAAACTTCCTCGATGAAAATCACATTGCCTGGCTGACCAATTTCCTTCAGAACTACGAGAACGCCTTTATCCTCGTATCTCACGACATCCCGTTTATGAACAGTGTCATAAACGTTGTCTACCATGTGGAGAATGCCGTTATGACAAGATATACCGGCGATTACGACAACTTCGTCCGGATGTACGAACTCAAAAAGAAGCAGATCGAGCAGGCCTACGAAAAGCAGCAGAAGGAGATCGCTGACCTGGAGGACTTCATCGCCCGCAATAAGGCAAGAGTTGCCACCACCAATATGGCAAAATCCCGCCAGAAAAAGCTGGACAAAATGGACAAGATAACGCTTATGCGTGAAAAGCCCAAGCCTGTGTTCTCATTCAGAAAAGCAAGAACGACCGGCCGTGTAGTCATAGACTGCAAGGACATAGTCCTCGGATATGACGAACCACTCACAAAACCTGTCTCAGTGCAGGTGGAAAACGGCGAGAAAATAGCTATAAAAGGCGTAAACGGCATAGGCAAATCCACCCTTTTAAAAACGCTGCTGAAGATCATCCCTCCCCTCTCCGGCACAGTTGAACATGATCAGTTCGTTGAGCCGGGATACTTTGAGCAGGAGGAGGAAAGTACCTCTCAGACCGCACTGGAAGTCATATGGAACGAATACCCGTCCATGACAAATGCGGAGGTACGTGCAGCGCTGGCACAGTGCGGACTGACCACCGAACACATCACCTCCCAGATGAGAGTGCTCTCCGGCGGCGAGAACGCCAAGGTAAGGCTTTGCCGCATAATGCTCAGGGAGATAAATCTGCTGGTGCTGGACGAGCCCACGAATCACCTTGATGTAGACGCAAAGGAAGCACTGAAAAAAGCAATAAATGATTATAAGGGAACCGTCCTCATCGTCAGCCACGAACCTGAATTCTACATGGATGTTGCAGATAAGGTATGGAATATAGAGGAATGGTCCACAAAGATAATATGATGTTTCAGGAGCCCTGCCGCTGATTTGCATCGATATAAGAGACATCCACGCCGCACAGGCATGAAGATCGCTCATTCTCTGCGATAATAAGCCATTCATGCAATATAATGCACATAAATCTCCGCATTTATCGGCTTGATTCTGCGGAGCATAAGTGATATAATAAAAGAAAGAATTTCCGGAGCGATTCCGGAAAGGATCATGGAAAGGAAGGATAAGATGCGTCCAAAATATCTGGTCACAGCCCTGCTCTCAGCAGCAATATTCTGCTCATGTACAGGCTGTCAGGAAGGATCTGTCTCATCGTCAGATAACGATGTTCAGGTAGTTACCACTACAACTGCCGCAGAAACGACCGATACTGCATCCGTCACAACAACAGGATCTGAGGAAGCGACCGCTGACAACGATCCCGATACGCCGCAAAACACAAGCACTGCTCCGGAACTGGATATTTCCGTAGTAGCCAACGCCATCCCTGACATTTCGGTATCTTATGAAGACAAGTGTATCCACGAATCAGGCACTGCCAACGGATACAACTTTGAGCTTTTCATCGACCTGAACAAGTGGGACGGCAACACCACTCTCGAACAGATATCTAAGATCTCCCAGCTCTTCTGGGAATGCTACCCCCGTATGTATGACCGTTTCGGAATTATCGCCAAGGCGGACAGGACAGTGACCATCGCCATAGAAAACGAGGACTACTACCCTGCCTACACTCTTGGAAACTGGATACACCTCCATGACCAGCGGCTTCTTGATGAACCCGAAGATTTCGATGTCGTCACACACGAACTCACTCATGTCATCCAGAATGACTGGAACGCCGATGCCTGCGAATTCAGCGAATATATAGAGCGATTTGCAGATTTCTGCCGCTACGAATACGCTTTCCAGGACGGTCTATATAACGACGCTTGCTGGACGCTCTGGGAGGCTGATGAAGAAAACTCCTTAGCCGCCTCAAACAGATTTTTCGTATGGCTTGATTATACATACTCTACCCCGGAAAACGATATTATGCTCAATTTCTTCAGGGTATGCAGCGAAGGCAGATATGCTTCCAACGATTGGGACAAAGCATGGGAAGAGATCTTTGCCGGCTCAGCTCTGGAAGGCAGGCATATATACGATGTCTGGACAGAATTCACCAAGACCGATTTCGCTTATCTCTCAGCAACAAGCTCAGACGGACCGTCAGAGCTGCTGAAGCGCTACGATATACGTGGCAGACTTAAATAGTTCAGGATCACAGCCCGCCTTTACGATCGAAGGACAGCCTGCTATAGCACACATTATGCCCGGCCATATGGCCGGGCATACTTTTTGGGGGATAGCTGGATAAAATGAGCAGAAAATAACTTTTAGTATATTTTTAAACTAATAGAGAAATAATAAAATATGATTCCTGTTAATTTCAGCTATATTACGATGTTTGTTGAATATTTATAAACATTTTTTGTATAAGAAAAATAATAAATCTTTTCAAAAATCATTGACACAGGATGTAAATAAAGTTATAATACAATTAACGGTTTATTAACACTTTACTTTTAACACTGTGTAATAAGCCTTAGAATGCCGTTTTTGCTTTTTAAAAAAATTAATATAATATCTGGAGAGAATTTTCAATTGGAGGAAAGCTATGAGACCGCCTATCAGACCAATAGCAGCGCTCTGTGCCGCAGCAGCCTGCTTTTTCCCAGCAAGCATCATCCGCAACGCCCCAATTTCAGACGCCTATGCTCTCTCTGCGACCGCAGGTTCCGCAGAAGCATTATCTATCCCAGACGACAGTATTAACGTAGACATAAGCAAAATGTCCTCCGGCCACGGAGGAATTTTCCCGGTATCAGGAGATATGTGGGACTCAAAGACCGGCGGACTTGCCGTTACAAATTACAGGCGAGGACCTAAACCGGCAGTTGAACTCCCCTGGATGTCTGCCAGCAAGTCAATGAAGCTGCGAAAGATGTCCATGTTCTTCACGATACAGGTGCCGAACAAGGAGTGTACTAACTCCGTGGACAAGATCCGCGAGGCATTTTCCATACGCCTGAAGTTCCGCACAGAAGGACATATCGACGGAGGCACTACCCTGAACAACAGCAAATTCGATATATCTCTGAATCCCCTGCTCTCGACCTCGAATACCCTAACCTACAACGTAAGGCTGCCCATATCCGTATACGGTGATACCTTCCAGGCCAGCATTGTCTTCAACTACATGGGCAAGGATACCCTGACCGAAGAAAAGGTAACGCTCTCCGCCATAGGGGTTTCAGACGCCCCAGGCGAATACTCTATGTGCAGCGCTAAACTTTCCGGAGGAGAAGGGGTTCACGTAACCATGAACACCGACGGCATCACAAAGGAGGAACAGACCGACTTTATGCGTATGCTCTGCCGCTACGCCAACAGCCTTGCCGATCTCACAAACATACACCACGATGATATATACGTAATGTTCGACGAAAAATATGCCGAATGTTCCTGCTGCGACCACGCAATAATGTCCTACGACTTCTCAACAGCAGTTGTGATGATGCCTGTCGGCTACAATGAATACTGCTTCAAGGACACAGTTAAAAACCGCCAGTTAGACTGGGGACTTATGCACGAGATCTCCCATTGCTACGCGTTTACAGGCTATGAAACAGAATTCGCAAAAGCCTACAATTTCAGCCTTGATGACGTTCATACCAATATCCGTGCTATTACTTCCATGCAGAACTGCATCCAGCTAAGAGCAAACGACATAGTCAAGAACGGTGTTGACTTGGGCAATTATACCACAGCCCTGATAAACGCCAAGCCTGAATGTGACGCAGAAAAAGGATTCTATGACGTTATCAATGCATACGGAAAATATGCTTCGGAAGTCAGAAATGGCTGGGACATCCTTGAGAAGCTGTTCAGCGGCGAATACGAATCCCCATACTTAACCAATGACGTTGTTTACAGCGCCCTCGATGCGATCAATTCCAGCGATAACTACCGCTACGGCTACAACGACGGCGAGCATACGCAGATACTATTCACCAGCGCAGATACATACCGTTTCATAAACAGTATATACTATCTCTGCAAGAATGCCGGAAACGCCAATTACCGTTTCAACAGCTTCATCTGCGATTATATGGGCGCAGACGAATTCTCCGGATTCATAGATGAAAAGACCAACTTCAGTGAGCTTGGCGAAGCGAATATTTCCCATCTTTCCGGAGATGTCAATCTTGACCGCACAACTGATAACTCCGACCAGGAGCGTCTCACAGGTTACATGAACAACACCCAGGGACTTTCTCCCGAAGGTGCATTTAACGCCGATTTCGATAAAAACGGCTATATCGACCAGAACGATTTCATCAGCATATCAGCTGAATAATACAAAAAGCCAAAAAGCCACAGTCCTTCCGATCTTCACATCAGAAGGGCTGTGACTTTATTTTCACCATAATATAAGCCCGGACAGGTCAGACAATACAAAAAACATTTTGTATTGCCGGCATTATCCGGGCGTTTATATTCAAGCTATATGTCACTCATTGATCTGCTCAATGGTCTCCTGAACAGCGTCCTGAGCCTTTTCGAGGTTGTCCTTTGTAGCTATCCTCCTGACTGTTCCTGTCACCTTCTCAAGATTCTCCTTGTTAGCTACCTTCTTCACAACTACAACTGCCCTGTCCAGATTTTCCTTAGTCGCCACCTTTTTTACAACGCCTGTGGCTCTGTCAAGGTTCTCCTTAGTAGCGACCTTCTTTACAACGCCAGCGGCTTTATCCAGATTTTCCTTTGTCGCCACACTTTTTACTGCTCCGGCAGCCTTTTCAAGATTCTCTTTATTGGCCACCTTACGAACAACTACCTTTGCCTTTTCGATATTCCCCTTGGAGGCGGCTTTGGAAACTGCATTGCCGATCTGCTCATCGGGAAGATCTACACCTGTCTTCTTTTCAACAGCTTTTACTGCTGATTTTACTTTTGCTTTGATACCCATAGGAAAATACCTTCTTTCGATCTTGTTATTGCCAGGCACCATCCTGCCTGACATAGTAATTATAGCATATTTTTCTGCAATTTGCAATAGCATCAACAAATTCCTGTAGTAATTTGTTGATGTTTTATTTAGTTATCAGATTTATTTTTTTCGCAGCTATTGATTTCAATTCCGTTTTGTGATATAATATTTAAGTAATTTATGCAGTGGTATCGAAGTGGTCATAACGGACATGACTCGAAACATAGTCGGTTTTGAGCCTGCCGCACTTTGATTTATCCCTGTTCTGCGTGGTTTCAGCCGTGTTCGTATTTGTGTTTCAACTTGGCTGTCTCGCAGTTTTCTCGCAGTTTTATTGTTAAATTAAATACGCAGTGGTATCGAAGTGGTCATAACGGACATGACTCGAAATCATGATGCCCCTTGAGGGACGTGGGTTCGAATCCCACCCACTGCGCCAAATCTTAATTCGGCGTTTGCCGCGTAGTTCCGCCTTTTGCGAGAGGCGGAACTATTTGTTTATTATGACGAATCACCATTTTTCAGCCCTGAAATTCTGCGCTTATTACACCTGAAGTGTATTGAAATCCGCCATTTCTGCGAGAAAGCTGCGAGAAGTCTTTTATTTGTCAGTTTTCAGCGGTTTGAATCACTCAAAACCGCATTTTTTATTATGCAGATTTACCAGTTGTATCAACGGGCGTATCTGAGAGTGCTTTGGCTATCGCCTCTGCGCTCATTTTCTTGCTTTCGCTGTCAACATGGCTGTACACGTTGCTCGTTGTACTTATGTCGCTATGACCGAGCCATTCCTGTATCAGCTTCATCTGTACTCCATTTGCAAGGAGCAGACTGGCACAGCTATGGCGCAGATCATGGAATCGTATCTTACGCAGACCGTTCTGCCTGAGCACTATCGGGAAGTGGTCTGATACATAGTTGGGACGTATCAGCTCTCCCACAGCGTCCACGCAGATGTAGTCCTCGTATTTTTTACAGTACCCTCTGCCGAAGGCTTTCTTCATTTCACCCTGATGCTCACGCTCGGCAATGAGAGCCTGCTCGACTACAGGTATAAGCGGAAGCGTTCTGTATGACGATTTCGTTTTCATAACATCGTAGCCTGCAACTCCGTCCTCGTCCTGCAATACTTTGTGCTTTATGCTTATGGTTTTGCCGACGAAGTCCACCGCCGACCATTTCAGTCCGATGACCTCACTGCGGCGCAGTCCGTAGTAGGCAGCTATAATGATGACGATATGCAGCGGATCGTTCTTTGTGCAGTCGATGAGCTGCTTTATTTCCTCGGCGTTATAGTAGCTGCCGATGAACTGTACCGACTTCGGGCGGTCAGCCTGATCCACAGGATTTGTCGGAATGATGCGTCGCTTCATGGCAGACTTGAATGCAAGGTGCAGGAGCGAATGGTGCCGCTGACAGGAAGTACCTTTCATACCTCTGCCGCGGAGATAAGCGTAGTACTCGTTTATCTCGTCGCCTGTGATCTCCTTGACCTTGATCTTCATCTGTTTGAAGAACGGTATCATGTGTACGTCCATGTAGCGTTTATAGCTTGTGTACGTTGATTTTGTGATGTTGCCCTTGTAGGACTCCAGCCACTCCGCAAGGTAGTCCTCCACTCGCATATCAGCTATGCGGTTGCGCTCTCTGTCGGCTCTCGACATACCTTCGTGCAGGTACTGGTCGCCGAGATTGTACTGCTCCAGCACCTCGTTCATGCGGTGGTTGGCTTCAGTCTTTGTGCCTTTCTTGGCTTCGAGGTCGAGGGTGCGCCACTTCTCGTGGCGCTTACCATCGGCGTCATACAGGTTTATTACGGCGTACCATCTGCCGTGCTTCTCGGCTAAATGTCCCGTTATTCTTTTCATTAGCATCCTCCTCTCGTTTCCCATTTCGTTCCTAACCGTGACTTTCGTCACGACGACTATACCACATATCTCTCGAAAAATCCATACCTTTCACCTCATTTCGGCAGAAGCACCAAATAGTTTCTCTCATTTCGGCAGAAGTCAACAAGAGCCGGCTTCGGTACTATAATTTTCTTTCCCAGCTTAATTGCTGAGATCTTTCCATTTTTCACGAGCTCGTATGCCTGATTCTTTCCAATGCGGAGCAGCTTGGCTGCCTCGGGAACCGTCAGAACGTCTGGCTCGTTTCTGAACATTTCTGTATATCTCATTCGTTCCTCCTGTAATTCTTTCGCTTATGTTTCCTATGTGAACTGCGTTATTCATATTGCATTTCTCCTTTAATATAATTTTGAAGGGAGCGGTGGTTTGCCGCTCCCTTTGATAGAAAAATGGGTACGGTGATTTGCCGTACCCTTGATGATTGTCAAGGGTATAGTGCTTCACGATACCCTTACTGTAAAGGGTGTAACATTTCATGACACCCTTTGGAGGGATGAGCTGGAGTCACGTTTCGGTTCTGTTGACAAACTGGTATTTTTTGCAATAAAAAACAGTCCGAATAGCTTTCGGACTGAAATAATAACTGAATATTGATTTAAAAATAATATCTCTACCAGCCTTTTTAAGTTTAAAGCGCACGCCGATAAAAGGCATTGCTCGGTAACTCGTTCAATGCCCTTCTTTCGAGTGCGTCTTATATTATGCCGCTCTTTTTGATGAGAGAAATTTCCCTCGCACCATATTTTTCGTAGCCGCATAGCTTCAT
>Ga0123334_1005490_pt1 | contig 12210 bp, 10 predicted proteins | sample BiotimSIPDNA_FD_89706 | JGI IMG/M metagenome (GOLD analysis project Ga0123334, IMG submission 89706) | Anaerobic biogas reactor microbial communites from Washington, USA - Biogas_R1 time_0 SIP DNA | ecosystem: Engineered > Bioreactor > Anaerobic > Unclassified | place: Washington, USA... | reverse complement strand
ACGGTTTTTCGATAGACATCGACGATATAACTGATAGCCTGAAAAGTAAAAAAGGAAATACCAACAGGAAGAACGATTCTATCGACTAAAGATTCTGTTTTAAACAGATAATTACTAGCGGCGTTAAAGAAGTTATAAGCGTGTAGTTCTAATCCAAAGACTTGTTGAATAAGGTCTAAGAAAAAGTAGGTGTATTTGAAATAACTCAGGGTGAGTAGGTTAACGATGACTGCTATAATAACTCCAAATCGACGCCATGAAAGGGAGGAGTTACGGTGAATCCATTTCGCAAGATAATAGTTTGCAACTACAGTGAAAATAAGAATAAGAACATAACTTCCGCTTGTTTTATAATAGAAAAAGAGACTTACAAAGAACAAGAAGGCATTGCGAAGAGCAAATTTATTATGGATTAAAGAAAAAACTGCAAAAACAATGGCGAAAAAAGCCCAGAAATAAAACTGAGTAAAGAGCAAAGGGGAGTTTTGATCAAAAGAGAAAATAATAGAGAAATAAGAAATGAGGCGATCAATCATGGTTTAGAGCCCTTTTCCTTTGTTTCTAAAGAACTGTTTTCGGCGGGTAAATTCGCCACATGGTTACTATAAGCTTTAAGAAGAGCCTCATAGAATAAATCACCAATCAGCTTGTAGCCAGTACTTTTAAAATGGACTTTATCTTTTTTAGCAAGATCGGCCTTTTCCCATTTTGCCATAGAACCAAGCCCACCCATGATGGTAAATAAATCCCATACACCAGATTCATATTTTTGGGCCATTTTAAGGAATGCTGCTCTAGCTACTTTACCGTTTGGGTGCTGAATATAACGATTTTTTCTTACTTTTCGATAGGAATCATTATTGGTGGTAAATAAAATGGCGGCATTGGGAGCTACTTTTTTGACTATTGTGATTAAGGAATCATATTCTTGTTGGAACTTTTCATCATTAAATTTTTCGACGTGGGCATCATTAATTCCAATGGAAAAGATAATGAGATCAGGCTTAAAAAAAGATAATTCGTGTTCTAAATTGGGGCACATCAAATAAGCTTGGACTTTTGCTCCGTTAATACCCACATTTGTATAGGAAATGCCTGGGTGTTGATTTTCTACAAGAATTCCAGTAAGAGTAAATTTGTGATGTAAATCAGGTATGGTATCGCTAATAATCAGAGAGTCTTGAAACATGGAATCGGCAGAGACTACATCTGTTTTAGAAACACCTTTGCTTATGGAATCTTTTATAAGAGAATCTTTTGAAAGTGAATCTTGTAAAATGGAATCCTGTTTAAATACTTGAATTAAAGAATCTTGTTTTAGTGAATCCGTCCAACGAAAAGAGATAATCAGGGAGTCTGTGGATCGTGGTAGATTAAAAACAAAGGATTGATTTACTGTGTCGGGAATCCCTTGATATACCGTAGAATCTAACTTGACAATGGGAACAACATCGTTAAGTTCAGAAAAACCAAAGACTCGTACTTCGTTAAAAAACCAAATGGGCGTATTATTATACTGATTTAAAAAAATAGATATTTCTGCTCGTGGATCTGTTGTACTTACTGCAATTCCTAAAAGGCCCAATGGTTTAGTGATTTCTTTTAAAACATTTTTGCTCATATCCCATTTGCCTTTATAATAGGAGGCATAACTAGATGGGGTATTTGTTCTTGCAGCAGAATAAGGGAACACAAAGCCTCGACCAGCGGCGAGCCCTGGATATCTTTTCACTAGGTTTTCGCGAACACGGTTTGAAAAGACATCCGCTTGTATATGAGATCCGCCAAAGTGAACAATTCGAACTTGACCTTTATTTTCGAAAACAAGAGAATCCATTTTTTCGTAAAAATGCTTGTAACTTTCATCTCCTGCTGGGAAATGAATTTCGTTGATAGAGGTATCAATAAATGTATAGTTTGCAAAATCTAGGGTGTTCTCGTTTGCCGCTAAGAGGCTAGAGAACAAAAGAAGAAGGCCTATCCATCGATTCATTGTTCCTCCTGTGTTATCGCAGAGCTTTTAATTGTCGAATCTTGTGTTTTTAGAGAATCAGCAAAAGCTCGAATATCGTTTAATTTATTATCATCAATTTTATGTGCATCGCGGAATTTGAAAAAATCATAGTATGTTTTTAAGGAACTACTAAAGAGGTTTCCAATATGAGCGGCTCCTTGACGGGTAAAATGAATGTAATCTGTGTGGCCTAAGGCAGGAGTTCTTTTTACCCATTTTTGCATAGAACCATTACCACCCATGACTCGGTGCATATCCCAATAGGCTACGCCATTTTCCTCGCAAACTTCTCTAAGAGCCTTAATCACAAGTGGAAGCCCTGGATAAGTTTGTAATTGACCGTTAATTTGTTTTGCCATATCAGCAGGGCCAATGAATAAAATATCGGCATTTGGATTAACACTTTGAATTGTATGAATTTGACGAGTGATAATTTTTTTCGTCCATTCCACATTCCCTCTATTTGTTCCAGGAACGAGATTACCACCGTATTCCATAATAATCAAGCGCGCATTTAAGGCGTCATAAGATTCTTTTAACAATGTCTTGTCAATGCGGTGAAATATAGTACCAGAACTTCCTCTCATCGGCACGTTATCTAGAGCTACACCAAATCGCCCATCTACGGCGATACCATATATTTCCGCTTCTCCAGATAAACTAAGGCGGGCCACATCTGTGGGCTCTGGAAGTATCCATTGGTATACATTGAGCTTTTCAAAACGTTCGACTTTAGGTGCTGGTGCATTGACAGCTTTTTTCTTCTTCTTCTCTTTTTCAGGATCCCCTTCATTTTCAATATAAGTGGAATCATAAGAAAGAGAAATATTCAAACTTTTTTCTTTACCAGTTAAGACACGTATTTGTGAATACTCTCCTACATGAGGAAATTGTTTCTTTCTGTTCGGCCTTTTCTTAATTTGAATGCTTGCCGATCCGTTGAGATTGGCAAATTGGGCGAGAGGCCCGTAACGATTATGGGTAGCTTCTTGTTCTTTTGGGCCAAATAAAATAAAGCGTTCTAGATCACCTGAATTCCAATGACTTGTTGTCATAGAAGGTACTTCAAGTATTGGGGGGAGCATTCCTGGACCGCTTCCACCAAAAACTTCTTGCAACTCTTCTCGAATGGTTCCTGAAATGCGATCTTCTTCAATTTGTGAATCGCCATAATGAATAATGTGAACCACTTTTTCTTCAAGAGAGGCTAGTTCTAGGTGTAAAAAGAAACGATCAAACCAAGTAGGGTCGTTGTTTGGCAAATCAAAACGAGTGGCGCCTTTTTTAAAGAAGGATTCATAAAAGTGGAGAGAATCAGCATAGACCGAAAACTCACGTTGACGTGTTTCTTCAAGCATTCTCTGAATGGCTATTTCTGGATCTTCGGCTTTTTCAGTAGGCTTATCTTCAGCCTTTGGAAACATATCAGACAGTGTCGGAAACCGAAGAGTAACGTTAAAAAAGGAAATTCCTTTTTCTGGAAATACGACTGATAGAAGTCCTAACGCTACAAAGAGAATAATAATGGAACAAAGAGTTTTAAAAGGACTCATTATCTTAAGTATTCCGAAATTTTTTGAGCAGAGCCCACATTCATAGTACCTTTGATTAGGTCCTTAAACTCAAATTCACCTTCTTTAGCATTTTCTCCATCCACATAAACCACGCAGGAAGCACCTTGCTGATTAGCAAGTTCCATTTGTTTGCCAAGCTTTATCGGAGATAATGGGTGAGATACATTAAAACCCATTTGTCTGAACAAATTTGCCGTTTTGAAAATCTTCTTCATATCGAGAGTAAAAGAAGCAATAAAAAGATCAAGAGTCTGTTTCTGTGTGGGGAGTAAGTCGTGGTCTCTAAGAAGATCTGCAAGAACAACATCTCCCATGCCAAAGCCTACACCAGGAACTTTAGCTCCACCTAGTTTTTCACAAAGACTATCATAACGCCCACCACCAGCAATAGCGCGCATAGATTTGCCTTTATCAAAGACTTCGAAGACAATGCCAGTATAGTAAGCAAGGCCACGGACGATGCTTAGATCAAGCCCAATACATTCACCAAAACCAGTGCTTGTTAATATGTCAAATAAGTCTTCTATTTCTTTAAGAGCTTCTATAGAAGCTGGAGAAGAAACAAGTCCTCGTACGTCTTCTATTGATTTACAGCACATGAGAGAATCAATTTTTTTGGTTTGATCTTCGGATAATCCAATCGCAGTTAAGGCTTCGGCAAAAGCTTCTGGCCCTATCTTGAGGCGGCGGTCTAAAACGGGGTAGACTAATTCAGCGCTTGGAGTCCCGATTTCTTCAAGATAAGTGGAGAGTAATTTACGACTAGAAATACCAATTAAAAAATCAGTAGGCTTAAGACCAAACTCTAAAAGCATGGAAGCAATTGCAGAAATAAGATCGGCTTCGGCAAAAATACTTTCGGTGCCTATAACATCTAAATTTAATTGGAAAAATTCTCGTAAACGCCCTTTCTGAGCTCTTTCATAACGAAAAAGTCTTGGAATACTGAACCATTTAAATGGTTTTTTGATTGCATTTCCTTTTTGGATGACTAAGCGGGCGAGAGTTGGCGTCATTTCTGGCCTCAAGGAGATCGCTCTACCGCCCTTATCTTCAAAATTATAAAGCTGACTTACAATTTCGTCTCCTGATTTCCCTGTAAAAAGCTCCAAATGCTCAAATATTGGGCCTTCGTACTCTTCATAGCCAAAGCGAAGAGAAATACGTTTCCAAGTATCAAAAATAAAGTTTTGAATCCGCATATCTTCGGGATAAAAATCGCGGGTTCCTTTGGGAAGTTGAGGAGGTTGTACTTTTGCTGTAATCATAAGTTTAAAGTTAGTAAAAAGCTAGTGATTTTTTATTCATTTTTTTCTATCTATATACCCGTCATTTGACAACATTTGTTCTCATTTAAGGAAGTTCACTATGGCTAGAAAAAAAATTGCTCTCGTTGGTGCAGGTCAGATTGGTGGTACAATGGCTCTCGCCCTTGCTCAAAAGCAACTTGGCGACGTTGTGCTTGTAGATGTAGTACCTGGCGTACCTCAAGGTAAAGCTCTCGATATTATGGAAGGGCGTTCCGTTATAAACTCTTCTACACAGCTCTCTGGTTCTAATGATTATGCTGATCTTGCTGGTTCCGATGTTGTTATTGTTACTGCAGGTGTTCCTCGTAAGCCAGGAATGAGTCGTGATGATCTTCTTGGTATTAACTATGGAATTATTGAAAAAGTTGGTTTAGCTCTTAAAGCAACCGCTCCTAACGCTTTTGTTATTGTGATTACTAATCCATTAGATGCTATGGTTTATGCTATGCAAAAAGTGACTGGATTCCCATCCAATCGTGTTGTAGGTATGGCAGGTGTTTTAGATTCTTCTCGTTTAGCTTGCTTTGTGGCTATGGAATTAGGTGTTGCTGCAGAAGATGTTAGCGCTGTTGTGATGGGTGGTCATGGCGATACCATGGTTAGCTTATATAATTACGTTTCTGTTGGCGGTATTCCTCTTCCACAATTAATGGATAAAGAAACTTTTGATAAGCTCGCTGTACGTACAGCAAATGCTGGCGGTGAAATCGTTGAACTTCTCAAAACAGGTTCCGCATTTTATAGCCCAGGTCTTTCTGCAATTAAAATGGCAGAAGCTTACTTGCTCGATAAGAAGAGCGTCATCACTTGTGCTGCTAAATTGAATGGCGAATACGGCGTGAATGATCTATATTGCGGCGTTCCAGTTGTTATTGGTGCTGGTGGTGTAGAAAAGATTCTCGAAGTGGCTATGGATGCATCTGAAAAAGCTGCATTTGATAAATCTGTTGCTGCTGTAAAGAATAATGCTGATTGGGTTAATGCAAAAGGTTAATTCTTAGCTTAATTGAAATTAAAAACCCTGTCTTAGTAAAGGCAGGGTTTTGCTTTTTTAAAGGGTGTATAATGCTCGTGCTTTTTGACTTTTTTCGCGAAAAGAGAAAAATGCGTGAAATTATAATGTATTAACGACATTGTATATCTAATATGTTTAAATGCCAATGTAAGGTTTTCGGCAATTTTTTCGAAGATTCATTTAACCAAGATTTATACCTCATAGGTATACAAAGGCTATTTTAACTTTTCTTTTCAAAAAAAGTTAAAGAAAAATTATAGTGGATTTGTTTTTATAAAAAAATAACGAGGAGCTTTTTGATTTTTTTAATTGCGAAAAATCGTAATCGTTAATTTCTAAACATAAAATAGACTGCCCCTAAAAGACATAGGCAAGCCCAAATATAATCAAGCTTAAAATCTTGCTTCATGTAAAATACAGCAAAAGGGATAAATACAGAAAGAGTGACCACCTCTTGAATGATTTTGAGCTGAGGAAGAGTATATACTTGATAGCCAAAACGATTTGCAGGCACCATAATTAAATATTCAAAAAGAGCAATTCCCCAACTTGCAAAAGCGGCTATATACCATGCTTTGTGAGACATGTTTTTGAGATGCCCATACCACGCAAATGTCATAAAACAGTTGGAGCAAATAAGCATTAAAACAGTGAGAACATGAGGATTGAGTAGAGTTTTGAGCATAGGTCGTTTTTATTTTAATGGAGTGGAACGTTCTCGGTAAGGCTTTCCTGTGGCGTGTTGATACGCTAGTTTTTGCCGCACTTTTTCAAGATACTCAATATAAGTTTCGCTTTGATAATCTCTGTAGGTCCAATCAAAAGGATGAAAATGACCTGCTTGAAAATAAAGAGTAGGTTCCACAAAAATACCATCTCGAATATAAACTCGTTGACGTTGGTCTTTTGTTGTTGCTAAGAAAAATTGGCCAAGAGTCATGTATCCAGGATCTAGATTAATGGGGCGTTTTTCCCCAGTCCCTTGTTCTTTTGCAATTTCGAGTTCTAGATCGTTCGTCCAAAGTTTTATATCTACAATTTCTTCTCTGGAAATTAAACGCTCATAAGAAAGAAAGGCGCGGAGAGGCTTGTCTCCAATTTCTTCTTCATAATAATTCGTAAAAACAAAAGGAAATAGAGGAAGGATTTCTTCTTCTTTTCCGAATTTTTGGCTTAGAATAGGGCGAACATGATCCATAAACTTGGGGTCACCGCATAAAATGCCAATGATTAACTTTACTAAGAGAGGTTTTTTTATCGCGCCCATATGTAAAATAATAGCAATTATTCTATAATTCTTGTATGAGTATTTATCTTTCCCTCTTTTTTGCGGCGGCTCTTCAATCTTTTAGCATTGTTGATTCTTTACCTCATTCCACGTCTCATTTTACTCAGGGGCTAAATTTTAATGGAAAAGAATGGATTGAATCTACAGGCTTACATGGCAAGTCTTTTTTATATCGTAAAACACTCTCTGGCCAAGTATTAGATTCTATTTCTCTAGATGAACGTTATTTTGGAGAAGGATCGGTTCAAGTAGGAGATGTCATTTTTTGGCTCACCTGGAAAAATAGAAAAGGCTTTATTTATGACGCAAAACCTTTTCAATTAAGAGGCTCTTTTCGAATACCTTCTGAAGGCTGGGGGCTTTCTTTTTGGAATGGAACGTTGCTTATGAGTAATGGCTCTCATGAATTGTATCGCCTTTCTCCAGGAGATTTTCGAGTAGTTCAAGTCATTAACGTTTTAGATGGAAATAAACCGATTAAAAACTTAAATGAACTGGAAGTAGTAGGGAATACTCTCTATGCCAATATTTGGCAATCCGATTCTATAGCAATCATTGATTTACCCTCTGGAAAAGTACGTGCTTATTTGGATTTATCTGAATTAAGCCAAAGAATAAGAAAGTCTCATCGAAACGTAGATGTATTAAATGGGATCGCTGTAGACGGTGATTTTTTATGGATTACTGGAAAGAACTGGCCTAAAATTTATAAGTTAAAGAGCCCTTCTTTTAAGCATCAGAAGTAAATTTTTTAATTTGAAAAAGACCAGATAATCCCGTAAGAAAAACGGACTCCCTCTGGAGTATAGCCTGCTGCGGGCTTATATAGACTATGATTTAGGTTATCAATTCTTGAGTATAATTCAAAGGATAAAATCTGCATTTTCGCTTCAAAATTAAGAGCTAAATATTTATTTAGAGGAATAATTTCTGGCACGCCATCTTTATTTACAGCACAATCGTATCGGTCTCCAAACCACTGAAAATCAAAACGAACGCTTACTCCTAATCTTTCTTTTACAAAGCGATTGCTCCAAAAGATAGAGCCTTTATAATAAAGACTATGAGTATCAAGTAATTTTACATTTCGGTGTATGACTTCACCACGTTCAAAATAAAATTTCCAATTGCCAAGATAAAAACCAGCAGACATAATCCAGTTCAAGTTGGTCATGTCTTGTCTAATATTTACCCATTGGAATGCTTTAGAAATAGAGTCTAAACCATCTCCAGTAATCCAGCGCATACGAATTGCATTTTCAAGAGTTTCATACCTTAAACCCAAACCATAAAAAATACTTTCTCTAAGCCATTGAATATCAAGAGAGGTTCGCATGGCTTTTTCTCTCTGTAAATTAATATTTGGAAAAGCATACCGAGCGGTATTCGTTATTTTTAGCTCGTTAATATCAGGAAAACGAGTATTGTATTTTGCTCCAGCAGATACATTTAAGTGAAAAGGAAGATCTAAAAATAAAGAAAAAGAAAATGCTTTTGCAAATTCAACACTATCTAAAAAGCTACTATTTCTTTGCAATCCACCTTGGGCTTTAAAAGACATGAATCCTAAAGTGTCTTGCAATTGCATGTAGCCAATCGAACGATCTTGATAGTAAGTTTTTATACTATCAGTCACATCATAAAATTCAAAATCATAAATAATTGCTGGATTAAGAAAGGTTTGGTATAGAACCAATGATTTTCCCGTAACTGTTTTATAATCTATAGTTTGTTCTGAAGCAGTCCATGTAGTATCGGGAAGGCTATCAAAAGTAATCCCATGATTACCCATTCCTAAAAGGCCTTCTAACTTAAGCTTAGAAGTGGGATTCAATTTCCCTTCTAGTGCATATGTTTGAGTCCGAATAGAAACCCTGTATGGATCGTTTAAGAAAACAAGAGTGGTCAAATCATTTGGATCTCTATTCACTTGATGTGGGGTGACATCATTGTTATCTAAAAAAAGAAAATTTGTGTGTAATGCAAGTTCGCCTCGATTTAGAAACCAGCGAATCGTGGGCTGTAGATGAATGCTATTTAAGGCAATGTTTCGGCCACTAAAAGGAATACTTAAGGAGTCTCGACCTAAAGTGAAAAAGGGTTGGTGCGTTACATCTTGGTAACCATAATCTTTAGATAGTTTATTTGAATAGCTAACAACGCCTAATTCTAGTTGCAGAGAATCAGATAAAAGACGTCGGAAATCGAGTTTTAATGAGTTTCCACTAAAGGCAAAACGTTCCCAAGTCAGGTCAGTGAAAGGCGTATCAATGGGTGTGGTTCGAGCCTCGGGTTGTAGTATGCCATTTTCACCGTTCAACCCAAGAGAATAAAGATCTAAATGAGGTGAACGAATATACAATCCCGCTAACATGGAAGGGTAACGTCGTGTGAGCGAACCTAATTGCATATTATCGAAAGATAATTCTGGAGACCCTAAAATAGAGGTTCCCAAAACCCATTCTGCTTTTTGCCCAGGTAAATCATAAGATCGTTGTAATATTTCAGGAATTTGGAACGCAAAGCGACTCCCATCCACTTCTCTAGAGGTGGGTTGAGGTGAGTTCACTGCCCCAAAGGCAAAAGAAAAACTCAGAATAAAAGGAAGAGCTTTAAGAGATAATAGTTTTATTTTTTGCATACACAATCCATTGCAAATTAACTATTTTACGAGAAAAGTATTTACGGAGGATAAAAAATATGCCTGCAATTCACCTTACTGCCGATAATTTTGATTCTGCTATTTCATCAGGCCAATTAGTTCTTGTCGATTTTTGGGCTACGTGGTGTCGCCCTTGTCAAATGATGGGGCCTATTATGGATCAATTGGCAGAAGATTATCAGGGTAGAGTTTTGATTGCAAAAATAAATGCAGATGAATGTAAAGAGATTTGCACTCGTTTTGGTATTACGAATATTCCTAATTTTAAGTTGTTTAAGAATGGCGTTGAAGTCGGTAATGTCGTTGGAGCTGTTCCAAAAGATACAATCAAAAATTTATTAGAAAAAAACCTTTAATATCCTTCAAATTATTTTACTGCTCAATAAATTTTGATCGATCATATACTTGATCGGTCTTTTTTTTTTGATTTTTTTTGAATGCCTTTATTTTGCCCATTTTGGACAAATTGTCCATGATTAAATTAATTAAGGTCGTTTTTTCATTAAAAAACTCAGTATTTTTAAGTCATAGTTAATTAAAAGTTTCCCATCACACACCTAAATGGCTGCCTTATGGCAGCCATTTAGCTTATTTTACTTTTAAAAGTAATACTTGGTTTCCGCATTTTGCTACATAGGATCCAGCATGAATGCCTTCGATTTCTAAGCGGTTTTCTGGCCCTGTTGTTTTGGATTCACGAATCAGGTTCCCGTTCAAATCAAATAGTTGAATTTTTGCTCGCGTGCCTTGGGCGAAAATCCACTGGCCTTGATGAGAAAGCGTTTCACGAGGCACTTTTTTTGACTGTTTTTCTATGCGGGTGATTGGAATATTCACGTAGTCATCGAGTCCGTAAGCGTGACGCATGATGTTTAATACTTCTATGTCAAAAACGGCGCCGTCGGGTTCTGATTGGCGACGAATAATCGTCATATTATTTTCTCCCTCGTGCCCTGTATCCCATGCGATGGGAACAACCTTATTTCTGTAAGCCGCCTTCATAAAGGCATCGTAATATTCTAGGCGACCTTTGTGATGACGCTCGTAGTTGCTTCCAGTGATTACGCCTACACGATTGTTGGCGCCAAATTCGCCGATAATCACAGGAACGCCTTTGTCTACGTAATTCGTTTTCATCTTGGATAGTGATGTTTCCATTTGGCTTGCTGTGCAAGGGTCTCCCATGGCGTTTGCCCATGCGTTATAACCGCAGTTGTGGACCTCGTCGCTCCCAGTGGCGAGATTCGTGCCTGTGCCCCAGTAGTATTGAGGTTGTACAATTGCACCCCAGTTGGCAAGTTCGTTCATCAATGTATAAGTATAGGGATCATAATAGTGTACTTCAAATATCAATCGATTTTGAATCACATCGTTTGGAAGTTTTTCTACAGGCATCACTTCCACAGAGCGGTCAATACTTGTAGAAGGCCCTTGAATAATCAATGTGCGAGATTCATTGTTTCCACCAGTCGCACGCACGGCATCTACAAACGTCTGATGATAGGTTTCAAGGATTTTCGTTTCGTTTATGTAGTTAGTATCAGAGGTTGCTGGTTCATTCGCGCTTGCAAACAAAAGATTTTCACTGTAATCTTTAAAATGCGTCGCAATCTGTGTCCAGTAGGCTTTTTGCTTGGCGTTGACTTCATTTTTCTTTTCGTCGGTTAGGTTGTTTTCAAGCCAGCCACCGTCCCAGTGGATGTTTAAAATTGTCACAAGACCTGCATCTATAGAGTAATCGACCACAATTTGCACTGAATCCAGCCAAGATTGGTTGATCACGCTGTTCTTTGCATGAGAATCCCAAGCGCATGGAATGCGTATGGTGCTAAAACCAGCCGCTTTTACAGAATCGATATAGGTTTTTGTTGGAAATTTATTGCCCCATCCCGTTGGGTTTCCTGGAACTTCCATCGTATTGCCGATGTTAATACCAAAACCCATCTTCTTATAGATTTCCTCTGCTGGAGGGAGTGGAGTTTCTGCAAAAGAGGTGGAAAAGAAGGTAATAAATGCAATAAGCGTAAAAATACGGGAATTCATAAGACCTCAAGGAAAGAGATCTTTCAAATATATCCTAGCAAATAATGTTTTATAATGCTTTTTAGCAATTAGCGTTGACAAAAAAACAATGACTATAATTAAAATCGTATCAACCGTATCTAAAATAGATGGGAATTTACATTTTGATAGTGATAAAATCAGATGATCACACGGCTTTTGTATGGCTAAGCGTATGCATTTCTTAACCTTTACGAATAACGTTAACAATGAATGTTATGTAGTTTGAAGAGCTGTTAGACTTATTTGATATGTATCCGAGTTGGCTTGCTATATCGATTCTATT
>Ga0123334_1005489_pt1 | contig 12211 bp, 9 predicted proteins | sample BiotimSIPDNA_FD_89706 | JGI IMG/M metagenome (GOLD analysis project Ga0123334, IMG submission 89706) | Anaerobic biogas reactor microbial communites from Washington, USA - Biogas_R1 time_0 SIP DNA | ecosystem: Engineered > Bioreactor > Anaerobic > Unclassified | place: Washington, USA | collected... | reverse complement strand
CGTAATCTTAGTAATGGATGAAGCTTATACTGAATTTATTGAATCAGAAGCCCCTAACTTGCTTCCTCTTATTGAAAAAGGCCTTCCTATCATCTGCTGCCGTACATTCTCTAAAATTTATGGCCTAGCAGGGCTTCGAGTAGGTTATGCTATTTCACGTCCAGATATCATTAGCTTAATTCAACGCGTTCGTGAACCTTTTAATGTGAATAGTATTGCACAGGCTGCCGCTATTGCAGCAATAGATGATACCTCTTTTGTAGAAGAAGTTCGTGAGAAGAATACTCAAGGTCTCTTACAACTAGAAACAGGCCTAAATGCCATGGGCTTATCTTACGTCCCTACCCGAGCTAATTTTATTGCTGTTGTTGGTGTTGTAGAACCACTAAAAGCCTTTCAATACTTACAAAAGAAGGGAACTATTGTTCGCCCTCAACCACAAATTGGAAATGTCATTCGAGTGACCGTTGGCACAAAAGAACAAAATGAACGTTTCTTAAAGAACTTAAAATCCTATCTAATTGAAAAAAGTGATTCTTAAGGCGCCGAAACGCTAAAGAAAAGTAATAAGCCAGTTATACTGACTAAAATACCTCCGCAAAGAGACACAATCATATTCATGTTTTGTGTTAAGAATCCTATTTTATGGGCACCGTGATCAATCCCTTGCCTTAAAAAGATCGTTCCTACACCAAACAGAATATTGGTAAACGCCATTCCAAATCCTATTGCTAGTGCACCCAAAAGAGCCATTCCGTATAAGCCTTGTAATAAGCAGAAAAAGACCACCAAAGCCACGGCTGGGCAAGGGACAATACCTGTTATAAAGGATACGGCAAGCAATTCTTTCCAAGAAGCTTGAGTTTCTATTATTGAATTAGATGATTCTTCTTGTTTTATTTTAATCCGATTAAAAATAGAAGCCCCTATCAATATAAGACCTGTTAAAACCACTAACAAATAGCTTCCCTTTTCTATCGCCAATCGACTTAACTCAAAAGTAGAGAAAACCATAGCACGAGCTAATAAGAATAGAACAAACAATAAAATAACTGCACTCATTGTATGAATCATTGTAATCGAAAAGCCTAAACTGACTCCATGCCACCATTTCCCTCGACGTGCTAAAAAATACCCCGCCACGACAGATTTTCCATGACCTGGACCCAACGCATGAACTAAACCATAGATAAAGCAAATCAGAAAAAACCAACCGATCACTTTGTCATCACCTTCTTTCATTGCTTTTAAATAGGCTGTTAACTTGTCACGTAATTTTTTTTGTAGTGAAACCAACTCTTGCCAAGCACCGCTCTTTAAGAAAAAAGAATTTTGAGATTGTGTTGGCACCTGCACAGAAATCGTATCTTCTGCTATCGTTTGAACACTTGTAGCAGGAGTTCGCTCGACATTAAAACGCTTTTGAGAAACATTACCAAAAGAAACGGTAATCAATAAAAGCAAAGCAAATAATATGGTTTTCATTGTTATTTTCCCCTAAAACGTAAATAAAGAGCTTCTGTACTTGGCGGAAAAGCCTTAAATAAAGTCAATCCTTCTAAAACATCCGTAAAATATTCCACCTCAATATTCGAAGGGGCTTGTACTTTCACTTTATTCATATCCAAATCAAATTGAATGTAATTAGACAAATCTTTTAATGCGAATGTTAAAATGGTGTATTCTTTCTGAGCCTTCATTTTAAAATTAAGATCAAAATAAATAACTAAGGAAGCCCCTTCTTTTTTTACCTCACAATTTTTATAGCCATTAGAAGCCAAAAACTGTGTTCCCATCAATAAATAATTGTAATAATTAAAACGTTGAGCCGATTGAACTACAGAACGTTCTATTTCATACCACTCTTCTGCACTTAATTTTCCATCTTGATTTATATCCACGGCATCTATTTTTGCAGCACTATATAATTCATCAAATACCCAGCGGTTTTTAATAATCATTTCCCCTGACGATTCAAATTCTATCGATAAAAAAACCGTTGCAAATATATGGGGATGTGCATATAAGGAAGCAGAAAAAAAGAGGCAAATCCATATTATTGGTTTCATCATAAAAACAAATTATAATTTTATTTTTTTAAACCAGATAATATTATTGATCAAATTCAAAAAATTAAAATTTTCAGCTTATTAGTATAAAAAAGAATAATGTTATTTGTTTCTAATCACATGATGACTAAATCATTCTTATGAATGACTTCGTCAGGGACTTTATTACCTAATAAAGCATGAACATCTGCTGTTTTTTTGCGTAAAACTAATTTCAATGTTTCGCTATCGTATTTACTGATTCCGCGTGCAATTGGAGTTCCTGATTCATCTAACACGTTAACCAAATCCCCTTGATCAAAATGTTTCTGAACAGAGATGACACCCACAGGCAAAAGACTGGAGTGCTTTTCTCTCAATGCCTTACAACCACCCGCATCAATCACTACAGCCCCTCTTGGTGTACTTACAAAAGACAACCAGCGTTGGCGACTGCTAAGCTTTTTAGAAGACCCTGTAAAAAGAGTTCCAGGTGCATTTTCATAAAACACCTGGTGAGGAAAAACTCGTTTTCCATTGGCTAAAAAGGCATTGCATCCACTCTTCACTACAGCCCGAATAGACTTTAGTTTAGAATACATGCCCCCTGTACTAACTGCAGAGCCAGCCGCATCGGGCTTACCCGCAAGAGCCATGATTTCAGAATTAATTTCTGGTACAAATCGTAAAAGACGGGCATTTGAATTTGTTTTAGGATTAGCATCAAACAACCCGTCTTCATCGGTAAATATCAACAACAAATCAGCATCTAAAAATAAAGCCACGTCACTTGAAAGCTTATCATTATCGCCCACTTTTATTTCGGCAGTCGCTAAAGAATCATTTTCATTAATGATAGGAACTATTTTTTTTGCAAGCATAACCTTAATCATGTTTTGCAAATTTTTATAACGATCACGAGAACGGAAATCCTCTGCAGAAAGAAGAATTTGACCAACAGACATATTGCATTTTGCAAACTCTTCACTGTAAGTATGCATCAACTCAATCTGGCCAACAGCAGCACAAGCTTGTTTTTCTGGAATGACGGCAGGTTTTTTTTCATAGCCAAGTTTAGCCATTCCTGTACCAACGGCGCCGCTAGTCACAATCACTATTTCTTTATCAATGGACAATTTCGCCACTGAATCTGCAAGAGCAGCAATGTAGCGAATATTAACTCCACCTTGTTTAGGATCCACAAGAATACTAGATCCAATCTTGATTACAATACGACGAGCTTCATCTAGTATTTTTTTTCTTAATTCACTCATGTTAAAACCTATTAACGACAAACAATCAATCGCACGGCATCTAAGCGCAACTGAGGAGAAGCAGCGGCTTTTTTTCGTTCCTGAATGTTTTTTCTCAAAATAGGTAACGAAGTATCACTTTCCGCTTTTCCACGTAAAGAAAGCAAATGCTGTTTTCTTTGGTATTCTTGTTCCGAACGATTTTCTACCGCTGTTGCAGCTTTGTCTGCCAATTCTGAAACTTGAATGGATACCACACGCTTTGCCACTGCAAGCCCTTCGCTTGAGAAATATTGAATTTTGGCAGCAACGGCCGCATTTCCCTGAGGGATTGGAGCTGTTTTTGAAGACCCTTGATCTAGGGCTGAAAGTAATTCTGAATGATTCTCGCCAGTACCATCAATTAATACTCGAAGCACCGCAGGGCCAGCAATGTCTGAAAAGCCCCATTCGGCAAGTACAGAAGGTTCCAGAACAAAATTGTACTGCATCATCAATCCACGAAGACCTGAGTTTTCCCAAATAGAACAAGTAACAGAACCTTTACCCAATGCAGTCGCTAAATCAATAGCACCTTGAGTTAAAGGATGTTCCCAACTTAGAAAATCAATATCTTCACGAATCTTTGCTTGTGTTCTTGAATTAGTTAGAGTTAAGGTAGAAGAAGCGACTTCTCTCTCTTCCCCTTCTTGTTGAGCATACATGGATGATGTAGGCATCCCAGGAATGGTTCCTGACTCTACTTGAGGACCTGTTGTGAAAACAAAACTATTTGGAATAGAACTTTTTTCTATGTCTACACCATGGGAAGTAAGCACATCATAAACAAAAGAAAATAAAGAAGTGTCGTTATCTAATCTCTGAATTTCATCAATGATCTTTCGAGCCGTTTCTGGATCTCTTGAATTAAACTCTAATAAACGATCTCGCCCTTTTTCAATATTTTTACGAAGTTCAAGACTATCTTGATGTACTAGCGGTATAATATTTTCCACGAAAGAAGCCAAATTCTCATTGGGGCTATCTAACGCTTCAATTAAAGCATCTGTATACTTTAAGAAGAGTTCTCCACCGCTCATTAATGGAGATGTAAATGCACCTAAGCCATCGTGATACCAACGGAACATCACTTCTTGAGCCGAGCCTTTAACATAAGGTACATGAATAATAATATCTTGATTTTGACCAATACGATCCAAACGACCAATACGTTGTTCTACTAAAGCCGCGTCTAAAGGCAAATCAAATAAAATCAAATGATGAGCAAATTGGAAATTACGCCCTTCTGAACCAATCTCGGAAGCAATTAGAAGGTTCGCACCATCGGGTTCAGAGAACCAAGCCGCCGCTTGGTCACGAGCAAGAATAGAAAGGTTCTCATGAAAAACAGCATAAGCATCTTTGCCTATTGTTTCTTCAAGCAAAGAATCTAAAGCCGAAACCACAGCAATATCTTCACAAATCAAAAGAATTTTTTCTCTTTGATGTTTTTTTAGAAAAGACATCAACCAAAGAAAGCGTTCGTCTTGATTCCAGCCTTCTTTATAATTTGTAATCAAAAGACCATTTTCTTGGATATCCGTGGAATGATCTTGGTCTTTGTTCGCGACTAAAGCAACCCATTCTCTATACTTTGGATTAGGCGCGAGTTCAATCGCATCCAAATGACGTTTCGGAAAACCACCAACGCCTTTTCGAGTATTTCTAAAAACGACTGATCCCGTTCCAAGAGCGTCTACAATCCGACGCATCCATTCTCCAGCAGACATTGCTTTAGAATTTTCTTTTTCAAGCCAAGAGCGAATTAAAGAATTTTTTGGAACTAATTCATAAAGATCATCCCAACTCAAATGGCTATCAGGATCCGTGGGTAATTTAGAAAGATCATTCGCTAGTTTTTGATACTTTTCTTGATCTTTTATAAACTCATTGAAATCCGAAAACCGAACTGGATCGAGCATTCGTAAACGATTAAAATGAGATTCTGGATGAAGCTGTAATGGAGTTCCTGTTAATAATAGGATACCTTTTGAGCGAGCCACTATCGCACTGACAAGCATATACTCTTTACTAGTAAAACCGTCTTCGCAAACAAGGTGATGAGCTTCATCCACAATGGTTAAATCCCATTTTACCTTTAATAGATCTTCAATTAAAGCTGGATGATCCATTAGTAATTCTACAGTACAAATGACTTCATTTGCCTGTAAAAAAGGATTTGGTTTATCATTACCGCTAAATAGAGCTCTTAAAAAGCCTTCATCCACTAGTGTGAAAATATGATTGAAACGTCGTTTCATCTCCACCATCCACTGGTGTTTCAAAGATTCAGGGACTAAAATAAGAGATCGAACAACACGTCCTCGCGCCCGTAAAGCATGCCAAATCATACCCGCTTCAATCGTTTTTCCTAAACCCACTTCATCGGAGAGCATTAGTCTCGGTAGTTCAGAAGACGAGCAAGCTCGATAGCAGAGATAATACTGATGTTCAATCATATCGACTCGAGGCCCAATCATACCTCGAACAGTGGATGATTGCCACTCCGAAGAAAGCATTAACGCTTTTTCTCTTAGCTTAAAATCTTTTAAATCTGAGATTTTGCCTTTTAGTAGGGCCAAAAATAAATCCGCAGGGCGTGCCGCCGCCTTAGACAACAAATCAGATTCATTCATTTCGCGGCCACCACGGCCACGATAAACGAATAAATCAGCCACATTTTCAACAGACTCAATTAAAAAAGAAACGCCTTTTTCATTTTTTGCCGTTTCTCCAACAGCTAATACATAACGTTCTACGGGAGCAACATGATTTCTATAAATTCGACTTTGTCCAACAGCAGGAAACTCAAAAACGATGTTTTTATTTTGTACGGCAAGAACACGACCAACGCCTAATTCTGGTTCGTGTATACTAATATAACGCTGACCTGGCTTAAAGATACTCATGAGGGCATAAATTAGCTTTTTTCTTTTTAAATAGAAGAAGATGTTTCTAAATTAGTCGTAGTTATGAATTGGTTTTATATAGATAAAAGTATTAAATCAGGCGATCGCCGTCAGGGACCATATTCCATTGATGAAATGCGTGAACTTGCAGCCCAAGGGTCTATCGAAAAGTCCACACTCGTCTGGCACACTGGCCTTGAAAATTGGATTCCATGGGAAAAATCCGATGGATTTATCAGTGAAGAAAAAGTGAATGAAATGATTCAGCAAACGATTGCTGAAATTCTAATCGAAAAGAAAATCAAACAAAGAAATGCCGCAGGTTTTGGTATTCGGGCGATGGCTTTTCTAATTGACTTTATCATTCTAAGCTTATTTGGTAGTCTAATTGTTTATGTACTAAGTGCTTTTCAATGGATTGACTTAGAAGCAATTAATGTTTTAATGGATAAATACTGGTCCAACCCGCTTTCTCCTGACTTTGCACAAGAATTTCTAGAAGCCAAAGGGGTCTCCATTTTTATTTCCATATGGTTTATTATTCAAGCCCTTTATTCCATTTACTTTCACACCAAGTACGCTGGCACCATAGGGAAATTGTTACTTCATCTTAAAGTTCAAAATGCCGATGGGACAAAGCTCAATTTACTTAAAGCGTCTTTACGCTATGCTTATAGTATTTTAACTCAATTCACTCTTGCGTTTTATGGGATAGGCTATCTTCTCGCTCTCATTGACCCTAAGAAAAGAGCCCTTCATGATTTCTTAGCTAATACACGCGTGGTTTACAGCGATTTTGACAAGGAAAAATAAAACAATATGGATCGTTATATAGTCTCTGCATTAAAAGAACCTCTTCATGGTGAAGTTGAAATTTCTGGTGCTAAAAATGCAGTACTTGCAGTAATGGCTGCGACTCTTCTCGCTGACGGCGTTTCTGAAATTACAAATGCTCCTCACCTAAAAGACATGAAAACCATGTCTGATGTATTGCGCGTGATTGGTTGCCGAATTGATGGTGGTTCTCATACATTACGTATTGATACTCGTGGGGTGAGTCATCTTGAAGCACCTTATGAGTTAGTTAAAACCATGCGTGCTAGCTTTTACGTACTAGGTCCTCTGGTAAGCCGTTTCGGCCGTTGTCGAGTTTCACTTCCTGGCGGTTGTGCTTGGGGTCCTCGTCCAGTGGATCTTCATTTAAAAGGTCTTGAGGCTCTTGGAGCGACAATTAATGTCACGCACGGCTATGTCGAAGCTATTTGTGAAGGGCGTCTCAAAGGCGGAACATTCCATTTTCCTATTAGTAGTGTCGGTGCCACAGTAAACGTTTTAATGGCCGCCACTCTAGCCTCAGGTAAAAGCACATTGCATAACGTCGCTCTTGAACCTGAAATTGACGCCCTTGTAGATTACTTAATTCAAATGGGCGCTAAAATTGAAGGCCGAGGCACAAGAACTTTAGTCATTGAAGGTGTTGAAAAATTAAACCCAGGGTCTGGAGCAACAATACCAGATCGCATTGAAGCAGGATCTTTTTTAATTGGCGCTGCGATGACTCGCGGACGAATAAAAACAACTCACATGAATCCTTCTCACATAGAAGCACTTACAGGTTGTTTGCGAGAGATGGGTTGTGACATCTCTATTGGAGATACTTGGGTAGAAGTCGATGCTTATCAAAAAAAGCTAAAACCTATTTCTGTTACTACACTACCTCACCCTGGATTTCCTACGGACTTACAGGCACCTATGATGGCTTTATTAACAACGATTGAAGGCGCGAGTGTAATTCAAGATACTGTTTATAATGATCGATTTACCCATATTGCAGAACTTCAACGTTTAGGGGCAGACATTCAATTAACAGGGAACACCGCTTATATCCGCGGTGGAAAGCCCTTATCTAGCGCTCCTATTATGGCTTCCGATTTAAGAGCTGGCGCTGCTCTTGTTTTAGCAGCCCTTATTGCCGAAGGAGAAACTTCAATTAGTCGTATTTATCACATTGACCGTGGTTATGAAAACTTTGAAGAAAAAATGCGTTCTCTCGGGGCTCAAATTGAAAGAGCTCAAGATGAAGGGTAATTAGAAATTAATTTTCGTTCCCATTTTAAATTCAGTAAAGAGCATGGTTTCAGGAATTATTCCTTTCCACAGTTCAGGACGTTCTGTATAATAGCGAATAAAATGTTCTATTCCAGCATGAATTTGAACTTGATCCCACTTGGCAAATAAATAGCCTCCCAATCCACCTTCTAAAAAAGAAACGGACAAAGAATCTTTTTCATTGATAAGAAAAGTAGGAGCCAGGGAGCCCTTCATTTCAATACCTATTGGATTATCAAATTGATAAGAAGATTTCAATTGAATTACTGGCCCCCATTTTACACCCTGATAATAACTGACATCCAAATACGATGAATCAATCCCATCTAAATAATTATCATCCGTAATTAAAAGAATGGAAGCTGTAGAATCCACATTAAAAAGAAGACCTAATGAGGCCGACATCGAAAGGCCTTTTTTCTGATTTTGGTGCCAAGACAAATTAAGTCCAGAACGCATTTCTAATATTTTATTGATAAAAGCAAAACCTTCTAAAACAAACAAACGAGTATCTCTTTTAAAAGCATACTTTTCAAAGAGAAAGAAAAAGGCAGGATTAATCTTATCACCTTCACTTAATGTAAAATTCGCTCCAGTAGCTAAAGCAAAAGACTTTGACATCAAGGAATATTCAATGGCAGGCGAAATAACCCAATCATTTGTATCCAGCGAAGAGGAATCCGATTTCAAAAAGACTTCAGATAAAAAGGAGAATTCTATGGAATGCTTTCTTTGATTTCGATAAATATCATAAGCAATCGAAAAAACGGAAAAACCTTCTCCTAGCCACTCTTTAGAAGATTCCTCACTTTCTTTTTCTTCATAACGAACTCCAATAGCATCAAAATCAAAGCCAAAACGCCACAAGTTTTGCTTTTGAATATCTAGAAAATCAATACCTAGAACAGCATAGTATTCTTTTAATATCTGAAGGATTTCTTCCGTATAAGGGCCTTCAGTAAAAAGCGCATCTTCAAATAAGGTGATTGCATCAACGATATCACCTGAGGATTCTGCTTCTAATGCACGCTGATAAAGAGAAGTTTGCTCGTCAGCAAAAACGTTTAAAACAAAAAGGAATAACAGTAGAACTGCCGTGCGCATTAATGCTCATTACAATCTCCCCAAGGACAAGGAGGAAAAGGAGGCCAAGGGGGATATCTGTTATCTCGCTCTGGTCTCACTTCATGAGATTCTGGACGTTCAATAAGAGGAGTACGTTCGCGAGATTTCATTGTTTTCGGGAAACCCCCATTAAAGCGGGCATTATGGTTCCGATTTTTCGAAAGTTGGCGACGAAGCTGTTCCTTTTCTTTTCCTGAACTTTCACGAATTTTAGACAAAATCTGTTCTCGAGCCTTTTGTCTTTCCATTCTCATCTTTTTCCATTCTGTGCTTTCTTTTTCACCTAAAGTCAAGTTTTTTGAAGAAATTGGCTTATCAGCAGGGGTAGAGACTTGTGGAGAAGGCATAGTTTTGCTATCGGCACCATATATAAATGGAGCTAATAAGAAAATCAATAGGAAAAAAGAAGTCTGTTTCATATGAAATCTCTAACAAAAACGATGCCAACAAAAAAAGAGTGCTATTCCTTTAATAAAAAAACATATAGGTAATATACTAATTTTTATAATCCTCTTTTCTTATTTTTATCCTTTCCATGATCTCCCTCAACACTTTTCGGTCAATACCGAGAATCGTTGCCGCTAACGTTAAATTACCCTTACTATCTAAAAGAGCTTGGTGAATCACATTTTTTTCTGCCGATTCCCTTGCTTCCTTAAGAGTTCTAGGAGAATTTTTTGCCTCTTCAGTTATGTTATCAAGCCCCAAATCTTGAGGAGAAACAACCCCACGAACAGCCTGAATCAAAGATTTTTGGATCCTATTTTCTAATTCACGCACATTTCCAGGCCAAGAATAGCTCAATAGAGCCTTTTCTGAAGCTCGACTTAGCCTAAAACGACCTCGACCGTACTCCGCACTATAACGATCCAAAAAAGATTCCGCAAGAAGAATCACATCTTGACCCCGACTTCGCAAGGGAGGTATTTCCACAGGCATCACTTGGATTCTAAAATAGAGATCTTCTCTAAATTTCTTTTCTTTTACTGCTTGTTCTAGATCCACATGAGTTGCTGAAATCACTCTAACATTCACAGGAATTTCTCGATTATCCCCTACTCTAGTGATATGTTTTTCTTGAAGCACCCGTAATAATTTCACTTGCATCGTAATAGGGAGTTCTCCTATTTCATCTAAAAAAACCGTACCACCCTCCGCTTGTTCAAACAAGCCTTTTCTGTTTTCTATGGCTCCCGTAAAAGATCCTTTAACGTGGCCAAATAAAATAGATTCTATCAAGTTTTCAGGAATCGCTCCACAATTAACCGCCACAAAAGGTTTATCTCGTCTTGGGCTCTCAGAGTGAAGCCAACGAGCAAAGAGTTCTTTACCAGTTCCCGTCTCTCCACGTATAATAACAGGCAAAGGAAGAGGAGCTAGTTTTTCTGAAAGAGTCATTAAATCAGACATCGATTTTGAGCCGTAAAAAATCCCCCCTTTTCGAGAGATTCCTTTTAATACCTCTAGCGATTCTTTTTCTCTTAATCGATCACAAGCAGTAAAAGCAAGCTTTTCACAAATCGTTACAAAAGACTCAAATAAAAGACGTTCCTCTTCTGAGAAAGTATCCGTACGCGCTTTCCGTTGTAAATACAAAAAACCAGACTCACTTTGAGGCATTCTAAAGGGAGCCACCATAATACTAGTCAATTGATTTTGAACAATCGATTGAGAAAGATCGGCATCATCATCTTTTAATTGATTCCAAAGAATCACACGATTTCCATCTTTTGCTTTTTTAACAGCCGATGCAGAAATAGGAAGTTTTTCTGGATAATAAAATTGAAGAGGATCGTCTCCTGGAACCTCAAGAACAGAGGCGTCCGCATGTAAAACTTGTGTTGCTGCCTTAAGAATTTTTGGAAGCAATTCATCAGGATTCGATTCATCTAGCAATTGAATCATTGTATCGAGAAGTTCTTCTGTAGCTTGCAATGTATCTAAATTCATAAAGAATCCTTATTCAAAACATCAATTGGACGAGGAGCGTTTTCAATAGCAACCCCTTTCATATCTGGTTTAGATTCTAAAGGAATCTCTTTACTACGAACTCGTTCCAGCATTTGTTCCCCTGTTTCTAAAACATTTTGACTTTCTTTTTCATGATTAAAGAAAAAGAAGAAAATGAAAAAGAAAAAACAGAGTAAAAGAAAACCCTTTAAGAAAATAGGCCAAATAGAAGTGATTGAAGATGACTTTATAATAGCCATTTTAGAAATCCCTTTCGGGTATTCTACTTTTTTTTGATCTAAGTCGCTTTCTTGTTCTATTATTTTATTCTGTAAAAATAAAAGCCACTTTTTGTATGGTTTTTCTAAAAAAACGGCCTGTTTTCCAAGATGAAGAAGAGCAATTTCTAAATGTTCTTCCAATTCTTCAAAACTAGAAAAACGATCTTCAGGATTAACTTGTATTAAACCTCTCCAAATTGGATCTAAAGCTGCTATTTCTTCAATTGTCAAAAAATTCTGTAGGTGTAATAAGGTAGAGATTTTTGAACTTTCTATATGAAGAATTTCTTCCACTAAAGAATCATAATTGCGATGTTCATAAGGGACAGTAGCAGTGAGCCAATAATAGAGTAATATTCCTAAACTAAATAAATCACTTTTAATCGTAGGTTCGGCTTTTTCAAAGCGTTCAGGAGAGGCGTAATAAAGATGGCCAACGCCCTGAATGCCACCATCAATAATTACCGCACGCCCTTCTTTGGTTATTAAAATATTGT
>Ga0123334_1005487_pt1 | contig 12216 bp, 10 predicted proteins | sample BiotimSIPDNA_FD_89706 | JGI IMG/M metagenome (GOLD analysis project Ga0123334, IMG submission 89706) | Anaerobic biogas reactor microbial communites from Washington, USA - Biogas_R1 time_0 SIP DNA | ecosystem: Engineered > Bioreactor > Anaerobic > Unclassified | place: Washington, USA... | reverse complement strand
GAAATGATAGTATTGCCGCCTTTCCCGATATATAAAGTTCCGGTTGACGGGTCAATTGCTATCCCGTGAAGCGCATTTCCAAGATGAACGATTTGCCTGGCGTCAAGTGTTACTTTCTCAATCATTCTTTTAGCCATACAACCGGTTGTCAGGAATACAAAAATAATTATCACTGATACAAAAGATACAATACATGGACGGTTCAACTTTATACTCCTTGAAACCATTTTACAGTATACAAGCTCATGGTTGACTTAATGGTGAATAAGTACAGGTGGCTGATAGGTAATTTGAATTATTTTTCTTATGAGTTTAAAATATTTCCTGCATTGGAAAGAGACAACCAGTAAATGGATTTATGATGTAAAGCAGCAACCATTTTTTGAAAAAGTCAGTTACATTATCAATGAATAAAAGATTAGCGTTTGAACCGGCACTGATTGAACATGAAGGATTCTAACCTTTAACCTGTACCCAAACAGTTCTTACACTTTATCAGGTAACGCCGGAGCAATCATAGATCTACAACAACTCAGCAACAGTGTACTTTGTATTTCTTATCGAATCATCAGGAGTGATTTTTAGTTGCAGCCCACCGATTCCGGCACTGACAAAAATGTAATCATAGTATAGTACAAACAAAAATTCCAGTTTTTTCTCCCCGAAGCACCTGGGTCTTAAACACCTGATCAATATTCTGTCCAAGTTTACTTGCAACTGAGATTGCACTCAAATCGGTTTCATCCACGTCATATTCGCAAAGTTCATAGGATATGCCCATATTATCCAGCAAACGGGCCGCATTAGTCTTATTCGTATATCCTCCCTTTTTAATCAGATGGTTTGAATAATAAAAATAACCTATGTAACAGGTGAGAGTTGCTCATAAAAACCTTGATTAAAATGAAATCAGTTCTTGCCTGTAACTGGCATCGTACTTTATATTGTAAATCATTGCGTCAATTTCAGTAAAAGAGCAGTTCTTTGTTGAAAGGAATACTGAATGGCAACACCGGCCTATGTTTCTTTTATGGTGAATAGTAAAGCACTTAAAGGCTCCTCTCTTCAGGATGGTAAAGACGGCTCTTCACTTGTGATATCATTTAAACATGCGGTATTCTTCAAGGAACTGGAACTTTTTACAAATAATCCCATTCGTGAACATCTCCCGCTTTCATTTTATAAGGAACTTGACAGTACATCAGTGACACTATACCAGCATATGACCCACGGATCAATAATGGATTCTGTAACAATTGACTGGTATAGGTTTGACGAAAAGACTCAGAAAGATGAGATATATCTTCAGCATATTCTCGAAAGAGTAAAAATATCCTCCATCGGGATGGTAATGCCAAACATCAAGGACAGACAATTTGAACGTAATGTGCATATGGAGGAGGTCACGCTTCGATATGATAAGATCACATGGTTTTGTCCAAATGGTTACCTGCGCTTTACTGATAGGTGGAACTTCTCGCTCGGATTTCATTCCCGTAAAGAGTCAGAGATGGATGCAATTTTAGAAGGAAGTGCATTGACTGATGATTTCGCCGACTGGCTTGAAGAAAGAAATGCACAAAAAGCAGCTGTCAGGAAAATTCCTAAAAAAACAACAACTTTTGTTTTCAAGACAAAGGATGGCACTGTACTCAAAGGTGTCACAATAAAACTCGCCAGTGGAGAATCTTTTGTCAGTGATAAAACCGGGACGGTTATAATTGAAAATTACAAGAGTCCATCAGACAAAATTGACATAGTGAGCATAGAACTTGCGGCATAAAGCGATCTTTGTGTTGTTAAGTGATGCGTATTGTAAAAGTAAAAGGTTCAGCCATTGGGCTGAAAATGACGATAGAGGAATGTTTACAATCAAAAAATCAGATATGCTAATTGCGATAGGAATAGAACTGAATGCCTGAAATTATCCCGGTTTTTGACTATGCAACAGGTAAATGGTCCTCAATCAATGGCCTTTTACAAGGTGATACCTACACTATAATTCTTGATAAAAAGGCAGCAAGGCGTGCCCGCCTGACAGGTATGCTCTTTGATGCCAATAAATGTTTCCTGCTGCCTCAAGGGTTGCCAGGTATAAAAACAATAATTGATATGCATAAAAGTGATCCCAACGATGAAGTACTCATAGTCGGACATGCTGGCAATGACGAGGATCTTGCAGGTGCAGACATCGCTTATGACCGCGCACAGATTATCGGGGCATATCTTAAATCCATTCCCAGTATTTGGCTCAACTGGTTCGGGCCCGATAAAAACGCCCGTTCACGATGGGGAACACGGGAGATTCAACTCATGCTTTCCGTACTTCCCGAAGATGGTTCACCTCTTTACGAAGGATATGCATCAGGCATTACTGATGAAAAAACTACAAAAGCAATTAAGGGCTTTCAGGAGTATGCAAATAAAGAAAAGGGATTAAAACTTACAGTTGATGGAAAGGCGGATTTCGAAACACGTAAGGCAATTGTCGAAGCATATATGGAAATCTCGGATACCACATTCGCAGAAGATGTCATTCCTGTTGCACATGGATGTGAAGGACATTTTGAAGATTCAGAAACAGCATCGGGAGTTGTTTCCGATGATCGCAGGCTTGAGGTGTTTTTCTTTAAAAATGGTATTTCTCCCAGACCTGATAACAATATTTCTGCAGAAGGATCTACTCAGTATCCATTATGGCTCTCACAGGTTTCAAAGAACGTTGACTTTGAATGCCATGGTATACACGTTCAAATTATTGACAACGAAAAACAGCCTGCACCTTTTGCCAACGTTACACTAAAGGGTCCGACAAGCGGGAATGCAACTGCCGATGAACATGGCTTTGTCTCATTTTTCGGGCTCAAAGCTGGAGAATATACGATCAGTTCCGAAATGAAGGGCTATAAAATCGGGGTTTCAAAGCTGGTCTATCCAACAGCGAAAACAGTATCGGGATTTGCTGCAACTAAAAAGACTGACAAATCAGCTGCGTAGGAGAAATATATGGCATTTGGGTTAAATGTAAAAGTAGAGGCACCCAAAGTCGAAGTGCCCAAAGTTGATGTTGCCGCTGCAGCAAAAAGTGCAGCCAGCGCGGCAACAGGTGCAGTATCCGGAGCAGTGGATAGTGCTAAATCCGCTGTCAATAGTGCGGTCGACAGCGCAAAAGGCGCGGTCAATGATGCCGTAGGGGCAGTGACCGGTACCGTGAACAGTGCAGTCGATGCCGCAACCGACGCTGTTGAAAGTGTCAAGGCATCGCTGAGTACCGTTGCCGGGGCGATTGCCGAGGTGGCGGTTTCGTTTACCGGTGCGATTGAGGATTTTGTTCTGGAACCCCATTTGCAGCTTGACGCGAATGCGAGTTTCGGGAAAACGAAGTTTGAGAAGGGGCCGATAAAAGTCATCGTTGAACACACTCCTGCGCAAGCGGTTAGTATTACCGATGAAGTACATCTGTTTTGTAGTTCTGGAGCGTATGACAAAAAGATGAGAGTGAATGAGTTCGCAAGCGGTGGAGAACATACCGTAAAGCTGCAGTTCAATGATGCTCCGATGGATGAACGGTATTCGCTTGAGATAATCCGTTCAGATGGAAGGATCAAACGCATGTTCAGTGATGTTGCATATGGAGATTTACGAAGAACCAAACAACGGTTTGTATAAACGGGATATACGACAAATTACAAATTTATGAGAAGAGTTCTAAAGCATGAGTGAAGAATCACTGCCTTACTGGCAACGATATGACTGGGACGGTGACGGTGACGTCGATGAAGATGATGCCAGTGTGTATCTGTCACAGCACCTGCTTATCCGTTTGACTGATCCGGATAAAAACCCTCTGCCGTTTGCACTTTGCAGAGTTGTTGGTGACACTGAACCGACGGTGTATGAGTGTGATGAGGATGGAGTTGCACATATTCCTAAACCTGAAAATGATATCGCAACTATTGATTTAGAGTGGGAACCAGAAGGCGTCGGTGGTAGTGAACGATTTTTCTGGAAAGGTACTTTTAATATTTCTGTTTCGGACAAAAATGATGATGCATGCTCTTTACGGTTGACTAATCTTGGTTTTGAGGGTGCAACACTTAAAGAACAGGTCCGCGCCTATCAAACCTATTTTAATCGTCCAACTGAGGGAAATATTGCGGAAATACGCGATGAAATGGTTGACTGGCATGATGGAGGAGAATATCCCAGAACGAAAACAGTTGAAATCATGCTGTTGGATGACAATCTGGAACCTGTTCCTAATGTACGATGCAGAATTGTCAATGAACCTGACATATATACAGGTAATTCCGACGGCATAGTTCAGATACCTGTACGTGTTACGGATTCGATCGTTGATATTGAGTGGGATGGTTATGGCAACAGTGAAGAAGACGAAACATCTGGTTTTTACATGCAACAGACTGTAACAATTGGCTGTGACGGAGATGGTGAGGTGTCTATTTCACGAAAGCTGTCAAACCTCGGATTCGATGGTGACAGTCTTGATTCCCAATTTCGCAACTATCAGGCATTCTTCGGCAAAACTCTTGTTGGAGACAATCCCTCTGACCGCGAAGAGCTGTCGCAGTGGGTTAGTAAGGACACATCACCTGTGTCAGCTGATGTGAATTCTACAGAAGAAAGTTCATCAATCGTTTAAAAGGAGAATCCGATGGGAGGACCAATAAAGGCTGCTCCAAAAAAGTCACCATGTAAATGCCCGCCTCCTCTTCCTGCTCCTCCGGGATGGGAGTGGAAAGAAAGAGATCTGAGTTCAAGTCCAAAGACTGGTTCCGCTCCTGCCAACAGAGCAATAGAGACTACCTACAGAAATAAATATTCTAGTAATGACGTTTTATCAGATATGCTATTTGAGCGAGGCTCAAGTATGGCTGATCAAATGTTAAAGTTGACACGGGATGAAATATGGCGAGGAATTCAGAAACGCCAGTGGGGTACCAGACTACCCCGAGGTGCGAAAGAACGAAAATTTGCTGATTACTTTCTGGAACGTTATTACGGAGTTAGTCAGCCTTTGCGGCCTGATATAATCGATTTCACCAGAAGAGTGATTTACGAAATCAAAACAAGGCATTACATCAGTGCAGGCTACCAACAACTTGCCGATGATTACAAATTGGCACAGGAAATATCTGATGAATATGATCGAGAATTTCCTGATGAAGGCCCTCATAAGTGGGTCCAGGGAACCGCCATATGGAAACCGCCGCATATAATCTCGATCCAGCAGGGTCAGGTGGTATGCACCGGACTGACTGATCATTCTGGAGAAGAACATACACGAGGTTTGATTATCTACCGCGTGTATGAATTGAAAAAGAAGAATGAGGAAGAGAGAAAGAGAAATATCAACCAAGTCGCAGTACCCGAAACCAAGGAAGACACTGAGGCAAAAAAAACACCGAAGATTGTAAATATGCATCCTCAGCTGCAAATCGGTGATTATGAAGAACAACAAAAATTCATTGTAATGTTACAGAAAGAAATTGATCTCAAGGTTGCCCCCGCACCGGTGGGTACAGAATTTGTAATTATTTCGGAACAGGGCATTTACATCGAATTTGTTGGTAAATACATTATGCAAAATACCATCAATAACTTGCAGGTTCGTGCAATGGATCCGAAATACAATCCGGTAATCGGATTGAGGAATTTAACGCTGGCAGTTATCATAAGTGCTGAGGCTGCATATCTAACGATCGCACTCTGTGTATTTTCAAGTGTCGCTATTGCCGGCACATCAACTGCAGCAACTACCACCGCAGCTGCAACTGCAGTTGAAGGTGCAACAAGTGTTGGAATAGCAGTTGAAGCAACAACAGCCGCAAAGGCAGCACAAATAATCATTCTGCATCCGGCAACTAAAATCACCGCCAAAGCCGCTGGTGTTTTACTGGTAATGGGTTTAGCCAAAAATGCAGAGGCGGACAAGCCCGAGGTAATTCACGAACAGATGCTGATTGTTCCAAAGGATCAGGTTCAAAGTGATGGAAGTGCCGAAGGGGTGACTTACCAAGGAAAAAAATTTTACGTGATCGGGACAGCTCGGTCCTGATTTTCTGGGATGGTGATCATGGCATCAAATATTGACAACTGGGTGGAACGACTTAAGAATGCTTTCGATGGTTTGGGTACAGATGAGTACGAAGTACTTTCCGTTCTCACGGAGGCTAAGGGGCAGATGCAGGAATTGAATTCCCGTTACCCGGAGCTTGAAGATGAACTATACAGTGAGTTAAATGAACAGGAACTGAAGAAGGCGCTGCCGCTGTATTATGAAGTACCTTCCCCGCGCCGCGCAAATCCGCAGGGTGTTGATGATCCGGATTGGGCCAATCGTTTATACAACGCTTTTCACCCTTCAGGATTATTCAATAGTACTGATGAGGATGCCCTAATGCTTGTTTTGAGAGAGGCGTATAACGCTGGACAGATGGGTGCTCTTGACAAGTTGTTTCATGAACGATATCCCGGTGAAGACATACTTGAAGAGTCGCTGTACAGTGAGCTCAGTGGAGATGAACTGAAATCGGCGCTGAGGCTTTACTATAAAGGACTTGCCAGGGAAACAAATAATACTGAGGGTACTGGCCCAGAAGGCATACCTGGTTCTGAAACTGGTTCCAGCGGCACAGCACAGGTTTATGACAAACCCAGAAAAATAATAGTTGACGGCACCATAGTTCCCGGAAGCCATAAGAATCCCGTTGTTAGATCGGTATCGGTCGGTAGTAGGATCTCTTCTCCTGCTGGTGCGATAAAAGGAATTCAAGAATATCCAGAGGCATCGGAAGAACCGCAGGCAGACGATGAGGATGAACTGCAGCATATTTCTTTGATTCTAAAGAATTCTGAAGAGGTTGTTTCTAATGTTACGTATGAAGTTGTCGGTTCTGATGGAAAGAACTATACTGGAACGACCTCCGGGACCGGGCTGCTTTCGATAGAGGATGTCCCGGCTGGTGAATGTTCCCTCAGATTGGCAGGATACGAATACATTATTCCCACATTTCCGTTGGATATCAGCAATATCGAATGGCAACTCAATAAAGAATACTTCTGGATAGATGCGGAGGAGAATACATGATAAATATCAACTTACTTGCCGATTCGAAAAATCCGGCGAATATAGTCAATTACAATGGGAAACTCAGAATTGTTCTTTCGAATCTTCCAAAAACAGCAAATAATGTCAGGATTGTACTCAATGAAGTTTCCTCAACAAACGACGAAGCGACAACTGCAAGAAAACTGATGACGATAAAAGGTTCAATCAGCGATAAAAAATTTATACTATCGGAGGCTCCGACAGAGAATTTTGATCCACTTGCCGCAGATCCTTTTGCAAATTCAAATTTCCAGAATCCTGAGTTTCACAAACAGGGTGATGATTATTCGACAAGTACACCTAAACTCATCGTTATATTCAATTCAAAAGAGTTTGAACTCGAACTGCCTGACCGAAAAGAGGAAAAACCTTTCTACGAAATTTCTGCAGAATGCTATATTGGTGACAAGCTCGATTCGAAGCTTTCCGGAAAAATACAGGTTCGAAGACCTATTGACACGATGATAGTTCCTGATATTGGCCTTACAAAGAAGCAGACTAACGGGGAGCTTGAAGACCATCGATCAAGTGCACGATTTGGAGATCAATGGTTAAAATATGCAAAAGCCAGAAGATCAATAGTCAAAGTCGGAATTGATTCAACGCTTCAGGCCTTCGAAAATTCAGTAATAACCGCTGCAGGCATAAGCAAATACGGCAAGGTAATACTGTTAACCGGGCACGGTGCGACTGGAGAAGGAGCAATCGGGGAAGATGGGAATCCATTGCCTCGCGCAAACAATCGTTTTCACATTACAGCTTTTGATACTACCCCTTCAAGCATCAAAGGCATGATTAACCATTCAAATAAAATAACTGCCGAGGAGCTCAGCTTTCCAGATATAGCGGAAAAACAGGCTGACGGAACCTGGAAATACAAGGATGAAGAAAAAGTGGCTGATGAGAAATTGATAAGGTTGGGAAAAAAAGTTGATATGCTTCTCAAAATTCGTGATGCATTCAAAAAAAACAATGTTACAAAATTCATTGTTGTGTCCTGCAATGTCGGAAATGATCCGGAGTTTGGTTCAAAACTTGCGAAAATCCTTAAAACGCCGGTAGGATTATACCGTGACTTTGTTGTGGTTGACGCAATAATGGAAAATGGAAATGACGCATTTGTACAGTGTTATCTTTCTGGTGGTACGATCCCCCCACAAGATGAAAACCATCTGTCAACAAGAGATATTCCGAGCGGTTGTAGGACTTTCAATCCATAACATTCCCGGCGTCAACTTCATTCTTGTAGTGGTCTCGGCTGTTTCGGTTTACGTAATCGCATTTCAGGGAAATCTCACTGGCGATTATACAAAGTACAGTGAATGACCTAACGACATGTAATGCCGCCTCTGTGGAGACAGATTTCTGTGGCTTGCAGGCTCATGGCTTACCTATTGCGACCACGGTTTAATGATCATTTTATTCAGTGATGCATTATATCTTATCCGGGAGTTGACAATATTATCTACCTATTAATATCGATCATAGATTAAAAAAAATTAACAGAATAGTAGTATCTGACTAATCCAAGTACTAATTTAAAATCATAAGTAAAATAGATCACATTATCAATCAGCCAGCCGAATAACAAATAATCACAACTTTTTTTGAATTTTGTCTCCTATTAGTTGTAGACAAAACCATCTGAAAATGAAAGGGGTACCTTATACGGAAATTGTTACGGGCAGATAACGGAATGAATATCGTTGGGGAAGGGATAAAAACCATACTGTTCGCAGCTCCATTTGCGACTGTCACGGTCTGAACAGCGATTAAGATACCGGATCTTGTAAGAATCTCTGTTCCAGATAACATATACTTTCCAAAAGAGTACCTGATCATTTTACTGGTAGAATAAAATCTATGAAACAAAACAATCTCTTCAGACTCTTATTAACAATTCTTCACCTGCTCCTTTTATGTACTATGCATGCGAATGCATTTGAGCATTTCATCTCCCGTAATGGAAACCGATTATATGATGGTGATTCGCTGTTTCGTTTTATATCATTTAATGTCCCCAATCTGCATCTACTTGAGGATGATTTTGCATTTACCAATACCAACCAATGGTCACTTCCTACAACATTTGAGATACATGACGCAATGAAAGCCGTGCAGCAGGTTGGAGGTACAGTGATCCGTCAGTATTGTTTAAGAGTGCATCGACGCCATGATCCGGCGATTGGACCGGAGCACCTGACATCATGGCGGACCTATGATGAAGCCGCATTCAGGGTAATGGACTCGGTACTCGCTATAGCCGGTGAATACGGCATTCGGATAATCATTCCATTTCTTGAAGGGCCTCCCTGGTGGGGAGCAAAAAAAACATTTGCCTGTTTGCGTGATGGTAATTACCATTTCGAAAGTGATAGCGTGAAAAATGACTATCGCCATCTGGTAAAGTATATTTGCAACCGGCGAAACAGTGTTACCGGAATTCAATATAAAAATGACAAGACAATTCTCTGCTGGGAAACCGGCAATGAGATGAATACTTCCAGTAATTGGCTCAGTGAGATGACCGAATTTATCAAATCGGTCGATTCGAACCATTTAATCATGGATGGTAATTATGGTATACGTTCTGCTGCTCTTGACGATCCGAATATCGATATTGTCTCAAACCATTACTACAAAAAAAGCGCACACAGAATTTCCCGTGATATTCATAAAATCAGAGAAAAAAAAGCATACATCGCAGGTGAATGGGGCTGGTCATTAAAAAAAACGGAGGAAGTAATTCCGCGTATTATCAATTCATCTGCATCAGGTGCCTGCATCTGGTCCCTTCGTTACCGGTACCGCAATGGAGGATTTACCTGGCATCATGGTGAGGGGATGCATTGGCCTGGTGGTTTTCTCCGTAACGAAATGGTTGATGAGGAAGCGATTCTGAAAGCTGTTCGTAATGGTGCATTTACCATTCGCGGACTAAGTCTTCCTCCGATTTCTCCTCCGTCTCCTCCAAATCTGCTGCCAGTAATACACCCATCGTTAATCAGCTGGCAGGGATCCACGGGAGCGCTCACATATCATATCGAACGTTCACCATCCCCTGAAGGCCCCTGGAATACTATTGATTCTTTACTGGATGAGACCGTTATTGCATACCGTTCTATGTTCAGCGACACCAGTGTTTCACTTGATAGAGAATACTTCTACCGCATGTTCGCACACAATTCAGCAGGATCCTCAGAGGCATCAGCGATTGTGGGTCCGGTTCTGGTGACGCATCATACGCTTGTTGATGAATTTATTCCGTCAGGTAAAAAGCACCATCTTCTGAAGGGAACTGCTTTTACCAGTAAGAAACCATATCAGTTCAAGTATGATTTTCATCGAATGAAAGGGTCTTCGGGTGATATTATTGAATACAAATGTGATGGATCTGTCTCAGAGGTTAGACTGTTTGCATATTTCCCCGGAAATGCAAAGGATGTCTCAATTATGATTTCACAAAATGATTCCACATTTATTCCCAGCAGCGTTCAACGTACATCTTTTCCGTATTGTTGTACCAACCCCCGTGACCGGCTTGCACTTCCGGTTCTTTTCACTGCTGTTGTAACACAAAATAACAGCGGCAGTGTACGGATTGTCTTTCCTCGTGGCAGAATGCAGGCAGGCAGATGCGAAATTGATTATAAATAAGGCATTATCTGCATGAACAGATAATGCCACTATCGAACCAGGTGGCGGGAGAGGGTAAACCTCCTGTTGGCTGTGAATACGGAATAAACATCTCGGTTCGTTAAGTATCAACAAATTCCTGACTGATTATTTTTTTTGCAATTGCAGCGATGGTAACAATTTTTCCCCGAAAATCCATTATCTCCTCAATTGTAGGCTCACTTCGGCTATATTCAAAAACCGGGCAGAGCATCTGCGTGTTTTCATGACGTATAATTGCATTGCGTAATGATGTATCAATGTGAATTACTTTGTCTAACGCATCAAGTAAATCAGTAATGGTGTGGTTATCAGGAAGTTGTTTGTGATAATCAAGAATTGCCATTGCGTAACTTTCGAATGCCATCGCGATTAAATTATACTGAATTACAGGTGAGAATTTTTCCGATTTACCAGTATCTTTTACAGATGCAAGGTACTTATCGCCTTTTTCCAACCATGTTACATACATGTCCATCACCACACTCCTTTAAACCAGAATTTGACAGAAAATCAGTACTTAATTCTTAATAATAGCGCAAATCATATGCCATTTAAATACAGTGATAAATCAGATAATTTCCAATATGTATGTCACAAAAATGTTGGATTGAAGAAAAAGGATACAAAAATGAGTGCGACAATTATCTCAGGATTGCAGAAATTTACTTTTGACATTAACCCGCGAACAATACTTGTAAATAGGGCAGATATTGCATTTAGGATTAATAGGACTGCAGGTGTTTTGACCAAAAGAGACAAAACATGAATTATAGGTAATCCAGTATTTTTCTGGAAGGTGTTTGCGTAATGCCATTTCTGTCTCAAGCGGATTCTTAGTAGTCAAATAACCAAGACGATTACTTATTCTGTGAACATGTATGTCAACACAGATCGCAGGAAGATTAAAACCAATTGCAACAACAAGGTTCGCAGTTTTTCTGCCAACTCCGGGAAGTTCGATCAGTTCCTCTACCGTATCAGGTATTATTCCCTTGAATTTATCGTCAAGTACATCAGGAAGTTTTTTAAGGTGTTTTGCCTTTTCACGGAAAAAACCGACCGGGTAGATTATTTTTTCAATTTCCTCAACGGTAAAGCGACGGAAGTCATCAGCCTTTTTTACATCTTTAAACAGCCTTTTTACAACTTCTGCTGTAGTCTGGTCTTTTGTGCGGGCACTAAGGATTGTCGCAACGAGTACATTGAATGGTTCTTTTGTTTGTGCCTGAATAAGCTCCACGACTGGCATTTTATGGCGGGCATATTCTTCCATTAGTATCGTGTGAACTTTTCCGATATCTGGGCTGTATTGTTTCAAAGTAAGATGCCCTGTAAATTAAGAATGACTTCCAGGAAATTTACGGGTTGAGTGTTACCCTCATGTCAACCGAAAATTCCAATTCATT
>Ga0123334_1005485_pt1 | contig 12223 bp, 8 predicted proteins | sample BiotimSIPDNA_FD_89706 | JGI IMG/M metagenome (GOLD analysis project Ga0123334, IMG submission 89706) | Anaerobic biogas reactor microbial communites from Washington, USA - Biogas_R1 time_0 SIP DNA | ecosystem: Engineered > Bioreactor > Anaerobic > Unclassified | place: Washington, USA | collected... | reverse complement strand
CGGGTCGGTGAGGGGATTCCCGTCCACGGCGATGATGCCCTGGAGGGCGCCGAGAAATGCATTCAGGGCCCGGACGTTGATGTCCCCCACGCACTTGAGGTCCAGGGGAGAATCGTTCCACCCCAGGGACCCGCTGGCGGAGAAGTACCTGTAGACGTTGTCCCCCACGGGAGCGGAAACCCTGCTTCCCGGAAGGAGGAAGATATTTCTTCCGTCGAGGTTGAAGCTTGCCAGCACGGAGCTGAACTTCACCACCCCGGTGTCGGAGACGGACTTCAGGGCTTCGAATCCCGAGACCGAACCGTCCTTTGCCGTAAGCTGGCCGCTGCCGAAGACCATTCCCACCATGCCCCCGGTGCCGCTTGCCCTCGCCGTGAGGTCCGCCTTTCCGGTCACTGAGCCCTTTCCCCCGAGTATCCTCTCCGTGGCGCTCCCCAGGTCCATTCCCTTCACGGTGAGATTTCCCTCCCACCGCATGGTGACAGGGTCGACCATGCCGGAGACGGCGGCGGGCCCTCCGTGGTACTGAGCTTTCCCGTCCCTGATGGTGATTCTGCCGTCCTTCCAGGAGAAGGGGATGTCCACGGCGGTGACGTCCGTGCGGTAAAAGCCGAGGGAGGAAGAGCGGATATGCCCCTCCCATGCACTTCCCTTTTCATTGAGGAGCCCTCTGGCGGTGAAATCGGCTTCCCCGGAGACCATGCCCGCCGACTGGGCGGACAGCCCCGCGGCCGTGGCCCCCAGGTCGATCTTTTTGCTGTTCTTGAGGGTGATTTCCGTTCCCTTGGGCGTAAAGGCCATTTTACCTTCCACGGCGAGGATGCTCTTGCCGAGGGCTCCCTGGGCGGACAGGGCATAGGCCCCCTTTCCGTCAGGCTTCAGGGAGAAAGCGGCTTTTTCCAGCAGGAGCCCGTGGAATGTCACGAGGGGGGAGGTTCCCGAGAATACGGCTGCAAGGGCTCCCCCCATGGTTCCGGAGAGGGTGACTTTTCCGGCGGCCGTGCCGCCGAGGCTCACGTCGGGGAAGAAGGCCGCCGAGAGCTTTCTGAGGTCCAGTTCCCCCGATGAGGCCGAGAGGTTGATCCTTCCCCTGTCCTTCAGCTCCAGGGTTCCCTCCGCGGTGACCGGTGCGTCAAGAACCCGGGCGGCGAAGGATGTCAGTCTGAGAGTGGGAAGGGTTCCCTCAGCCTGTGCCGCCAGGGAGCGGACGGAAAGTCCTCCGGCGGAGAGCTCCGGACCGTTCAGGGACAGGGAGAGGGCGGGCGCTGACGCTTTTCCGGAGAGGGAAAATTCTCCCGCAAGGGTTCCCGAGGCTGAGGAGAGAGCCGTTCCAAGGTCCGCCGCAGCCTGCCGGAGGGCCAGCCCCGAGAAGGTCCCCCGGAGATTCAGGGCAGGTGAATGGGCAAGGGAGGAGGCTTTTCCGGAGAACTGCACCTTTCCCCCCCAGAGGGAGGCCGTCCCTTCCGAAAGGGTGAGCTCGCCGCCGGAAAAACGGCCTTTCAGCACCGCTCCCCGGAGGGGAAGGGTTTTCGACAGGGGGGTGTCCTTTCCCCTGACGTCGAACTCCACCGCGGGAGCCGAGAGGGGTGACCGGGCGGACCACCGGAGATCCGCCGTGCCGGAAGCGTCCAGGGGTTTCGAGGAGGAGGCGAGAGACTCGATGAAGGCCCAGCGGATGTTCTTTCCCTCTCCTTCGAAAGCCATGGCGGGGGTGTCGCCGGAAAGGCCCGACAGGATTCCCTTACCGGAGACCGTCCCTCCTCCCGGAATCGACAGTGAGACCGACGACACGTTCAGGACGTCCGCCGTTCCGGTGAAGACGGCGGAAAGGCTCTCCGCCGGTGCGCCCAGGACGGTAAATTTCGGGGCTGCAAGGGTTCCGGAGAGGGTCATTTTTCCCTCGAAGGGATATTTCAGGGAGAGCTTTCCCGTTCCCGTGCCCGCAAGCGCCAGGCCGGGAGCGTAGGCCGCGCCGGAGGATTTCAGGTCGAACCTGTCCGACCGGATATCAAGAACGGTTTCGGTGCGTCCCGTGTCGTCCACCAGGACTTTTCCTGACGCGGAAAAGGAAGATTCAAGCCATTTTCCGGTGGTCCTGAGGTCAATGCGGCTTCCTTCAGCGAGCTCCAGGCTCCCTTTCAGGTCCGCCATGGGGAATCCTTCGAGGACCGCCCTGGGAGAGGCAAAGGCCACTGTGCCTCCAAGCCTGTCGAAGGGGCCTTCGAGGTCGACACGGAGGGACGACAGGGTTCCCCGGCCGAAGGAAAGCCAGGAGAAAAAGCGGGTCCACTCCTGAAAATCCACGCTTTTGAGGCTCAGCTTGATCTCCGCCAGGGGGGCGGAGGCAAAGAACACGGAGAGGCTGCCCTCCACGGGCGAGGAAAAAACCTTTCCGCCCGCCGGGGAGATGGTTGCCTTCTCTCCGTCTGCGGACCAGTGGAACCTGCCTTCCGTGAGGAGGTCCCAGATGTCGCCCCCGAGTATCTCTCCCTCGCCGGACAGGAGAAGCTTTCCGCCCGGGCGGCTTATGGTGAGGGTGGAGGCCACCGTGCCCTTCATGGAAAAAGGCACGGAGAGGAGAGAAGCCGCTTTCTCAAGATCCAGGCTTTCGACGGCTCCCTCGAGGAAAAACTCAGGGAACATTTCTCCGGAGAGGGTTGCCGTTGCGCTGCCCGCCTTCAGGAAGCCGTCGGTAAGCGAAATGCTTTCGTCTTCGGCAAGGGAACCGCCCATTTCCACGGGCATGCCGAGAAAATTCCCCTTCCCTTCGAGGGTGACCGTTCCCTGCCCGGGGGTCAGCCGGAGAAGGTCAAGCTTCACGTTTCCCAGGGGGGTTGAGACCTCCGAAGGGGTGAGGATCACCACGGGAAGGTCGAGGGGTTTTCCTCCCGGCGCTGACGGAAGTTCGGTTTTCCTGGCGGCGGCGAAGAGATCCTCCGCGGCCACGAAGGCGTTTTTCACCGAGATTTTGTCGATTCCAGCAGAGCCCTTCAGCAGGGAAAGCAGCGAGAGGGAGACGGTAAGATTGTCCGCCCGGGCTATCTCCCCGTCTTCGAAGGACAGGCGGACATTCCAGGCCGTGAAGCCTGTGACGGGGTTGCCGGAAAAACGGTCGGCCTGCAGGCTCCAGCCCGGCAGATCCCTGAGGGCCTCGTTGAGAGATGTTTTAAAGAAATCCGTTCCCGCGTCTTTCCCCGAAATCAGGAACAGGGCGGCTGCCGCCGCCAGACCGGCGAGGAGAAAGACAAAAAGAACAGCCTTTTTTGCTGGTTTTCCCATGTCTCTTTTTTCCTTTCCGTAATGGCTGTTTTCCGCTCCGCTGCTCTTCGGCAGACATTATATACCGGGGCGGCGACGGTGCAATCATAGGGGAGGACCGCCGGGAACACCAGAGAAGGATTACTGATATATTAAAGAGCGAATAGTCATATCTGTTCAACCTACATATGGCGGCCCGTGGAGAGGTGTGGAAATGTGGATATGTGGAGAAGTTGGTGGATAACATCCAAAAAGACGGCAAAAAAGGGTTGAAAAAAGGGGATTTGTGGATAACCCGGCGGCCTGTGGACATTTTTTCGGAGACACTAGGAAAGTGGGGGACAAAAAAGCGGCAGGCCCCGTCTGTGTTTCACCCGTCGGAATCACGGCTGACCTGGAGAAAGGAGGCCACGGGAATTTCGCATCCCCGGGGAGAAAGAACAAGCTTCCCCCGGACAGTCACCCGATCGCCCTTCCTGAGGCCCAGAAGGGCCTCCGTGCGGGAATTCCTGTAGGCGGTGACCGTAAGCCTTCCCTGGGAAAGGAGTATCCTCCGCCCCCGCTCCTCCACCCTCTCCAGGGTCATCCGTACCGTGACGAAGCTGCCGGCAAGGACCGTCGCCTCGCTCCACACCTGGGAAGGGTTGAAAATCCTGTTTTCCGAACGGCTCCAGAGCCCCGCGCCGCTCCTGGCGGCCTCCTCCATGGCGGAAAAAATTCTGGGGGCGTGCTTTCCGTTGGGGGGAATGATCAGCGGCAGGGCAAATCCTCGTCGCACCAGCTCCTCGTTCACCAGCAGCTCTCCTTCCGGAAGAGCCACCCAGACATAGGCAAGGAGCCTTTCGTAGCGGTCCCTGAGCTCCTCGTCGAATTCCAGGCGGAGGGGGCCGGAAGAAATGAGGTCCCGGTTTGCCCCGGCCGCTTCAAGGGCCAGTTCTTCCTCTCCGCGGCGGGGATGGTGGAGTTCCGGGGTGTCGATGAGAAGATAGCGGATGGTGGTCCGCTCTCCGTTCAGGGGAACGGAAATGGTGTCTCCGTCGTGAACCTCGATGCCCGCCGAGGAGAGAAGCTCATGGGCGTCCGGACCGCCCATAAGCCCGGCAAGGGAGAGTATTGCCGCCGAAAGGAGGGCCGCAGCCGTGGAGAGGATGCGGATCATGGCGCCTTCACCCGGTCCTGCAGGGGATATACCCGCCAGAGAAGGTCAGGGCACGTCCACGGCGTGCCCCCGGACGCCACGTACCGGATTGCCGCAGCTCCATCCGTTCCCGGAGCCTGCGGGAGGACGAGATAGGAAATGCCCGCCCTCCGGTAGACGTCGGGCAGAAAGGGAATTCCGGGTCCCTGGAGCACTACCGTTTTCTCCGCCGGCCGGGGAAGGAGGGAGAAAAAGGCCCGCGTTCTGAAGACCTCGGCGGTGAGCCACACCCAGCCCGAGGAGTTCAGGTGCTGGGAGGCCGTCCATTCAGGGAAAACGTTCAGACCCCGCCTGCCGTCGTCGAAGACGGAAACGTTCCAGTTCCAGTCCCGGAGAAAATCGGTGACCCAGGGATCGGGGGTCACAAGAGACACCCTGTCCCCTCCGGGAAGGGGCAGGAGGCTTTCCAGGGGAAGGCCCTCCCCCGTCGCAGGGGCGAGAGCGGCAGCGGCCGCTGAAGCGGCGGCATATTCCTGGGGGAAAGGCGAGACGAGAAGCCTGGCCAGGTCCCGGGCTCCCGAGGCAAGAAGGCGCCTCGTATGGTCCTCCCGGGGAGAAAGGGACGCGCCGCCGAAGGGCGGTATCGCTCCGAGCCCCCAGCGCCCGTCTTTCAGGACCACGGCGCTTCCCTTCCAGCCAAGGACAAGGGATTCCACTTTCCCTTCCCCGGCTGAAAGGAGCCGGTCCTGGATTTCCTCGTACAGGCCCATGGTCATCCCCCCTTTTCCTCCATTCTATACTCCCCGGATGTCCGGGGAAAGGGCGCACCCCGGGAAGAAAGGGGTATAATGTTCCCCGTATGAACTCTGGAACGAAAGGGGACACGCCGGTGGACCACGTGGATGAACAGATCCTCTCCTCCCGGGGCGAAATCCTGAAACGGTACGGGGATCTCCTCGCCTCCTACGGCGGGAAAATTCGCCTGACCGGACCCAGCGATCCTGAAATACTCTGGAACGACCACATTCTTGACTGCCTTTTCACCGTTTCCATCCTGCCGGAAAAGGGGCAGGTCCTCGACGTGGGCTCTGGAGGCGGACTTCCCGGCCTGGTCTGGGCCATCTGCCGTCCCGATCTGGAAGTGACCCTCCTTGACAGCGTAAAAAAGAAATGCGGCGCCCTGGAGGAGATGGCGTCGGCGCTGGAACTTCCCAATGTCCGGGTCGTGTGGGGAAGGTGCGAGGAATACGCTCTTCGGGAACGGGAAACCTTCTCCCTCGCTGGCGCCAGGGCAGTAGCCGGAACGGGAATTCTCCTCGAATATCTCGCCCCCTTCGTCGCCGTGGGCGGAACCGTACTCGCCATGAAGGGGCCTCTGTATACCGAAGAAATCGAGCCGCTCCAGGGACGGTGGAACCGGCTCGGTCTCGCCGCTCCCTCCATTGTTCCCTACGGCGGGGATGAAAAAAAGAGATTTCTTCTTCTCTGGAAGAAAAACGCCCCCTGTTCCTCCCGGTTTCCCCGGAAGACGGGCATGGCGGAAAAAACATTCTGGTGGAGGTGACGCCCCCATGCTCATTCTCACGGTTTCAAACCAAAAGGGCGGAGTAGGAAAAACGACCACGTGTGTCAATCTTGCGGCTGAACTGGGCCGCCTCGGCTATTCCGTCCTGGCTGTGGACATCGACCCCCAGGCGAACTGCACCAGCGGCCTGGGCATATCGCCCGAAGACTTCGAACTCAGCCTCTACGACGTGCTTCTCGGCGAGGCCGAGGCCAAGGACGCCGTCCTTCCCACACAGTGGGAAGGGGTCTCCATTCTTCCCGCCACCATCGACCTTGCGGGAGCGGAAATAGAACTCGCCAGCGTCATAAGCAGGGAGACGAGGCTGAGGCGGCACCTCCGGTCCCTCGACAGTTTCGACTTAGCCATCGTGGACTGCCCTCCCTCCCTCGGCATGCTCACCATCAATGCCCTGGTCGCCTCCGACAAGCTCATCATACCCATCCAGTGCGAATATTACGCCCTGGAAGGAGTCGGACAGCTTTCGAAAACCGTTGGTCTCGTCCGGGACAGCCTCAATCCGGAACTCGAAATCAGCGGAGTGCTCCTGACCATGTACGATTCGAGAACCAGGCTTTCCAACGAGGTGGCCGAGGAGGTTCGCCGCCAGTTCGGCAGCGTGGCCTTCTCCTCCGTCATTCCGAGGAACGTCAGGCTGTCCGAAGCTCCGAGCCATGCGGCCCCCATAGGTTACTACGACCCCTCCTCCACCGGGGCGCAGGCATACGGAGATCTTGCCAGGGAGGTGTCAGGACTGTGGCTAAAGCGCGCGCACTAGGCAAGGGACTCGGTGCCCTCTTCACACCACCGGCTGAATCTCCCCTTCAGCCCGGAGGCGGGCAGGGGGAAATCACGTCCCTTCCGGTAGACAGAATCCGTCCGAACCCGGCACAGCCCAGACGGGACATGGATGAAGCGGCCCTCGATTCCCTCGCGGAATCCATACGGAATCACGGAGTCGTCCAGCCGCTCATCGTCAGGCCCCTCCAGGAAGAAGGAACCTACGAGATCGTGGCGGGCGAGAGACGGTGGCGGGCGGCCCGCTCCGCCGGGCTCACGCAGGTACCGGTTCGGGTAATGGAAGGGAGTGACCGGGAACTGCGGGAGATATCCCTGGTGGAGAATATCCAGAGGGAAGACCTGTCCCCCCTGGAGATTGCCTCGGCCATTACGGAGCTTATCCAGCACCACTCCCTCACCCAGGAGGAAGTGGCCGAACGCATCGGCTGGAGCAGGACCGCCGTGACGAACAAGCTCCGCCTTCTCCAGCTTCCCGAAGAGATACGGAACATGCTCTCCGAGAACCTTCTGTCCGAAGGACACTGCAGGGCCCTCCTCTCGGTGGACTCTCCCTCCATGATGATCGCCCTAGCACGGACGGCCGAAGAACGGGGCATGTCCGTCCGGCAGCTGGAAGAGGCGGTAAAGCGGTCAAAGCTGCAGGTGCCGGAGATTTCAGCGGCCAAACGGGCCTCTTTCGTCATACCGGAACCGGTGCAGTCATCTCTCAGGGGGCTTGGAATCTCTCTTCGGGTGACGGGAAACCCGAACCGCATGAAAGTGTCTCTCGACGGGCTGAACAAAAGCCAGATGGAGGCCTTTGTTCGCCTTCTCGAAGAACGGGGGGAAGAACTATTTCCCGGGAAATAGGTGATAAAAGGTGAACAAATTCAATGATGTAGTAATGTTTGGAAAAATCATATCGACGGGATTCCTTATCGGCGGATATGTGTTTCTTGGCGTCTATATTGCCCGAAGACTTGTAGCCTCGGGGTATCCCAACTGGCTCAATGCAGCCCTTCCTGCCGTTCTCGCCCTCTTCGGCCTCGCCCAGGGGTGGTTTCTTGTCCGGGAAATAATGAGAAAAAAATAGCAAACAGGTTTCACGTGAAACAGAACGAAGAAGAGGAAGGATGATGGACCATGGAAAACATTTTCGCCCCTTGGAGAATGGCCTATATCCAGGTATCAAAAAAGCAGGACGGCTGCATCTTCTGCGATTTCCCGCCGGAACACCGTGACGAGGAACGGCTCATTCTTCACAGGGGAAAAACATGCTTCGTTATTTTCAACGCCTTTCCGTATAATCCCGGCCATCTCATGGTGGCTCCCTACCGACATACAGCCGAATACGAACTCCTTACCGACGATGAGATGCTCGAGATGCACCGGCTGGGAGGAAAGTGCATTTCGGTGCTGAAAAAAGTGATGAACCCCCAGGGCTTCAACCTCGGCATCAACCTCGGAAAGGTAGCCGGCGCAGGCTTCGATGGCCACCTCCACCTCCACATCGTTCCGAGATGGAACGGAGACACCAATTTCATGCCCGTGTTCGCTGATGTTCGTGTCGTCGCCGAGGAGCTGGCGGCAACCTATGGACGGATGAAGGAAGCCTGGAATGAATGAGTGACCTGTTCATCGAGCCTGCCCGCGAAACCGTCACGGAAGCGAAAATCCAGAAATCCCGCTTCATAGCCCATGTATGCATCAGCACCGATGAAACCCGGGCTCGTGAAAGAATTAAAATCATTTCATCGGAGCACCGACAGGCAAACCACAATTGCTGGGCGTACCGGGTAGGTACCCTGAAAAGAGAGGAATACTTCTCCGACGACGGCGAACCGGCCGGAACGGCGGGAAAACCCATTCTCGGAGCTATTCTCCGGCAGGAAATGACGAATGTCCTGGTGGTGGTGACCCGGTATTTCGGCGGCATCAAGCTTGGTGTACGGGGCCTCATAGAAGCCTATGGAAACACAGCCTCGGAAGGACTTCTTGCCTCCGGGAAAATTTCCCGAAGGATACGGACGACCTATGAAGTCCGGATGCCCTATGACATGGCCAAGCTGATGGACCGTCTGCTGGATTCCTGCGATACGGGGGTGGAATTTCGCACCTCCGGGTACGGTGCTGACGTGACTGTACAGTGCGCCGTCCCTCTCGACTGTGCTCAAAAGGTCGAATCAACCCTCGACGAGTGGAAGAACGCACGGAGAATCATTGACTGGGAGAGAAACGGCGGAACTCCAGGAGTGTAATTTCCGAAGCCGGTAATTTTTCCCGAATCGCAGAGTCCCGGCAGGAGGAGTATAAAAGCCGGCAGCGACGCCACTTTTTCTAGGGTGACAAAAGAGAAGCACCCTCGTTTCAAAAAGAATATCCTCCTCTCGATCTTCCGCCTGACGATGAATTGAAACACTACGGACTGCAATGAACACCTTTTCAACAATCAGGTGAAGTTCCCTGCATCCCGGGAAGTCTCCCCACAGAAGAAGACATGCCGTCTTTCAGACTCGGGAAATAGAAACATCGACAAGAATCCGCTGACTGCAGCGGAATCGGCATATATATTTCCACATCCGGAAACGAAAAGGATGGATCTGATCCGCCTAAAAACCCTCCTGTTTCCGGAGAAATACTCCGATTTCTGCTACTGAGCGAACAAAGGTCAGACTAGATCAATGACAAGATACACACTTCGGATTCTATATACCCGAAAAATCACCGGAAAAACTTCATCAGCCCGCGAGAACGGCCGGAAAAGGAATCCGTTGCGGGAAAACGTACCTCAGACGATCTTTTTCCATCAGACTCTTGAAAAATTCTATGTCAACCAATAAAATAAAAGGTAGACAGGAGATGATTTCTCGTGAAAATCCGTTTTCAAACCCTCATTCTGGCTGCTTTTTTTACCGGTCTGACTGCGGTCGGCGCATTTGTACGAATCCCCCTTCCAATAGTACCAATCACACTCCAGGTTCTCATGGTTCTTCTTTCGGGCCTGCTGCTTCCACCAGGGGGCGCACTCTTTTCCCAATCGGCCTATATACTCCTTGGACTTGCCGGAATTCCCATATTTGCCGGAGGAGGAGGAATATCGTATATCATAGCCCCGACATTCGGCTATTTGCTGGGCCAGATTCCCGCCTCATGGGCCATATCCATGCTCGTTCAAAGAGGTGAAAGAACATTTTTCTCGATGTTTCTGGCGTCAATCGCCGGCATTGGGATCATATATACACTCGGTGCGGTTCTCCTTTTTCTGAATCTCACTCTCCTTGCAGGAAAATCAATCGGCTTTGTTCAGATTCTAAAAATAGGGGTCTATCCCTTCATACTACCGGACCTCCTGAAAGCCGGTGTGGCTTCAATAGTGGCCCTGAAAATCAGAAGAGTACTGCACACCCGGTTTTTTTAAGGAAATGGGCAGTCTGCAGGTAAGCATCGTTTCGCAATTCGCAGCCGGAAAAAATTCTGAGAATAGCGTTCAGGTCATTTCCTTACGAGGTTCTTTCTTTTCAGGCTAGCAGGGATGGAATTCCCTCGGCTTTCCATCGTATACCCATCAACAACCCTGGTACTTCACGCCCATCTTCCAGAAACCATCAGAAAATGTGACCTGATCGAATACCTACCAGTAGAATCCGGGATTCCGAAGTGTATTTGAACGGAATCCCGGATTCTATTAGTATTCTTGATTTTGAACACATCAAATTGGTAATCGAGAAAGATAACCTCGTTAGAAAGAACAGCCATCAAAGAAACACAATAATCAACACCTCAATCGAAATTTCGCCTGTCTGAACTCCATACCAGTCAATCAATACAGGGGTTTAACGAAAATCAGGTGCTCTCGGTAGGAAAGAAAAACTTGAAGTAACAACAAGCATCGCAAAGGGGTGGAGTAGGGAGCAACAAACAGGATGCAATGTTTCACGTGAAACATTGCATCCTGTTATATTAAACTGCTATTAAATATAGAGAGGGGTTTTTAGAGAAATGCGTTCAGCGAAAGCCATATTCGGGAGAAAAAAGGAGAAGAAGCAAATGACCATATCTGACCTATAGGTTCGTGGAGACTAGAGAATCAATCTTTTGGATGTAATGTTTCACGTTAAACTTTCGTGCAGCCCCTCCGTAGTTCATGTATCGTACCGTGCCAAATACCGGACGTTCCGGCCATGGCCTGTCGTGGAGGCCTCCGATGGCCCATGAAATTCCTGCAATGCCGTTCGGATCCCGTCCGTCGAGTTCGTAGCGATCGTTCAGGAAAAGGGCCGTTATGAAGGCCTCCTCCGGGGAGGGGGACCACTCAAGTATTTTCTTTGCCCAATACATCCGGGCCCAGCCATGCATTTTCCCGCGGGACGTCATTTCTCTTTGGGCGGCATTCCACAGGGGATCTGAAGTCCGTGCTTTCTCGAGGGTATGAATGTCGTATAGGACAGGCCGGGAGTCTTTTCGATGAGCGTCCAGGGTTTTCCGTGACCATTCCGGTAGACCCCCGTAGGTTCCGGCCGCTTCTTCGAAGTGGCAGAAATTGTCGGCCAGTTCCCGCCGTATGATGAGTTCTTCAAGAAATGCCTTTGAAGATTCGGTTTCCGGGGTGGCTGATACGGCGAAAGCTGCCCGCTGGGCTGAAAGATGACCGAAATGGAGCCAGGGCGATAGTCCGGAAAGACCATCAAGGCCCGGATCGTTCCGTTCCTGCCCGTACCGTTCCAGGCCCTCACGAAGAAAGATCCGCAGCCGTTCCGATGCGGCGTGTTCCCCAGGGGTAATCCACTCAAGGGGATCACCGGTATCGGGCGCGGACAGGGAGGCCGGAAATGTTCCCGGAAAAGCGAAGGGAGCTGCTCCTTCCATGTTCATCGGGGGCATCGGTTCAATTTCGGGAATATCAGTCAGCCACTCGGGAAGCAGTGGGGAAACTTTCCTTCGGAAAGTGGCCGCACTGTACTCTTTTTTCGGCGATGCGATCCAGGAAGGGACGATATTGTGGGCGTCAGTCTCCGCAACAGGACAGGAGGCTGTTTTCAGGAGCTCCGTTTTCCAGCTCCGCTTTTCCGGGTAGGGGTCGAAATCAGTCACGATGAGGGCGGCATTCATGGAATGTGCCCGTTTTCCCGCTGTAATGCCCGGTTTTCCGGTGAGAATCTCCAGTGGAATGTTCTTTGCCGCGAGTGACCCGGCAACTTGCCGCAGCCCTTCGGCAAGAAAGCCGTAGTGCCGCGAAGAGGCGCCGGAAAAGGCAGGCGCCAGGCAAAAAAATACCCGAAGCGGGCGGGAGAGAGCTGATGCTGCATGGGCGGCAGCCAGAAGAGCCCAGTTGTCAGCGGCCCTCTGGTCCCGGGACATCCAGTAGATCACGGGGCCGTTTCCTGAGTGGCCGTCCTTGAGAAGGCGGGTTCGCCTGGAAATATCGCGGGGCAGATGTGGAAGAGTCATTAATTGTATGCATTCCTTTCTATTTCCCGGGAAAT
>Ga0123334_1005483_pt1 | contig 12226 bp, 10 predicted proteins | sample BiotimSIPDNA_FD_89706 | JGI IMG/M metagenome (GOLD analysis project Ga0123334, IMG submission 89706) | Anaerobic biogas reactor microbial communites from Washington, USA - Biogas_R1 time_0 SIP DNA | ecosystem: Engineered > Bioreactor > Anaerobic > Unclassified | place: Washington, USA... | reverse complement strand
GCGCCGCCGCCGTCACCGCCGCCGTTGTCTGCCCAGCCGCCGCCGCTATCGCCGCCGCCGTCACCGCCGCCGCTGTCGTCTCCCCCCCCGCCGCCGTTGTCACCGCCGCCGTTGCCGCCGCTGTTATCTACCCAGCCGCCGCCATTGCCGCCGCCGTTATCAGCTGCGCCGCCGTTGCCGCTGTTGTCTGTCCAGTCGGTATTTGCCGCCGGAGCAGACCAGTGTCCGTCGCAGTAAGGAGCGTTTGTTGACTTCCAGTATCCGTTCATTCCGCTTCTCGGACAGCCCTGACTTGCGATCTTACCGGATGTTGTACACCATGGACTTTCGATGACTGTCTTTACAGGATCGAAGTCATAGCCAGTATCGGGATAAGCTTCCTGAGCATAATCGCCGATGATAGTCTTCCATACATCGCAGGCATGGAAGCTTGTAGGAAGTGTCTGGTTGTCTCTGTAGCCCTGGAAACCTACCGTAACGCCGCTTGCGAAGTCACGGGTGAGGCCAACGAAGGCGGAGTCCCACCAGTTCTCGGTAGTACCTGTCTTACCAGCAACTACCTTGTTCGGGAGCTTAGCGCTCATACCTGTACCATTATCGATAACGTTCTTGAGGAGACGGTTCATTACCCATGCAGTTTCGTCTGAAACGGCCTGTCTCGGGTTGCCGTTATTCTCATAGATTACATTATGATTAGCGTCCTCGATCTTTGTGATGATATGAGCCTCGTTGTAGATACCCTCGTTTCCGTATGGAATGTATGCGTTTACGAGATTTTCGAGGGTAAGACCTTCTGTAAGTGATCCTACTGACAGAGGAGCAAGTGCCACATCGTTAGGTATCACAGGAGGTGGTATAAGATCCATTCCAAGCTTCTCTGTACAGAATTTGAATACTGCCTCAGGAGTGAGCTCCTTACAGAGCTGAGCGGGAACGGTGTTGTATGATCTCTGGAGGAAGTAGTAAATGAAGTTGGTAGTTCCTGAAATGGAGATGTCGGAGCCTGTAGAATAGTTGGTCGGCCAGGGCCTTCCCTTTTCGTCATTGTCCACTGCCTTATCCTGGTAAACTGAGCCCCAGTGGATGTGGTCAGTCTCAAGGGCAAGTCCGTATGTGGAAACAGGCTTGATAGTAGATCCGATCGAACGCTTGTCGGTAACAGCGTAGTTTGTGATGAGGGATTCCTTCTTTTCGCCCCAGTTACCAACAGTGGCCATTACTGAGCCGTCATATCCCAGTGCAACAAAGGCAACATGAGGGATACTCTCACGGTCGGTTATCTCGCCGTCACCGTCAATATCCACCCATTGACGCAGGTTGTCAGTATTTATAAGGTTGTTCGGATCCTTGAACTTCTCCTCGACGTAGCTCTGCATTTTGTCATCGATCTTGGAGTAGATCTTATAGCCGCCCTTGTTTATGCGCTCAATAGCCTCATCGCGGTCTTCCAGATCGTATTCCTTCATCATAAAGTCGGCTGCCTCGAAGTAGATAGCGTCCAGTGCCCAGGAGTAAGCCTTCTGCTCTTTTTCAAGCTTCTCGGCAAAGTCCTCGGGGTGGAGCTTCTTGTACTCATCGGAATCCGTGAACATTACAGGGGTATTCAGGTATTCCTGATACTCGTCATAGCTGATCGCACCATTGTCGTAGAGCTTATAGAGAACGTACTTCTGACGGTTCCTGTTGTTGGCTCTTCCGTCAACGATAAGTGGCTTTCTGAGATCGTCATCCTCGTGGTAGTACTGGAAAGGACCATATTCCTCAGGGCTCTTCGGGATAGCTGCCAGAACGGCTGCCTCGGGAACGGTCAGATCCTCAACGGACTTTCCGAAATACTGGATAGAGGCAATCTCGATACCGTTTCTTGCACCGCCGAAGCTGATGTAGTTCAGGTACTCTTCAAGGATCTCGTCCTTGGTATAGGTCTTCTCCAGCTGCATGGCGCTGAATATCTCACGTATCTTACGCTGAGGGGAGTGCTCATCGTCGCCGGTTAGGTTCTTGATGAGCTGCTGTGTGATAGTAGAACCACCCTGCTCGGTATCGTAGATATGCATGAACATATTCAGGAATGCTGAGAAGGTACGCTTGTAGTCAACACCGTCATGGGTATAGAAACGCTCGTCCTCGGTGTACACGAATGCATCTCTTACGTGCTGAGGTATCTTGTCGATAGATACCGGGATACGCTGGACGGTGGACTTTACCGTGTGGAGCTGCACTATAGTTTCCTTGCCCTCACTATCGGTCTTGATGCCGTAGATGAAGGTATCGTTTCCGGATTCAAGCTCCTGGAAAGTGATAGCGGTACTCTCGTCCATGAAGTCGAGGACATATACGGTCAGCGCCGTTGCAACGATAGTTCCGGTGATCACCATGACCAGGAAAAGCGACAGCAGAGTCGTTGCGATAACAGCCATTAGCTTTTTGAAGATAGTGAAAGCAAGGCTGTGTTTTTTCTTCTTTTTCTTCTTCGGAGGCGGCATAAAACCTCTTTCAGGCGGGGGAGGAAAAGCTCCCTCCTGAGGCGGCGGAGTCATTTCTGATCCGTCGGCCGGAAATTCCGGAGAAGTAATGATCTCATCGTTCATTTTGTCATTCAGACTGTCCCGGGCTTCTGTACGGGACATCTCCTTTCACATAATTATACATTATATATTATAGCACATTTCCTGCCGGATGTTAAGGGCTTTTTTTAAAAAACGTCATTTTGTATAATATAGAAAAATCCGGTAACAATAAATACAGTTATTTCGGCAAAGGAGGCAGAAAATGAGGAAGATCATAGATAAGAGGGTATATTTTACGATAGTCTCAGCGATGACGGTATCCGGGTTCATAGCCATATGTACGATGGGGCAGGGAGTGAAGAAATACAGGGCAGAAATGAAGCTTGCGGCGGCAGCGACGGAGCAGGCTGAGCCTTTGTATACGGTAAAGGAATATAACGGACGGGCAGGGATATTCTGTCGTGGGAACAGTGAGCCGTTCAGGTATGCGGAGATAAATATGTTTTTGCTGCCGGACAGTGACCGGGAGCAGCTTCGGGAGGGGATAAGTTTTGAAGATGAGGAGGAGCTGAGGGAGTATCTGGAGGATATGGAGACATAAATAATAAAAATGCCGAAGGCGGCAAAAAAGGGATTCCAAAGGAATAACATCCCTCTGGGCTTCCGTTTTTTGCCGCCTCCGGCGTTTTTTATATTATTCCGCTGAATTCCTGATACAGCTTCTTCGCATATCCGTCCGTCATTCCGCATATGTAGTCCGTCACCAGCAGCAACCGCAGGTAAAGCTTTTCAGTTTCACTCCTGCCCTTTGCTCCCTCTGCATAGGCCTTCCGGTAATTTTCCGATACCAGCGACATTATTCTTTCGTCTACCGATACCTTGCCGCCGGCTTCCGGATCATAGTTCACTGCCGCCTTCACCAGCTTATCCATAAGGAATCCCAGTATCGTCTCTGCGGATATTTCCAGCTTATATATGTCCTTGGACCGGAATACGTGCTTTATCGCCAGTTCTCCAAGGACATCTGCTATGGTCTGTCCCTGAGTGCCGTAGAGGATATCATGGTGGTATTCTCCGTTCATTATCGCCTTGTAGTTGCTGGTGAATCCGTATCTTGCACTTCTCAGAAGCAGGCTCTGCACACGGGTTATCAGCCATTGCGATACCGCCTCATGGTCTGAGGAGGCCTTTTCGTGACGCCGTTCAAGGCTCTCTATAGCCTCAGTGTATTTCTCCTGCTCGCCGAAGTTCACGGCCTTGTGCTGTGAGGCTTTAAGCGCCTCAAGAATATCCCTGTAGGAGATTAGTCCCTTTTTCACCGCATCCTCGATATCCGCAGTCTTATATGCGATATCGTCAGCAGCTTCAAGTATATATGCCAGAGGATGACGGCAGTCCACAGCGCCGGTGGCTTTGGTTATGCGGCGGAAAATGTTCTCCTCCGCAGCGTAATATCCCATTTTCTTGTGGATGATGCTGTCGCTCTTCCTGATCTCGGTTGAGGAGACAGGGTACTTGATTATGGTATTGAGCAGGCCGAAGGTCAGGTTCATTCCGTTGCTGCCGATGAGATAGTGCAGCTTCGTCAGTATTCTCAGCGCCTGTGCGTTGCCCTCGAAGTTGTAGAGATCACCTTTCATCTGCTCTGTCAGCAGGTCTGTGACCGATTCGCCCTTGTAACTGTATTCGCCCAGCTTATTGCTGAACCAGTAGCGGATATAGTCCTCGCCGAAATGGCCGAAGGGAGGGTTGCCGATATCGTGTATCAGGCCGGAACATTCCAGCACAGTACATATCTTATCGGTCTTATCCGTATCCATTTCCGGATCAAGTCCGTTCTCCATGATGTGGATACATATCATCTGTCCCAGTGATCTTGCAAATGAGGCTACCTCCAGCGAATGAGTCAGTCTTGTGCGGACGAAATCACCTCTGTCAAGGGGGAAGACCTGAGTCTTGTCCTGTAGTCTCCGGAAGGATGCACTGCCGATTATCCTGTGGTAGTCCTTCTGGAATTCGTTCCTCGGATCCTGATTATTTGATGAGCCTGGTCTGTCTTGTGACATATAGGCTCTTTCCTCACACAGCAGTTTGTTCCAGCTGAGTTTCATAGCTTTACCTCCGTATCTATTGGTATGATCCGGTCTATCCGCACCTCCTCCGGTGTTACCGTACAGCCGGCGGCGATACACTCCACACCGCAGGCTATCGCCCTTCGAAGGGTGTCTCCGAATTCCCGGTGAGTTATGTCGTTAGGGCGGAAGAGCTTCATCTCCTCCATTTGAATGACGAAGAGTATGTATGCTCCGAGACCGTTTTCCCTGCATTGTATCAGCTCGTTCAGGTGCTTCACGCCACGCTCAGTAGGAGCATCGGGAAATGAGGCTATACCGCCGTTTTCAAGGGTAACTCCCTTCACTTCAAGGAAGGAGATGGTGCCCTCATGCTCTATGCAGAAGTCGAACCGTGAGCTGCCGTAGGTAACTTCCCGGCGGATAATACTTCCCTCCGGGAATATAGCCCCGGCTCTCAGCCATTCCTCCGTCACGGCATTTGGCAGCTGTGAGTCCATATTCACCAGCAGCGGCGGCATTCCTTCACGCTGCTTTTCGGCGGCGATAAGGTCGTAGGCTGTCCGCCGGGCAGGATTGTCCGATCTTTCCAGCCATACCCGGCAGCCCTTCACAAGCAGCTCCCGGCAGCGGCCGGTATTCTTTACGTGTACCGTTTCAGGCCTGCCATCTATCTCGACCTGAGCGATGAAGCGATTGGGACGGCTGAGGAATACTGCCGGTACTATATTTCTGTATCTCATTCTACATCCTTTTTCACATTGTCTGCAAGATCCTTGCGGACAAAAATAGCGGTGTAAAGTGTTACTGCCTTGTCCTTAAATACACGTTCGTTCTTTTTCAGGTAACAGAGAACATACTTATCAGTCAGTTCAAGAGCCCCGACTTCATCTTCTATTGATACCGCTGAGGTCAGTATTGCGTCAGGGCTTCCCATAGACTTCAGCCGTTTTATATCCTCATCGTATTCCTCGTCAGTAGTCACCACATGAGGGCAGTAGGAAAGGTCTCTGTATGCGTTCATAAAGATGTTATGGTCAAGAAAGGCGTTGGTATTTACAGAACCGTAAGTCAGCATTCTGGTAGTATAGATATTCCACCCTGCCAGTATCTTTTTATCCTCAAGATCGTTTTTCTTTATCCATTCAGCAGTCCTGCTGCCGGCATCATACATTTCCTTGCAGTCGGTGCTGAAGCAGTGAATGTTCCAGTATAAATTGATAATGACAGCCGAAGCAGTGCTCAGTCTTACTATGTATTTCATTATTTTCCGTAAATTATCGCTTTTTTCAAAAGGAGCAGTAAGCTCAGAGACAGAAAGCGGCTCTTTTTTCTGGGCTATCCATAGGAACATTACTGTGAATATCAGAAAAACTCCGAAATGGTGGGGCATAGAGTAAAGTGCCATGAGTACAGAAAGAAATGCGTATACGACAATAAATTCAAACAGGATCTTCCGTTTTTTGAATATCTTTATACGAACATACCATATTATGACGGAGAAAAGGTAAGAGATAATCAGCTCATAATGTGAAAGCTCGGCATTCTGGAGCTTGATTTTATCATTGATGAAGCTGGTGAGGATGGTTTCTGATGGGAGTGCTGACCAGCAGAGGAAAAGTGACACCAGGAAATAGATAATATGGCTGTCATTCATGCCGTATGCATTGCCCTGCGGCGATATCTCAAGAATTATGAGCATAGCCGCTGCAAGGAGCACTCCGTATGAGATGAGCAGCTTCTTTCCGGTATTTTTTATCAAGCCCGGAATGCTTTTCTCCTGGATGAGTCTGCGCATAAGGTCAGTGGCAGCAAGGCCGCCGCTGCCGCTGTATTGCCGGCAATGGCAGCTGGCGTCCGTCAAGTTTATTTCGTTATTTTTTCAAAGTCGGAGGCTCCGACTCCGCATATGGGACATTCATAGTCCTCCGGGAGCTCGTCTCCCTCATACTCATAGCCGCAGACAGTGCATCTCCAGATAGTCCTGCCCTCAGCAGTCTTTCCCACGGGCACAGTTTCTTCCTTTACGGGAGAGCCGTCTGTCACTCTCTCAAAATCAGAGGCAGGGTGCTTGCAGATGGGGCAGATGAAGTCCTCGGGAAGCTCATCGCCCACGTATTCATATCCGCAGATGACACAGCGCCATATGGTCTTCCCTTCGGGAGTTTTGCCTACCTCGGAGGGCTTTGGCTTGATGTCGCTGAGATAGTATTCATAGGTGGAGGATGGGGTGTCGCTGAGCACTTCCATATCAGTGATATCCGCAATGAACATGGTATGAGTACCCAGGTCTATGGCCTGACAGACCTTGGCGGACATGAAAGCGTTAGTGCCCTCGGTCACGTAATAAAGGTCATTGGCGGAGCGTGTGCAGCTTCCATAACCCTCGAATTTATCGGCATCTCTTCCGGACTGGAAGCCGAAGCGCTTGAACAGTGCGAAATCGGCGGCCTTGCTGATTACTGATACATTGAATTTAGCGGTGTTCTTTATCATTTCGTGAGTGAGATTGTCCTTGTTTACGGTAAGGCTGATACGGTTCGGAGTGGTTGTCACCTGTCCGACTGTATTGGTGATACAGCCGTTGTCAAAGCCGTCCTGACGGGCGGTCACCACAAATAGTCCGTAGCTGAGTTTGTACATTGCTTTCTTGTCCATAGAGATACCTCCTTATTTATGATTATATTTTTGTTATTGATCTTCGTTTATTTCTTCTTCTAAGTCTTCATCTTCAAATTCAACAAGATCAGGATACTTTTTTTCCATTATAGTTGTAATAGGATATATATTTGATCTTATTAGGCTAATATTCTCACACAAATCTCCGAACGAATAGATCAGCAGAGATAAGAAATATCCCCAAATCAGAGAAACTATAGCTCCAGATATAGAAATAAGCAAAATTATGAATGATGAGTTTTCAAAACACAACTTGATTCCAGCAATTAAAATGATAATTGAAATGAAAATATTTAACCACAAAATAATTTTAGCAGCAGATTTTAGTTTACTATCATGATTTTCAAAAACAGATTCAGTAAATACTTTTGTTGTATTCTCATTTTCGCTCATAAAAATACCTCTTTTCTATATTAAATTTAGATTTTCGAATTTTGATTCAGAGAGACTTAACGAGAGCTTTGAACACATCTCCTCGTTCCTCAAAATTCTTGAATATACCGTAGCTTGCAGCAGCAGGCGACAGCACACAGCTCTTTCCGGCCGGTGTTATCTCAGCGGCCAGCTTCACAGCGTCCTCAAGATGCGGAACGTAGTTTATCCTCGGTGTTTCGCCGCAGGCTTCAAGCAGCATATCGTACACTCTCTTTCCTGAAGCCTCCATGCAGATAACGTTCACAGCTGATGTTTTAAGGAAGTCCACCAGCGGTGTATAATCTATTCCTCTGTCCATGCCTCCGATGAGTATTGTTGCAGCCTCCGGAACGCTCTTGACTGCCTCTATGGCAGTGGCGCAGGCGGTGGAGATAGAGTCGTCGTACCACCTGATATCACGGACTGTTCCGGCATATTCAAGGCGGTGGGCGAGAGGATCAAAGGTGCAAAGAGCCCTGTCGAACTCCTCCGGCTCTACCAGGGATGACATGACGGTCATCTCATATGCAACAGCTATATTGTAGTGGTTGTGGACGCCAAGCAGCTTTATCTTGTCAGTGGGGATGACATATTTATTGTCCGCAGCGATGATGACTCCTCCTGATACGAACACATCCGCACTTGGATCGCTGTTGGAAACGGTATAGACATACCATGAGCGATACTCCTTCGGAGCGATTTCCGAGTTGATGAGGAGGGTATCCTCGCCCTTTTGGTGGAGATAGATATTCTTCTTTGCGTTATAGTAATTCTCCATAGTGCCGTAGTGGTCCAGGTGCTCCTCATAGAGGTTCAGGAAAACGGCCTTGGAGGGAGAAACGGTCATATATTCAAGCTGGTGGCAGGAAAGTTCGCAGACAACGATGGTCTCCTCGCCCATATCCTCGGCAATGTCAAATACCGGTATACCGATATTTCCTGCGATACGGCAGTCCTTTCCGGACTCCTTTAAGATATGGTATATTAGGGAGGTAACCGTACTTTTGCCCTTTGTACCGGTGATGCCGATTATCTGCTCACGGTAGACCGTGAAGAATATCTGGGTCTCGGATGTGATCTCGCATTTCAGGTGTGAGGGCGGCTGATTCAGCACTATTCCCGGGGACTTGAATACGATATCGAATTTGTTGAGACACTCCTGATAGCCCTCGCCGGTGATGAGATCAACGCTGTCCGGCAGCTTGTTTGCAGCTCTGTCTACGGCGTTCAGATCGGCGATAGCGATGCTTCTCGGGGAGCAGTATTTTTCAAGTATTCTGTATGTGGACTTGCCTTCACGGCCGAATCCGAGTATACAGACGGTCTTTCCGGCTGTATGGTCTCTCATGTATTCTGCAAATTTATTCAAAGCAAACGCTCCATTTCCTTAGTCAAAATTGTCCTGAACTCCTCCGGGAGCAGGTTCTCCTCGTTGAAGGAGCCGCAGCATTCACTGTTCAGCTCATCGATGTTATCCGGATGATACAGTCCTCTTGCACGGTATTCCTCGAAAAGGAGAGGCAGCTCTTCGCCCTGGGAGAGCATACGGCGGATAGCCAGTGTGACTGCGAGATTCACCTCGTCAATGCTTCCTACACACTCAAAGGGCTTGTGCTCGGATTGTCCGATAAGCTCGATGAAATACTCCTTCATATTGCTGTCGCCGAGCATATCACGGCCGAAAATGTCGCAGAGTTCCTCACGGCTGAGGAATGGCGACAGTATAAGGGCTACAAACAGGCATTTCGGACACTCTCCGCACCATATATCCGGGGAGACCTTGCTGCCCAGGTTGCAGCTCCTGAATACAGGCAGGTACTTCCTGTGCGACACGAACATCTTTGCGATCTGGAACTCTGCAAGAGGGCGCAGAAAGCTGAAATAGTATATCCCGGTGCGGAGGAATCTCTCTTCGTACTCATGGAAATCACGCTCAAACTCGAAGCTCTTTGAATACTGGTGATTGACCTCCTGGCCGGAGACAGTGCTCTCGTTGGCACTGGCCTCGTTGGAGAGGACGATGTATTTTAGTCCGTTGAGGTAAGCTGTTATCTCAGCGGAAAAAGCAACTATGGATGAAAAAGGCGTATGGCCGTTCAGGTATCCCTGCTGATTCAGCGGGATGAGGGAGCGGTCAAAGTTACGCTTAGCAGTGATGAGTGCGGTTTCCGGAAGACCTGCCGCAGTCACGGTGGCGCTTATGGAACAGCGCTTGTTTATGGCATAGCAGCGGCATTTCATGCCTGCCTGCGTCAGTGTTTCCAGCGTCAGTGCAGAGTCCTTTCCGCCGCCTATCGGCACAAGACATCCGCTGAGGCTGTGCTGCGAGGTTTTCGCCGGCAGGGAGAATTTTCCGGTGGAGACTATATCAACGAATGAATCCCTGTCAGTCTTTATGCCGTTGACGTAGAAGAACTCTCCAAGCCCAAGGAACCATAGCTTCTTCCACCACTGTATCTGCTCATCGCTGAGCTCTCCGCATTCCACACGTACCTCCGGCGAGCAGGTTGCCTTCCAGTAGCTGACAGCCTCTGCCATTCCCATTGAGAAGGCAAGGCGTTCAAATACCGGATCATCCTTTACGGACACGCCCTCCGGCTTCGGGAAACTCCATGAGGGAGCGAAATCCGCCAGCCCTTCGATAGAGAATGCAAAGGCTATATCAATGGTGCCTGTGGTCTCATTTATGCTGAATGACTTATAGGCGAATACGGGAAAATCGCCTCTGAACTGTGCAAATTTATCCATTATTTCCTCCGGAGATCAGGAATTGCCGCTGAGCTTCTTATAGTGCTCCTTAAGGAGCGCAAATGTCTGATCGGACAAGTCGTGCTCGATCTTACAGGCATCCTCGGCAGCGGTGTCCTTGTCAACGCCGAGATATTCAAAGAAGCTTGAGAGCACCTTATGTCTGTCATAGATATGCTCGGCGACCTCCCGGCCTTTTTCGGTGAGGGTGATGTGGTTGTCGCTGTCAACCTTTACCAGATCATCGTCCTTCATCTTTTTTAGTACGATAGATACAGTGGGACGGGAATAGCCCAGGTATGAGCAGATATCTATAGCATGAACATCGGGCTGCTTATGTGAAAGTATGAGAATAGTCTCAAGATAGTTTTCAACTGCTTCTGTAATAGCCATTATATGTTCTCCTTTACATTTTATGGTAGTATATGACATACATATTATATTATATCATATTTCGCTTCCGATTACAACACCTTTTTGTCTGCCGTTATTTATAATTGAGAATTTAGAGTGGAGAATGCAGAATTGATATATTGTGACAGTGATACCTGTTTGCTCAATAACATAAAAACGGCGGAGAAAACTCCGCCGCTGTTTTATTTTATTGCAAAATAGAGTATTACCAGTGCGCCCAGGACTATCCTGTACCAGCCGAACACCTTGAAGTCATGCTTCTTGATGTATCTCATGAGGAACTTGATAACGAAAAGTGATACTAAAAATGCAGTTATCATTCCTGCGGCAAGTACCGCAAGCTCTGTTCCGGAGAAATCCAGTCCGAACTTTGCCAGTTTCAGCAGACTTGCGCCGAACATTACCGGAACTGCAAGATAGAATGTGAATTCTGCCGCAACAGTTCTTGATATGCCTATTATCAGCGCTCCGACTATAGTCGCTCCGGAACGTGATGTGCCGGGGAAAACTGCGGCCAGGAGCTGAAACATACCGATTATGAATGCTGCCTTGTAGGTGAGCTGGCTTATCTCAGTTATCTTTGGCGAGCGGTCTTTGTTCCAGTTCTCAACGATTATGAAAGCAACGCCGAATACGATCAGCGCTATCGCAACTGTCCAGGGATTGTAGAAGTGCTCGTCTATCCAGTCGTCCAGCAGCAGTCCCACCACTGCGGCAGGTATGCAAGCTGCAAGCACCTTGAACCACATCTGGAAGATGTCCTTCTTTATGTATGCCCCGAAGCCCTTGTCAGAGAGGGGGGCGTGATTGTCTTTTTTGCCGAATGGCCAGAGCTTATGCCAGAAAATGACAACTACCGCCATTATTGCTCCAAGCTGTATCACAACGTCGAACATCTTCTTGAAGTCCTCCGACTGCTTCAGCTTCAGGAACTCGTCTACAAGTATAAGGTGACCGGTGCTGCTTATGGGCAGCCATTCTGTTATTCCCTCGACTATTCCGAGTATTATCGATTTTATTATCTCTATCATGGCTTTTTCCTTTCTTCCGTAGATAGTTGATATTATAGCACACTTTAATATGTATGTCAAATTTTATGGATTGAGAATTGAGAAAGAAGAGAGCCGTTTGCGGATAGGAGGACGGCGGATCGGTGTTTTGCGGCTTTACTGATTAAAGAAATAAAAATTTCCCCTTTTCTCTTGCAATTTCCTGAACGGTGTGTTATAATATTAACGATAGGGTCAAGACCCTGTAAATGAAATTCTCAGGAGGAATTTAGATTATGTTAACTTCAGCTACCGAAATGCTCCAGAAAGCAAGAGCAGGCAAATACGCAATTGGACACTTCAATATCAACAACCTTGAGTGGACAAAGGCTATCCTTCT
>Ga0123334_1005479_pt1 | contig 12230 bp, 10 predicted proteins | sample BiotimSIPDNA_FD_89706 | JGI IMG/M metagenome (GOLD analysis project Ga0123334, IMG submission 89706) | Anaerobic biogas reactor microbial communites from Washington, USA - Biogas_R1 time_0 SIP DNA | ecosystem: Engineered > Bioreactor > Anaerobic > Unclassified | place: Washington, USA... | reverse complement strand
TTAAAACAGAGAACGAATTGGGAAACGGAAAGGAAAGGGGAAAAATTATTCGAACCGCCCCGCAGGACCCCCTGCCCCCCCCCCCCCTGTGGAACAGCTTCCCACCTTGACGAATACAACACCGAATTCGATACTTGCTGAATCCAATGCATGCCTGCCCCCAACACGCTAATCAACCGTGAGAATCCTCTTCCACTATCCCTGCCGCCTGGATCCTGCATCCAAATCTGCCAGTGGCATCCGGCCATGCCGCATGGCCGAGGCCTTTGAATCTGATGGCATTCTGGTGGAGTATATTACGGGCCGCCCCCCGGAGCGCCGAGCCGCCATCTCAAAAATCAGCCGGAAGATTGCCCGCGGAATTCACTATGATTTCATGTATTCCGAAAGCACGACCCGGCCCACCTACATGCCCGAAATCCGCCGATTGACGTTGCGGCCCTGCTTCGATTTCCAGTTCTTCCGATTCTTGAACAGGCACCAGGTGCCGATAGGCCTGTTTTATCGTGATATCTACTGGCGCTTCCCTGAATACAAACAGCAGACCCCGGTATTCAAAGGCTGGCTGGCTCGCCACCTTTATCAATACGATTTACATCAGTATGAACAAACCGTCTCCCGCCTCTATCTCCCTTCGCTGGAAATGGCCCGCTATATACCGATTAAAGACACATCGTTTTGCCGGGCACTGCCGCCTGGCCACTCTTCTTCCCGCGAACTCGCGCCTGCTCGCGAACCCGACGGAACACTCCGCCTCCTCTATGTGGGCGGACTGGGAGTCAGCTATCAAATGCAGAAAGCTTTTACCGCCATTGCATCCCTCCCGCATGTTTGCTTGACTGTGTGTACCCGGCGAGAAGAGTGGGAACAAGTCCGTCGGCAGTACCCTGCCCTGCCCCCTAACATTCAAATTGTCCATTGCAGCGGCTCAGAACTGCAACCCCTGTATGATGAGACGGACATCACTCTGCTGTTTGTCAAACCCCATGAATACTGGCAAATTAACGCTCCGTTAAAACTCTTTGAGTATCTGGGCGAGGGAAAACCCATTATCGCCGTCCAAGGAACGCGGACAGGGATGTTCGTACAGGAAAATCGGATCGGCTGGACAATACCCTACGACGACCGGGAATTAACCTGTCTTCTCCAGACCCTGGCAGTAAATCCAACCTCGCTTAAGCAGGCACATCACGCATGCCTGCAATTGCGGAACGCACATACCTGGATAGCCCGCGCACAAATGGTTGCCCGAGATTTGCGATCCCTCGACTGTCGCACGGCCTCTTCTTCATTAACGGATTGACGTCTCTCTACGCTCCGATTCCGATCCGCCACCATAATTTCTATCGGCCGCATCCCATATTGCTGAAGCAGTTGAACACGATACGCCCATTTGCCAGCCGCCGATGATGCATCCTGTTTCTTCTGTGTTGCCCCCCCCCGATACAGGCGACGAGCCCCATCATGCGGAAGTTGTTACCAATGAGGGCGATTCCCCTGTGCCGAGCGCATTCTCTGATTGCACAGCTTCTTGAGGTGTTCCCCTGCCTCGATGATCCGGCGCTCAACGTCAGGCACGGAGGCCCGAATGGACTCCCGAACGGGCAGTCTTCGATGCCACAGATGTTCACATCGCGCCCATAGCTGCTGGAAATCACAGGTTTCGCTCGACAGGCAGACCGCCTCCTGCCCGAACTGTTCCAACAACTCCTTGTATTTATGGTGCCATCCGATTACCACGGTTGGTACCGCCTGCGACATGGCCGCCACAATGCTATGATAGCGACTGGCGACAAACAGATCGCATTGAGCAATCGCACCCTTTTGCTCAGGTGCCGTGTGCATCTCGGGAGAAAACAGATGCACTGCTCTCTTGTCCCGAACCCGGCCTAACACATCCCGGGCGACGGCTACGTCGTCATAGCCGGTATTCGACAGCTCATTGGGGATCAACAGAACCTGTACTTTCCATTGGCTTACAGCCCGGTCACATAAAGTCGCAATCATCTCTAGATATGGAGTGGAAGCGCTCCATTGTTGAATGATTTGGTGGCTGACGGATATCCCCAAACATGGCCGAGTTGGCTCCAGTTCCGGTAACAGAACCGGCTTCGCCGGCATTAGGAATCCGGTGTCTGGCACCACAAGCAACTTGTGGGCAGGCACGCCGCAGTCCAGTAGATTTTGCCTGGATTGTTCTTCCCGGCAGTATACCAGCGAACAGCATCCGTCCAGCACTTGGCGCGCGGTCCGCCGAACCCACCGGCCGGTCATTGGTCCATAACTGGCCGTGTAGTGTACCGCTGGAATCCCGAATAAAGCGGCGGTCCGAATAATCCGCTTGTTGACCATGGCCCCTTTGATACTCAACGGATATAGGCGGTCCGTAAACGCGATTCCCCATGCATCCACCACCAGATCTGCCTCTCGAATTTCATCGATCAGTTGTTGTTCCATGCTCCTGGGAACACGTCTGGTTTGCAGCCATTTGGCACGCCAACCCTCCAGCAACATTCTCTTGGAATCCGCCTTGCCCCGATAGATCTGGATGGACGCATCCTCCTGTGCGGTTCGCCTTCCGGGTACAGGTTTGCCCACTGCCTCGTGATATACAATTTGACAATTTGGAAACACATGACGAAGAACCCGGACAATTCCATAATAAATGGATGGACCACCCAGATTCATCTGGAGTGATGCGCCGGTTACCAATATCTTCACGGGTGTCTCCTATCTCTTCGGCACCGGACAGTCTCATCAGTTTGCGGGCATCGGTTGACCACCCGTCTCTTTATTCTTCCCCATTGTTCCGTAATGTAAGCCAAGGGCAGCCGTACGCAAATACATGCTAGGCGTATCCAGAACCATACCCAGCGGTGATGGCTGTGAAAAGACCAATGATAGCTTTTAGCCTCTCGGACCATTCGGCGGGTCGCCGGGTACACCCGTCCAAATTCCGGAACAGGGCGCCCCCGGACCCTCCAATCCGCCATGCGCCCCCCCACCCCTTCCTTATACCTATAGTTCTGCGCCCGCAACGCCGATTCCACTGCAAACGGCTCTAGCCTGATCGCGCCACAGGCATGTGCCGCCGTCAGCAATTCATCTGCCCCCTTTGTTCTTGCAATGCACCAGGAAATTCCATCGCGAATCTTCGCCCGTAATGCTGGCAAATGGGGATCGGCAAACGACAGATCCGCCAGTTCATTGGTTTGATCGGGACAGACCAGACATCGAAGCATCATGAAGTCATAATGAAAGGCGGACGCCAACATCACCCCCTTCCTCAGGGAAGGCTCTGTCGTCCCTCGCCGACAGCGCTGTACCCGGTCGGCCATGCGTATTTCGATTTCGCCCGGCCACCCTCCCGCCCGATGGTCACGCGCTGGACCACTCCGGGCTGGCTCCGGATCGGGATGTCGGTCCGGCTGAAATCATGCAGATGGGCCCCGCTCAGCAACGAGCAATACGCGGCAATCAGTGTGTCATCCCCAATATCCACCCGCCCCACATGGGTCCCGTATCCCACCCGGACATGATGACCAATGCGAATGTCCGGGCAGGAAAAATTGCACCCGAACCGGAACGTGCAGGAATCGCCCGTCTCGCGCAGGGTGCGGCGGTAGAAGGCTTGGCGCACCATTTCGCCAAACGGCCCCCGGATTTGCCCTGCCCACACGCTGGCCTGCCAAAATCCCATCGCCCGGGCCATCAGGGCTATGCCCCTTCCATAAGCATTCGCCATGCCCCACGCGGCGGAGATCAGGAGCCGGGTCATCGGACGCCCCCAGCACGCCAAGGACGCCAATCAATAAGCCGAGGGCTCATTCGCCTTCTTTCTTCCGCCGGGCAAGAGGCCGGGCGGGATTGCCAACCACGGTCAGGCCAGACGGGACAGACCGGGTGACCACCGCACCCGCGCCCACCTTGACATCATCCCCGAGTTGAACGCCCGGCAGGATTACGGCATTGGCCCCGATCCAGCAGCGCTTGCCAATCCGGATCGGCGGGGCCTCGATCCATCTGTGGAGTTGCCGCGGATCATGGTTGGCGGATATGATTTTCACTCCGGGGGCAAACAACGTGCCGTCTCCGATCTGAATGCCGTTCACCCCCTGGACATAGCAACCTCCGCTCAAGGCAAACGACTTCCAGACATCGCGCCCGATCTCGATCCCCCGACCCGGGACAACCCGGGAGGTGAAGTGCACGGAAAAGGGAAGTTCCGAATTCAGGCGGAATATTCTCTGGAAAAGAAAATTGACCAGCCGCAGCGGAAATGGAATGCCCCATACCGCCAAGGAAAGCGTCCGGATTCCCAGCAGGGGATGTCGAACATATTTGAGATAGCACCGGCCGCTCATGCCTTCCTCCAAAATGCAATCAGCCGATTCCACCACCGGATTCCCTCTCCCGTCAACCATTCGATGCGCAGCACCCAGGCCAAGACCGCAAGCGCCGGAACGTAGACAAACGCATTCAGCAACAACTGGATCACCGGCGGAGCCCCCGAGTAGAACCGCTGCGACACCGCCGGGAAAAGGCCAGCCAGGGCCGACACCCCCGCCAACTTGATCAATCCGGCAAACGGGATGATATCCCGCCAGCGGCACCCCACAGACCGGCTGATGGCAGCCAGGTTCCATGCACAGGCCAAACCGTAGATCGTGAGGATCGTCCCCACGATCGCCCCGATATACCCCAGCCACCGGACCAGCACGATGCTCAAGATCAGATTGGCCACAAGCCCCACAACCGTGCGGTACAGGATCATTCTGTTGAGTCCCAGCGCCATCATGAACGCGCCAAAAAGAACGATTCGGGCCGGCAGGATCAATAAGTACAACCGGAAGGGAAGAACGCTGCCGGCGTACCGGGCGGAAAACAAGGTAAGGACAAATGGTTCGGCGCTCACCAGCAGGAACATCATGACCGGAATCAACACGACCGCGGATTTCTCCGCCGACTGCCGAAACAGCGCCAGAGCGCCCGCAACATCACCCGCGGCCGCCAATCGGCGCAAATCGGGCTGAATCACGGCCGCGATGGAGCCCGTCATGATCCCGATCAAGGGGATTTCCATGGCCCCGTTGGAATACACCGCAAACTCCTCCGGCCGGCACATGGCTGACACAATGAGCTTGTCCAACTGGAGGGCAATCGTGCCCAGCGCCGTGGCCAATACCAGCGGGATGCTGTAGGCCACCATGCTTTTCATGTTGCGCCAACGCGGACGCCAGTCATCCCGTGGCAATGCTTGAAGCATGAGGTGGATGCCGATGGCGCCGATCAGGACACTAATGCCGACTTTGGCCAGCACCATGGCCTCGGGCGTTTTCCAGACCAGGCAGGCTGCGATAATGCCGGCCGCCAATGCCAGGTTTGTCAGGACATTGTAGGTCGTAAGTATGTTCACCCGGTTCTGCACCACCATGACCGATGCGAGCAGGCCGGCTGGCAGCATGACGAGCGGCAACGGCACCAGATAGGCCAAGGTACTGTCAATAGCCGGATTGGAAAACCGCCTGGCCAGCAGATGGTTCCCGCCCAGCGCGATGAAAACGGCATACAGAAGTCCCATCCCCGCCATCATCACCAACCCGTCCACGACGACGCCCCGGAGCCGCTGCCTTTCCGTGGGCAGGAAGTAATAGATTCCATTGGCCAAGCCCAAAGACAGAAGCGGCAGGGCCACCTCGTATGCCAGCAGGGTCTGTCGGTAGGTGGCCAATTCCGTCTGGCTCAGGATCCGCGCCATCACCATCGCGGAAAGCAGCGCCATCAGGGAGGTCAGCCCTTTGCCGAACGACAAGGCGAGCACGTTGCTGGTTCGAGTGGCACTCATGTGGCCGGAGACAGCAGGGCTTCATAGCGTTCCCACACGGCGGCCCAGGACCAGTCCAAGGAATCCCGGCGGGCCGCCGTGCCCAACCTCTGGCGCAAGGCCGGATTGGCCAACAGCCGGACCAGGGCATCGCGCAACGCTGCGGGGGCTGCCGCCGGCACCAGCAAACCGTTGACGCCATCTTTCACCACGCCCGGAATTCCCCCTACGGCCGTGGCCACCACCGGCAGACCGCTGGCCATCGCCTCCAGCAACGACAGCGGCAGACCTTCCTGAAGCGACGGCAGCACAAACACATCCGATTGCCGCAACTGCCGCGGAATCTCGTCGTAGGCAATCAGCCCGGCAAATTCCACCTGCTCGTCCAGTCCGGCTTCCCGCACCTGCCGGCGCAATTCCCCTTCATAGGGACCGGTTCCACACAGCCGCAGTCGGATCTGACTGCGCATATCCGCCGGTATCCGCGCCAAAGCGGCAATCAAATGCTGGAGCCCTTTGATCTCAACCAACCGCGCCACCGCCACCACGACGAGCGTGCCTCCATCCCGCACCGTCGGCATTTCGGCGGGCCGGAAGCGCTCGATATCCACTCCGTTGGGCACGACCTCGATCCGCCCCTCCGGCCACGTGCGCAAGGCCAGTTCGCGCAGGCCATCGCTCACGGCGATCACGCGCGCCGCCTGCCGCCATACCCGCCGAACCAGCGGCTTGATTAGCGGATATACCGCGCCAAACCGCCTTTTTTGGGAATCCGGCACATCCGCTCCGTGCAGCACCACCGCGTAGGGTACGCCGAACCGACCCGCCCAGCGCCGGGCGACCTCCCCGCCCGGCAGCGTGAAATGCGCCAGGATCCAATCCGGACGCCTGATCTCCATGTTCCGGCTGGCCGAACGCAGGAAGGAATGGAGTTCAACCACGTTGTGATTGGCCCATTTCTTTTTCCGGGCCGGGACCCGGACCACATTCACCCCCCGCCACCTTTCCCGGGCCGGAAGCCTCCCCCCGATGTCGGAGGTCAGCACATCCACCTCCCAGCGCCCGGACGACACGGCCGCGGCGGCCAAATGGCCGGCCGCGTGTTCGGCCCCGCCGTAGTACGGGGGAAACCCGTGGCTGACCACCAGCAGCCGCCGCTTATCCGGCATGGCCGCGGTCCTCGCGGGTCTCCCGGCTTTCCCACAGGAGGCAATTGAACGAACTGATTTCCTTGCGCAGCGAGGCGATTTGATCGCCCAGCAGCCCGAAGAAGAACAGGATCACCCCGGCCAGGATCAACAACAGCGCGCCGCCCACGATCGTAAACCGATAGGTGAAGAAAATGTAGAATTGGTACAGAATCCCCAGGGCCATCAGCCACAGGGCCGGATACCCGAACGCCCGCATGGGATCAAACAGCATGATCAGCCGCAGCGCCAGCAGCAGGGTCTTTACCCCGTCGTAGAAAATTCGCACCTGGCTCGTGCCCTTCCGGGCATGGCATTGAATCGGCACGAACACATGAGAAAACCGGCTGCGCATCACGTACATCAGCGATGTCGTGGAAAAAGAAAAACCGTCCGGAAGCAGTTCCAGCATCCGCATGTAGATGTGGCGGCGCCCCGCGCGGAATCCGCTGTTGATGTCCGGAATCTTACGGCTCGCCAGAAAATTGCACAGGCGATGCAGCAGCCACTTTCCCGGACGGCGCACCCGGGGAATCCCCGCGTGCCGGGGCCGCACGGTGAACACGCACTCCCGGGTCTTCAGCGCCTCGGCCACGGCGGGCAGATCGTCGGGATCATGCTGGCCGTCTGCATCGAGAAACATCACGTTTTCCGAACGGGCGGCCATGATGCCGGTCTTCAGCGAAGCCCCGTATCCCCGGGCGGAAGAGTGCCGGAGGGTCCGGATGCGATTGCCGTAGCGGGCCAGAACGTCCGGTGTGCCGTCCGTGGAACCGTCATCCACCACCAGCACTCCCCAGTCGTTGGCCTCGGCAAGCGCCAGCACCCCGTCCAATACCGAGCCGATTCCCTGTTCTTCGTTGTAGGCGGGAATGATGATCGTCAGCCAATGAACCGTTTCTGTCATGTGCGCAGCCTTGGGCAGATCCATTTGTCGGAACTCACCGGCTTTTCTTCAGGGAATTGATGCCGGTTCTGTGATGCGTGTTTTCCTATATGTAACACCCCGGTCCGGCATTGGGTAGCTCTTTGTTCAGAAACCCCGCGGCGGGTCCGGCTCTTGACAGGATCGGATCGCCTCGGGCACTCTTGCCCCATGCCGCAAGGCGGATCATCCGAATGCCGGCCCCGTTCCCCCGGACGTTCCGGCCCGTTGGGAACCTTTGTCCGAACGCATCGTCTGTTGCTTTTCTGCGTCCTTCCGGCGGCCTTTCTCCTCCTGTCTTTTCTGGTCTTTATTCTCCGCAACTGGCACATCAAGGCCTATTCCGATCCGATGGCCTGGCTGCTGGTTGCCCAGTCCTTCCGCGCGCGTCTGGCGACGACCAATCTGCCGCTGGGATTTCCGGCCTACCTCTGGCTGGCCTTGAAAGCCACCGGCCCCTATTACGTTTTCCTGGCCAATCTGCCGGTGCTCGCTCTCCTGCTGGCGCTCATCGGCGTGCTGACCTCCCATGCCGCCCGGGAAACCGAAACCCCGTCGACCGCAAAATCCATCGGCCTCCTCGCCGTTGCTCTGCTGCTGGGTTTTGATCCCGATCTGCTGGTGTACATGACCAACCCCTACCGCGACCCGCTCTCGTATGTGCTGCTGGCCGGAGCCCTGGCCCTGCTGGCGCGTTACGTGGCCCTGCCCAACGGCCGCCGACGGCATCTCGCGGCGTCCGGGCTTTTGATTGGCCTGGCCTATTGCGTCCGGGAACCCTCCCTGCTGGCCGTCGGCCCCATGTTCCTGCTGGGAGTGTGGCATGAACGAAAGGCCGGCCTGGCCCCGCTGCTCCGTTCCGCCGGTGCATTTGCCGCGGGACTCCTGGTCGGCGCGCTGCCTCTGCTGATCCAGACGTTTGTCATCCGCCGGCAGGTGTCCATCTCTCCCTATGCGGCCAGTCACGACACCCTGCTCCCCGGCTTTCATTCCGTTGCCCTGCCCGAAACCCTCTCCAAAGCCGCTTCGTATTTCTTCATCCACACAGGCTGGCTGGGCATTGCCCTTTTGCTGGCCGGCGTGGCATTTGCCGCATACCGGCGCAACCGGACCCTCCTGGTCCTGCTGCTGCTTTCCGCCCTGTATGCGCTCTTTTACGGCTTTTACTGGATGTTCTCCAAACGCTATTACTATGTCGTCGCATTAACCGCCACCCCCCTGGCGGCGTATGGAGCCTATGCCGCGCTGTTCGGCCTCGGACGCCTGCTTCACCGGCCGTCCTGGGTCGATCCGGCCTTCCGCTCGCTGGCGTTGCTGATCAGCCTGGCCGCCGGGTTCCATCTGCTGGCGGCCGGCGGCGCCCATGCCCCCTTCCGCCCCCCCCAGGCCCGGCGTTTCGTCGAAACCATGCAATCCGCGGTTCCTTCCAACGCCACCCTCCTGTGCGAACGCCCCCTGGCCGACGTCATCCGCACCCTCGCCGGCCTCGCCTCCGTCTCCCCCTCCGGCCTGCGGGCTGAATCACCGGAACTCGTGGAATCGATCATCGCATCCTCCCTGCAGGAAAACCGCCCCGTGTTTTTCATGAAAACCCTCGCCCCGGACAAGGCGGACCCCGACGAAGCCCTGATCCGCCGGCACTTCGATCTCCTGCCTGCCGCGGAGTTTCCCTCCGCGGACTTCCGGCTGGAAAACTTCACCTGGGGCAATCCGGTCGCCCTGTTCCGGGTTCAGCCCTGGTCCCGGAGCCGGGCCGAACACTCCCTCGCCATCGAATCTCCTTCGATTCTGCGGCTCGATGTCGGTCAGCTCTGGGACGACGATACCCGCACCCGGGCGGAACTGCACCTCGACGATCACGCCATCATGAATCGGGTCCGAAACGGCGTCCACTATCTCGCCGTCCCTCCCGATCCCCCCCGGACAGTCACGGTCACCCTGACCTCCGACCGCCCCGTGCCCTCCGACCTCCGCCCCGTTCTGCTGCCGCCGGATGATCCGATCGAGCTGGATTTCGGCCTTCTGTCCGCCCATTCCCACGATGCCGGCCTTTCGCCGGAGTTTTACCGGGAACCGGCCCATAATCCATTTGCGCGGCGCCTGAACGGCCGCGGCACCCTCACCCTTCCCCTGCCCTGGCGCGAGCCCATGACCGTCTTTGCCGAGGTGTTTGTCCGTCCAGCCGACATGGACGCGGGCGGTTCCATATCCGTCGCCGCACCAAACGGCGCCTCCGTGACCGCCAGCCTCCCCGCCAACGCGCGATATCGCGGTGTCATGGTCTCGTTCGCTCATGATGGCCTCCAGGAGTCCCTCCCGGTCGAATTGTCCGGCTCCTTCGACCTGGACCGCATCTGTCTCCATCCCGCCCGGGCCCTGCCCGCCCGGGATGTGGATGTCGGCTCCCCCGCTGATGCGCCGTTTCTCGCCGATGGCTTTTACGGGCGCGAAATCCTGCCTGACGGCACCACCGTCCGTTGGACAGCCCCCAATGCCCGGATCGCCCTCTTCCTGGCCCAACCGGCCTCGGACGCCGAACTGCAAGTCGAATATGCCGATACCCGCCCGCCCGCCGCGCCGCCGCCCAACGCCTCCCTGTCCTTTAATGGCCGGCCGCTGGCCCTCCGCGACGAACCCCATCCCGCCCTGCCCGGACGGCGGATCCTGCGGGCACCTCTTCCGGCCGACTTTGTGCAAACGGGCGAAAACCGCCTCGAGCTGGCCTGCCAGGGCTGGAAACCCAGCGTTGTGTCCGGCAGCCCCGACTCCCGGGAACTCGGCTTGCATGTGGTGTCCATCCGGGTGTGTCCGCCCGTTCCGGACTGACGGTCTTCGCCGGGACCTGTTCTTCCGGATTCTTTTTCATCACGTGTTTTTGATTGATTTGCCCCCCGGTCCGCGTGGTAAAGAGGGGCCTTTAATCAACTTGTACATATTGGACTTATGCAAAACACCGTATCCTCCGTAGTCTGGCCGTGGCGCGAGAAGCTGGCGGCGCCGGCCTCCCCGAAACAAGCCGCCCCCAAGGCATCGTCCGTCCTGATTCAGGCCGCCTTCATGGCGGCCATCGGCGCCGGGCTCTATTTCTGGCTCAAACACACCGCCATGGGCCTCGTGGTCTGGGGCCTGGCGGGCGTCGTGCTGGTGTCGGGCTTCTTCCTCCCGCCGGTCTTCCGCGCCATCGAGCGGTTCGGACAGTGGCTCGGGCACGCCGTCGGCGCCATCCTGACCTGGGGTCTGCTCGCGCCGTTCTATTACCTCGTCTTCCTGCCCATGCACCTGGTGCAGAAACTCAGCGGCAAGGATCCCCTCCAGCGCCGGCTCCACACCGGCGCCCCCACCTATTGGACTCCCCGCCCGCCCGTCCGGAATCTCGCCCAGTACAGGAAGCAGTTCTAATGAACATCCTCGGCATCAGCGCCTTTTACCACGACTCCGCCGCCGCCCTTGTCCGCGACGGCCGCATCATTGCCGCCGCCCAGGAAGAACGCTTCACGCGCAAGAAGCACGATTCCAATTTCCCGACCCACGCCGTCCGCTACTGCCTCGCCGAGGGCGGCGTCGAACCCGGCCAGCTCGACGCCGTGGCCTTCTACGACAAGCCCATCAACAAGTTCGCCCGCATCCTCGAAACCTATATCGGAGTCGCTCCCAGGGGCCTGCAGTCTTTCATGATGGCCCTGCCGATCTGGATGAAGCAGAAACTGTGGATTCCCCCCGAGATCGAAACCGCCCTCGAACAGGCCGGCATCCCCATGCCGCCGGAAATCCTCTTCCCCGAACACCACGAATCGCACGCCGGCAGCGCCTTTTATCCCTCCCCCTACGAAAGCGCCGCCATCCTGACCGTGGACGGCGTCGGCGAATGGGCCACCAGCACCATCGGCCACGGCCGGGGCAACGAGGTCCGGATCCTTGAGGAACTCCGCTTTCCCCACTCGCTCGGCCTGCTGTATTCCGCGTTCACCTACTTCACCGGGTTCAAGGTCAATTCCGGCGAATACAAGCTGATGGGCCTGGCCCCCTACGGCAAGCCCGTCTATGTGGACCGTATCTACGACAAGCTGCTCGACCTGCGCGATGACGGCTCGTTCCGCCTCAATCTCGACTACTTCGGCTATCTCGACGGCCTGACCATGACCAACCACCGCTTCGACGAGCTGTTCGGCGGGCCCCCGCGCAAGTCGGAATCCGACCTGAGCCAGCGCGAGATGGACATCGCCGCCTCCATCCAGGTCGTCACCGAAGACATCGTCCTGCGCATGGCCCGCCACGCCCGCGAGCTGACCGGCGA
>Ga0123334_1005473_pt1 | contig 12238 bp, 7 predicted proteins | sample BiotimSIPDNA_FD_89706 | JGI IMG/M metagenome (GOLD analysis project Ga0123334, IMG submission 89706) | Anaerobic biogas reactor microbial communites from Washington, USA - Biogas_R1 time_0 SIP DNA | ecosystem: Engineered > Bioreactor > Anaerobic > Unclassified | place: Washington, USA | collected... | reverse complement strand
TATTGAGTTTTTTTGGAATCATGTGGTTCCAGCAGCGTCAGATTGCTGCCGCCCGTATTGTCGCGGCGAGGACTGCTCCTGTGGCGGCGCAAACTGCTCCTGAATCGACTGCCCCTGCAAAGGAAGCGGCGTCTGCTGAGCAGCAGCCTGCGGAGCAAAAGTCTGTCGAGCAGCAGCCAGTCGCTGATCCCGTGGCGCCGGTTGCGGCGACGGGGGTGGTTTCGAAGTATCCGTTAGGTCCCGATCTAGCCAGGGAGTCTTCTTCGGATGTATTGCATGCGACTTTGGTTCGCGATGGCGAGTTGACTTGCAAGATCGATCCTGTCAAAGGCGGAATCGTGTCCGTGACATTGTCGAAGTACCTCAACGAGAAGTCTCGGAATGGGGAGTCTTCAGGGAACGTCGAGTTGGGCAGTGCTGACTATCCGTACATGACACTTGGTCGCGGAATTGTTGAGTCCCTGGGTTTGGTTGACGCGGATCCTTCCAAGGACTTGAAGGTTGGCGATGGTTTTGTCGAGTTGACTCGTGTCAATGGTTCTGGTGACTTGCGTGTTGTTGAGCGTTGGTCTGTTTCATCGGAACGGAGTTACGAGATTGACTACTCGATTACGATGACAAGCACTGGCAGTCAGGCTTATGATTTGACCGGGATGGTGATTGATGGCGGTGTTATATCTCACCAGTCCACCTCTGGTCGGCGTGATGAAGCCGGTGGCGCTGCATACATGCCTTTCGACAAGAGCCATTGCAAGCTTCTTGATCCGAAGACCTTGGAGAAAATTGGCGAATGGCATTCGACGATTCAGAATCCGCTTTCGTTGGAAGGTGACCGAGTCAAGGCCAGCGAGAAGATTGCCGGCAAATTGAACGGGGTTGCCAAGTGGGGTGCCTTGCATTCCAAATACTTCCTGATGTCCATTTGGGATCAAGATGGCAAGGGTTTTGCTCGTTTTGACAGTTTTAGCTGTCCTGAGGTTGACGCGGGCGGCAAGAAGCTGAGTCGTTCTCGCGCGAAGTACTTGCTTGACGCATCGGTCTTGCCTGCTGGCGGCACATTGGAGTGGAGTTTTCGCGGTTATGCTGGTCCCAAGGCTTCCGAGTTGCTTCACGCGATGGGGAATGGCATGGACGGGATCATGGGCATGGATCGCTTTTTCTGGGGCAATCCCGCTTGGATGGGGTTTATTTCCCGGATGTTGCTCAAGTGCCTGGTTTGGTTCAGCCAGCTTATTCCCGGCAATTCTGGTTATGGCTGGGCTGTGATTTTCCTGACAGTCCTGGTCAAGCTTTTGTTTTGGCCTTTGACTCACAAGTCAACCAAGTCGATGCGCAAGATGCAGGAACTGAAACCCCAGCTTGACGCCTTGAAGGAGCAATACAAGAACGATCCTCAGGTCATGTACCGCAAGCAGCAGGAGCTGTTCAAGGAAAACAACGTAAGCCAATTGGGCGGCTGCCTGCCGATGCTGTTGCAGATTCCTGTTTTCTTCGCGCTGTTCAATACGTTCCGAAGCGCGATTGAGCTTCGACAGGCTGGATTCCTTTGGGCTGTTGACTTGTCGCTTCCCGATACGGTCCTGATGATTGGCGGCATTGGTCTCAATCCCCTCGCCATCCTGATGGGACTTACGATGGTTTTGCAACAGAAGATGACACCTAACGCGGATCCGCAACAAGGCAGGATGATGATGATGATGTCACTGGTCTTTATCTGGATCTTCTACAGCATGCCCGCTGCGTTGACGCTCTACATGACCGTCAACCAACTCCTGAGTGTCCTCCAAGCCTATTTGACCAAGAAATTCGACGATAAGAAGGTGGCTGCATAGCATTGACGTACGGTGCGGGAGAACATCCCGGATTTCGTGACATAGAACCGACCGAACTTACAAGGAGCAAACATGAGCTTCAATCTGATGGAAACGGCAAAGACCGTCCTGGACGAGATGATTTCGAAATTGGGCATAGTGGCTGAAGTGACTATTGTCGATGACGATGGCGAGCGCAAGCTTGACTTGAAGTCTCCTGAAGCGGGTCGTCTGATCGGGCGCAAGGGCCAAAGCCTGGAAGGTCTGGAGTTGATCGTCAACCGCATTTTGCGAAAACAAACTTCCGAAGACGAGAACACGCCTTGGGTCGTCCTTGAAGTCGATGGGTACAGCGTTCCGCGCAAGTCTGCCGCCGAGCGTCACGGTCGGGTTTCCAAGTCCGATATCGAGCGTCTGGAGCACATTGCGAAGGATGCGGCGAAGGAAGTGAAGATGTGGGGCGAGCCCAAGCGCATCGGTCCCTACAAGCCTGGTGAACGCAGGATCATCCATATTACTTTGAGAAACGATCCCGAGGTTGAGACCGAAAGCGATGCGGAAGCAGACGAGAACAACTGCAAGATGCTGACCATTCGCAAGGTCGAACAATAATAAATAAATACTTGCGCCTTGAAATCATGGGCGATCATAGCAAGGCGATTGTCGCGAGATTGAATTCTGCGTCAACCGCCTTGCTTCCGTTTCCGAGGTTTGTGAAGTCATGAAGATTTGCGCAATGGTTTTGTCGGCGATGGCGTCTCCGTGACAGAATTCGCTGTGTTTTAAGGGGCAAAAGCGAAAATATTGGCAAAAAAAAGGTTTTTTTTAAGAAAAAGATTAAAAAAACTCACTGTTTTGGCTTGAATTGCGTTGCAGTACCTCATATGGTATGAAATTGCACACAAAGTCAACGTGTATCAGTGTCGTTGAATCTTCAGTATGATTTAGCAATTGGTCGAGACTCGAAACCATAAAAATAGGGACAACGAGATGAAGAGACTTGGGAAATCCCGTCAAATGCTTGATTGTATTTTGGCGGCAGCGATTGGCATATTGTTATTTAGCGGTGGTTCGCTTTACGGTCAACGTCGTCTTGACGCTCGGATCACGCAGTTTCAGGTCAAGCTGGAAAGGACTCCGAAGTACGCAGATTCCAAGGAGAGTTCCAAGCGCAAATGGGCCAGGTTCACTGTTCGCTACGACATTACTGGGGTGAGTTGGGTTAACGAGCTTGAGATCAAGTGGACTGTATTGACGCTGGATGAGAGCAAGAAGCCGATTGTCCTTCAGCAGTCAGTGATATACGAGGACGTTGAGGAAGGTCGCAATCATTTTGGATGTGTTTATTTGAAGCCGAGTTTTTCGAAACGTTACCAGGGGAAGGCCAGCTTGGACGCGACGAGCTACAGTGTTTACATTGAGCTTCTCGTAAATGGCACTCGTGTAGCGTCTCATGAGGATAAGAAGCATGGGAATTTGCCGAAGAATTGGTATCGCCAAGCCGACAATGCTCGTACTTTGCCGGGGCAGCTGCTTCCGAAGAGCAAGACTCCCTTTGCTCCATTGGACTACGATTTTTACGAGCACGAGAAGATCGAATGATTGCGTTTAGGCGCGCATGGCGGTTGATTTGATGAACATTTATTTCCTTATAATATAATTAAGGTAAACATATCGGAAGATAGCAATGGCAAGAGACGAACGAATTCTGGCGATTGACATAGGAGCGGCCAGCATTAAGCTGTGCGAGTTTGAATTTGACAAGGGCAGTTCGATCAACCTTGCCTTGTTCGCTTATCGCGAGTACGAGGAAGAATTGTCCGAGGGGACTCGTATGAACGTGGTTTCTGGCTTATTGCGCCAGATGCTTGCGGAAGGCGGATTTCGTGCCAGGAAGGCATTGATTTCGCTGTCGGGTCAGACTGCATTGATGCGTTTCAGCCGTCTTCCCGTCGTCAGTTACGACAAGAAGGCGATTCGTCAATTGGCTGAGTTTGAGGCTACGAACAACATTCCATTCCCGATCAACGAGGTTATTTGGGACTATCAGTTGATTGTATCTCCCGAGGCCGAGACCATCGACGTTTTGTCTGTAGTGATCAAGAATGAGATCGTTGAGCAGTTCACGAGAGCTGTTATGCAGGTTGGCTTGGAGCCGATATTGGTTGACGTTGCTCCTGCGGCGTGTTTCAACGCGGCTCGCGCCAACGGTCTTGGCACTGACGAGTGCGTGATCATTGTCAACATCGGCGGTCGCGCGACGAATCTTCTGTTTGCCGAGGGCGATCGTTTCTTTGCCCGTAACATTCCCACTGCTGGCAATTCGATCACGCAGCAGATTGCGAAGGAGTTTGGGATTGGGTTGCCTGAGGCTGAGGAATTGAAGCGTCGTCATGGCTTCGTGGCCTTGGGCGGCGCCTATGCGGAGCCGGAGTCTGAGACTGCGGCTTCGGTTTCGAAGATCATCCGCACGGTGATGGCTCGTTTGCACGGTGAAATTTCCCGTTCGATCAATGTGTATCGTGCCCAGCAGAAGGGCGGCAAGCCTGTTAAGATGTACTTGACGGGTGGTTCTTCCACCTTGAACTACTGCGATAAGTTCTTCGAGGAGAAGCTGGGGATTCCGGTTGAGTACTTCAATCCATTTACGGTTGTGAATTTGCTTCCTTCCGTTGACCGTGCTCGCTTGGGCGAAGTTGCCCACATGTTCAGCGAGACGATTGGCTTGGGGTTGCGTTACGGATCCCAGTGTCCGATTGAGTTCAGCCTTGTTCCTGCTGCGATTCAGCGGCAGCAGAATTTGAGCAAGAAGAAGCCGTTTTTCGTGATTTCCGGTTTGACTATATTGTTGACCTTGGGTGCGTTTTGGTTCAGCGTTGACGAGACCCGGAAGTTGTACGATGCTGCGAATGCGAAGATGGAGCCGATTCACCTGGAGCTGGACACGAAGTGGAAGACGATTACGGGACCTGAGGGTGCCGCCAGTTCCCAGCTTTCCCAGTTCAATGCCTTGGGTGACTTGATGTTGCAGCGTGCACGTTGGGCATCGGTTTACAACGAGATTTACCGCTTGAAGCCGAACAATCTTTGGATCAATTCAATCAAGCCTATTTACTCCGAAGTGACGCCATACGAGCCGGAGACGGTTGATTTGCCATCAGCGATGGCCGAAGGCGGCATGATGGGTGGCGGCATGATGGGTGGCGGCATGTTTGACGGTGGATCCGGTGGTGGCATGATGATGGGCAACGCAGATCCGATGGCTGCCGAAGGTGCTGTCCCGATTGCCGGTCTTGAAATTATCGGCACATGCGTGATGCCTTATCCCGATGCGAAGTCAATGGCATGGTCCGCCACGATGGGCGACCGGATTGAGTTTGACGGGATCTTCCAGCTTGAGCCGAAGGCCGCCCCTGCTTCCGAGGAAGCGCCTGCCGCAGCCGAGGGCGAGGGCGAGACTGCCGATGCCGAAGCCAAGCCCGCAGAAGCACCAGTTGAGTTGACGCCTGCCCAGCAGAAAGCGAAGGAGGAGAGGGAAGCGTACGCGCGATTGCGCAAGTCAATCCTTAGTTCTCAAAGTCCCGAGTTGGCATTTGAGGCGGCGTTGCGTCAGTCTCCATTGTTTGATGCTGATCCGACGATGACTGCGATCACGATAAACAGCGAGATTTACTCGTATCCTCTGGAGCGTTTTGGCATGGTTGGCAGGAAGAGCAGCCGTGCTCGCGCATTCAAGCTTCAGGTGAAATTCCTGGCGAGCTTGGAAGTCTACAACATACCGCCTCCAGGACTTGTTCGTGCCGGCATGGGTATGGATGGCGGCAGTCCTGGTGGGATGATGGAGCCAGGAGAACACTGATACGTGACGGTGGCGGATCTGAAAGGTTGAAACAAGCTGGAAACAAAACACCAGGATAAGCTATGGATTTCATAAAGAAAAACATTGGATTGCTATTATTTCTGCTACTTTGTCTTGGCGGAATCGTGTTTCTTTTGATACAGATCATGGGCGTAAGCAAGACCAAGCAGGCGGCCGTGGCCAAGGAAGCCGAACACGTTGAGTTTTTCGACAAGATCAAGAAGGCGAATCCGCGTCTTGATAGCGAAAACCGTGAAAGGGCGGAGACCAAGAAGAAGCAGGCCGAGAAGAAGTACACGGATTTCCGTGCCCGTCTTGCCGAGCATCGTTTGATTGACAAGGATGACAGGGGCAGCCGCGCATTTATGAGGCTGGCCGAATCTCCTGCACAAAGTGAAATGCTTCGCATGATCGAAAAGATCATCAGGGACAACTTCGAGGAGACAAGTGCCACGACTCGTGACGGCATGGCGATGGAAGGCATGGAAGGCGGCTTGATGGGAGGCGGCATGATGGGAGGCGGCATGATGGGAGGCGGCATGATGGGAGGCGGCATGCGCCAGCCTGGCATGATGGCCAACATGACTCCTCAGCAACACGCAGCCATGATTGCAGCTGTAAAAGCCAAGCAGGAAGCCGCGGCTAAGGGTGAGAAGGCAGATGAAAATGTGGTGACCATTACCTAGACGAAGGAAGTGGAAGAACCCAAGCGCCATCTACTCAAGATGGGACAAAAAGTCAGCCCATATTTGACCTTTGACAGATATGCTGCGATGAAGAATGGTTTGAATAAGGATGACATGGAGCGGATCTACAAGCAGCTGAAGGTCGTCGAACTTGTCATTGGCTTGGTTCGCGAATCCGAGGTTGACGAGTTGTCTGAGTTTAGTTTGCCGAAGGGCATTGAGAAGATGGAGGAAGGCGACTACGAGTGGACTCCGATGACGATGACGGTCGTTGGCCAGGAGGTCAACATTCAGCGCTTGTTGAACATTTTGTCCTCCAATGACAAGTATTTCTTCTTCATCAGGAGTTTGGAGCTTGACGCGCCTGATGTATTGCTGGATCAGATTGCTGAATTGAAGGAGTCGCTGGCGAAGGAAATGCAGGCGATTCAATCGGCATCGAGATCCCGTTCTGCTGGGTTTGGTTATGGGCAAGTTGATGGTGGGATGATGGGCGTTGGCACTAGCATGATGGAGGAGGGGATGATGATGGGTGGTCGTACGGGCGGTCGTCGTTCTCGTCGCAGTCGTCGCACCGCAGCCCAAGAAGCCGCCGTCATGCCTGGCATGCGTCCTGGGATGCCAGGCATGATGCCGGGCGCCGGGACCATGGAGGATGGTGGGCTTTCGATGATGAATCCCTATGATTTGATACCGATGACCCGCAAGGATCTTCGTGTGTTCGACAACAAGAAAGACGTCACGATGACGATTCGTTTCGACCTGATCGAATTTAACCATCTGGCAGAGAACAATTGAGGTGGCACGGTGGATTTCCTATCACGACATTATGAAAAAATGATATTGGGCGCGTGCCTGGTGTTTTTGATTCTTGGTTTGTTGTTGATTGCTGACAACTACGAGAAGACTCAGGAGACCCTGAAGGGAGACATGCGCAAGTCTGAGCGTCGTCTTGACGAGGGTTCTTTTGTCGAGCCTCTGGACGAGAAGGCATTTGCGATAGCTCCTGCGGCATTGGGCGATCGTCGTCGCGCCTTTGACATTTTAGGTTTGGCATCTGGCAATCGTCCTGCTCGTCCCCAGGGTTCCTTGTTGTCTCCGAGCGAGTACATTTGCTGCAAGGAAGATGATTGCCGTGCGATCATCCTGATGTCCGAGTCGGTATGTCCGTTTTGCAAGACTGAGCAACCGCCATTGACTGCTGACGAGGATGTCGGCGAAGACACTGATGGCGATGGCATTCCAGACGCGGTTGAGAAGAAGTATCCTCTTTTCCTTAGCATTGACAATTCTCAGGATGCCCGTCAGGACTATGACAACGATGGCTTTTTGAATGTCGAGGAGTACAGGGCTGGCACAGCGATGGACAATCCTTACGATTATCCTGACTTGGGGACGTTGTTGAGGTTTGTGAGGGTATTCCAGTATGATTTGAAGATTCAGTTGCGTGACATTGACCGCAATGGCCTTGAGGATTCGTCCCGTTGGAATTTGGGCATTCGCGTTGAGAGGGCTCAGGATCCCATGGGTTTTCCCGATCCCAAGCGTTCCATGAACAGGACTGTTCAGCTTGGTGCGACGATTCGTACGATTGAGACGAAGACCTCTTATCGCGTGAGCCAGGCAGGGTTTGAGAATGTGGATGGAAAGGAAACCCCGTTCATCGTGCTTGAGAATTTGTCGAAGCCGGAGGAGACATACAAGTTGTATCCCGAGCAGACTCTCAAGGAAAAGACGGTGAACGTTGAGTTTATCTATCTGGCCAACAGGAATTTCAACTATGCTCAGAATGTGTGGGCTCGTTTCCGCTTCAGATGCGGGGTTGGTCAGGTTTTGCCACCGCTGTCCCGTCCGAAATTTGACAATCCCAGATATACCGAGCACTACAAGCTTGAAAGTGCAACCATGGATGATGGCGGCAAGGTGGTTCTAGTTCGCATTGAAACTCCGCGTGCTGAGCCGACTGAGAAGGACAAGCGGTTGGAAGTACCCAAGTTTGAGGCTCATAAGGACTTCTATGTTCCGATGCAGAATACGATGATGGGCGGCGAGGGCGGCATGATGGGGCCTGGAGGGGGTGGTCCCATGATGCAAAATCCTGGCATAAGATGATCGCGCTGTAAAAAAATTGCCTTGTGTCTTGTTGAACGGCGAAAAATATCATTGACAAGAGAGAATTTACGACTAACTTATAAAAATTGAAATAAACAACCATACTAAAGTCCGAATATTCGCCAATGCTGTGCATTTGCGGGTATTGGACGGAAATTCGGACGGAGAACTCTCGATGAGAAAGAAACAAGAAGGTATTGGAAAGATGAGGCTAGTTAAGGGAATTGCTCTGGCGTTTTTCGTATTGAGTAGTTTGCTTGTGTCAAGCGGGTATTGTGCCGATGGGGCGTCAGGTGTAGCTGACGAAGCCTTGGTAAAGGTGTACGCCGAGCAGGAAGCTGCGATGAAGCAGTTGCAGGCCAAGGAGTACGAGAACGCCTACCAACGCTGCGGCAGTGCGAATGACGAGATCAAGGCGATTATCGCCAAATTGCAGGACAACGATCCTAAGTCTGACAAGGTTCGCGAGATTACGAAGGCACAGCGCGACTTGGAAGGCGACATTTTGAAGGCATGGGGCAAGGAATTGGCTGCCGATGCCCAGGCGGCGATTGACGAGGACAACAAGGTTTTGACGGATGACGAGGGCAAGCTGGTTTCGAAGAAGACCACGGATGTTGAAGATGCCCAGGCAGCAGCGAAGATCTTGGAAAAGATCAATGCAGCCATCGAGAAGCTGTCAAAGGCGAAAGTGCTTTTGCGCGATGACGACCGTACGGAAGTCACTGGAATTCTCGAGGGTTTGGAGAAGTCCCGCATTATCTATGACGGCAAGTCATTGACCGCCCGTGAGAAGACCCAGCGTGCAGAACTGTTCCGCCAGGCTGACGAAATGTTCCTGAAGAGCCGCGAATTGTTCCGCAAGAGCCAGTACAATGCCGCTGACCAGTTGTTCGAGGAAATCAAGGCAAAGTTGGAAGAAGCTCGTGAGTTGTTTGGCCAGGCTGGCAGCACGGCTGTTGAAGTGAAGCGTCGTCTTGACGCCATTGAAAACATGCGTGCTGACCTTCATATCGAGTGGGCACGCTACCTTATTAATGAAGCGAAGAAGAGCGTTGCTGCTCAGGACGTTGACGATGCCTTGGCCAAGTTGAACATCGCGAAGGAAATTGATCCTAGCCGCGCCGAAATGATTGACAGCATGGCAAATGCGTTCCGTGCCGAGAAGCGCGACCTGGAATTCAAGGAAGAGACGAAAGTTGACATCATCATGCCCGATACGACCCAGCACGACTTTGACATCAAGGTCAAGATCGAAGCTGGTATCGTGCTGATGAAGAACGGTCGTTATTCGGATGCCCGTGACAGTTTTGAAACTGTCTTGATTTCCGATCCCTACAACCTGACGGCAATCCGTTACCTTTCCCGCATCAACGACGAATTGAAGAAGATTGCTGATGAGCGTCGCGAGCAGATTTTCCGTGAGCGTCTTGCTGAAGTTCGTTGGAAATGGGCTGAGCCCGTTACCCCCTTGCTTGCAGGTCCCAGCGGCGATTTGGGTTCGAAGGCAATCCGCAAGGGAGCTGAAGTCACAAGTTTGCAGAACAAGCTTGACAACATCATCTTCCCCGAAATCAAGATCCATGACGAGCCATTGATTGACGTGTTGAACAAGTTGCGCCAGAAGAGCAAGCAATATGACACGGATGGCAACGAAGGTGTGAACTTCGTGATTCAGCTGAAGCGCATCAGCGCCGCTCAGGCTGCCGTCGGCAATGCCGGTTTTGCAGCTGGCGGCGAAGGGATGCCAACGATGGGCGACATGGGCCTTCCTGGCGGTGGCATGCCTGCAGGTGATGGCATGGGCATGGGAGGTGGTATGGATGGCGGCGGCATGGGCATGGGCATGGGTGCACCTGGAATGCCTGGCGGCATGGGCATGGGTATGGAAGGCGGTATGGGCATGGGCATGGATCCAGCCATGGGCATGGAAGGCGGCATGGGCATGGGCGGTGCGCCTGTCGCATCCGGACGCAAGGAAGACTATTCCGACCAGCCTGTCAACATGGAGCTTACCAACGAGTCGCTCTCAAAGATTTTGCAGTACATCGTTCTTACCACTGGCGTCAAGATGAAGATTGACAGCACCGCAGTTGTCATCAACCATCCTGATAACGTGATGGATCAGATGGAACTCCGTTTCTACAATGTGGAAGCAGGTTTCCTGGATACCCCGCGTAGCAAGAAGCGCATGAGCAGGCTGCAATTGGATACTGGTTCCAGTAGCGATGACGACGATGACGACGACGACGACGATGACGATGACGATGACGATGATGACGATGACGACAACAAGTACTTCAAGGATGTCGCGACCATTTTCAGCGGCATGGGTGTTGATTTCACCAATGGCGGTCGTGCCATGCACTATCCCAAGGTCGGCAAGTTGGTTGTTTACAATACCCCTGAGAACCACAACAAGGTTGAGAAGATCTTGCAAGAATTGAACACGACTCCGACTCAGGTTACGATTGAGTCCAAGTTTGTTGAAATCGAGCAGACGAACCTTGACACATTGGGCTTCCGTTGGACCTTGATGGCTGGTGGAGTTGGGCTCAACAGCGCTGGTCCTAACCTGACGGATCCCGATGGTTCGGATTCGACCCACAACAAGGGTATTGGCGGTCCAGCAGGATCACAGTTCCAGTTGGGCATCAGCAAAGATGTCACTGACTTCACTAAGGGTTTGCGTTTGGCTTCCGACGTGTTCGGTACTGCTGAGGCTGACGACCTCTTCTCGGTTTACTCTGTCTTGGGCAACTACGCCTTCCAGACCACGATTCATGCCATTGAGCAGGAAAAGCACTCTGACGTGCTGAGCGCACCGAAGGTCACTACCATCAGCGGACAGACCGCACAGATCAAGGTCGTCACGGTTCGTTATTTCCCTGAAGACTGGGAACCACCAGAATACGATACTGACGGCGACAGTGGTGCAATCAGCTATACGCCTGCCATGCCGACCTTTGGCGATGGCACTGACATCGGTGTTATCCTGGACGTGACTCCTGTGGTTGACTCTGACGGATATGCCATTGACGTTGAACTCGAACCCCAGGTCATTGAATTCCTAGGCTATGACAACAGCTTCAATACCACGATGATTCTGCAGGGGCAGGCATTGGATACCAAGAATGGTATGATGCCGATTTTGACTGAGCGCAGAGCAAAGACGAAGCTGGTCATCTGGGACGGCGAAACCATCGTCCTCGGAGGTATGATTCAGGAGAAGTTGACGAAGTTTGAAGACAGGATTCCGTTCTTGGGACGCTTGCCTGTCCTGGGTCGCCTGTTCACGATGAAGGGCGAACGCAGCGTTAAGACCAACCTGTTGATGTTCGTCAACGCACGTCTGGTCACACCTGCCGGCTTGCCAATCCGCGCCAACGACCTCCGTGGTCTGCCGGACTTCAGGCACTAAGCCTAGCCTGATTAGCTGAATGCTGAAAAGCCCGTCGAAGCGTAAGTTTCGGCGGGCTTTTTTACGTTTTGAACTTTGTGGTTTTGGGACTGGGACGGGTCGGACGGGGCGGACAGGTCGGACAGGTCGGACGGGTTTGCCCTGCTTCGAAACAAGACAGGTTTAGGTACGGGCACCCGGGGTGCTCGTACTCAGGCGATGTCGCCGCTAAAGCGGCTAAACATGACAGAGCCCCAGTCGGGCGGGTCGGACGGGTCGGAGAAATCATTCAGCATTCAGCATTCAGCATTCAGCATTCATGCGATTGGCACCTTGGGTGGTGTGGGGTACCACTGTTGTGAATGGAAAG
>Ga0123334_1005472_pt1 | contig 12238 bp, 9 predicted proteins | sample BiotimSIPDNA_FD_89706 | JGI IMG/M metagenome (GOLD analysis project Ga0123334, IMG submission 89706) | Anaerobic biogas reactor microbial communites from Washington, USA - Biogas_R1 time_0 SIP DNA | ecosystem: Engineered > Bioreactor > Anaerobic > Unclassified | place: Washington, USA | collected... | reverse complement strand
GCGTTGCCAGCTGTTCCATTAGCCAGACGGAGCCGGCCGCCGCGTCCCGGACCGTGACTGTCAGCTGATCCTCGTTTTCTTCTATGGCCAGGACAAGCGGGTGGTTTTTGAGATCGTCGGCAAGATCGGGCGGGCAGGGGCGGGCCAGCCGCAGATCGAAAACGGGCACGATGTGCTGCCGCTGCAGTTCTAAGAGCGGTTTTTCCAGCCGCATGGTCCCGCCGGCGATGATGCCGACTGTGTCGCAGACGCGTTCCACGTCGCTGAGGATGTGGGTGGAGAAGAAAACGGTTTTGCCGCGCTGCTTCAGTTCGCGGATCAATCGCAGGACATCGCTGCGTCCCTCAGGGTCGAGCGCGGAAGATGGTTCGTCCAGGATGAGCAGGTCGGGGTCGTGCACCAGGGCGGCCGCAATCCCCAGCCGTTGGCGCATCCCGCGGGAGAATCCGCCCACTTTACGCTTGGCCGCGTCGGCCAGGCCGACCCATTCCAGCAGCCTGCCCGTATCGGCCTTGCCGGTTCCGGACAGATAGGTCAACGTTTCGCCTGCCGTCATCCAGGCGTAGAAGGCCGGGTTCTCCGGCAGGTAGCCGATCTGCAGCTCGCTGGGATGCCGGATGGAGCGGACATCATGCCCGTTGACACGGCAGTTGCCGGACGTCGGGTGCGACAGGCCGGTCAGAATGTTCATGGTGGTCGTTTTACCGGCCCCGTTCTGGCCGATGAAGCCGTAGATCTCGCCGCGACGCACCGTCAGGCTGATTCCACGCAGGGCGGCGAACGAACCAAACGATTTGTGCAGGTCCTGAACGATAATCATGACGCATCCCGCCTTCTGCCGATTAATAAGAATGTAAGCGGCCCGACTAGGTTTGCAAACAGGCAGATCAGGATCCAGGCCCAGCGGGTCAGGTTGGCCACGCCCTCTCGGGCAATCTTGACAATACAGTACGCCGCCAGGCCAAACTGCAGCGCGGCCAGCGGCAGGATCAGCAGGATCATGTCCTGGATATTCAGTTGATCGAGCATAAGGACCACCTCCCGGATTTATCTGATTTGATTATCCGGCCGGAAACGTCACCTGACCAGTGACCACGGTCATGGATGCGGTCACGGGTTTAAAAACCGAGCTGCTTGAGGTGAAGGATGACCTTGGCCCGGTCGTTGATGCCCGTCTTGAGGTAAATCTGGCTGACATAATTTTTGACCGTGCCCAGGGACAAGTACAAGGCGGCGGCGATCTCCTGGTTGGTCTGTCCCTGGACCAGCAGGCGGATGATGTCGCGCTCCCGCTCGGTAAATGGGTCGGCGGCATCGGGGTTTTCCGGTTGATTTGTCTGGCCGGTCACGTGCGCGCTGATCCGGGCGGCAATGCGCCCCGGCAGGATGATGCTGCCGCTTTTTCCGTCGCGGATGGCCTGAACCAGCTGCTCGCTGCGGATGTCCTTGAGCAGGTACCCAGACGCGCCGCCCGTCATGGCCTGCAGGATATAGTCATCGTCGGCGAACGTGGTCAGGATGATGACCACTGTGTCGGGAAATTCGCGCTTGATCTGGCGCGTGGCTTCGACGCCGTCCAACAGCGGCATGCGGATATCCATCAGGACCACATCCGGGCGATGGACCCGTACCGCGTCGCAGGCTGCCTTGCCGTCGCCGGCCGCGGCCATTACCTGGATATCGGGATAGGCGGCCAGCAGGGCGACCAGGCCGTCGCGGATCAGGGCCTGGTCGTCGGCCAGGACGACCGTGATGCGTTCCATCTCAGTGCTCCTGCCCGGCCAGGCCGGTGGGCAAAACCATCTGCACGCCAAAACCTTCGCCGGGGACGCTGTCCCATGTCAGGCTGCCGCCCAGGCTTTCGACCAGCTCGCGCAGATGGGTAAGGCCGAATCCGGGCTGGATTTCATCCGTCCCCTGGCCGTCGTCGCTGACGGTCAGGCGGATCGTCCCGGCATGCTCCTGGACCAGCACGTCGAAACTCCGGCTGCGGCCGTGCTTGAGGCTGTTGGTCGCCAGCTCGCGCACGGCCTGCAGCAGCACGCGCTGCTGGATCGCCAGCAAGTCCGGTTCTGATTCGAAAACCGCGGTCACCTTAAGGCCCGTCGTGCGCCGGATCTGCTCAAGGAGCGCTTCCAGGGCCAGGCGAAACGGCATCGCCTGCCCGGATTGGATCGTGCGGATCGCGCCGCGCAGATCGTGAAGGCCCCGGCGGACCTGGTCCCGGGCCAGCCTGGTCTTGGCCACCGCGGCGTTGGCATCTGTCGCGGCCAGCCGCTCGCTCTCCTCCAAGGCGATGACCGCTGTTGTCAGGGTGTGTCCGACTGTGTCGTGGATTTCGCCGACCACGCGGCTGCGCTCCGCCAGCGCGCTCATCTGCTTCAGTTCTTGCTGCTGCTCGGACAGCTGGAGCAGCGCGTCGCTCAGCCGGCGGTTGGTCTCCTGCTGCCTTTTGAATGAATAAAACAGCGCGAAAACCAGCACGAATAACAAACCCGAGACATAAAGGCTGCTGATCAGGTCATCCGACTGCCAGGAACCCGAGCGCTGGTAGGCCTTGTAGGCCGAACCGGCCAGGGAGCTTAGAAACAGAAGACCGGCAGCCGGCAGGGCCCGCTGCTTCGGATGCGTGTTGAGCAGGAAGGCCAGGACGATCAGCAACAGATACTGGGCGTTCTGGCCCTGGTCCCGGCTGAAAACGAAGGCAATGCTGCCCACCTGGATGAGGGGCGCCAGCCAGGCCAGCCATTTGCCGGAAGGCATGAGCAAAACGTCCAGCAGCGCACTGACAAAGCACAGCCCCAATAGCCAGACAAGGCCGGACGATCCGGAATGCGTGCGGTTTTCGACGATAAAGCGCAAGGAGATGATCTCAAAGGCGACCAGGAGCAAGATAAAGATGCCCTGGCGCAGCTGCTTGTCCGCCTGATTGGCCGGAATGGCCTGGTGCTTGCGGGTGAACAGGAGGTAAACGGCGGCTGCCGGGATATTGAACAGGGCGATCGCCGCCATGTAAAGCAGCCGGGTCCGCAAGCTGAGCTGTCCGTTCTGCCAGCACTGGTGGATAAAATAGACCTGGACCAGGACCTGGATCAGGATACCTGGCACGAGAATCGGCAATATTTCCTTTATGTCCATCGGCTTTCTCCCGCGCAACCGGCTCTGCAGTCACCCAACAGGGTTTCAGTATAGCAAAGTTTATCGGACCTGGCAGCAGGGGGGTCAGGCTTGTCCCAATCCGGCCGACCGCTTATACTGGAAACAAGAGATAGTGATGGGGTGATATCGATCGTACGGCGATGGCCTGACCTGAAAGCGATCTGGCGGGACGAAGAGCGGCGCAAAAGCCTGCTTTTCATTTTCAACGGGATCTTTATCAACGCCGCGGTGATCTTGACATCCGGCATGTTCCTCTCAGGTTACCTCGTTCTTCTGGGCGCGTCCGACTTTATCGTCGGCCTGATGAACAACTCGATGAACTGGGCGGCGATCGCCGGCTTGTTTTCCTACCTGATTTTCGAACGCATGGCCCAGCGCAAGCGCTTTCTGCTCACGCTGCTGACCGTGTCGCGCATCCTGGTCTGCTCGGTTGTTTACCTGCCGCTGCTGTTCGGGATCGGCAACACGACGCTGGCCTTGCTGACCGTCATGACGATCGGCGGCAACATCCTCTGGGGCATCTTCAGCGTCGGATTCACGATCTGGATGATGAACTCGTTTCCCAGCGGCGCGCGCAGCGCGTTCATCTTCAAGCGCACCTTCTGGCTGCGCATCGCCTTCACCCTGACCAACATCGCCATGGGCTTTGTGCTCGACTGGTCGGGCAAGTCCTACGCCGGTTTCCTGATCGTCTTCACGACCAGCCTGGTCCTGTCCCTGGCCGACACCGTCGTCCTGATCGGGGTCAAGGAACCCAAGTACGAAATCGACCGGAGCAGCCGATTCAGTCTCAAGGCCTTTTTCGAGCCGCTGCGCAACAAGCCCTACTTGCGCTTCATGCTGTTCATCTTTCTTTATTATGCCAGCCTGACCTTGTCGTCGTCGTTCACCTCGCTCTACCTGGTGCGCTATTTGGAGCTCGACTACAAGCTGATCTCGTTTGTCACCGTGATCGCCAACCTGTTCATGATCCTTTGCATCCGCCTGTGGCGCCAGGCCGAAGGAAAAGTCGGTCTGGTCAAGGCCTTCAAGCTGACCGGACTGCTGGCGATCCTGGAGTTCCTGCTCTATGCTTTCCTGACCAGCCGAACGACCTTTCTGCTTTTCCTGGCCCCGGTCTTTGCCGGCGCCGGCAACAGCGGCTTCAATATTTTCGTGATCAACTACCGCTATGAACTGATGCCGGAGAAAAACCGCACCCTCTACGAGGGCTGGTACGGCGCGCTCTTCGGCCTGAGCCTATTGATCGGGCCGATGCTCGGCAGCCTGATCATGGGGATCATGCCGGAGGTGCAAAACGTCTTGTTCGAACACAGCCGTTTTCAGTTCCTCTACCTGATCTCCTTCTGTCTTGCCGTCCCCATCCTGCTGCTGGCCTTCCGGGAACGGAAAGACCGGCCGCTATCAACATCGGAGCGCATCCCATGATTTTTGACCGTCCCGGATTTTGCTGGTTTAAAGGCAACCTGCACACCCACACCACCCGCTCAGACGGGCGGAAGACGCCTGAACAGGCGATCGCCTGCTACAAGGAGCATGGCTATGATTTCCTCGCCCTGACGGACCACTGGCGCTGGTCCGGGGCGGACGAGGCCGGCGGCATGACCGTTCTGTCCGGTGTCGAGTACGATGTCGGCTCCGACCCCGCCTCGGGAATCTTCCACCTGGTCGCCATCGGCGCTGCGCACGATCCAGGCCTGACACGCGAGAGGGGTCCTGGCGCCCAGCAGATCATCGACGCCATTCACAAGGCCGGAGGCCTGGCTATCCTGGCCCATCCCGCCTGGTCGCTGAACACGCCGGAGCAGATCCGCCGCCTTAAGCGCCTGGACGCCTTGGAGATTTACAACAGTGTTTCGGGCCTGCCGCATAACGCCCGGCCGGACGCCAGCCTGATCGTCGACCAGCTGGCCTGCGCTGGCTGGACGGTGCCCTGCCTGGCCAGCGACGACAGCCATTTCTACGACGGCGAGGAGACCACCAGCTTCACCTGGGTCCAGAGCAAGAGCCGCGCCCCGGACGATTTACTGGAGGCGATCCGCCAGGGCCGTCTCTACGCCAGTCAGGGCCCCCGGATCAGTTTCTGGCGGGAAGATGGCCGGCTGGAAATCCGCTGCACGCCGGCCCGCGCGATTGTGGTCTATTCCGACGCGGTCTGGTCCGCACACCGCGTCCTGACCGGTGCCAGCTTGACAGAAGGCCGCTACGAGCTGAACGCGAACGACCATGTCGTCCGCATCGAAATCATCGACGAGCTGAACCGGCGCGCTTGGACCAGCCCATATCCTGTCCAGCGCCTGGTCTCAAAGGAGGCGTCCCGATGAAGTACCCCCCGATCTGTGCCCAGTTCCCCCATTTCCTGCACGGCGGCGACTACAATCCCGACCAGTGGCGGCACCAGAAGGAAATCTGGCAAGAAGACATGCGCCTGGCGCATCTGGCGCGCTGCAACGCTTTCAGCGTCGGCATCTTCGCCTGGTCGGCCCTTGAGCCGGAGGAGGGCATCTTCGATTTTGCCTGGCTGGACGAGATCATGGATATGCTCGCGGCCAATGGCTTCGTCGCCGTTCTGGCAACGCCGTCTGGGGCCCGACCCGCCTGGATGAGCCAGAAATACCCTGAGGTGCTGCGGGTGGGATCTGACCGCACCCGCATCCTGCACAGCGGGCGGCACAACCACTGCTTCACCTCGCCCGTCTACCGGGGAAAAGTGCGCCGGATCAACACGCTGCTGGCAGAACGCTACAAAGACCATCCCGCCCTGGCGGTCTGGCACCTCTCCAACGAATACAACGGCGCCTGCCACTGCGCCTTGTGCCAGGACGCGTTCCGCAGCTGGCTGAAACAGCGTTACGGCTCTCTCGACGCGCTCAATCAGGCCTGGTGGACGGCCTTCTGGAGCCATACCTACACGGATTGGCCGCAGATCGAATCGCCTGCGCCGCATGGCGAGAACAGCGTCCACGGCCAGGTTCTGGACTGGAAGCGCTTCGTGACCGAACAGACGCTGGACTTCATGCGCGCCGAGATGGAGCCGCTAAAACGCATCACACCGCAGATCCCCTGCACGACCAACATGATGGGCCTTTATGACGGCCTCAACTATTTCCGCCTCTCCGAAGCGCTGGATGTCGCGTCCTGGGACAACTACCCGCTCTGGCGGGGCGACGAGAGCGATGCGAACCTGGCGGCCGAGACCGCCATGGTCCACGACCTTAACCGCTGCCTCAAGGGCGGGCGCCCTTTCATGCTGATGGAATCTTCCCCCTCCGCGACCAACTGGCAGCCGGTCGCCAAGCTGCGCCGTCCCGGCGGCCATCTGCTCTACAGCCTGCAGGCCGTGGCCCACGGCAGCGATACCGTACAGTATTTCCAGTACCGCAAGTCGCGCGGCAGTTCCGAAAAACTGCACGGGGCCGTGATCGACCACGTCGGCCATGAAAACACGCGCGTTTTCCGCGAGGTGGCCGAAACCGGCAGCCTGCTGGCCCGGCTCGACGAACTGATCGGCACCGCGCGCCCGGCTGACGTGGCGCTGGTCTACGACATCGAGAACCGCTGGGCGCTCGAGGCCGCACAGGGCTTCAAGCGGGACAAAAAGTACGTGCAGACGCTGTACGACCACTACCGGCCGTTCTGGCAGATGGGCATCACGGTCGACGTGATCGATGCGACTCGGGACCTGGCGGCCTACAAGCTGGTGATTGCCCCGATGCTCTACCTGCTCCGCCCCGGATTGGCTGAAAAGCTCGCCGCGTTTGTGCGCGGCGGTGGCACCCTGGTGATGACTTACGCCAGCGGGTATGTCGACGAACACGACTTGTGCTTCCTGGGCGGGTTTCCCGGACCGCTCAAGGAGCTCCTGGGCATCTGGAACGAGGAGATCGACGCCCTGCACGACGGCGAGACACGCAAGGTCAGCTGGAACGGCAGGCAGTACGAAGCCCGCGATTTCTGCGAGCTGATCCACCTTGAGGGGGCCAGCCAGATCGGCCGCTTCGACGAGGATTTCTATGCCGGCCAGCCGGCCCTGACGGTTTGTCCGACCGGCTCCGGCCGCTCTTACTACGTAGCGGCTCGCCTGGACGATGATTTCCAGGACGATTTTTTCGGCTGGATCGCCGATTCCCTCGATATCCGCCGCCCGCTGACCCATCCACTGCCCGCCGGGTGCACGGCGCAGGTCAGAACCGACGGCGAGAACGAGTATGTGTTCATTATGAACTTCATGCCGTACCCGGTGAAAGTCGACGTGGCGGAGGGCGGCTTCGGCCTGGTCAGCCAGACCTGGCGTCAGGGACGGATCGAGCTGGCGGAGCGCTCGCTTGAGATCCTCCGCCGTTCCTATGACATCTGACGGCAGGCGATCAATCGTCAAGCCGGACCCCCCTGTGCTATAATCGAGCCATCAAAGCGACAGGGGAGGTGCGGTGCGGGTGCACAGAAGCAAGCGAGCGCGACTAGGCCGGCAGCTGGCGATGTTTTGGCTCGCCGGATTGCTTTTCGCCGTGACCGGCTGCCAGCAGGTCATCCCGACGCAGCCGTCAGCTACTTCGGCCGCGACCACGACGGCCGGCACGACCGCGACCACGCCGCCCGCCACGCCGCCGGCCAATGTTTTCTCCGTCTATGCCCGCGCCTGGGCCGAAGCCGATTACGAGACCCTGTACGCGCTCCTGTCTGCCGAGGCTAAGGCCCGGGTCGGCCAGGACACCTTCGTCAAACGCTACCAGAACATTTTTGCCGGCATCGAGGCCCGCGAGCTCGAAGCCCGTCTGCACACCAACGAGTCGGGCCCTTCGGTGGTCCTGGTCGACGAAAAGACCGCCATCCTGGCTTTTGCCGTCACCATGCAGACCCTGGCCGGGCCGGTGACGCTGGACGGCTACCAGATGAGAATGGTGCTCGAACCCGGAGCCAGCCAGCCGGCCTGGAAAATCGACTGGGACGAATCGCTGATCTTTCCCAATATGGACGAGAAGGACAAGGTGCAGGCACGCATCCTCCATCCCAAACGGGGAGAAATCCGCGACCGAAACCAGCTGGGACTGGCCGTCAACGGGGACCTGATCGTGATCGGGATCGCGCCGGGCCGATTCGCGGCGGGCAAGGACGAGGCGATCCCCAAGATGGCGGAACTGCTCGGCATCTCCGAGGAACGGATTTGGAAAGTTTTCGACAACGCCAAAAATCCGGACTGGTTTTACCCGGTGGTGACCCTGCCCGCGGATGCCGGCGACCTGTCGGCCCAACTGACGGCGATCGACGGCGTCCTGTACCAGAAGTCCCAGAGCCGGGTCTATCCGGCGGGAGCCGCGGCCGGGCTGGTGATCGGCTACATCGGGCCGATCACGGCCGAGGAACTGGACCGTCATCCCGGCGAAGGCTATACCGCCCAAGACAAGATCGGCAAAATGGGCCTCGAACAAGTCTACGAAGCGCGCCTGCGCGGCAGCAAGGGCGGCGAGATCACCCTGGTCGACGGTGACAGCGGCCAGCTCAAGGACGTCATCGCGCGCATCGAACCGGTCGACGGCGAGTCGATCACGCTGGCTCTGGATGTCACATGCCAGATCGGGCTCTATGACACCATGAAGGAAGACGCCGGCGCGGCCGCCGCCATCGACCCGGCAACCGGTGAAATCCTCGCCCTGGTCTCCACGCCGTCCTTCGACCCCAACCTGCTCCAAACCTACGTGCCGGACGCGGTGCAGGCTGATTGGAACACAGCGGTCAAGAACCCGTTTACCAACCGGTTCAAGGTCGGCTATGCGCCGGGTTCCGTCTTCAAGCTGGTCACCGCCGCGATCGGTCTCAAGCAGGGCACACTGGAACCGGATGAGATGCTGCCCATCAGCGGCAAGCAATGGCAGCCGGACGCCAGCTGGGGCGATTATATGGTCACGCGCGTCAAGGATCCGGGCTGGCCGGTCACCTTGTCCGACGCTTTCCTCTTCTCCGACAACATCTATTTTGCCCAGCAGGCGCTGCGCATCGGGGCCGATGGCTTTTCCCGGGGCGCCGCCCTGTTCGGCATCGGCGAACCGCTGCCGATCGACTACCCGTTCCAGGTGTCGCAGCTGGCCAACCAGGGCCTGAACCGGGAGGTCCTGCTTGCGGACACCGGCTACGGCCAGGGCGAGATCCTGGTCAGCCCCCTGCATGTCGCGCTTTTCTACAGCACGCTGGCTACCGGGGGCGACCTGATGGCCCCGATCCTCGAGCTTGACGGCCGGGCGCCGTCCGTCTGGAAAGAACAGGCCGTCGCGGAACGCGACGTGCCTTTGCTGACTGAGATCCTGCTTGAGGTCGTCGAGGACAAGCGCGGTTCCGGCTATACCAATGAACCGGCCCAGACGCGCATGCTGGGCAAGACCGGCACCGCCGAATTGAAGAAAAGCCTGGACGACGAGGCCGAGGAAAACGGCTGGTTCGTGGCCATGAACACCGAGCAGCCCCGGTTGACGATTGCCATGATCGTCGAGGATGTCAAGGAACGGGGCGGCAGCCACTATGTCGTGCCGCTGGTCAAACGCGCGATGGACGCGTTGCTGGCGGACGAAATCACCCCATGAGCAAGGGCGCGCTCAAGCACTATACATTGGACCAGTGCATCTGCCGCGAGGAGCAGATCGCGCTGAAAGCCTATACGCCGGCGGGCAGCGAGCCGGAACACACTCACGAGTTTTTGGAAATCGTCTATGTCATGGCCGGGAGCGGCCGCCACCTGATCAACGCCAGGCCCTATCCGGTCGGGCGGGGCGATTTGCTGTTTATCACGACCGGCCAGACCCATGCCTTCACGTCGGACGGCGACATGCAGATCGTCAACTGTCTGGTCGATCCCGGCTTCATCGACCGGGAGCTGCTCCATGCGGATAACGCGCTGGAGATCCTGGCGTTGTCGTCTTTTGCGGATTTCGACATCCCAGCCGACAAGATCATCCCGCATGTCCATTTTGCCGGCGCCGATCTGCTCGAGGCCGAGCAGCTGATCCAGGGCATGCTCCAGGAGTTTTCAGCCAAACCGGTCAATTACCGGACCGCCCTCAAGGGTTACCTGCTGGTCCTGCTGACCAAGATTTTTCGGGCCATCGCGCGTGAGACGGGCTCTGTCCTGCCGCACCTGCACCGGGTGGCGCCGGAGATTTTGCAATACATCGAAAACAACCTGGACCGGAAGATCACGCTGCAGGAGCTGGCCCAGCGCTGCTTTTACAACCCGTCCTACTTCAGCCGCGTCTTCCGCGATGTATATGGCAAGAACCTGACCGAGTACATCGCCGAAAAGCGGATTCAGGAAGCCGACCGCCTGCTGTGCGAGACGACACTTAGCATCGAGGAAATCAGCAGCCGGGTCGGTTACCAGGACCGCAAGCAGTTCTACGAGGTCTACAAGCGGCTGTTGGGCGTCTCGCCGGGCGCGCGCCGCAGCATGGCGAGTTCCTGAACGCGCAACAAATCCCACAAGGATGTCAAAAAGACCTACAGCCGTTCACCCGAGCGGCTGCTATGCTGTGGGTAACGAACATGAGGAGGACACGACCATGATCAGGCTGAACCAGGAACAATTCCGTGACAAAGTCTATGGCTGCTGGATGGGTAAAAGCATCGGCGGTACGCTCGGAACCCCGTTTGAGGGAAGGCGGGAACTGCTGGATGTCCAGGATTTCCATTCTCCGGCCGGCAAGCCCCTGCCTAACGACGACCTCGACTTGCAGCTGGTCTGGCTCAAGGCCCTGGAGGACTACGGGCCGCTGGGCGTAACCGAACAGGTGCTCGGCGAATACTGGCTGAATTTCATCCCGCCGCACTGGAACGAATACGGGCTTGGCAAGAGCAACATGAAGGCCGGCATCCTGCCGCCGCTGTCGGGCGATATCGACAACGTCTGGCGCCATTCGAACGGCGCCTGGATCCGCTCCGAAATCTGGGCCTGCTGCGCGCCCGCCTGCCCTGAGATCGCCGCCCGCTACGCCAGGGCCGACGCCTGTGTCGACCACGGCACGGGCGAAGGGACGTATGCCGAACTGTTCACCGCAACCGTGGAAAGCGCGGCGTTTGTCCTGCAGGACCGTCTGGCGCTGATCCAGATCGGGCTGTCGCATATCCCCGCCGACTGCCGGGTTGCCCGCAGCATCCAGATCGTCCTGGACAGCTACGCCAAGGGCCTGGGCTGGAAAGAGACCCGCCAGCTGGTCATGGAGGACTCCGCCGATCTCGGCTGGTTCCAGGCACCGGCCAACCTCGCTTACGTGATCATCGGCTGGCTCTATGGCGAAGGCGATTTCAAAAAATCGCTCCTGATCGCCGTCAGCTGCGGCGACGACACCGACTGCACGGGTGCGACGCTGGGCTCGATCCTCGGCATCATCCAGGGTGCCGCGGCCCTGCCATCTGACTGGAAGCGGCACGTCGGTGACGACATCATCACGGTGGCCGTCGACCGCGGCTCGCTGTACGGCATCCCGCCGACCTGCACTGCCCTGACCGAACGGACCCTGGCCATGTGCCGCCAGGTGCTGGCCGCCTTCAAGGCGGATGTGGCGATCGACGCTGGCGAGACGGATCTGGACGGCCTGACACCGGAGCGCCTGATGGCTCCCGAACGCTACAAGCACTGGCTCGACAACCTGACCCATGCCCTGGTCTTCAATTTTATCCACACCCGCGCCGAACTGACCTATCCCGAAACGCTAAGTCTTGCGGCCGGGCAGCGCCTGACGCTGGGGATCACGCTGAGAAACCAGCTGCGCGAACCGCGCCACCTCGACATCAGCTGCCTGCTGCCGGAGGGACTGATCCTGGTCGAGGGTCCGAAACATGTCAATTTACCGCATAAGAACAGCCTCAACCCCGGCTCCTGCTCGTTCAGCCTGACGCTGGAGGCCGGACCTCAAATCCAGTCGGTCAACCGCGGCGTCATCCAGATGGTCGCCGAGGGCCGCCCGACGGTCATCCTGCTGCCGGTCCTGATCTTCGGCGCCTGACGCGGCTTGACAGGCCGGGTCTTGCGTGCTAAGGTGAAATCAGGTAACATTAACGTTAATGTTGCCAGATTTTCAATCTGTCCGGCCGT
>Ga0123334_1005465_pt1 | contig 12253 bp, 10 predicted proteins | sample BiotimSIPDNA_FD_89706 | JGI IMG/M metagenome (GOLD analysis project Ga0123334, IMG submission 89706) | Anaerobic biogas reactor microbial communites from Washington, USA - Biogas_R1 time_0 SIP DNA | ecosystem: Engineered > Bioreactor > Anaerobic > Unclassified | place: Washington, USA... | reverse complement strand
GTCGAACTGACCGTGCACGGAGCTGACGAATATCACCAGTGGATTGAGGAACCACACCAGGAAGGCCTTTTCCGCCGAGGCTCCCCCAAGACGACCGTTCACGCTCCTGTATATGGTAAGACCGACCAGGGCGTCCCCGATCAATAGGGGCAGCTTGAGAACCGTGTTGAAGACAGGGGATGTGATGAAAGGCACGGTCATGCCAGTTGCCCTGGAGATATCTATCATGGAAGGGACGAAGGTGCCGAAGGAGGCCGGGTCCATGAACTGCGCTATCGTCCAGAAGGAAGGATAGGATATGGCCGAGAAAAGAGGAGGGTATGTGAACAGCACGTTCCCGTAGGGGCCGGTGCCGGCCAGCGAGCCCACCACCGCACCGTAGAACGGATACGCGTCGTAAGGGTAGGAGGTCCAGGGGGCCAGCAGCATTCGGACCAAGAGACCGATGAGCAGGAAATGGAAGACCCTGGGAGAGGGGGCCAAGAAGCGCCTGATGCCGCCGAGTATGTCCCGCCACACCCTCAATACCTCCCCTTAATCATTCCCTCCAAGGCGTGGAAGTAACCCTTCAGGTACTGACGGAAGGAACCACGGGTCCTCTGCACTCCCATCAGCATGAAGTAGTAAGGAAGAAGTATGAACGTCTGCCCCATGAAGCCGGTGACGAAGCGCGCGCCCTTCATCCTCTTGCGCACCATGATCAGCATGTTCCTGGCATAGTAATAGGAGCGGTAGGGCGTCATCAGATTGGAGCCGGCCACGCCGGTGGACAGGGACACCTTGTGCCCCGCCACCGCCCTGGGCACCAGCCACACGCCGTAGCCCATCTCCTTGGCCCTCAGACAGAAGTCCAGGTCCTCGGCGTATATCTCGAAGTCCTCGTCGAAGAACCCGATGTCCCTGAACACCTCGGCCTTGACCATCATGGCGCAGCCGGTTATGAAGCCGACCTTGCGGTCCTGGTCCCCGCCGTCGTCCTGGCGGTCCATCAGCGGATGCGTGGACAGCCCCAGCAGGTCGTTGAAATGGCCCCCGTTGAACCACATTATGTCCGTGCCGAAGTAGAATATCTTTGGGCCGGCGACCCCTGCCGAGGGATGCCTGGACATGGCCTCCAGGACAGTGTCGACCATCCCCTTGCCGGCCACCGCGTCGTTGTTGATGAGCAGCACGTGCGTGGCCCCGAGCTCCAGGGCGCGCCTCACGCCCTGGTTGGCCCCCATCGCGTACCCCATGTTCTCAGGGTTCTCCAGTATCTCCAGGCCGGGGTACCTTTCCCGGATGAGGGGGACCGAGCGGTCCTGGGAGCCGTTGTCCACCACCACGACCTCGGTCCCGGGATTCCCCTGAAGGAGCGAATCGACGCATTCCAATGTGTCGTTCGCCCGGTTCCAATTCACCGTAACGGCGAATGGCCTGAGGCCCTGGGACATGCCGATACGTATGGGGTCGAGCTATAAATCTAATCCTCCGATGTTTTCTTACAAAGTATTAACTGCCCGCACCATCAATTTGAAATGGATGTCCTACAAGCAGTTCGATGTGTACGTGCAGGACCGCCCGGGGGAGGTATCCCGGGTGGCGGAGGCCTTGGCCAGGAACGCCGTCAACATCCGCGGGATAGCCACGGACGTGGGCGGGGGGAAGCCCAGGGTGCACATAATCACTGACGACGACAACAGCGCCCGCAGTGCCTTGAAGGGGGCGCAGCTGGAGTTCGCGGAGCATGAGGTCATCGTGATCTCCATGGCCGACAAGCCTGGAGAGCTGGCCAAGCTCACAAAGAAGCTTGCCAGGGGAGGGGTGAACATCAATTCCCTGTTCATGCTAGGCCCCATGACCCCCCTGGAGGAAGTGGCCATTACCGTGGACCGCATGGATGAGGCCAAGAGGTTGCTGGATTTCTCCTAGGAACGGCGCCGCAGACGGTACCTCTCCAGCCCCTTGAAGGATATCACCACGATAGCCAGCAGTATCAGCGAGCCTCCCACAATGGTGGGTGTGTCCGGCCTCTCCCCCAGCAGCAGGAAGGAGAACAGAAGCCCGAACACCATCTCCACCAGAAGGATTATGGAGGTCGTGGTGGCCCCCAGGGACTTCAATCCGACATTGTACAGCAGGAAGGCCACGGTGGTGCAGAATATCCCGGAGTACAGCGCAAGCGATACGCCGCCAGCTCCCACGGAGTGATCGGCGGTCATGAACAGACCTATCGGCACCACGAACACCGCGGTCAGCAGTATCATCGCCGAGGTGAACTGCACCAGCTCATAGCCCTTCTTCAGCTCTCTCGTGGTGAAAACTATGTACAGGGCCCAGGCCACCCCGGCACCGAACACCAGCAGGTCTCCGATGAGGCTGCCCCCGCCCAGGTTGGACGGGTTCCCCTTGGTGGCGATCAGCGCCACGCCAGCCATCCCCAGGACCAGCCCGGCGACTATCCTTCGGTTCAGCCGCTCCTTGAGTATCAGCGCGGCAAGCACGGCCACGATCACCACGTTTATGTCCACCAGAAGCACCGTGTTGCTGGCCGTCGTGTAGGTGAGCCCGACGTTCTGCAGCAACAGCCCCAGGGCGTTCAGGAAGGCTATGGCCCAAACCGCCTTGCTCTTCAATATGGAGAGGTCGACCTTGAAGTAATAGAACAGGGGAAGCACGGAAACGGCCGAGATGACGGACCTCATGGCGCTGAAGAGGTAGGGGTCGGTGCCCTCCACGCCCAGCTTTCCGGCCACGAAGGACGTGCCCCATTTCATACCTGCCAATAGGAGCAGTGCCTGGGTGTGGCGGGGGGCCTCGGACATGCTCGCCCACTATCCCTTCCGGATATTTATCTCAGATGGAGGCCCCGCCTCCACGTTGGTTCCGACCAGTACCGTTCCCGGAGGGACCTCCGCCCCGTCACCCAGCACGCAATCCTTCAAAGAAGCTCCGGCCCCGACCCGGCAACCCTCCCCGATGACGCAATCGCGCAGTGAGGCCCCCTTGCCGAGCGTCACCCGGTCCAGCAGAAGACAGCGCTCCACCGCGCCCTCTATGTCGCAGCCGGCCCCGATGACGCTGTCGACGATCCTGGCCGATGTGGCGGTGACGTTCCGTCCGAAGAAGCAGCTGCCGAGCGCCCTGACCCCGGCAGGCACCTCCGTCAAGGGGCGCCGGGAAGCCATCTCCATATTGGCCAGGTAAAGGTCGGAGGGGCGCCCTATGTCCTTCCAATACCCCTTCAAGGGGGTCGCGAACAGCCCCCGGCCCTTCTCCAGCATGTCCATGTACAGGTCCTTGGAGAAATCGTACTTCGTTCCCGCCGGTATCATCCCGAGCACCTCCGGCTCTAGAACGTAGGTCCCGGCGTTTATCACCCGGGAGAACACCTCCTCGGTGCGGGGCTTCTCCTTGAACCTCTCTATCCTTCCGTCCGGGGAAACGCCCACGATGCCGAACTGCTCCGGGAGCTCCACCTCGGTCAGCCCCATGGTGGCCTCCGCCCCTTTGCGAACGTGGAAATCGATGAGATCGCCAAGGTCGGCATCGGTCAGGGTGTCCCCGCTGCCTACGACGAACGTGCTGTCCATCCGGCCCTCCAGCAGCTTCACCGCGCCGGCGGTCCCCATCGGCTCCCTCTCGAACGCCAGCTCTATATCCACGCCGAAGCGTTCGCCTCCCCCCAGTGCGCTCCGTATGTCCTCGGAACGATAGCCGCAGGCCAGGAACACCTGTTCCACGCCGGCCTCCGCCAGGGACCTGATCACGTACTCGATGCACGGTACTCCCAGCACCGGCAGCAACGGTTTAGGCCTGGTGGACGTCAGCGGCCTGAGCCTGGTGCCCTCTCCCCCGGCCAGCACCACCGCCTGCTTCACCCTGGACATGCCAGATACCTCATTCGAACACCTTGATCACGTTGCGGTCCTTCTCGGCCCCTATGGCCTTCGACACCGGAATGCATTTGCTGCGCAGGAGATGGGCTATAGGCCTCACCCCCGTATCGGATAGCGCCTCGAAGTTTGCCATCCCCTTGGCCACGACCAGGTCGGCCCTGTCGAACGCGTCCTTCAGCTCGCCGGATGCCCGTTCCATGTCCAGACCGATGGCGAACATGCCAGTGGTCAGGCAGACGTCCAACACCTTGTCCGCCCCGGACACGGAAAGGTCGTTCCAGGTGGCATCGGTGATTATCGGCTCGCCCTTCACCACCCCGGTCACCTTCAGGCCCATGCCCTTGAGCTCGCGGAGCAGGGGCAGGTCCAGAACGATCTCGCCGCTGTTGTCGAACAGGTACACGACCTCCTTGGCGCCAAGAAGCATCTCCCGCAGCCGCTCCACGTCGTTGGGTTCCGGGCCCTGGGACACCAGGGACTCGAAGGTGTGCCTCAGTTCATCCGGGCGCTCGAACCCGCCGATGCCGAAGTCCATCACGTTTCCGGCGATGGCCACCAGGCAGGCGGTCCTCAACCGGTCCTCGGAGCCTTCCACCAGCTCTTCGGCCCGGGGCAGCAGGGATAACGCCACCCGGTTCGCCTCCGCCTTCAGTTCAGCATAGGGATCGGCCACCCCCAGCAGCTCGTACGAAAGACGGTGCACCTTGGTGGACAGGGCGGCCGAGTTGATGCCCTTTTGCCATTCCTCCGCCACCATGCGGAGGCAGGAGGACATGACCTCTTCCTCCTTGGAAGGGTCGACCAGTCTGGTCTGGAACAGTATGCGGCGCAGAAGGCAGGGAGCGCACTCGGCTGAGAACTCCATGGGCAGGGGAAGTGACCGTGCGCTATTATTCCTTTCGCCGCTGCAATGCAAACTTAATATCCAGAGAACGGATTCGACCCTGATAGAAATGGCAGAGTCAGTCCTTCTCCGCGTGGCCAAGGCCCAATCCCAGATCGAGGTGGGACTGGGCCGCGCCCGGCTTGACATGAAGACCCGAAAGGAGCTCGGCGTCGACGTCGGCCAGATCGTGGAGATCACCGGTAAGAGGATGACCGTGGCCAAGGTCTTCCGGGCCCAGCAGGAGGACGAGGGAAAGGCTATCGTTCGCATCGACGGGGTGCTGCGCTCCAACGCCGGGGTGTCCATCGGCGAAAGGGTCACCGTCACCAGGGCGGACCCCCAGCTGGCAAGCAAGGTCGTGCTGGCACCCGCGATCTCACAGAAGAAGCGCGTGAACAACGTCAGCTTTGGAGCGGGAACCGACGAGCTGGTCCGCAAGGGACTGCTCGGGCGGCCCCTGGTCAAGGGCGACGAGATCATGATACCGAACATGGCATGGGGCATCAGTCCCGCCCCCTACATGGTGGCGGCGACCGTGCCCAGCGGGGTGGTGACCGTAGCCGAGCACACCGAGATGGTGGTGCGGTCGGAGGCCTCGGAGGAGAAGGACACTTTCGTGCCCTCGGTGACCTACGACGACATCGGCGGTCTGGACATGGTGCTGCAGCGTATAAGGGAGATGATCGAGCTACCGCTCAAGCACCCGGAGCTGTTCGACCGGCTGGGGATCGACGCCCCCAAGGGAGTGCTTCTGTACGGACCGCCGGGAACGGGCAAGACGCTGCTGGCAAAGGCCGTGGCCAATGAATCCGGGGCCTCGTTCTACTCCATACTCGGTCCGGAGATAATGTCCAAGTGGTACGGGGGCAGCGAAGAGAACCTGCGGGAGAAGTTCGACGAGGCGGCCAAGAACGCGCCCTCCATCATTTTCATAGACGAGATAGATTCCATCGCCCCGAAAAGGGATGATTCCATACACGAGGCGGAGCGCAGGGTGGTCGCCCAGCTGCTGACCCTGATGGACGGGATGTCCGAGCGGGGACAGGTGATCGTGATCGGGGCGACCAACCGCCAGGACGCCCTGGACCCCGCCCTTCGCCGCCCGGGGCGGTTCGACAGGGAGATAGAGGTCGGCGTGCCATCGTTCCAGGGCAGGAAGGAGATATTGCAGATCCACACCCGCGGCATGCCTTTGGACGAGGGCGTGAGCCTGGACCAGTACGCCCATGTCACCCACGGTTTCGCCGGGGCCGACCTTTCGGCCTTGGCGAGAGAGGCGGCCATGAAATGCCTGGGAAGGTTCGTTCCCAACATGAACCTGGACAGCGCCATACCCCAGGAGGTCCTGGCCCAGATGAAGGTCACCCCGGAGGACTTCGACTCCGCCCTGAAAGAGATAGAGCCGTCGGCCATGCGAGAGGTCATGGTGGAGGTGTCCAACGTTGGCTGGGGCGACGTGGGCGGCCTGGAGGACGTGAAGAGACAGCTCAAAGAGGTGGTCGAGATGCCGATGGAGAACCCGGAGGCGTTCAAGAGGATGGGCATCAGGCCGTCCCGGGGGGTGCTTCTGTACGGACCGCCGGGGACGGGCAAGACGCTGCTGGCAAAGGCCATCGCCAACGAGTCGAACGCCAACTTCATAAGCGTTAAGGGCCCGGAGATCATGTCCAAGTGGTACGGGGAGAGCGAACGGGCCCTGCGTGAGATATTTAAAAAGGCAAAGCAGGTTGCCCCGTCCATCGTGTTCCTGGACGAGATCGATGCCATAGCCCCCCGCCGGGGGGTGTACGAGGGGTCCAAGGGATACGACACGCTGGTAAACCAGCTGCTCACGTCCCTGGACGGCCTTACCACCAGGGAGGGCGTGACGGTCATCGCCGCCACCAACCGGCCGGACATAATCGACCAGGCCTTGATGCGCCCCGGGCGCTTCGACCGCCTGATCTTCGTTCCGATGCCCGACGCTCTGGCCAGGCGGGCCATACTGCAGGTGCACACCAGGGTGATGCCCCTGAACGGCGTGAACATCGATGATCTCGTTTCGAGGACGGAGGGATTCGTGGGCGCCGACCTGGAGAACCTGTGCCAGGAGGCCGGTATCGCCGCGCTGCGGGAGGACCGCGATTCCTCTGCCGTGGAGATGAGGCATTTCGAGGCGGCCTTCAGGACCGCGCGGCCGTCCGTGGACAAGGAATCGGCGAAGCATTACGAGACAGTTAGCAAGAACTTGCACAAGGCCCGGGGCGGTATCGACGACCTGGGCATATTCAGGTAGGTGAGATGATGGTCAAGGTTTTGAAGCCCAAGGGAGAGGTCAAGAAGGTGGAAGCTAAGAAGGATGCGAAGGCCAGGCCGGCCGGCAAGGCTCCGGTGAAGAAGGCCGAGCAGTTCGACCAGAGGGAGGAAAGCCTGCGCACCCTCTCCCAGTTCTACATGGGGGAGATGGACCTGAAGATGCGGATGAAACAGATGACCATTTCCACTGGCAAGGAGCCCCCGGAGTGGATGGCCGCGTTGGAGATCCTCAAGGACAACATCATCAAGACCGAGCACCCTGACCTCAAGCTCAAGATGTACCAGGGCATCGTCGACCTGCTGGCGAAGGTGGGTCAGAAGGAGGACCTGTTCACCATACAGCAGATCATCGCCCGGTACAACCTGAAATCGTTCAAGGACCTCGGTTTCGAAAAGGTGGAGATAGAGTGCGCCGAGGACGCCTGCCCGGCGTGCCGCGAGATGGCCGGGAAGAGGTTCAGGATAGAGGAGGCCATGGAGACCATGCCCATTCCCTGCCGGGATTGCACCACCGAGGTGGACGCGGTCAAGGGATACTGCAGATGCCGCTACTTCGCCGTCTTCTGATGTGCCCAGACATGCATTCTATAAATCTATAAATAGGCTCAATCTCATGCGATAGTAGATCGGGCCAACCGTTTGGGGTGCGCAAATGAGGAAGTTCATAACTGAGTTGAAGGGGAAGACTGTCATGACCAACGACGGTCAGATATTGGGCATGATAGACAATTTCGTGGTGGATACCGTCACCGGAGAGATCAACCACGTGCTGGTGGTCCCGGCGGAGGAGATAGACAGCCGCCTGTTCCGCACCGACAGCCATGGCCGCCTGGTGCTCCCGTTCAGCGAGATGAAGGACGTTCGTGACGTCGTGGTAATGAGCATCTCCCGTTAGACCCACACCCCCGTTCTTCCAGCATCGGTCCGTTCCGATGGATTGGGGAATGCGGGCCTCAATTCTTGGCCAGCACCTTCATGCGGTCGGCACCCGCCTGCGCCTCTCGGAAGCCCGGGCACTTTTTCAGGGCATCCTGGTACAGGCTCAGCGCCCATTTATGGTCCTTCTCCCCTTCCGCTATGACGGCCAGCATGTACAGCACATCGGCGCTCTCCTCCATCTTGAGCGCGGAGGTCAGGCTCATCTTGGCCGAATCGGTGTCCCCGAGGGCCATCTGCGCGTTGCTCAGGTTCAGAAGGTACTCCGGACGGCGGTCCTCCTCCACGGCGGCCTTGAGCGCCTCCAGCGAGTCCTCGTACCTCCCGGCGGCGAACAGTGTGCAGCCGATGTTGTTCATGGCGTCCGAGTGATGGGGGTCCACCTCCAAGGCCAGCTTCATCAGGTGCATGGCCTGGTCGTAGTCGTATTCCCCCATGAAGCGCATGCACACGCCCAGGTCGTTCAATCCCTCGGGATAGGCGGGGAACTCGGATATCAACGCCTTCAGAAGCTTGGAGGCGTCCCGGTAGCGTCCCAGACGGACCAGGGCCAGGGACCTGGACAGCTTGACCAGCAGCCCTCCGTCCCCCGCGTCCATGCGCACCAGCTCGCTGTACATCTGCCGTTCCAGCAGGTCCAGGGCATGGCGGGCGCGGGACTCCTGGCAATCCAGTGATCGCAACAGCTCTCCGCCCTCTCCCCCGTAGCGGTGGAACAGCGCCTCCAGGTCCAGTGTGCTGCGGGCGTCGTCAGGGGCCTGCCGGACCACTTCCTTCAGCGCCTCGGCGGCCTCCTCGCCGCGATCAAGGGCCAGCAGGGCGAGGGCCTTGGTCCTGAGCAGGTCAAGGTCGTTGCCCTCGCCCAATGCCATATCGCATACGCGGAGGGCCTTCTCGTACTCCTTTCCAGCCAGCAGGAGGTACGCTTCCTGCTCCAACAGATCGTCCCGGTCTGTGGGGAGAGGGGGCAGGGAGACCCTGTAGGGCCACTCGGGCATGGTATTGGGAGCGCTCTCCTGCACCCCCGCGCCCTTTTCGCGCGCCTCCTTGTCCTCGCTCGGCCCCTTGAGCACCAGGCCGGTGTCGGCCGTTTCCTCGATGGCCAGAGGTCCGCTCTGGAACTGCGCGGGAAGAACGGTATCGGGAGCTTCCTCCAGCTTTCCCGGCTCCTCCTTGGGTAGCAGCGCCGTGTCCGATGGCAGCTCGACCAGGGGATTCCGCTCCGGCACTTGGACCACGGACCTCTCCGCATCGGTGGCCTGCACGGACACCTGCCCTGGCCGCTCGGCAGGGACCTGCGCTGAGACCTGCTCCAGGGCCACGCTGCCATCCGGTGACCGGTCCGGGGGGCTTTCCGACGGCCCTTCCAGAGCGTCCTCGTCCCCGGGCGGAACTGGCGGCCCCGCGTCATCTGGGATGACGTCTTCGGTAAATGCCCGGTCATCAACGGGCACTGTCTCCGGTCCTTCTTTCGGCATCTGCGAGGCCAGCTCGTCCCTCTCCCGCCGCACGTGATGTAGCGACGGTTCCAACCGGAGGGCCCGGTCGAAGGCCGTCAGAGCGTCCTCGTTCTTGCCCGTGGCCCTGAGGCAGGTCCCCAGATGGGCCCAGATGTCCGCCCTGGAGTCCACGAGCCGCAGAACGTCCTTCCAGCCCTCCACCGCCCCCGGCATGTCGCCCTTCTCCTCCCGCAGGCGGGCGATGTTGATAAGCGGGTCCTCGAAATCCGGGTCCAGTGCGCTGGCCTTTTCGAAGGACGCTTGGGCCTCCAGGAGCTTGCCCATGCCCTTGAGGGCGAGACCCCGGTTGTTCCAGCCCCGGGGCTCGTGGGGATAGCGGTGCACCATGTCATTGAACACCTTGAGGGCCCATTCGAGGCGGCCCATGTCATATAGCGTCGCCCCCTTGTTTAGCAGCGCGGGGGCGTGCCCCGGGCTGATCCGCAGAACGTTGTCGTAGGCGGAAAGCTCCCTTTCCCGGTCCCCAAGCTGGCCCTGAATGAGGGCGATGGTGAACCAGGTTCCCGCGTCCCCGGGCCGTAGCTCCGCCGCCTTGTTGGCGGCGACCAAAGCGTCGCCGGCCCTACCCATCTCCAGCAGGTAGTTCGCCTTCCTCAGCCATATCGAGTCGTTCATGGGTTTGATCTGCAGTGCCTGGTCCAGTACCTGTACGGCCCCGGAGCGGTCGCCCTTCTTCCTCCTCATCCCGGCCTCGTCCAATAGCTCTTCGAGCTTGCAGACGGACGGTAGGCACGGCTCCCCGCGGTCCTCCAGGACCTTGATGTCCTCCTCGGCCAGGAGCTGCTCGTCCAGGCCGTACTTCTGGAGAAGGGAGAGGAACCGGTCCGTATCCGCGAAGGACACCTCCTCGTTCTCCAAGAGGTTCAGGGTTCCGGGGTCCAGGTCCTGCATGGACATGAAAACAGGGACCCGCCCGTCGGTCTTGGCGTCCTCTACGAGGGAGCGCGCCACCAGCTCGGGGTCGGCGAACCCGGTGCGGGAGGCTAGCACGAGGTACGGGACCTCGCCCTGCCCGTGTATGATGAGGGCGTTCTGCTGCTCCCTTGCCGACTGGACGCGTACGCCCATGCCGCCCATGAGAGATATCATAAGGTCGCGATACTGCTGAACGCCCAGATTGCGCACCGCCTCGATCAACCGCTGCTTCTCGTTCTGGTCCAGCTTCTCTGCGAGGTCGGTCACTGGCATCCCCTCCTCAGTCGAAGTACGGAGCCCTGAACGTCATCGGTCGTGGCCACCGCCTCGGCGGCCTCGTCCTCCCTTCCCGAATCCCAGTGCACCTTCGCCAGCTGCAGGCGGATGCCATCGTCCACCGCGAGCGCCTTGAGCTCTTCCAGCGCGGCCTCCCGGTCTCCTCCCCAGTATCTGAGCACGGCCGTGTTGGCCTTTGCCATGCTTTCCAGTTCCGGCACCGCCGACGCCCGGCGATAAAGGGCCAAAGCCCTCGCGGCCCTTTCCCGGAAAGCCTCCGCCCTGAGCTCGTCGCCCAGGGGAAGCCTCGACATGTCCCTGGCGCTCAGCGCCAGAACGTTACCCAGGCGCAGGAGCGCCCTCCCCCACCGGTCCCCCTCGAGGTCCATGCCCTCCGGGATGTCCAGAAGGTCCCTGACCTTGGGGCGTAGCGGCAGCCGCTCGTCCCCCATGAGATGAAGCCCGATCCCCATTCCAGCCAGGTACTGGTCGAGCACTGTCGGCAGATGAGAGCGGTCCTCGGACCGCAGCGTCCTCTCCACCAGAAGATATGGGTCGCTGCCCTTTCGAAGCAGCACTTCCCCCTGCGGGCTGGGGCCTAGCCGCAGACAGGCGCTCCTGGAACCTAGGGAACGCCGGTCGGACCTGGGGTCCGCCGACCGGTCCCTCAGGAACAGTTCCCCTCTGACCTTCTCAAAGCAAGCCGAGCATATCATGGCCCCTTCAGGCGAAGCGGCGCCGCAGAACGTGCATACCATACGCATCCCCGGGGGGATATTGGCCGTCGGGGATTAATCATTGTCGCTGGCAAGGGATCTGCCCATGTAAGGCAGTTGCCTTTCATAGCCCCTCGACGCGTAATAACCGCGGACCCCCACGCCGCTGGTGACCTTGATCGAAGAATACCCGGCCTCCCTTGCCGAGGACTCTGCCATCTCCAGTAACCTGCCGCCGAGCCCCAGGTGCTGCCACTCACCGCCCCTTTCGCCTATGCGGGCCATGCGCCCGAACACCTTCAGCTCCCTGATCAGTGCGGTGTCCCCCTTCGGTTTCCGAAGACGCGCATAGCCGGCCAGGGCATCGTTCTCAAGGACCAGGGAGATGAACTCCTCCTGGCCTCCGGAGGCCTCGTATGAAATCACCTTCGGAGCGAGCTCGCCGGGGTCAATGTCCCTCATGCCCAGGAGGCCGACCTCCCGGCAGCGTATGCAGTGGCACCTCTCCCCCTGTTGGGCGAGGAGCTCCTTCACCAGCTCTCGCAGGTGCCCCTTGTCCACCCCTGCCTCGATGAGCGGAACTGCTATGTCCCTCTGTATGCGCTGTATGCGCACGTATTCGGGTACCAGCTTCTTCATCTCAGCTATCACGCGCACCGCCTCGTCGGTGCCGTATGGCGTATACGTACCGGCCATCCAGTCCTCATAGAGCTTGGTGCCCTTGACCACCAGGGTCGGATAGATCTTGATCATGTCCGGGCGGAAATCGGGGTCGTCGAACAACTGCCTGAAGGATGCGATATCCTGCTCGGGGTCGGAACCGGGGAGCCC
>Ga0123334_1005463_pt1 | contig 12256 bp, 8 predicted proteins | sample BiotimSIPDNA_FD_89706 | JGI IMG/M metagenome (GOLD analysis project Ga0123334, IMG submission 89706) | Anaerobic biogas reactor microbial communites from Washington, USA - Biogas_R1 time_0 SIP DNA | ecosystem: Engineered > Bioreactor > Anaerobic > Unclassified | place: Washington, USA | collected... | reverse complement strand
TCGTACTTAAAAATGGATCCCTGATTATTGATAGCATTGGAAAAGTTGGCGAACGGCCAGCAGCAGGTTATTGGGGAACGGTTGAAGGCGCTACTAAAAACTTCACATTGGTCAGAAAAGTGAATGTGAAAGTTGGCAGAACCGATGCCACCGGCGACTTTGATCTATTCGCGGAATGGGATGTCTATCCAATCGATACTTTCACTCATGTTGGATCTCATACGATGATCGAAGGCGACTTGATTTTCTCAGAGTATGTCAATGGAAGCTCAAATAATAAAGTCATAGAAGTCTACAATGCAAGCAACACGACAATCGATCTTTCCCGTTATTCAGTGGAACAATACAAAGACGGAGCAACAGAAGCAACGAAGACGCTTTTATTGACAGGCACTCTCGCACCAGGAGAAGTGATTGTAATTACAACGGATGCAGCCGATGCCAGCATTCTAGCAATCGCGGATTACATCTTCGCTTATGGCGTTGAAGGCGACGTGGTCCACTTTGGTGGCGACGATGCACTCGTACTTAAAAATGGATCCCTGATTATTGATAGCATTGGAAAAGTTGGCGAACGGCCAGCAGCAGGTTATTGGGGAACGGTTGAAGGCGCTACTAAAAACTTCACTTTGGTCAGAAAAGCCAACATTACTAAAGGTCATACCGATATCAATGCGGTCTATGATCCTGCCGATCATTGGTCGGTGTTCCCCATTGATACTTTCACTAACATTGGTTCGCATACAATGGATGCCCCTGATCATTCCGCATTGGCCCAAGCGGATGTCACCGCTCTTACCATCGATCTTGCAGTTGATGGATTGGAAGTAGTGACGCTTCCCGAAACCCAAGGCAGTTCAGCAATTGCCTGGGCATTCAAAGAAGCACCGGTTCATGCCACATTGGATGCAAACGTCTTGACGATGGCGGCGGTTGAAAGTGAACAAACCATCCAATTGACCGCAACCTTGACTTACACGGCCGTTGGTGTCGACCCCATCGTCACCACGAAAGACTTTACCCTCACAATTACCCCAATCGTTATTGTGACGGATATTTCCACGCTGAATGCGAAAACAGTAGATGCTTGGACCGTCGCTAATGATACGCATGTCTATGTCGAAGGCGTTGTGACCGGAAACTACATCAATTATGGCAGTGAGGCCGGAACCTTTATTCAAGACGCCAATGGGAAAGCAATTTATGCATACGGATTAAAAGGCCAAACAATTGGAGATAAGGTTATTGTTTACGGAAAATTGGGTGAATATAACTCCGTTCGACAATTGGCTTCATCGGTTCTCAAAAAAGTCGTTAGCAGTGACAACGAAATCGTTGTGACCCAAATGACAGTTGCCCAGCTTCAAGCCATCCAACCGACGTATTATGAATATGCCGGTATGGTGATCGAAGTCGAAGCGGGATTGATTGTCAATGAATATCGCTCAAATGGTTATATGGATATTCTATGGGTTGATGCTGCCACGGATTATCTTTTATCGATTTACTATAATAACGATGCCTATTCTTGGCTCAGCACGATTTATCCGGCAACGAATGCATTGCCAATAATCCAATTCACGTTGTACAATATTTACAGCACCTATACATTCAATATCACCATTCTGGTGGTTGAGAAAACTGCTGATCAAGATGTCACATTGGATAAGGCCAAATTATCTGACACGTTGTCACTTAGTGAGAGTTATGTCATTCCAACGGCAGTATATGGATCAACATATGCTGTAACGGCAGTTTCGACCGAACTCACATCTTACATCGATCACACAACGACACCGGGTACCTTGATTGTGACACAACCCGCAACAGAAGATGCTGTTGGTACAGTGACGATTACTGTGTCCAAAGCTGGAGCAGTCGATCAGACGAAAGTCATCACGGTGACGGTCAAAAGTTTAGCATCTGCAGAAGAAAATACGCCGGTAATCATTTATGAAGCATATGGTGGTGGCGGAAACAGCGGCGCCACATATAAGAACGACTTTATTGTATTGTATAACACAACGGATGCTGCAATCGATCTATCTACTTATTCAATCCAATACGCATCAGCAACCGGCACTACATGGACCGTAACCAATCTCACGGGAAAGATCGCTGCGGGTGGTTATTATCTCATTCAACAAGCAGCTGGAACAGGCGGTACTCTTGATTTGCCAACACCAGATGTAATCGGAACGGTAGGAATGGCCGGATCAGGATTTAAGCTTGCTTTGGTTTCATCACAAACAGCATTGACTGGAACTGGTATTGATAATCCAAACGTTGTCGATTATGTCGGTTGCGGTAGTGCAACAACATTTGAAACCGCTAAGGCTCCTGCTCCATCCAACACAACGTCAATTAAAAGAACGAGCTTCATTGATACCAACGATAACAGTGTTGACTTTGTGGCAGGCGCAATTGATCTTTCGTATTTAGCTTCTTAATCATTACATTTTGTTATCACAAATTTGTATCAAATTTTCAAAAAGCGCAACAATCAGTTGCGCTTTTTTCTTGCTTTTTCTCATATTCTATCGCAAAATATAAATGAACAAAAAAAATATAACGAATACGATTGCGAGGAATTTGTGATGAAACGATGGAGTTGGACACTATTCATTTGTCTATGTTTATCGGTGGGTTTGTTGGCCTGCCGCGAAGACTCGGAACCTCTACACCCAACCTCAACCGTGCAAGTGACGACCACTTCCCAAATATCCGTCGTCACGACCACATTGACCCATGAACCATGGTTAGTGGCATTGATGGCGGCAGCGGACTCGATCACGTTGGATGAGTTGCTCGATCAAGGATCCTCATTTCGTTTGCCTAAGGAGATTGACGATATTCGGATCACTTGGACGATCACACCAAACGAACATTTGACGCTCCAAGAAATCGAGAATGACGAGATTCTGGTTTCGGTGTTGATGCCAGCCGGAAACGAGGGGGATATCATCCTGTTTCTTTGTGCACTCTTCCAAAAAGGCACCCATTCCTATCTTCGGGATTATCCGGTCGCTCTTCCCAGTCAAACCACAGTGACCCGTTATTCATCCGTTACTACCTTGCTTATGCAGGGAAAGACGGATGATATCATTCAAATCAAAGGTTACGTGGCCGAACTTATCGCTGACGGACTGATTTTACTCGATGCCACCGGGCATTATCTTCCGGTCGATTGGGCGAACCAAGCGCAACCAAGCAAATTGCAAGTGGGAGACCTTCTCGTAATGGAAGGTGTTTTTTCCCAGTGGGGTGGCGGCGGGCGGTTGTTGGGCAGGCGTTTCTTGAGGTTTTCCCAGCACAATTCGCTATCCGAAACCGTCGCCGATCTGGAAAATCCCCAAACGATCCGGACATTGGATCCAAAAGGCATCCAAGGGAAACTGTGTCGCCTTACAATCACACCCAAACGCGAGGCCATTGATTTAGAAGAGGAAATCAGACTGATCGATGAATGGGGAATCGTGGCCATAATTTCCAACCAAAGTCCGGAAACGGCCTTGGATGCACTAATTTCCTATTTGGATCGAGAGATCACAATCACCGTGCGCTATCTCGGGGTGATGGATCAGTTGGTGGAAGTGCTCTTTTGTGAAGGGGATGCCGCCATCATCCCGACCGAAGCGGATGTGGCGGGGCGGTTGCTCGCGGATTGGAACGATCTTCAAGACCGACTGGATTTAGATCATTACGTAGAAATGGTTTTATCAATACCCGTGATTGGACCCAATGGATCCCAAATTGCGGTTGCCGCCAATCCAAAGGTGATTGGTATCGAGATGGCGAATTCGGCTTATCTCGTCGCCTTGCCCGCCAATCCAGGAAATGTCTCACTCATGATTGAACTCACGCTGGGAAATCAAACGCTTAAAAAAATCCAGGCGCTCACCGTCCTGGATTATGAGTTGATAAAAGTAGCGGACTGTTTTACCAAAATCGATTCCGAATATGTCGTCGCCATCGGCGAAACCGTGTTTTTATCAGGCCAAGTTGCGCAGCCTGATTCCGAGGGGTTCTTTATCGAAGAGGGCGAAGCAGAACTTTGGATCCAATGTCCCAATCATTCGCTTTCGACCGGAGACACTATCATTCTGAAGGGTGTTGTCAGGGAAGTCGCTGCTTTTGAAGAAGTGGTTCGCTATCTATCCGCTCCGATTATTTTCCTAAAGAGAAACTGATCCATGTCATCTAGTTGTCAAATGGCTTCAATGAGAGAGGGTTCGTCGATTGCGGCACTATTCACTTTGGAAGAAACCGGATACACGCTCATTTTTTTAGGATCATAAGGTTTTAAAAGCGAGGACAATAAAACCGGATCGATCGTGTGCGGATCGAGCCAGAAATTTTCCGCGGTCTTGGTCAGGATGACGGGCATCCGATCATGGATTGGTTGGACCAACTCGTTGGCCGATGTCGTGACGATGGCACAAGTATGGACTTTGTCACCGCGATCATTTTGGGTCGTGCTCCAGATACCTGCAAACGGAAAAAGCGGTCGATCGAGGATGGTAAATCGATGTGGTTTTTTTCCTTCAGGCGTTTTCTTCCATTCATAAAAACCATTCGCTAGAATCACACAGCGTTTTTTTATGAGTGCGTGTCGAAACCCGGGTTTTTCTGCCAAGGTTTCCGCCTTGGCGTTGATTAAGGAAAAATTAGCGGATGTTTGTTGGGAGAAGACAGGAATATAACCCCATTTTAATAGCCCCGCCCGATGCTTTTCTCCGTCGCCGAGAACGGCAACAACCATTTGGCCAGGAGCCACATTGTATCGGGGAAGTCCAATGTCGAAATTGGTTGCGCCGATTTGGTAATCATGATCCAAGATCATGTCCAGCTCGGCTTTGGTGATGCAAATGGTAAACCGTCCACACATGGTTTTTTCGCCTCCCACTCGATTTTATTATAGCATATCCATTGAGACACTGGGAACGATGTCTCAATTCTTGATAATATTCCAGCAAAACGTCTTTGACGGTGGGAAAAATATGTTATAATGATATACTAAATTATTGGTGGAGGGACTATGACTCAGGATATATTGAACTTAATCGAACAGTCCGAACAAATCGTCATCATCCGCCATAAACATCCCGATTATGATGCTTATGGAGCCCAATTTGGACTTGGCAACGCCTTGAAAGCTTATTTTCCAACAAAGGCGATTTTTCTTGCGGGCGATGAGAATAATTTGAATCAATTTGGACCGATGGATATTGTGGACGAAAAACTCATTGGCGATTCCTTGTTGATTATCTTGGACACCTCGGTGAAACAGATGTTGGCGGAAGCGATCGCATGCCAAGGAAAAGAGACGATCATCATCGACCATCACCAAAACGCGCCGGATATCCCCTACACTTTTTATTGGCAGGATACAAGCGCGTCTTCCACCGCCGAGATGGTCGCAAGCTTCCTTTTGGATGCGGGCATTCCGATATTGGCCGATGCGGCTACGCCGCTATATATGGGACTGGTTGGCGATACGGGACGGTTCTTGTTTTCTAATGTAAGTCCCAAGACCTTTCAAATTGCCGCAATACTACTCGAATCCGGCATCGATCTATCGACCATTTATCAATCGATGTATCAGGAATCTTTATCGCAAAAGTTGGCAAAAGCCGACTATTTGTCACAACTGGAAATGACCAAGCATCAAGTCGGCTACCGAAAAATCACGGAGGAGTATTTGGTTAAACACGAGCTGGATCCTTATACCGCGAGTCGATTGCTGGCGAATCAGTTATCCGGGATCCGGGAGATCCCGATCTGGGCTAATTTCACGGAAGCTAGGAAAGACGATGTGATTCTTTGCGAACTTCGGTCTCGAGAGATCCCGATTGTCGAAGTTGCGAAACAATTCGGCGGAGGCGGGCATCTCCTCGCCTGCGGCTGTAGAGTGTCTTCTTGGGAAGAGGTTGACCAAGTATTGAGCGCGTTAGATATCTTATTGGAGGAAAAAAATGGATAAACAATTGATTTTAGACAAAATTATGGAATATCAAACGATTATTATCCACATGCATCAACGGCCGGACGGAGACTGCTATGGTGCGGGTTTTGGCTTGAAAGAGATTTTGAAGGAAAGTTTTCCGGATAAAGAAGTTTACGTGGTCGGCGACACCGCCGAATATGTCAAATTCATCGGGGATGTCGATCGGATTGAAGATTCCAAATATCAAGGAGCTTTGGCAATTGTGGTCGATACCGCCACAAGAGAGCGCGTAGCGGATCAGCGCTTCTCAAAAGCAGCTTATGTGATCAAAATCGACCACCATTTGCCGATTGATGCTTACGGCGATTATCAATACGTTGATACCTCGCGTCCGGCGACATCGCAAATCATTTTGGAATTCTATCTGGAATTCTATCAACTGCTCAAATTGAACATGAACGCGGCCAAAGCGCTGTATACCGGAATCGTGACCGATACCGGTCGATTCAAATATCGTTCTGTCACCGCGGATACGTTCAAAGCGGTAGCTCATCTATTGGAATACGGGTTGGATTTTTCGGAGGTCTTGTCAACGTTGGATGTGAAAACGGAAAATCTGATGCGGCTTCAAGGATATGTGTTGCAACACTTTGAAAAGACGCCAAACGGTGTGGCTTTTATCAAGATGAAACCCGATATCATTCAGAAGTATGGAGTGAGCTTGGAAGAAGCAACTTCACTCGTGAACGAACTATCGGTGTTGGAAGATTGTCCCGTCTGGATCTTGTTTGCGGAATACGACGAACGGTTTGTCCGGGCGCGACTTCGATCGAAAGGACCAGCGATCGACAAACTGGCAAATCAATACGAAGGTGGGGGCCATCCGATGGCTTGCGGGGCAAATCTTGGGACCTGGGAGAAAGCCGATGCGTTGATTCGGGACGCGGATGTCTTGGTGAAAGAATATAAAGCGGGTTTGAGGGAAGAAAAAATAAAAAGTTGACGTCGATAATAAAAATATCGAAATAAATCCCGAAATTCAGCGAAAAATAACCAAAAAAAGGCTCACAAAAAAAACTAAAATATCATACTTGTAATTGCTTACAATTCAATGTATAATAATTAAAGCATTCTAAAGGTGATAATGTGGACAAAACCAACGTGATGTTTCAGATGGCCATCGATGCCGAAATCAGCACCCGGTTTTCAACCCCGGGCGTAAAAGAGAATGAGCACCTGCAATTTTCGGATCCCAACGAACAAACCTATCACTTTCAATTTCGTCCGGAAGAGGTATTGCTTCACCGGACGGGTCCGGAGGAGCTCCGATTGGTGTTTCAACTCGGAAAAGTATCGTCTGGGATCTTGAAAGTCGACGGATTTGAATTTGTCACACAAGTATTCACCAAGAAACTGAACGTTTCCGAACAAGAAGTCAAACTGGAATACGATTTGCTCGACGGAAACAAGATCCTATCAAACCATCAAATGCTGGTGAAGTGGGATAACTAACGGAAGGAAATGAATATGACAGATTGGAACCAATTGTCCATCCTTGAAGCCGCGGAGACATTGTTGCTGGAAAACAAACAACCAATGTCGTTTTTGGAATTGCTTCAAGCGATTTCAGAAGTAAAGAAATTGACCGAGGAAGAGAAAAACGACATAACTTCCCAAGTTTATGCAGATTTTATCGTCTCGGCCAAATTTGTCTATGTCGGCGATGATCTATGGGATCTCAAGAGCCGCCAATCGATCGATCTTTGGGATAAAGATGGCGCTTATTATGACGAATTTCCCGATTATAAGGAAGATGAACCCGAAGAGTTCGACGACGACGAAGACGAAGACGAAGAGGAAGAAACCGAAGAATTCGATTCTGAAAAAGATGAAGATGAAGAGGATGAGGACGAATACGAGTTCGAAGAGGAAGAAGACGAGCTTGAAGCAGACGAATTCGAAGATGACATCGACTACGATGATTTCGATGACGTGGAAGACGAATACTTGGAAGACGAAACCGATTTGCCCGTGGAAGACGAAACCGATTTCGATGACGATAAATACAACGAGTACATGGACGATTACGAAAAAATGTATGACGAATAAAAGCGAAAAGCAATTGCTTTTAATGAGCTGATTTGTTATAATCTAAAAGAGCCATTAAAAGAAGGTTCTCCATTCGGGGAACCTTCTTTCATTTATCCGGGGTGAGAAGATGAAAGTAACGAAATACATATTTGTGACCGGGGGCGTCGTGTCAAGTCTCGGGAAGGGGATCATGGCCTCTTCTTTGGGGAGATTACTTAAAAATCGCGGTCTCAAGGTTTTCATGCAAAAATTCGATCCATATCTCAATGTCGATCCAGGAACCATGTCTCCGTTCCAGCACGGCGAGGTTTTCGTGACCGATGACGGGGGAGAAACCGACCTCGATCTCGGGCATTACGAGCGGTTTATCGATGAAAATTTGACAACCAACAGTTCCATCACCACCGGAAAGATCTATAGCTCCGTCATTGAAAAAGAAAGACGGGGCGAGTATTTAGGCGCAACGGTTCAAGTCATTCCCCATATTACCAATGAAATCAAGTATCGGTTGGAACTTGCCGCTAAAGAAAGCGAGGCCGATGTCGTGATCACCGAAATCGGCGGAACGGTGGGGGATATCGAATCACTACCGTTTTTGGAAGCGATCCGTCAGGCCCGCCGCGACTTCGGCTATCACAACACCATGTATATCCACAACACATTGATTCCGTATTTGGATACGACCGGAGAACTCAAAACCAAACCAACGCAACACTCGGTCAAGGAACTTAGGTCACTGGGGATCACACCCGATGTGATCGTCCTTAGGACGGGAAAAGAAATCACCAATTCCATGCGAGAAAAGATCGCATTGTTTTGCGACGTGAAAAAAGAAGCGGTCATCCAGTGTCTCAACGTCAAGATCCTATATGAAGTAGCACTGGATTTCCAAAAGCAGAATTTGGATGACATCGTTTGTGAACACTTGGAGCTGGATACTCCCGAAGCGGATATGACGGAATGGGCGGCGCTGATCGATCGGATCAAGCGACTGAAAAACGAGGTTACCATTGCCTTGATCGGAAAATACGTTTCGCTACACGACGCCTATCTCTCGGTCACAGAGTCTTTGAAACATGCCGGCTACCACCACGATATGATCGTCAATATTCGCTGGGTCAATTCGAGCGAGATCACCGAGGACACCATTGATTCACAGTTACAAGATGTTTCCGGCATCTTGGTTCCGGGCGGGTTTGGCAGCCGCGGCGTGGAAGGAAAGATCCGGGCGATCCAATATGCCAGAGAAAAGAAGATTCCTTTTTTGGGACTTTGTCTAGGCATGCAATTGGCATCGATCGAATTTGCCCGTAATGTCTGTAACTTGCCACAGGCCAATTCCACAGAGTTTGATCCGGAGACGATATATAACGTCATTGATTATTTGCCGGAGCAATATGAAGGAATCAAACTGGGTGGCACCATGCGCCTCGGGCTTTACAACTTGAAAATCAGCGACAACACCTTGGCTTATCGGGCGTATGGGGTTGTCGGTACCGCCGAAAGACATCGACATCGCTATGAGTTTAATAATAAATTTCGCAAATTGATGGAAAAGGCTGGATTGGTTTTTTCCGGACTCAATCCGGAAACCAAACTGGCAGAGATCATCGAAGTCAAAAATCATCCTTGGTTTCTGGCTTGCCAATTCCATCCGGAATTTTTGTCTCGCCCAGGGAAACCCCATCCCTTGTTTCGAGATTTTATTCGGGCGGCCATCGATTATCAAACAAAACCCACTTTCGAATAAAAAAACGAAAATTAAGGATCTCGACCAACCAGGGAAACATCCGGTTGATCCCTGGTTCTTTTTTTGTTTGGATTCAAAAGAATAAGTATCTTAGGAAATAGAAATGTGTGTTTATCGTGTTATCCAATTTCTTTGGTGAAAATCATTGGTAATGAGAAGCGGAAGTTGTTATAATAAAATAACGAGGTGATGAAAATGGAACCAATCGCAAAATTTCGCGAGATTGTTAAAAAACAAAAAGCTTACGGGTATATGCTCAATATCATCGGCTGGGATTCACAGACCGAAGCGCCGCGTGAGGCCTTTGCACGACGCGGGGAAATGGTGGGAATCATCAGTGGTGAGATGTTCAAACTCTTGACGAGTCAGGACACAATCGAAGGGTTGGGACAACTCTTTGAATCAATGGATCAATTCGATGATGCAACCAAACGCGAGTTGCTACGGGCCAAGAAACAACTTGACAAAATCATCAAAATTCCCGAAAACGAATTCGTCGCATATCAAATGCTTTTAAACAAGGCACAGATGGTCTGGCAGGACGCCAAAGAGAAAAACGATTACGCTGCATTTAAAGGCGTTTTGGCTGAAATCATCACTGCCAACAAAAAATTTGCCAAATATTACGCGCCGGAGGCATCCGCTTACAACACGATGCTGGATGACTTTGAAGAAGGGTGGACAATGGCGGATTTCGATCAATTCTTTGATGTGTTGAAAAAAGAATTGGTTCCGTTTGTTCGAAAATTGCTCGCACAAAAACAGCCTCCCGTGGCTCCTTTTGTCAAACGTCATTACGAGAAAGAAAAACAAAAGGAATTTGCGGATTATCTGATCGACGTCATGCAATTCAACCGGAATCGTGGTTTGATGAAACAAAGCGTGCACCCCTTCACCTGGAACACCTCTCCGACGGATGTCCGATTTACCAACCGCTATATTGAAGACTATTTCTTGTCCAGCATCTTCTCCGCTGTTCACGAACTCGGACATGCCATTTATGAACAACAAGTCGATACCAAATGGGACGACACCATGTTAAATGGCGGTGTTTCCATGGGGATCCATGAATCGCAATCGCGTTTCTTTGAGAACATCGTGGGAAGAAGTCATTTGTTCTGGGAAGCCCACTACCCCAAACTCAAATCCATTTTTCCAGAGCAGTTAAAGGATGTCACTCTGGAAGATTTCTACCGAGCGGTCAATCGCAGTGAAGCGTCGCTCATCCGCGTCGAAGCCGATGAATTGACCTATCCGCTCCACATCATGCTGCGCTATGAAATCGAACGGATGTTTGTAGAAGGCGATCTATCTGTGGACGATCTGCCAAGAATTTGGAATGAAAAATCGCAAGAATACTTGGGAATCACGCCCAAAACGGACAGTGAAGGCATCTTACAGGATGTTCATTGGAGTGGCGGTATGATCGGCTATTTTCCAACCTATGCCTTGGGATCGGCAATTTCAGCCCAGATATATCAGACGATGGCACAAGAAATCAATGTCGATCAGGCGATACGAGATAACAAACTCGGTATCGTCACGGATTGGCTCAAAGAGAAAATTCATCAGTACGGATCCTCAAAGTCCCCGAAACAACTATTGGAAGAAGTAACGCATGAATCGTTCAATCCGCACTATTATGTGCGCTATTTAAAAACCAAGTACGGGGAACTCTACAATATAAAGGAAGATTAACTCATGTTGTTAGAAAAAAAACTGCTGGAAACATTGATCGCGACCGGGATGGCGACCGGCGCGGATTTCGCAGAAATTTTCTGTGAAAATAAAACCGCCCATAATTTTCAAATGATTGGTGGATTGGTCGAAAAAGCATCCGCATCCAAAATCCAAGGCGTGGGCATTCGCTTGGCGCAAGGATTTGAGAGCGTCTACGGCTTTTCCAATCATTTGGATCCAGACTCCCTGATTGAACTGGCGGGAAATTTAGCCAAATCGTTTACAGGAGAGATCCATGCGCCCAAACCCTTAGGCGAATGTGAAAAAGGAAGCCATCACCTGATCAAAATCAGCCCGCTTTCGGTTAGCCAGGCGGACAAAGTCGCGCTGATGAAACGGGCGCATACTGCCGCAAAGAACTACGATCCCTTGATCCAACAAGTGACCGTGAGTTTGGGAGACAGCGTTCAAGAGGTTTTGATCGCAACTAGCGAAGGTCGTTATGTGACAGAAACCAGAGGCCGGGTTCGGATGTATATCAATGCCATTGCCGGCAAAGACGGCATGATGCAAACCGGTGGGGAAGGCCCCGGCAGCGGGAAAGGTTATGAGTACTTTTTGGAAGACATTCACATTGAGGACTATGCCATCTCGGCCGCCAAAGTGGCCAAAACCATGTTGCTGGCGGATGAATGTCCGGGCGGTGTCATGCCGGTCGTGATCGACAATCGTTTTGGCGGTGTGATTTTCCATGAAGCCTGCGGACATAGTCTGGAGGCAACATCGGT
>Ga0123334_1005461_pt1 | contig 12258 bp, 8 predicted proteins | sample BiotimSIPDNA_FD_89706 | JGI IMG/M metagenome (GOLD analysis project Ga0123334, IMG submission 89706) | Anaerobic biogas reactor microbial communites from Washington, USA - Biogas_R1 time_0 SIP DNA | ecosystem: Engineered > Bioreactor > Anaerobic > Unclassified | place: Washington, USA | collected... | reverse complement strand
TTGTACCCAGGGCGGCGCGCGCTTTCAGCGCTGCTTGCCCTGGGCTGGTATGTTTCGCGCTTTCAGCGCTTCTGCCGCTTCGCGGCCTGGGAAACGGGCGCGTTTGACTCAGCCAGAAGCTCTATGGCTTCATTATCAATGGGTGACTGATTACCATTGAAACACAAATTGCCGCCTCGGGTAAATTGACTAATCCCTCTTTGCGGCCATATTAAGGGCTCGCTTTTGGCCCGGTAGCTCAACCGGATAGAGCAACTGCCTTCTAAGCAGTAGGTAATGGGTTCGAGTCCCGTCCGGGCTGCCACTTCAACTGCTTTTTGCTGCCATGCCAGCGTAGCTCAGTAGGTAGAGCACTTGACTTGTAATCATGAGGTCACCGGTTCGATTCCGGTCGCTGGCTCCATTGTAAGCTCCTAACTCATAACGAGTTGGGAGTTTTTTGTTTTTATGGCTGTTTTTACTTTTTGTCAACATTTTGCGCCGTTTGTCAATAACACAATGTGACAAAGGGAGAGTCAAGGGGGGAGCAGCCGCGACTTCAGGGGGCATCAGCCACGAAAACGAGTCACCCTGCAGACGCGGGCTGAGCGCGTTGCGGTCATTTGGCATGGCATTTCAGAAGCCACGCATTCAAGTCGTTTTTGCACGTTTCCGTGTCGGTCACCCGATCAAATTCGCAGAGGGCGAATTTTTCCCGGATGGCGATGCCGCCCATGGATTCCGGATATGCGTCCGCAATCTTTTTGAGCCGCAGGAAGCCAATGCGGATTGCCGGCAGCTTATCCCGCAGTTCTTTGACCAGATCAATGGTCTGTATCCGCTGTTCGGGGATAGTGTAGTCGTACACTTTCATGGCATCGAACGCGGCGCGGATGAGCCGCATCAGCGGGAAGGCATTGGCAAAAGCCGGGGCAAAATCTCCGGTAATGGCCAGATCCTGATCCTCCGGGAAGATGCGGGCCGGGTCGATATGTTCCTGCTGCCAGTGGTCATGGCGGTATCTGTCACGCAGGGCCTTTTTCCGGAAATCCGGGATATCCATGGGTTGTCCTTCGGCTTCGGCGCTTCTGAGTGCCTGAATACCGGCCAGGGTCACATCGGCGGCGGCATAGATGTCCCAGGGCGCTTTTTCGCCGGTCAGAATCTGTCGGGCGAAGTAATACAGTTCCCAGAAATCGCCGCCGCCGTGGCCGGCTTTGGCCGCCAGTTCGCCGAGGGCGTCCCATTTTGCGTCGATGGTGATCGTATGCGCCGACCCGGTCGCACCGACTTTGAGATTGAACCGTGGATACAGTTCCGCCGCCGCTTTCGTGCCGAACAGCCGCTGATTGTGGCTGTCGGCAGTCGTTCCGCCCATTAAATTGCGCACAATGCCGCCGTTGCTCATGTGAATAAGCGACGGCGCGAAGGCGCCCAAATTGGGCAGTATGCCATCGGTTTTACGGCCCTTGCCGTGCACCGTGCCGATATTGAGCACGTCTTCGGGGAAGGCGACGACTTTTTCCGGGCGGAGGCCGGTAATGACCATCACCGGTCCTAGCGAGTGGGTGCAGTAGTAGTGATAGTTGATCCATCCGCGCCAATGATGAAGCTGATTGCCAGGAGCCAATGGCTGGCCATTCGGGTAGCAGACACAGGGATTCGCGCCACCGTGCACGTACTCGTATTCCGCATAGGTCATTTCCCCGAAAAAGCCCTCGCGGTAGAGTTTTGCCAGATACATGTTCTCCTTGCTGAAAGGATAGTTCTCAGCAAGATTGTAGACTTTACCCGTCGTTTCCACGGCTTCGACGAGTTCCACCCCCTGCGCCGGTGTGAAGAAGGCGGTCACTTCACTCAGCACGTGCTTGCCCGCCTGCAGCGCCTTGATGGCATGCATGGCGTGGTCAGGGCAGAAAGTGGCAATCAGCACCGCGTCAAAATCCCGCGCCAGAAACTCATTCTCGTCACAGGTCACAAACGCGTCCGGACAGCATGCCAGAAAGTTCTTCCACGTCTCCTCGTGAAAATCACAGCCAGCGACCACGTCGATATTGAGTTCCTTGGCTGCCTGGATGAAATTGCTGCCTCGGCCCAGACCCCAAATGCCCAGCCGAATCCGCTTGTCGGTGTTGAAAATGCCGCCCATCGTCGTATCTCCCGCAAATGGTTGCATGTAAGGCCTGCCTGCGTGTCAGGGTCGTTTGGGAACCATCTCCGCGAATCGGGGCCTGTTTACTATCTGAACTGTTATTTCATACTTATCACAAGCACTGGAAGAACTGGTTTTCCTGCTTCGTGGGCAGGGCGAGCGCGTACGTTAGGTCAATGGCCAGTTACGCAGTTCGCCTGCCGCGAGGGTCACGCTGTATTCCTGGTCTTCCCAGGCGAAGCGCAGGGTCTGGGTATTATCGCCCACATTGGCGAGAAAGACCATAGACTTGTCTCCTGCAGCCGAACGCCAGACATATCCGAACCACGCTGGCATGTGTCCTTCTACCGTCGGCGACAATGGCGCATCCTTGACTTTCCACATGAAAAAGGCCTTGCGTCCCAGCCAGGTCAGAGGCATTTCAGGAACCGCATCCAGGAACGACACTTCACCCAGCAGACTGCCATAGGCGAAATAGTCCAGATGTGCCTGACGGAATTCCGCGAGACTCTTCAGCAGCGCGCATTTGTCAGGCTGCTCGAGAATCAGCGGATGATACCACCCCAGCGCCTGCCCCCACAACAGTTCCCGCGTCTGCGCTGCACGAAAACTTTTGAAGTCGTCATCTTGATTTTCCGGTGAGCAGAAATAGGTCGTATAGCCGGAATAGACGGCGTGGAAGAACGGGACATCATCCGGGGTGCGGTTTGTCACCTGCAGATAGCCATCAATGACATTCATCCACTGCTCACCCGAGCCCTCGGTGGTCACAAAGGCGTTAATTTGCGCATAGTTGGCGTGAATTTTTCGCAGCAGTGCCTGATAGCCATCATAATACCAGGTTCCGCCGCCGAGCGGATGATTATGCTGTGGGTTATAGCAGGCTTGGCCGGCGCAAGCTCCGACCTGATCGATGAAAATCGAGCCCGCTCCCAAATCCAGCACGCGGGAGCAGAAATCATTGGCCACATCATCCCATTGTGGTGTATAGGGGCACATCGGCGACATCGGCGGTGTCAGCGTCCCATACCGCTCTACGCGCGCCTCGCCATCGGCATTGGTCACTGCCAAATGTTTTACCAGCTGGTAACTGAGCAGATTGACACTCCACAGCCGCCCATTGACATAGGGCATTGCCTCACAGCCCAGTGAATGGCAATACTCCAGTGTCTCCTTTACGCCCGGCTGTTCGGGGAAGTACTCGGGATAATTCACGTCGTGTCCCGAATGCTGCCATAAATGCCAGTGGATGCCCACGGGTGTATTCGGGAAACACGCATGCGCTTTCGTCATGGTCTCCGAGACTTCCTCGGGATAGGCATGAATATTGAGCCAGAGTGGTATCTGGCATATCCGTTTGGGATAATCCGCGCGTTCGACGATACGCCCTTTGGCAGTCCAGGGCGCCGTCAGTGCCCAGTTGCGATACAGTTTTGCCGCCGACCACCAGTCTCCGGCCAAAGCCGCCACCGTGACTTCGTAACGCGGGCCTTCCGCCGCTTTCCCCGGCAGTCCCGCATTTTCTATCGGTGTCACAAATGACAAGTCATTCTCCCTGGACATATAGAGCTGCTTGATGCGTGCCTGGGAATCATGGGCTGCAAAATACAGGCCCCTCCTGTCCTTGAAGAACGCCGTCATCATCGGGTGGTATCCCATGCAGCCGAAATAGGCATCACGTTCGCCCCACGGACGTTTCGGCAACAGTCGCGCTCCCAGATCAGGACGTGGCAGCAGCACATCGGCTTCGCCTGATTCTGCGACCTGTCGAAGCACAGGGTAGCGCGTCTCCGCCAGTGCATACAGCGCGCTTTGGTTTTGGACCTCCAACGACCACTTGCTGGTGTCATCGGCCGCAAAGCGAACCGTCGCCCGAACCGTGACCACGGCCTTTTCGTCACCCAAATCCAGCCCGTCCCAGATGAACGTCGCCCCGGCTTCGCCTTTTTTCTCCAGACGCCGGACACGGCAAGGTGAAACGTTCGTGAGTTTTACACTGAGCTTCTCCCCCGTAGCCGTTGTGTTCCAGAAAGTCGCCTCCCAGAATGACGCCCCCGCAGTAGAAACGTGCCCAAATGGCGTGTCATTCGCGCCTTTGTTGAGAATCCGCCGGATGCCAAACCCCTCATCCGCGGTTGCGAACTCGATGCGCAGCGCCTTGTTTTCCAAACGTTCCATATTGCTCCTTGCCCTTATCCTGAATCCGTGAAAGAGACGGTGTCGAAATTAGCTGCGGTCGAAGACGCGGACGAAGTCGATGACGAAGGCGTCTTTTTCGGCGTCCTTGGTCAATTCGGGGGCGGGTTTGTCGCCGCGACGGTATCCCTGGCATTCGGTGGAGAGGATGATGAATTGTTCGCAGTGCGAGACGGGAATATCTGATCGCCAGGATTCCTTGCCGTCGATATAGAAGACATAGCCATTGGGGCTCCAGTCCATGCCGTAGTAGTGGAAATCGTCGAGGCTGCCGAGGGTGGGGATATTACCGGAGCCGACGTGCTTGTGGTCTTTGCCGTAGCCGCCCCAGTGGAGATTGTGGCTGACGAGGCCGTCGCGGGTGAAATTTTCCATGATATCGAGTTCAACGCCGGTGGTAGCGGTGTCCATATTAGCGCCGATGATTGGTGACTGCATCCAGAACGCCGACCACCAGCCGGGTTGTTTCTGCAGTTTGCAGCGCACTTCGTAGTAGCCGTATTTGTGGAGGAATTTGGGTTCGGAGAACTGGGCGATGGGCCAAGACAGTGCGGACGAGTAGGGGTTGCCGGGGCGGTCGAGGAAGTTCTCGCCGGTTTGCAGCTGGGTGCTGTAGAAGTGTCCGTCTTTTTCGTAGGTGGTGAGGTGCAGGTTGCTTTCGCCGTCGAGGAAGAAGGCGTCTTCGCAGAAAGTGCGGAAGCGTTGTTGCATAATATGCAATCTGGGGAACCACTTGGCGCGGTCGAGTTCGGTGCCGTCGAATTCGTCGTTCCAAGCCAGCTGCCAGGAATGGCCATCGGGGAGGAGACTTGGTGCGTGTTGCTGGTCGATGGTGATTTTTTGCATGCTAGGTATCTCCCTGGATTCGTGGTGGTGGTGAGGAGTGAATGGTGCGGGCCTGCGTGGGCGACGCAGTTGTCCTTGCAGCCCCGATAGTATAGCTCCGGATTGGCGGTGCTTCCCTCGGCGCGCAGGAAAAGGAAGGATACACGGCAGTGGTGGATGTCTTTGAGCAGAGGGCAGACGCTCCTGGGGCAAGCATGGTCGCGACGTCTTGGCGTTATTTGACAAGGGTTGTTTTGCCCGATAGAGTAGCCTTTTGTTCCGGCAGGCGGGGCGGCGATTTTTCTGGAGTGACGGTGTTTTTTCACTGTGTTAGCGACTATTTCGGGTGTCGTTGCGGGAAAAGGTCGAGATATCAGCAGGCAGACAGGAGGCGGTAATGGGCGATTTACGGGTGGCAGTAGTCGGTTTGGGGTGGGTAGCCGAAGCGCATATTGGCGCTTATCAGGCCACGACGGGCGCGAAAGTGACGACGGTGTGCAGCAGTCGCAATCCCAGCCCGGCTGAGGTTGAAGCGCGCTATGGCTTGCCGTTGAAGGTTTATTCGCGTTACGAGGAGGTGCTGGCTGATCCCGAGATTGACGTTGTGTCGCTGTGCACGGCGAACATGCTGCATGCCGAGCAGGCGATTGCGGCGGTGCAGGCAGGCAAGCACGTATATGTGGAGAAGCCGGTAGCGCTGAGTTATGCGGATGCCGTACGCATGCGTGACGCGATCCGCGCCAGTGGCAAAAAGGCCTGTGTGGGTTTTGAATGCCGCTATAGCAAGCAGTTGTCGCTGCTGTATTCCGTGGTGCGCAAGGGCCTGATTGGCGACATTCACTACGGCGAGGCTGACTACTATCACGGCATAGGTCCCTGGTACGGGCAGTTCCGCTGGAGTGCCAAGAAGGACGGCGGTGGCAGCGCGCTGCTCAGCGGCGGCTGTCATGCGCTTGACGCGTTGCTGTTGCTGATGGGCGAGCCGGTGGAAGAAGTCAGTTGCTTCAGTTCGCGAAGTCGGGCGGAATGCTTTGCTGACTACGAGTTTGACTCCTGTAGCGTTACGATACTCAAATTCGCCAATGGCCGGGTTGGCAAAGTAGCCGCCTGCATTGACTGCCTGCAGCCGTACTATTTCCATTTCCATCTGGTTGGCAGCAAGGGCAGCTTGTTAGACAACAAGTTGTACACGACGGAGCTGCCCGGGCTGAACAAGGAGCGCTGGACGACGCTGGAAACGGCCATGCTCGACTCCGGTGAGGTGACCGACCATCCGTACTTGCCGCAGATGCAGGCCTTTGTCGAGAGCATTCAGACTGGCGTGGACGAGCCGCTGACCAATTTCGAGCAGGGCTTCCGCTCGCATCAGGTGATGTTCGCGGCAGAACAATCGGCGCGACTGGGACGCGGGGTGAAGCTCTCCGAACTGGGCTGAGCGGCGCTTGCTGGCGATGCGGGCGCGGCGCTGCCGGGTGGACCCAGGTGGACTTGGTGGACTCGGTGGACCTGGTAACGCGCGCGGCCAGAGTGGAAGCGGCTTCCAGCCGCTTCTCGCATGGCCCCGCAGGTGGGCGTCTTCGCTCGCCGGGCCATGTACGTCGAAATGGCCGCGGTGGACTGGAAAAATGATCTCGCATGAGAGGTCTGAACAAGAAATGGCTTGATGATGAAAAAGATTGTGTTGATAGATGCTTATGCGCAGATATACCGGTCCTTTTATGCAGTGCGGGGGCTGACCAATCCTCGTGGCGAGATGGTCAATGCGCTGTACGGGGTTGGGCGCTTGCTGTTGAATCTTGAGCGTAGCTTGCCCAGCAGCTACGGCGCGGTGGTTTTTGACAAGGGCAAGCCGGCACGGCGGGTGGAGCTCTGCCCGGAGTACAAGGCGCAGCGTCCGCCGATGCCGGACGATTTACGCGGGCAGCTGCCAGCCATCCGCGAATGGCTGGCGGCATTTGGCTGGCCGATTCTTGAGCAGGACGGCGCGGAGGCCGACGATATCATCGCCGCCGTGGCTGGCGTGCGTGAAGGCCTGCCTGTGGCCATCTTGACGCATGACAAGGACATCGCGCAGTTGGTGTCACCCGAGGTCGAGTTGTTGCAGTCGGTCAAGGGCGATGCTTGGGAAAGCGTCGGCCCGGCCGAAGTCGAGGCGAAATTTGGGGTGCCGGTGGCTTGTTTGGGCGACTATCTCTGTTTGCTGGGGGACAGTTCTGACAACATTCGCGGCGTGGACGGCGTCGGCCCGAAGACCGCCGCGAAGCTCCTGCAGGACTACGGCAGCATTGACGGCATTCTGGCGCACCTTGATGACATCAGCAACGAACGCCTGCGGGGGAAACTGCAGGCCGCAGGAGATTTGTTGGCGCGCAATCGCGAGCTGGTGCGCCTTGATGCGGCGCTGCCGGATGGTTGGACGGGGCTAGACGGCATTCGCCGGCGCACGCCGGACTGGGTGCGCATCAAGACCCTGGCGGAGGCCGAAGGCTTCAAGTCCATGCTGACAAGCATCAGCGAGAAGAAGCAGAACGGCCAGCAGCTGAGCCTGTTCTGATCTCTCACGCCTCTGATTGCCTCGCGCGAAGGTTGCCTCACGCGAAGGCGCGAAGGCGCGAAGAAGGCGGCATGTCTTGCCGCTGCGCGTCAAGTCACGCCGCCTGGAAGGAAGATGGGAAGGTTGCCTCACGCGAAGGCGCGAAGGCGCGAAGCAGAAGACTATTTTCCCGCAGATGGAGCAGTGTTCCTGGCGGGCTTTCAGGTGGCGCATTTAGGCTTTATCGCCGCCGGTTTTGCCGAACTGTTCGCGATAGTAGCAGGGAGCGATGCCGGTGAGGTGTTTGAAGCGGCGGCTGAAGTGGAAAGCGTCAGTGAAGCCCACGCGGTTGGCGATGTCGGCAATAGTGAGTGAGCTCTCGATGAGTAGGGTGGTGGCTTGGTTGACCTTGAGCTTGTCGAGGTATAGTTTTGGCAGCATGCCGGTGCGTTTGGTGAAGGCCTCGCGGAAGCGATTGACGCTCATGTCGCAGAAATGGGCCATTTCCGGTACGGTCCAGTCGCGGGCCGGGTCGTCCTTGAGCTGGTCGATGAGGACAGCCATGGCGGGATATTTGTCCCGGTTGTGCTGATGGAAGCGGTTGTTGTAGAGATCCAAGAAGAGTTTGTTGAGGGCGAAGATGGCATTGAGCTGGGCGTGTTCGGATGGATCGGCGGCCAACTCGATGATGGGGTGGAGAAGGGGGGCGCTGCCCAGCTCGAAGACGCCGTCGCGGAAGATGCCGCTGCGGAACCACAGCTCCGCGAGCGGGCCGCAGAAATTCACCGTGTCCTCCACGAAGCAGTCGTCATCAACGGCGCCATAGCGATGGAGGGTGCTGGGGGATACCAGCACGCAGTCACCGGGGAGCATTGACACGGCAGCGGGAAAGGCCGGTCGGGAGTAGAAGCCGCGGCCACGGCGAAGGTGGGCGATGGCGAAGAATTCGAAGTAGCGGTTGGACTTGCCATCGTCGGGTTGGATGAACTGTACTTCGCGGCCCCAGTTGAAGATCCACAGGCCGGCGCGTCGGTTGATGTCGGCCATTTTGCGCGATGGCAGTTTGTGGATGCAGATATCGGGTCGGACGATAATGGTATTGGGATTGGTGTTTTTATCCATTTCATTAATGTAGCCCACGGGTACATTAGTTTCCACATGGGCGCGACAGGCTGACATAGAGAAGTGTATGCCGGCATGCCGCGCCTGCGCGTTGTCTGTTTTTCATCTATGTTTGAGGAGTGACAAGACATGGAAGTGATCATCCGTTCCAGCCGTGAAGAAGCCGAGAAAATGACAGCTGCGATGCTGGCGACGGCGGTTGAGACCAAGCCGGATTGCGTGTTGGGGTTGGCGACCGGGCGGACCATGGAGGCGGTCTATGCCGAGCTGGCGCGGCTCCACCGCGACAAGGGGTTGGATTTTTCGCAGGTCTGCACGTTCAACCTGGACGAGTACATCGGCCTGGCGCCGGACGATCCGAACTCCTACCGCTATTACATGCAGGAGAAGTTGTTCGATCATATCAATATCGATCCGCAGCGGACGTATTTGCCTGATGGTCTGAATAAGGACATCAAGCAGGAAGGGCCGCATTACGAAGCGCAAATACGCTATCGCGGGGGGATTGACCTGCAGTTGCTTGGCATTGGCGAGGACGGTCATATCGGCTTCAATGAGCCGCTGTCGAGTTTCGCGTCTCGGACGCGAGACGTGACCTTGACGCCGGAGACGATTGCGCAGAATTCGCCGATGTTTCAGCGACCGGAGGACATGCCGCGGCGTGCTTTTACCATGGGTGTGGGTACCATCCTGGAGGCCCGGCGGATCGTTATGCTGGTGACTGGCGCAGGCAAGGCGCGGGTGCTGGCGGCGGCAGTGGAGGGGCCTCTGGCGGCAATAGTGCCGGCGTCGGCGCTGCAGTTGCATCAGAATGCGGTGGTGATTGTCGATGCGGCGGCCGCGAGCGAACTGCGCATGCAGGAGTACTATCGCTGGGGTTTCGAGAACGACCCGCGTTGGGAAGGCTACCGGTGAATCACCCCCGCTTTCTTGTCATGAACTGAAATGGCCGCATATTAAGCGTGCGGATTGTCCTCCCGGCTCACAGGCAGTCGCGGAGGACTTTTTTTCTTGTGTGAGGCAATGTCAAACGAGCAGAGGAGCAAGGGGTATGAACGTCGGAGTGAGCACCTACAGTTTTAGCCGTCTGATCCGTAGTGGCGAGATAACGCAGAGCGCCGCGGTGGCCAAGACCAAGGAGATGGGCTTCGATTCTGTGGAGATTTGCGGCATCCAGGCGGAGGAGGGTGTATCTGAGACGGATTATGCGCGGCGCCTGCGGGACGAAGCGGCGGCGCTGAGTCTACCCATTGCGAGCTATACCTTCGGCGCCAATCTGCTGGGTGCCAACGACCATTATGATCCGCAGGCGGAGATTGCCCGGGTGAAACAGCAGGTGGACATTGCAGCGCTGCTCGGGGCGCCCTTGCTGCGGCATGACGCTTTCGCGTCTTTCCCCGCTGACTACCAAGGCCTGCGTGGTTTTTATGCCGTGCTGCCCGTACTGGCTGACAGCTGCCGGGAAATCACCTGCTATGCGGCCGACAAGGGCATCGTTACCACGGTGGAGAATCACGGGCATATCTGTCAGGACAGCCTGCGCATGGAAGCGCTGGTGACGGCGGTCAATCATGCTAATTTCGGACTGACCATCGATATCGGCAATTTTGTCGGCGTGGACGACGATCCGGCGGTGGCGGTGGGGCGGTTAGCGCCGTATGCGCGGCACTGCCATGCCAAAGACAACCATCTCAAACCGGGAACGGAGATATTTCCCGGTCGCGGGTGGCGTTTGTCGCGTGGCGGCAATTGGCGGCGTTCGGCGATCATTGGGCACGGCAATGTGCCGGTGGCGCAGTGCGTGCGGATATTGGCGGCAAAAGGCTATGCGGGGGCGTTGTCCATCGAATACGAAGGCATTGAGGACGTGTTGATGGGCATCAGCATGGGGCAGGAAAACCTCCGGCGCTATATCGCCATGGCGGCGGGTTGACGGCACTTTGCGCTGTTGTGGCAGGGCGTATCGGGTTGCGGTGATATTATCGGGTGTGTGAACAGTCAGAAAGGAACGACAGGATATGATGAGCAAGCTACTTGGCGGCATACTGAGTGTGATGGCTTTGGCCAGTATGCCGGTGACGGCGCAGCCGGCGGCATGGACGAAGGTGGATGAGCTGAACTACCGGCTGGACTATCCGCTCGGGACCTTTGAGCTTTTTGGCAAGACGGGGGGATTGCGCCTGACGCCGCGGGATGGCCGTGAGGCGAATCTCACTTTCTTCCAGTGGCATGACAGTTATGTGTACGAGACTATGGCTGCTGGCAAGGTGGAGAAAGTGGCGTTGGTCGGGGGCGATCTGCAGATGGAGGGCGTTTGGGGGACACGCGACGAAGCGCCGCCGTTGCGCTACGTATTGACGCTGACGCCGGGAGAAGCCGGGATGCGGTTGCGCCTGGTAGTGCGCAAGACCGGCCCGTTGAAGCTGGTTGCTGGCGTGCGGGGGCACCTTTCCGTGGAAGCGCAGGACGACAATGATCGGGCGTTGGTTGAGCCGTGGCTGAACACGTCGTTGCTGGACGCGTTTGTCACGCGCTATAAGCTCATGAAAGTCGGGCGGATCGCCGGCAATGGCGTTGCCCTTGCGGTGCCGGATTACTGCGGCGCGCGGGTCACGAGTGGCGGCAAGGGCCGCAAGAGCTTGGAATTTGCGATGACGGAGAAGAAAGATTTTCCCGACGATGGCAGCCTTGAGGTCAACGCCGACTTGAGTTTTGTGGCGATGCCGACGAGTTATCCGGTTTTTCGGGTGGACATGGCGGCGCCCTTGTCGCTGAGGGCGACGGCACCGGCGGAGGTTTTGCAGTATCGCAAGTGCGAGATTGACGTGGATTTGCGTGGTACTTGGGACAATCCCTTTGATCCTCATGATGTCAGCTTGGACGCCGAAGTGACCTGTTCGTGGGGGCCGAGCTATGTGTTGCCGGGCTTTTTCATGCAGCCGTACACGATGGCGCGCATTGACGGTCACGATGCGTATTATCCCGAGGGCGACGGCTGCTGGAAAGTGCGGCTGGTGGGTCTGGGGCTTGGCGAGATGCGGGTGAAGTTGGTGGCGCGCGATCGCAGCGGTCGGGTTGAGTATGCGTTGCCGGCGCCGATACGGGTGGTGGCCGGCAAAGAGCGCGGTTTTGTGCGGCAGAGCCCCATTGATCCCTACTATTTCATTCATGATAATGGCGACAGCTATGTTCCGATTGGCCATAACGTGCCGATCTATCGTTCCGGGCCCTACGGCGAAACCAAGGCTTTGGAAGATATGGCGGCCAATGGTGAGAACTGGAACCGCTGGTGGATGTCCAGCCAGGGTTTCGGCATTGAGTGGGAGCGGCAGCTGGGGCGCTACCGCCAGAAGCAGTCGGCGCAGATCGACTACGTGTTGGGTGTGGCTGAAGAGCTGGACATGACCTACATGATGTGCATGGACACGCATCAGGATTTTCGCAATCCGGG
>Ga0123334_1005458_pt1 | contig 12261 bp, 11 predicted proteins | sample BiotimSIPDNA_FD_89706 | JGI IMG/M metagenome (GOLD analysis project Ga0123334, IMG submission 89706) | Anaerobic biogas reactor microbial communites from Washington, USA - Biogas_R1 time_0 SIP DNA | ecosystem: Engineered > Bioreactor > Anaerobic > Unclassified | place: Washington, USA... | reverse complement strand
GAAACCTTTCTGGGGACCCTTGTTCTGAAATATTTCGGATTCCAGCCGCAGCGGCGTCTCCAGGACGGCTACACGTGAGCCTCCACCCTCGGGGACCATCGCAATCGTGAAAAAGCGGTTGGCGCTGCTCACCCACATCACGTTGGTTGCGCCGTCACCGCCGGTATAGAGGGTCCGCCGCTCATTGACCGAGCAACCCATCGTCCGGTTGGCAAACCAGCTCTCACCGACCGTCTGCAACTTCTCCCCGTTATACCAGGAGACGTTCATCAGGTCGCGCCGGTCATTGGGGCTCATCGGCGTGGCCGTACCGGTCACCAGCTCCAGAGAAGGCAACTGGGCCGGAGCCTCCCCCGTATTGGAGAGGGAGAGATTGACCTTAAAGAGGTAGTTCTCCGAGAGGGAAACGGTCTTGGTGAGCAGGACGCCATTGGTCAGCAAGGTGCTGGCCTGCAGTGTCCGGTCATCTTTGCGCTCCAGTTGATAGGACTGGTTGATGAGGTTCGTATCGCCCAGGACGGTCAGGAGCGGAATGGCGACCCCTTCATTGAGGACGATGCTCTCAACGTCATTGGGAGCATTCTTTTTGGAGTGGCGGCTGATGGCTGCCGGATAGTGCTTGAGCTTAATCCGGCTCAACCCGCCGCCGCGGCTGCTGAAGAGATACTGGGCCACCTCGTTTTCCAGGGTGAGGAATTGCTCGGTTTGGCCTTCGGGCAGGGAGAGCGTTCGCGCCAGCTCGGCCGCTGCACTTGCGGCGGCTCTCTGAGTCGCCACGGCGGAAGAGGGCTGGAAAGCCTCAAGACCATTGGTGGAAACGGCACCGGCGCCGGGGGTACCCGCATCGGCAGGCTGCTGGAGCTCTTGTGCCTGCACTTGCGCCTGCTGAATCGCTTCCTTTTCCTCCTGGGTCAGAGGAGTGGGCGGATAGAGTTTATTGGTGAGGGGGAACCAGACCCCGAACAAAAAGCCCAGAGCCACCAGGAGGATTAAAAATGCTTTACGATCCATTAAATACTTTTTTAGTTATCTCTTACTGTCTTACCGCGCTGCGCCACGAGTGCGTTATTCAAGGTTGGGGGCGCTCCCTGGCCGGCACCGGCAGTTGCCCGGCACCGGGTCATACCCCCCCTCATGCCAGGGGTGGCAGCGCGCAATCCGCAACAGGGAAAGCCAGCCGCCTCTCAAGGCGCCATGCTTGCAAATCGCCTCTTTTGCATACTCCGAGCAGGAGGGATAGTAGCGGCAGCGGGCATAAGGGCCCAAAAGCGCCGACTTCATCGGAGAGAATACCCACCGATAAAGATATAGCGGCACAAGCGCCACAGCCTTCAAGAGTCTGCTCCAGAAACCCATAAGCCCGTCTTCCTCAAAAAAAATCTGAACTCCCTCTCCAGGTCCGCCAGCTTTTTGCCCAAGAGCGCCTTGCGCGCGATCATTATCAGCGTGAGCTGCTCCGGGAACTGATGCTGATGCAGCCTGTAAGCCTCCCGCAAAAGCCGCTTTACTCGGTTGCGTTGCACCGCTTTACCGATTCTTTTGCTGGCGATGACCGCATACTTGCCCAAGACCCCCTGCGGTTCAATTCTCCAATTCGCTATGAAGTAACGCGTAACAAAACGCTCTCCGTTTTGCTTAATATCCTCGAAATCCCGTTGGATTTTCAGGACACGCTCGCGCGGCAGTCTAAAGCCAAGCCGTTGTGAAGAGGGCAATCCCACCAGGGCACCCATTCATAAAACACCCCTTATCCTCGCTCTCAGGCTGGGAAAAGGGGCGCTGCTCATTCATCGACCTAAACTGGGGTCAGCTTCGCGCGACCCTTACGGCGGCGGCTGGAAAGAACGCCCCGGCCGCCCCTGGTAGCCATGCGGCTACGGAAACCATGCTGACGTACACGTCTAATCTTGGAAGGTTGATACTGTCTTTTCATCTCTTAAATTACTGTTACTCCATACAAGCGTGATTCTTAAGGTATATGAATACTCACGCTGCATCCCCGGGGCTACCCCTCAAGGGCGGCCAGAGAGCTTACTCTTCTCCCACTCTCATGTCAAGGAATTCTAAAACTGTTTTCCATCTTTTATCTCTCGCCGCTTCGCGATAAGTCTTCCGGGGTTGCTTAATTTTTGCAACGAGGCTACATTCTGGGCCTGTATGAAATGCTGTTTTCAATTCATTCACTTCCCGGCAGCCAGAGCATTGAGCCTCTGTGCCCTCTTTTTCTTCGTCCCCCTGGTCAATGCAGAAACCCGGGAGCCAGAAATAACCACTACGCCCAATACAACTGCTGCATCCACCACGCCCAATACGGTCAATACGACCGCTCCGGAAAAAGAGACCCCCAAAACCGACTGGGCAGAGGCCGCCGATAAAGCCACCGGCTCGCTCCTCAAAGAGTTCTGGAACCGCTCCGGCCACTACTTCAATGACGAAAACGGCGGCTCCACACGCTTCAACTACTGGCCGCAAGCCCATGCCATGGATGTGATTATCGATGCCTGGCTCCGCACCAAAGACTCCAAATACAGCGACTACTTCGAACCATGGTACCACGGCATCCGCAAAAAAAACGGAAACCGCTACTGGAATATCTTCTTCGACGACATGGAGTGGATCGCCCTCACCTTCCTGCGCCTCCATGAAGCCACCGGCGAAGCGCGATACCTGGAAAGCGCCCGCAAGCTCTGGGAGCACATCCAAAAAGCGTGGGACCCCGAAAACGGCGGCCTCGCCTGGAAAGCAGACCATCTCTGGAGCAAAAACGCCTGCTCCAACGGCCCGGGCAGTATCCTCGCCAGCCGGCTCTATCAAATCAGCCGCGATGAAAAAGAACTTGAATGGGCCAAGAAAATCTATCAGTGGGAAAAAGACCATCTCTTTGACCCGGAGACCGGCGCCATCACCGACCACTATAACGAACGGACAAAACGCAAAGCCGGCGTCCCGCTCAGCTACAATCAGGGAACCTTCCTCGGCGCCGCCTTCGAGCTCTACCAGATCACCGGTGAGGCGGGCTACCTGAGAGACGCGGAAAAAGCGGCCACCTTCACCATCACCAGCCGGAGCACGCTCGACCGCCGCAACGGCATCCTGCGGGATGAGGGGCGCGGCGATGGAGGCCTCTTCAAAGGTATCTTTTTCCGCTACTTCCTCCTGCTCATGCAGGAAAAGGCGCTCAAGCCCGAGCTCCGCGACCAGTACCGCCAGTTCCTCTACCACAATGCCGAAGTGCTCTGGAGCCGCGGCACCGACCCGGAGCTCCTCCTCTTCTCCCCCGCCTGGACCAGACCACCAGGCCCAACCACCCAACTGACCTCCCAGACCAGCGCCTGCATGCTCCTGGAAGCCATCGCCTCCTACGAAAAAACGATCAGAGAATCGTTCCAAACCGACAGTATCCAGATTGCCAGGACGAAACTCGCACAGTGGTTCAATACGCACCGAATAGCGATAGTGCAGCGGGAACAGTCGTAACTTCTGAAATAAGCAACTTGTGGCAAACCGCATTAGTCAAAGGGTTGTCCCTTCAGCCTAAATCAATCCCTGTGCGGGTTCAAAGCGTCTCCGCACTATCATAGTCTTTGCGGTAGCGGACACCCGCTTTCAAGAGCATCATCCGAAGTTTTTCCGAATTAGTGGGGATGCGTAACTTTTTGACAACTTTCATGTTCTGGCCTAAGTACTCATAGACACACCACTGATTAGTCGGTGTCGGTTGCCAGTATTCCTTGACAATATTTAATACATCCGGGTGTTCATGGCCTCTTTTCTCAACTGCACCAATTAAGGCCATGGGATGGGGCCCCGATGCTTCCATCTCGACCCGATAGAGGTGGATAGGTGTGCCGTCGTAGTCCCGTTGTGTCTTTAAGTATTTCACACAATCTGCTCCATTTCGCCCAGCAAATAGAGCACAGCGGCGTGACACCAACCCATTTGGCCGGTACTGCTCAAATACATCCTCGATCCAAGCTTTATTTTCTGGAACTTGGCGATCTTCGCCTGAAATCACGTCTCCAAGGTCGTATTCCTCGGTGGATGCATGGTAGAGCGTCACTCTAGCCCCCTCCTGCTCATGAATTGCCTCGCACGTCAACTGGGCGTTTGTGTCTGATGTTGTATTGTTCTTGATTTCGTCAGACTCCTTCGTTACTAAGGAGCCCTCGTCTTTGTTCTTATTGTTCATAATTTTAATGTTCCGTTAATTCACTGACTTTGTTTCGGGCAATCTCCAATTTCGCCAAGATGCTTGGGTGAGCGGTTTCCCGACTCAGTGCAAGATTCACCAGCGAGTCTGTATTAAGACACTTCAAAACATCATGAAACTAACCTAGAACGTTCCATACTATAGCATAAATATGATCAAACACAAGTAAAATATTAATTATATTTTTATAAATTTACATCTGTGATTTTTTTAAGAATATGAACACTGAAAAGGGAATATGAAAAAAGAATAGGAAGTGGTAAGTGGCAGCCCCGCAGGGAATTGAACCCCGATCTACGGTTTAGGAAACCGCTGCTCTATCCATTTGAGCTACGGGACCCCACTTTCCACAACCTCCCAAAAGAAGGCTTGTCCTTTACTCTAGCCCCAAACCCGCCCCCAATGCAAGCCCGGAATCAAAAGCACCTCATTACAGTAGGCAGCGGCAGAATATTGAGTCTGTTCGTCCTTTTTAGGAAGTCTGGGCTTCTCTTCTGTGTTAGCTGGTGGCGTCCAGGTAGGATTGGAGGAGGATGGCGGCGGCCATTTTATCGACTTTTTCTTTGCGTTGGCCGCGGCGCACATTGCCCTGTATCAGGAGGCGGTTGGCTTCTGAAGAGGTCAGCCGTTCATCCCAGGTACGCACCGTTATTTCGGGCAGGCGCTCGCGCAGCAGCTCGATAAAGGCGCGGACCTTTTCGGCGGCCGGCCCGTAGGTCCCGTTCATATTGCGGGGCATCCCGACCAGAATCATCTCCACCTCTTTTTCGTGGACGATTTCCCCCAGAGACTTCCAAAAATCTTCCAGCGGCTCGGCCGGAATATACTTCAGCGGTTGGGCGATCATCCTGAGCTCATCGCTCAGCGCAATGCCCATCCGCACGGTACCGTGGTCTATAGCCAATATTCGAGACATATTAAAATTCTTACGGGTCTGCCGTCTGCGCCTTCAGACCGGCTGGAGCGTGCGTTTGCGTTTACGCAGGCGGCGGCGCCGGTAGACAGCAAACGCCAGCAGGGCCAATCCAATAAAAAAGATGAACCCCAATAGCGGCATCAACAGAGAGAGGAGGCTCACCCCGAAGGCCGAAAACAGCTCCCCGGTGCTGAGCAGCCAGTTCCCCATCCCAAAAGTCGGAATCGAAATACCGGCGCGGGCCACCGTCTTGGCGCCATGAACCACCGAAGCGGCTCCACCGCCGGCCACGATCGCCAGAGTCCACTTCAAAAGCGGCGATATCTCCACAAAGACGGCCGCGGCCGCCACCGTCCCCGCCACCGCTGCGACCGGAGCGGTCATCACATCCAGAACGTGATCCACCACAGGGATATAGTAAGCTACAACCTCCAAAACCGTGGCCGTACTGAAGGCAACCAGCGCCGGGGTGGAGGCCAGCCAGAGCCACCCCTCGGCCAAGGTAAGGTGCCCACTGCGAGCGGCAAGGCAGATCACCAGCATCGGTACGAAGACCCGAAAACCGCAGGCGGCGCTCAGTCCCAATCCCAGAGCCAGGCTAAATATAACTTCTTCCATAACTTTCTTTCCCCGAAAGTACTACCAAATCTTCAATCTCTTTAATCCTCCACGTATCCATTCTCTTTGAACCACTGGACGGCATCTTCAAACGCCTGGCGCGGCGGAGTTTGCGGCAGGCCAAGCTCACGGATCGCCTTGCTCGGGTCAAAAAACATTCGGTAGGCGGCCATCTTGACCCCCGCCACCGGCGCCTTGGGATGCTTGCGGGTGAAGCGCGAAAGGGTCTCATCCAGATAGGCGGCCATGAGCGCCAGTCGGTACGGTATCTTGAGCCGCGGCGCGCGCAGCCCCGTAATATCGGCCAGCACGGTGAAGGTATCTTTCATCATCCAGTTGCCCTCGGCATGGCCCAGAATGTAACGTTCGCCGATGCGTCCTTTTTCCGCCGCCAGGATATGCCCCTGGGCGACATCGCTCACATGGACCCAGTTGAGCCCGGTCTCCAGGAAAGCCGGCATCTCCCCTTTGAGAAAATCGACAATGATCTTGCCTGTAGGCGTCGGCTTCACGTCACGCGGGCCGACCGGCGCCGTCGGGCAGACCACTACGATCGGGGCACCCGCTTTGATGAACTCGCGCACTTTGAGCTCGGCCAGCCACTTGGAGCTTTTATAGGCGGTGGTGAGGTTCTGCGGCTGGGGGTCCATTGATTCATCTGCCGGCGGCTCCGAGAGGCCTGTCTCGGGAGTAATGCCGATGCATCCAACCGTGCTGGTATAGACGATCCGGCTGCAGCCGGCTGCGACCGCCGCCTCCATGACGTTTTGAGAGCCATCGACGTTGGTCTCGAACATCGGATGATAATCGGGCATCCAGAGGTGGTAGCTGGCCGCCACGTGGAAGCACCAGTCACACCCTTTGAGCCCCTGTTGCAGGGAGGCTTTATCGAGCACGTCGCCGCGAATGGTCTCATAGTGCTGGCTGTCAAGCCCGTCAAGCCCGCGCAGATCACTGGAATCGCGCAAGAGCGCCCGCACACTATGCCCCTGGCTGACCAGCTCCCTGACTAAATTGCCCCCCACAAAGCCGGAGGCTCCCGTTACAAAACATTTCATCGCGTGAGGCTCATCTCCTTACCTGGCTCCGATCCCCCGGAAAACCACCGGTATCGTCTTGAATAAAATTTTGAAATCCCCCCAGAAGCTCCAGTTGTCGATGTATTCCAGGTCCAGGCGGACCCATTCATTGAAATCGGTCACGTTGTTGCGGCCGCTGATTTGCCAGAGGCAGGTGAGCCCCGGGCGCATACTGAGGCGCCTGCGGTGGGCGATATCGTCAAAGCGGAGCGTCTCATCCACCGGCAGAGGCCGCGGCCCCACCAGGCTCATCTCCCCCTTCAGGACGTTATAGAGCTGCGGCAGCTCATCCAGGCTCGTCTTGCGCAGGAAGGCTCCGATTTTGGTGACACGCGGGTCATTGCTCACCTTGAAGACCGGACCGCTCATCTCGTTGAGCCGCTCCAGCTCATGCTTCTTCATCTCCGCATTATTGATCATGGAGCGGAACTTATACATGGTGAAGGGGATACCATTGAGGCCGCTGCGTTTTTGCGAAAAAAAGATCGGCCCGGGCGAAGATATCTTAATCGCCAGGCAGATCAATAGCAGCAACGGCGAAAGCAGGAGCAGCAGCAGAAACGAGCCGACATAATCGAACATCTGCTTGCCAAAAGTCTGCATCGTGAAATCAGGCGCCGTCCGGAAAACCAGAAGCGGACTGCCCTGGAGCATATCGAGCGAAGTCGCGCAGAGCTCGGTCCGGAAAAAATTCGCCAGGACCCAGACATCGACCCCCTCGAGCTCACAGCGCTGGATCATCTTCTCCACCTCGCTGAACTGGTCATACTTGGAATCGATCAGCACGATATTGGCCGACAGATCATGCAGCATATCCAGGAGAGTATCCTCTTTGGCATTGTTTAAATCGTAGTTGCCGACGATCTCGAAATCGTGCGAGCCGAGCTCCGAGAGCGTCTTGTGAATATGGCCGATCTCGCTGCCAGAAGAAGCGATGATGACCCGCCGCTGGAACTGCGTCTTGCCCATGGAGCTCCTCCGGAAGAGCTGCAGGGCCTCGTCTTTGAGCATGACCAGAGTGAAAGTCAATATGAGGAAGAGCAGCAGGACCGAGCGGGCCAGCGTAAACTTCTTCAAAAACATCACGAAAATCATGAAGACAAAGAGCAGCAGGCACCCCCGGGCCAGCGCCGCATAATGCCGCAGCCGCGAAGAGGGCAAGAGCTCCCGAGCATAATACCCCTGGGAGTAAAAAACAAAAGGAGCCAAAAACGGGATGAGCAGAAGCATCCAGGCGAACTGGTCAAACGCCTCGATTTCACCCGGGCTGGGCAGGAACCTCACATGGATCAACCCACGCAGTCCGTGGGCCATCCAGAGTGCCAGCATGCAAAGGATCGCATCCAGAAACATCTGCGCCTGTATCAGAATATTTCTCTCTTTTTGAAGCATTTAATTTATCAGGTGAATAGCTTCGGTGCCGTAAAAAATCAATCCATTATTTTTTTCAACACCGTAAGTATTTTAACAGTCTGCCCTGCGCTCGGCAATCCGTAATTTACGATTTTCGCGATTTATTCTTTGGAGGCCTGGGATTCGAACGGGCGCGGCGCCACCCCTTCAAAGGTCAGCTTCACCGGTTTGATATGCCCCTGCGCGTCAAACTCCATCTTTTCAATGCAGGTCTGGCGGTGGTGGCCATTGTTATCGCCCAGGGGGCGGCGGTGATAGACGATGTACCACTCATCCGTGCCGGGGATGCGGATCACCGAGTTATGGCCGGCGCCGACGGCGACCGTGTCATCACGCTCCATGATCCGGGCAATCCTCTTGAAGGGTCCCAGCGGATGATCGGCAATCGCATAGGCGACCGCATAGTTGGGGCCGGTCCAGCCGCCTTCGGACCACATAAAGTAGTATTTACCGTTACGTTTGAAGACCACCGGTCCCTCCACGTAATGCTCAGGGGTGATCTCTTTGTAGAAGCTGCCGTCATTGAAGGGGAGCAGCCCCGTCAGGGAGTGGTTCAGCCGGACGACGTTGCAGTGGCGCCAACCGCCGTAGTACATATAGGTCTGGCCGTCATCATCCTGGAAAACGAATTGATCAATCGGCTGGGCACCGTTGACGATACGCTGGATAAGCGGCTTGCCCAGGAGGTCGCGGTAGGGACCCTCCGGTTTATCGGCAACCGCCACGCCGATGCCGCCCACTTCCCCCTCATGAACATCATTGGCAGCAAAGAGGAAGTAATACTTCCCCCCGCGCTCCAGGACCGAAGGAGCCCACATCGCCCTTTTGGCCCACTTCACCTCCTGGTTGGTGATCAGCTTTTCATGTTTGGTCCAGGTGACCAGGTCTTTGGATGAAAAGCAGTCAAAGAATGTCTGCTCATCAAAGGGAGCCGAGTAGGTCGGGTAAATCCAATAGGTGTCCCCATAGATAATCGCCTCGGGGTCCGCATACCAGCCCGGGAAAATCGGGTTGCCGCTGGTCTTGGGGGCCGCCTCCTGCGCCTGCAGACCCAGGGAGCCAAGGGTCACCGCCAGGAGTGCCATCATGCAACAGAATCGTTTGAGCATATTTCTCATGCCGCAAAGATACCTGAATCACAATTTTTTCGCAAGCCTCACTGTGAGTCAGACTCTGTGGAGCCGGAAGGCGAAGGCGCATTTTGGCGCTTTCCTGCAACGTCCGGTTCGGCTATGATGGAGGCTCTGGAAGATGAAGAGGAATTTACTTTTGATGCCGCTGCTCGCCTGGGCTCTCTTCGTGCCAATTGCCGCAGTCAACGCAATTGCCGAGAGCCCCCCGCAGGAATTGAAGGAATTGGAGGAATTGGAGCGCTATAACTGGGTGCTGGGAACCCAAACCTTTGCCCCCAACTACAAACATACGGAGGAAACGGAGCTTGTGGAAACAGCCGGCCGAATCCGCCAGATGGGCTCCAATCTGCTCAAAATCGCACTGGACGCAGGCAAGTTCTCGGATACGAAGGAGTTCAAAGCCGCCAGCCCGACCGACCTCCTGAAGCGCGAGCCCTCCTTCGGGCAGGTGCTCCAGATGGATTTTACCTACTATCTCTTCTGGGTCTATACGCCCGGGGTTCACTGGCAAGACGGGATGAGCGCAGAGGAAAAGGAGCGCGAATATGCCTGCATCAAGGAGCTGGCGGTCTGGCTGCTCAGCAGTTTCAGCGGCACCGGCAAGGAGTTCTACTTGGGCCACTGGGAAGGCGACTGGTACCTGGTCGACCGCTACGACCGCGAGCAGACCATCGTCTCACCCACCCGGCTGCAGGGGATGGCCGACTGGTACAATATCCGCCAGAAAGCGGTGGAAGACGCCCTCAAAGAGACCCCTCACCACGATGTGAAGCTCTACCAGTATGCGGAGCTCAACCTGGTGCGAATGAAGGAGCCGATGGACCGCATTGTCAACCGGGTGCTCCCCTATGTGAATGTCGATTACGTCTCCTATTCCGCCTATGAATCGCTGGAGGCCGGCAGCTATGAGGGGGTCAAGAGCCTCCTGGAGCGCTCACTCGATACCATCGCCAATAACCTGCCGCGCAAGGAGGGCTTCAACGGCCGGCGTGTCTTCATCGGCGAGTACGGGTTCCCGCTGCGCCAGACTCAAACCCCGGCCGAGCAGGAGCGCCGCGCCCGCTGGGTGATGCGCATCGGCCTGGAGTGGGGCTGCCCCTTCATCCTCTACTGGCAAATGTATGACAATGAGAAGGATGCGCAGGGTCAGCTCGGCTTCTGGATGATTGATGACAAAGATGAAAAACAGCCGGTCTATGAGACCCATGAACGCTTTTACAGAGAGATGAAGGAGTGGGTCCGAGAATTCCAAGCCGACAAAAAACGACTCCCCACCCCTGAAGAATACCGACAGAAAGCGGCCAGCTTTTTTAAATAAAAACCAGAACCGGCGGCTTCTGCACGTAACCGGTAGTTTTAACCGCAGATTCCGCAACTGGACGCATATTTTTGAGACAATGCGACCTTAATATTGCAGGTTGACTATGTTGTCGAAAATTGCCATTATTCCTGTATATAACTTTTGTAGTCATGAAAGGTGTTCTGATACAAAGAGGCGCTTTAGCGAAAGTCTCGTTCAGGCGAAACTGTTTTAATGATGATCAACTAGCAAAGCAATATGGCAAACAGAAATCTTACAAAAGCAAAGAGAGAAAAGAACGACGAATTTTATACTCAATACCCCGATATTCAAAAAGAGGTCGAAGCCTACCTGGAATACGACCCTAATACTTTTCGCGACAAGGTGGTCTATTGCAACTGTGATGACCCCTACGAAAGCAATTTTTTCCGCTACTTCGTCCTCAACTTCAAGAAACTCGGATTGAAACAGCTCATCACCACGAGCTACAAACCTTCCCCCATTGCCAATACGCAGTTGGAACTGTTCGCAGGCTTTGAAGCCACTCCCGAAAGACAAAAGGGACGCCCCAAGGTGACAGCCAATAAGTTTATTATTAACAAAGTGGGGAAAATAGAGAGCAGCGACGAGCTCAGTCTGGAGGATATTGCCAAACAACTGAAAGAAAACAAGCAAAACGAATGGACTCCGCTGGAAGGCGATGGCGATTTCCGCAGCGAGGAGTGCATCAAGCTACTGGAACAATCCGATATCGTAGTCACCAATCCGCCGTTCAGCCTCTTCCGTGAATATGTGAAACAACTTGTAGATTACGACAAGAAGTTCCTCATTATCGGGAATATGAACGCGATTACCTATAAAGAAATTTTTCCGCTAATAAAGGATAATAAATTGTGGTTAGGAAATAAGACGAGTAGCCAGCAAATGTTTTTAGAGGCACCAAAGGAATATACCGAAAAGGTTATGGCAAGTAGACAGGAAGGAATGTGGTGGAGAATTGTTGATGGCAAACCACTAATTGGAATACATACTGCACTTTGGTTCACCAATCTCGAGCACGGCCGCCGTCATCAGCCGTTGGAGCTAATGACAATGGCTGATAATTTAAAATTCAGAAAAAACAAGGCATTCGCTGAAGGGAAAGCGTATGAAAAATACGATAATTACGATGCCATAGAGATTCCCCTTACAAATGCCATACCCAGTGATTATGAGGGGGCCATGGGTGTGCCAATCAGCTTCCTGGATAAATATTGCCCCGAACAGTTTGAAATTTTGGGTGCAACAGAGAGTGAAGGAAAAGGGTTTTCGAATGGTTTGTGGGATGAGACAAGTAACGTTTCTCAACCATTAATTGATGGGCAGCGAAAATTTAAAAGAATCTTTATCAAATACAAAAGGGAGCAATCATGAAAACAGTTTTAAAAACCGAGATTACGGTCAAAGATATTTGTGAAGGTTTTGTCTATAATCAACTCGAGGGCAAGGGGCTCTTCGGGTTAAGCGGTAAACTGACGATTCAGCCGGAATACCAACGCAACTATATTTACGCTGATAAGGGCGGAAAAAAAGAAGTTGCTGTTATTGACTCG
>Ga0123334_1005454_pt1 | contig 12265 bp, 9 predicted proteins | sample BiotimSIPDNA_FD_89706 | JGI IMG/M metagenome (GOLD analysis project Ga0123334, IMG submission 89706) | Anaerobic biogas reactor microbial communites from Washington, USA - Biogas_R1 time_0 SIP DNA | ecosystem: Engineered > Bioreactor > Anaerobic > Unclassified | place: Washington, USA | collected... | reverse complement strand
ACTCTGGATGATATAAGACATAGATACGGAGACTCATCCATAAGTTTCGGCCGTGTTATCGATAACGACATAGGCATCAGTCTGGACCTTCACACAGAAGAGGACTCAGAATAATCAAATACCCCCGTAATTATTCAACAAGACAATATTTCTATCAGCCTGAGAAGCTCAAGGTCGGCTTCTTTTTTTATTTTTATTGCTTCTGCCATATCCATTTCTATTATTTTAGCTCCATGTATGCCTATGGCTCTGCTTCCCGAATCATCTCTTATGAGATCAACTGCCCGTTTGCCCGTCAGTGTGGCCAGCATCCTGTCCCTGGCGGAAGGAGACCCTCCCCTCTGAAGATAGGCCAGTATAACGGTCCTTACCTCCATTCCTGTACTCCTTGCCAGCATATCTGCCAGTTCCATGGTGGGGATATCTACACCTTCGGCTTTTATTATTATACTATGGCTCTTTTTCTTGATCATCGCCTCCGAGATCTTGGTGCAAATAGCCATAACATCCACCGGGAGTTCCGGTATCAGAATATATTCCGCTCCGCCCGTGACTCCGGAAGTCAGTGCTATATCTCCGCAGTTTCTTCCCATCACTTCAACTATGGTGGTCCTGTCATGGGCAGATGCAGTATCTCTTATATTGCTGATGGCGGACAGCACTGTGTTTACAGCAGTATCGAATCCTATGGTATAATCCGTATATCCCATATCATTATCTATTGTGCCCGGTATACCCATTACCACGATACCCTTTTTTGTAAGATCCAAAGCTCCCCGGAAAGTGCCGTCTCCCCCCACGGCTACCAGTGCATCTATTTCATTTTTATTTATGGTCTCTATTGCCCGTTTTTGTCCTTCTTCTGTCATGAATTCTTCGCTTCTGGCGGTCTTTAGTATGGTACCGCCTCTTTGTATGATATCTCCCACTGAGCGTATATCAAGAAAGACATGCTCATCATTTATCAGTCCGTCATATCCTCTTTCAAAACCTATTACTTCGATCCCCTCGCCAAAGGCGGCTCTTACTACTGCCCTTATTGCAGCATTCATTCCGGGAGCATCTCCTCCGCTGGTCAAAATACCTATTCTCTTATTCATTCTTTTGTTCCTTTTCATTTTGGAATATTTTTTTCTCATCACTTTTGGATATTTGCATTTTTACGTTTTTTTCTCCCAGAAGATCTTCAAGCTTTATTTTAAGCTCTTCATGGGGAGTCACCCACAGATCTCCTTCCGTCTTTAGAACGCCCCTTCCCGTGAATATTATAACAGGGACATCCCCTTTATGTTCTGCAAGTATATGTTTTATTTTTTCAAGCTTTTTTCTTTCTTCAGTTTCATCTGTTTCAGCTATTATCCTGAGTTTGATGGTTTTCCCCTCTGTAAAAGGTTCTTTGCTTTTTATTTCCCATATGCGATCAGCCAGTATCTTGGGGACTTCTTCTTCTTTGAAGTTCACGCTGCCCGATACTGCTATAACTGCATCTTCCCTGATGAAAGAAGCCGATCTCTCATAGACATTGGGGAACACGATTATCTCAACTGTTCCCACAAGATCCTCCAGTTGTACGAAAGCCATCATTTTGCTGTTTTTTGTTATCAGTGTTCTTTTTCCGGAAATTATTCCGGCAATGGTTACTTTGTCGCCGTCTTTTATATCTCCTTCCATCATTTCGTGAGCCTGATCATTTATATGCATCAGGGTCTCTGATGTGACTGTGGAGATCTCTTTTATGGTTTCCGCATACTCTTTTAAAGGATGATCCGTTATATAAACACCCAGCATTTCCTTTTCCATGGCACTTAGTATCTCTTTAGAAAACGGTGCGATATCGGGGAAATTCTTCTCTCTGCTTACGGTCTGCATTTCATCGGCATTCATCTGGAACATGGACACCTGACCTTTTATGTTTTTTCTGGAAGAACTTTGTGCGGATTCTATAAGTCCTTCATATGCAGCCATAAGTGCTGCACGATTTTCAGAAAGAGTATCCATGGCTCCGGCTTTTATGAGACTTTCAATGGCTTTTTTGTTTATCTGGTGCACGTCCAGGTTTTCTATAAACTCATTAATGTCTTTGGGTGCCCCTTTTTCTTTCCTTGCTTTTACTATTGCCTCAATTACACCTTCACCCACATTCTTTACTCCGAGAAGCCCGAACCTGATCCTGCCATCTGCGACTGTGAATTTTGCTTCGCTTTCGTTTATATCCGGAGGCAGCACATCTATGCCCATTTCAGTACAGTTTCTTATATATCCCGCTATCTGTCCCGCATCCCCCATAACACTGGTCATAAGAGCCGCCATGAACTCTACCGGATAATATGTCTTGAGATATCCCGTTTGATATCCTATTACAGCGTATGCCGCCGCATGGGATTTGTTAAAAGCATATTCGGCAAAACTTGCCATCTGATTATAGATTTCCTCAGCTGCATGCTCTGATATGCCGTTTCTTATGCAGCCTTTTATCTCTATATTACCTTCTTCATCATCCTTTCCGTAAATGAAATATTTTTTTTCTTCTTTCATTACTTCGGTTTTCTTTTTGCTCATGGCCTTGCGCACCAGGTCAGATCTGCCATATGTATAACCCGCCAGATCCCGTACGATCTGCATGACCTGTTCCTGATATACCAGGCATCCGTAGGTAACTGAAAGTATAGGTTCCAGACTTTCATGTATATATCTTACACCAAAAGGTTTCTTTTTGTTTTCTATATAGGTGGGTATGGAGGCCATGGGGCCCGGTCGGTACAATGATATTCCCGCCACTATATCTTCAAAACAGTCAGGTCTTAAGTTTTTCATGAAGGAAGTCATACCGCTGCTTTCCAGCTGAAAAAGGCCTTTTGTGTTTCCCGATGAAATAAGATCATATACCTTTTTGTCATCAAAGTCTATTTTTTCGAGGTCCGGTGCTGCGCCGTGGTTTTCTTCTATCATGGCCAGTGTGTCCCTAATGACTGTGAGATTCCTAAGTCCCAGAAAATCCATCTTCAGCAGACCCAGTTCCTCAATGGTCGTCATGGTGAACTGGGTGGATATGCCTTTTTCCGCCAGATAAAGGGGCACATATTCATCGATACTTTTTTTGGCTATCACTACTCCCGCCGCATGGGTGGAAGCGTGCCTCGGCATTCCTTCCAGGGCCATGGCCATATCAAGGACTTTTTTTGTCCGGGGATCATTTGTGTATGCTTCCTTAAGCTCGGGATTCATTTTTAGAGCCAGCGATATGGTCATTTTGAGCTGGAAGGGTATGGCCTTTGCTATGGCATCAGTATCCGCATAACTGACATTCAAGGCTCTTCCCACATCCCGAACAGCAGCCTTGGCTTTCATTGTGCCAAAAGTTATTATCTGAGCGACTTTGTCCTTTCCGTATTTGTCCACCACATAATCTATTACTTCCTGCCGTCTCTCATAGCAGAAGTCTATATCGATATCAGGCATGCTTATTCTTTCGGGATTCAAAAATCTCTCGAAAATGAGATTATATTTTATGGGATCTATATCTGTTATCCTTAAGGTATAAGCTACGATGCTTCCTGCGGCGGAGCCTCTGCCGGGGCCCACCATTATTTTGTTCTGTCTTGCATAGTTTATAAAGTCCCAGACTATGAGAAAATATTCAACATAACCCATTTTTTCTATTACGGAAAGTTCATACTCCAGTCTTCTTCGTAAGACCTCAGCCTTTTCTTCATAACGCGCCTTGAGGCCTTTTTCACAAAGCTCCCTTAGGTATTCTTTGTTTGTTTTACCTTTGGGAGCCTCAAATTCCGGGAGATGGAGACTGTTAAAATCAAAATCCACATTACACATGGCCGCTATCTTTGAAGTATTGTCACAGGCTTCGGGCAGTGCCGCAAATATCTTGCGCATTTCATCTTCGGATTTAAGATAAAACTCGCTGTTGGGGAATTTCATTCTGTTCTCTTCATCCACAGTGGTGGCGGTCTGTATGCATAGCAGGACATCATGAGCCTCTGCATCTTCCTTCAAAACGTAATGAACATCATTGGTGGCTACCAGTGGTATGCCCGTCTCACTGTGGAGTCTTTTCATGTCCGCCAGTATCATGGCTTCTTCCGAAAGCCCCTGGTCCTGTATTTCAAGATAGTAATTGCCTTCCCCGAAAATATTCAAGTATTCAAGAGCCTCTTTTTTTGCTCCGTCATAATCTTTGTTAAGAAGCTTCATCTGGACATCGCCCGCAAGACATGCCGAAAGACATATGATATCTCCGCTGTATTTTTTAAGAAGAGATTTGTCTACTCTGGGCTTGTAGTAGAAACCTTCGGTGAAGCCGCGGGATACTATTTTCATAAGGTTGTGATAGCCTTCATTATTTTTGGCTAGCAAAACCAGATGGCCCTGCTGCTTGTCTTTTTCCGGATCCTTATCCGTCATTGCCCTGGCTGCCGTATAGACTTCACATCCTATGACAGGATGTATGCCCTGGTTTTTACATTCCTTCCAGAAGTCTATGACTCCGAACATTACTCCGTGATCTGTTATTGCCAGTGAATCCATTCCCAGTTCTTTTGCCCGGCTGACAACGTTTTTTATCTGGGCAGCACCATCAAGAAGACTGTATTCTGTATGAATATGAAGATGAGTAAACGCCATTTTTCTTCTTTCTGTTATTTCTTTTTCACCATTTCACATATTAATTTGGTTTTTTCGCACATATAACCATAAGAATCTTTTTTATGGGGAATTATGCATCCGCTGCAGTCTTTTATGCCCTTTTCATTTTCATAGCTGAAATTGCCGCCGCAACGGTCACCCAGAGCATAAAGGGGGCAGAAACAAAAAAGACAGTTGAATTCCTCAGGATCCTTTATTTCGTGGCAGGGGAAAAATTCGCACTCCTTATGTTGGAAAAACCTAAACTTTTCTTCGCCGCTTTTGCAGCTTTCATTATTGTTTTTCATTTTTTCTTATCACCCTCCCTTTATTTCTATCTTTTTTTCTTCTTTGTTTCTTCTCTTCTTTTTCCTTTTGACTGTTCCCTTTTCTGCTGGCCCTTGAATCTCACAAAGGCAAGGCCCCAGTATACCAGCGAAAGAGATATGAGAATGACTATAAAGTCGGCAGGATCCCTTGCGAAACCCAGTATATAAGTAAAAAACATGCCTCCCAGTATAAATATCCAGAAATATATCATCTTTGCAAATATAGTGTTTCCCATTTTGTTTCCTCCAATAGAATTACTTTATTACTTATTTATGCTCAATTTATCATTTTTTTTTGAGATGAACATCCATCCTCATTCCCGGCATATCCATGCCCGCCTCATGAAATGCCATCTTTACATTTTCTTCGATAAAATATTTGATATCCCAGTAATCTGATGTACGGCACCATACTCTGAAATCCAGCAAAACGCTGTTTTCAGAAAGTTGTGCGACTCCCACAAAGGGTCCGGGCTCGCTTTTTATGTTTTCATTGCTCTGTGCAACTGCCAGAAGTATATCTTTGGCTTTATTTATATCATCATCATATCCAATACCGAAAGAACAGTCAACACGCCTTAATCCTTCTCTGGTATAGTTTATAAGGACCGATGTGGTGACCATGCCGTTTGGTACAGTAACCACTTTATTATCATAGGTCTTCATTGTGGTAAGCAAAAGATCTATTGACTCAACTATTCCGGAAGTCCCTCCTATATCTATATAGTCGCCCCTTGCAAAGGGTTTTGTCAGCATTATGGTTATTCCTCCCGCCACATTGGAAAGACTGTCCCGCATGGCCAGAGCAACTGCAGCTCCCGATGCACCGAGAACTGTTATAATGGGTGCCGTGGCCACATCAAGATAGCTTAATATCACTATAAAAAGTACGATATATAAAACTACTTTTAGTGCACTTATGAAAAACCTGTAAAGCATAGGATCCGCAGAAGTTTTTTTGAGGGCATGTGCAGTTAGCATCAGCAGTATTTTGATGGCTATCAGCCCTCCTATCAAAATAGCCGCAACTATGCCCCAGTATGTTAAGAGCTCAACGGTTTTTTGTGACATTTCCTTTTCTCCTTCTTTCAAGTTCTTTAAGGTATTTCTTACGAAGTCTTATATCGTCCGGAACTATTTCCACCAGTTCATCATTTTCTATAAATTCCAGCGCCTCTTCCAGGGTCATTTTCTTTGCGGGAGAAAGCTTTAGGGCATCATCACTTCCCGAAGCGCGCATATTGGTGCTTTTTTTTGCCTTTGAGGGGTTTACCACCATGTCTTCCGCTCTGGCTGTAACACCGATTATCATTCCTTCATAGACCTTTGTTCCAGGTTCAATAAAAAGCGTTGCTCTTTCCTGTATATTGAATAAAGCATATGATGTGGCGATTCCCGGTTCCTGGGCTATGGCCACACCGTTTGTTCTCCCGGGTATCTCTCCTTTGTAGCGGTCAAAACACTTAAAACTCCTTACCATGGTCCCTTCTCCCCGGGTATCGTTGATAAATTCGGTCCGATATCCAAGAAGACCTCTTGTGGGCAGGATATAGTTGATTTTTGAATATCCGTTTTCACTTATCATTTCCGTCATTATGCCTTTTCGTATGTTCAATTTTGATATTACTGCACCGGCATATCCTTCGGGGACAGAAATAATAAGTTCTTCGAAAGGTTCAAGTTTTTCTCCTTTTTCGCCTTTCTTCATTATGACTTCCGGTTTACTGACAGCCAGTTCGTACCCTTCTCTTCTCATGTTTTCGATAAGTACGGAAAGATGCAGTTCTCCCCTGCCGCTCACCTTGAAAACATCCGTTGAGTCGGTTTCTTCCACAGTAAGTCCCACATTTATTTCCAGTTCTCTGAAAAGCCTTTCTTTTATGTGACGGCTTGTTACATATTTCCCTGATTTTCCTGCAAAAGGAGACTTATTTACAATGAAATCCATTGAAAGTGTAGGTTCCTGTATATTTATCATTTCCATGGGTGAAGGTGATTTTTCATCACAGATGGTATCCCCTATGGATATATCAGAAATACCCGATATCACCACAATATCTCCGCACTGAGCACTTGACACAGCTGCTCTTTTCATGCCCCTGTATACGAAAACCTGGTTTATTTTCCTCTTTTCTCTGATTCCGTCTCCCCGGCAAAGAAGGACCTCCGTGGCTTCACTTATTATTCCCTTTGTCACTCTTCCTATTCCAAGTCTCCCTATATAATCATCATATCCGAGGCTTGAGATCTGCAGCTGAAGAGGTTCAGAAACAACATCCGGATAAAAGGAACAATGCCTGATGATAGTATCAAAAAGGGGAGTTATATCAAGCCCGCCTTCGCCTGCGACATTTTTTTTCTTTTTTGTCCCTTTTTCAAAAACATCTATATCTTTCACATCGTCAGGATCATAAACCACTATACCCTGTCTTGCTATACCATAGAGTATGGGAAAGTCCAGCTGTTTATCCGTGGCATAAAGATCCATAAACAATTCATATACTTCATCGACTACTTCTTTTATCCTTGCATCTTTTTTGTCTATTTTGTTGATCAGAAGTATGGGGACGATGCCCTGCTCCAGAGATTTTTTCAGCACGAATCTTGTTTGAGGCATGGGCCCTTCTGCAGAATCCACCAACAGTATGACTGTATCCACCGTTTTCATTATACGTTCAACTTCAGAAGAAAAATCAGCATGTCCCGGTGTATCCACGATATTTATTTTTATATCTTCGTGCATCACGGAACAGTTTTTGGAATAGATGGTTATACCTCTTTCCCTTTCTATATCGTCACTGTCCATTACACAGTCAGCTACCGTTTCATTTTCACGAAAAACACCACTTTGGTTAAGAAAGGCATCTACCAAAGTGGATTTTCCCGCATCTACATGCGCTATTACCGCAATATTGATTATCTTTTGTCTCTTCATATATTTATTGTAACATATCAGAAGGCTGTTTATGACTATTTCTTTATGAAAGTTTCATCACCAGGAGCCGCCGCCGCCGCCTCCCATGCCGCCTCCGGAGAAGCCGCCGCCTCCGCCGAAGCTGCCTCCGCCGCCCTCCACTGAAGATGATGGAAGCACTATGCTGCTATCCATTGCAGAAGTATAGTGGTTAAAAGCGTTTACAAAAACAAGGGCTGAAAAAGTTTCATAACGATAATCACCGTAATACCATTTGGGAGGCTCAATCACTATGTTCTCAAACTTTTTGGCCCACTTCTTGGTAAGGCCCAGAACATAGGCATAGGGAAGGATATCATAGAAATATTCCGGGTTTTCGTTTACCATCATTTCTATCCTTGCTTTGTCTGCAACTTTAATGTATTCTTTGAAACCAAGTATTTTCCCCAGCATTTCTGCGCCCCTCCTGGTCCTTTTCTGCATATATCTGGTGGCCCACAATCCCACTGCTTCCATCAATACAAGAATCAGTGCAGGAATCAGTTCCCCTGTCATCCAGTATATGATGAAGAATGTGGCCACCATGCCGGCCAAAAGACATATGATACTTAGGATCATTGTCAATGTCTTGGTGGTTTTTTTTCTTATATACTTCTTGTCATGTTCTTTTGCTGATATCGTATAGGAAAGTATCACAAGCACCAGGGCCACGGCAAATCCGATCATTATGCTGAAGCTTCCGGTAAATACACAGGTCAGAAGACCGGATATCAGCAGAGCCGCCGCCGCCGCCGCATATGCGGCAAGTCTTGCCCTCACACTGGATAGAGCGAATATACGCTTATCCTTCTTTTTTATGAATTCGTCAGCCAGCTGTTTTTGGGCAGCGGCAAAGGTGGGATAAAATCCTGTTCCCAACTGGGAAAGGTCAACGGTATCTCCCTGCCCGCGATCAAACAAACCGTTGAAAAATGTAAGCTCATAAGTAAGACTGTCTTCAGGAAGATCCTTTAATTTCCTCAATGTGAAATCACGTCCCTTTTCATCGGCTTCTTCAATGGTCAGATAACCTTTGTGGGCAAAATATATGATAAGAGAAATGAGATCCTTTTTGTCGCTTATTCCGTCTATGATATATCCCACTTCTGCGGGGGATATCCCTTCGGGGGGATCGAATTCCACAGTCTGCACATGCTTTGGATCTCTTCCGTATCTGAACCAGAAAAATACAAGTGTAAGTATGGCCAGTATGCCGGTTACTATCATCAGCGTTATGGCCCACTTATAGCTCAATTCCCCTTGGAAATAATCTTCCGGAAGTACAATTCTTATGGTGGTACCGGCACCTGCAAGAAGCCTTTCGGTGTTTTTTATATGTATGGTGTTGCCTTTGACGTCCCATTTGACTTTATTTATGTTATCGCCGATGCCCCCGGCGAACACTTCCAGTTCGTCCTCATCAAAGCTTTTGGGCATGTTCACTGTGATATCTGTATTATCAATGGCATTTGGCCAGTCTTTTGGGATCAGATCAAGATAGAGGGTGTCAGAGTTTTTTGACTTATCCGCCGCCATCCTGTAATTGTATGAGATGGTATAGCGGTGAGTCCCCTTAAGGGTCTTGTCCTCTTCTCCTATTTTTACAACTGTATATCCGCTGTCATTATAAGTTTCATAATTATAATCGGAAACGGTTATATCCTCTATTTTATTATGATAATTTGTTTCCACCTTTTTGCCGTCAATTTTCTCATAAGTAGTCCCTGTGTAAGGTATATTTCTGAATATGCCTCTTCTGGGTTCAAGAAATCTGACCTTTATTTTTTCTGTGATATATGCTGACTTATCCTCTTTCACATTTACCTGTACATCAAAATCCATGGTTTTCATGCCGGTATCGGCAGCAAAACCCAACGGAGCAGAAAAAACAAGTATAACTGCCGCCGCAGAAAAAATCGCAACGGTTTTTTTGAATGATTTTTTCATATCAAAATCCCACCCTGACATTTTCTCTTTCTTCTTCTCCTTCAACTTCAAACATCTTCTTTCGTTCAAACTTGAACATCCCGGCAATTATGTTGCTGGGGAATACTTCTGTTTTTGTATTGAACTGTTTAACAACTGCGTTGTAATATTTTCTTGAATTCGCTATGTCCTCTTCAACTTTTTTGAGCTGGGACTGAAGGTCCATGAAGTTCTGATTGGCTTTAAGATCCGGATAATTCTCAGCCACTGCAAAAAGGCTTTTCAGTGTTCCGGAAAGAATATTTTCTCCCGCTGCCCTTTCTTCCATGTTTCCCGCATTCTGTACAGCAGCTCTTGCATCGGTGACCTTCTGAAAAGTTTCTTTTTCATGGGATGCATATCCTTTAACCGTTTCAACCAGATTGGGTATAAGATCAAATCTTTTCTTCATGTAGACATCCATGGTGGCAAAACCTTCTTCTACATTGTTCCTTAATTTTATGAAACCGTTATAGGCCGCTATAAACCAGATGACTATGACGGCCACCACCGCCAGTATTACTATCAGTATTATTGTGCTTGTCATGTAAATACCTCCTATTCTTCTATGGCCCATTCTACGGGCTCAGTGAACTTTGACAAAAACTCATTGGCAGCAGAAAAATATTTTCCGCCGAAAAACCCTTTATATGCCGAAAGCGGGCTGGGATGAGCCCCTTCCAGTACAAGATGGGCGGTATTGTTTATGATCGCTTTTTTGCTTCTGGCATTGGCTCCCCAAAGGATGAATACCATCGGCTCTTTCCTTTCATTGAGAAGCTCAATTACTTTGTCGGTGAATATCTCCCACCCTTTCCCTTTGTGTGAATTTGCCTGATGTGCTCTTACCGTCAGGCATGTATTGAGCAAAAGTACGCCGTTTTGGGCCCACTCTTTTAGATATCCGTGGCCGGGTGGTTCTATGCCCATATCATCTTTTAGTTCTTTATATATATTAACAAGAGAAGGCGGGATTTCAATACCTTTTTTTACCGAGAAGCAAAGTCCATGGGCCTGCCCCTCCTCATGATAAGGATCCTGCCCCAGTATGACGGTTTTTACATTTTTATACGGCGTGAACCTCAGTGCATTGAAAATGTCATACATATCAGGGTATATTATCCTGCTCTTATATTCGCTTTTGAGGAATTCCCTCAGTTTTAAATAATAATCTTTTTCAAATTCCCCCTTCAGCAAAAGATCCCAGTCATTGCCTATATGAACCATTGTCCTTCTCCCCGTCTTTGAAACATCTGTCTATATGATCCCTGCTGAATTTCTTCGTAAAAAGGCTCACAATAGGAACTGCTGCCAGGGATACGATCATGGCAGTTACCCCAAACTGGGGAGCCATTGATTTTGCCGCAGCAAACCCTTCCTGGAATGTATTTGATACCGTAAGTCCCGTAACTGTAACAAGTCCGCTTAATGCCCCTGCCCACGCACCCATTTTTGTGACACCTTTCCAGTAAAGACCCCACAGAAAAGGTCCGATGAAACATCCTGCCACGACTCCCCATGAAAAAGACATAAGATTAACTATGAAACTTATGTTCATTGTTGCAAAAATATATGAAAGTGCCACGAAAAGCACACAGAAGCCTCTCATTATAAACATCTGTTTTATCTCATTTATTCCCGGTCTTAAGGTGCCCAGCAGATCCACCGCAACGGCAGAACTTGATGAAAGGACCAGTGCCTCAAGGGTGGACATGGATGCGGAAAGCAGCAGAAGCATTATTATGCTTAGCAATATAATAAGAAAAATATTACTGCTGAATACTGACATGAGTATTTCAGGCATTACACCATCAAAAGAGCCTGCAGCATCCGGGGTCCCGTCGGGCAGTGCCGGCACAAAAAGACGGCCGAAGGTGCCTACCAGATAAGCTCCTCCTCCTATCACAAGGGCGAACATGGTGGCAATAACCGTACCCTGCTTTATACTTGATTCGTCCTTTATGGCATAATATTTGTGTACCATCTGCGGCAGACCCCATACAGCAAAACTTGTCAGCGAAATGTTTATAAGCAGCGGAAACCAGTTTTTCCCTCCAAAGGGACTGATGAGGTCCGGATCAATATTTTTCAACTTCTGAAAGCCTTCAAACAATCCTCCCACTTCAGGCTGACTTATAACAACTATTATCATGGCCGTAACTCCGGTAAGCATTATTATGCCCTGGAAAAAATCTATAAGTGAAGTGGCTTTGTATCCTCCCAGGAAAAGTCCCGTTGCCGTGAGAAGGGCCACCAGCAGCATTATGGTCTCTTCGGGCACTCCCGGGAATACTGCGGAAAAAAGAGATCCCAGTCCCTTGTAAACTCCCGCTGCATAGGGTACCAGAAACAAAAAAATTATTACGGCTGCATAGATTTT
>Ga0123334_1005448_pt1 | contig 12270 bp, 10 predicted proteins | sample BiotimSIPDNA_FD_89706 | JGI IMG/M metagenome (GOLD analysis project Ga0123334, IMG submission 89706) | Anaerobic biogas reactor microbial communites from Washington, USA - Biogas_R1 time_0 SIP DNA | ecosystem: Engineered > Bioreactor > Anaerobic > Unclassified | place: Washington, USA... | reverse complement strand
TGAGGGCGCCGGCAATTCCGAAAAAGGCGATGATGATGGCCATGACCCTCATGGAACGGGTGATCGCGAAGGTGCTGTCGAAGATGGCCAGGATGTTTCCGAAAAACTGCTCCCGGGTGTAGACGGGCAGATCATGCCGCAGGGCCTTGTGCCGGATCAGATCGAGAGTTTCCGTCCGCTTTGGGTCTCCGGGATCCAGGAAAACCGCCACGCTGTTGATGGTTCGGTCGTCAAAGAGGCGCAGGTAGGTGTTCCGGTCCATCATGACGAGTCCGTGCTCCGTGGAGTAGTCGTAGAATACGGCTTCCACGCGCAGCCGGGCGGGCCCCTGCCGCGTGTCGAGGAGAATCGTGTCCCCGGCCTTCACGCTGAAGTTCCGGGCGAAGCTTTCCGAAATGATCACATCGCCACGCTTTTCCGCCTCCCAGTGCTCATCGCCTCCCCCGCCCAGCCAGGCGAACCGGGCATGCCGCTGCAGCACGGGGGCGGAAACGGAGGCCGCGAACATGGGCCTGTTCCGGTAGCTGAGCTGCACCTTCCGATAGGCATCCACATCAACGCCGGGAATCGTTTTCAGTTCGTGGTAGAGGCCTTCCGGGACCTCCCGCTCCGACGCGGTGGAAATGTAGAGATCGCCGCGGAACTGCCGGTCCATCCACCACAGGAGCGATTCGCGGAAGCTTCCGATCATGAGGGACAGCCCCAGGGACATGGAAAGGGCGACCATGAAGGCTGCGATGGCGACGGCGGTCCGCCCCAGGTTCCGGCGGATGTTTCCGGCGGCGATCTTCCCCGGCAGCCCTCCCAGGAACTTGAGAAAACCTGCCATCAAAGGGGAAAAGAGCATCACGGCAAATCCGGAAAGAAGGCTCAGCGCGAAGAGGATTCCGAAAACGGCCCCGAAGGCGGCGTAAATGGAGCGCGACGGAACGAGCAGAACGGCGGCGCTGATCAGCAGAATCAGGAGGCCGGCAGCGGCGGCCCTCTTCGACATCCTTCCCCACTGGTGGCTTACGGACCGCCCTGAAAGCGCTTTGACGGGGTCTGTGCGCGACAGCTCGATGAGCGGAAAAAGGCTTCCCAGGAGGCTCGCCCCGATGCCGACGATCACCCCGGCGGCGGGCATCCAGAAGGACCAGGCCATGGGGACGGGGCGAAGAAAGAAGTAGAGGTTGGTGATCGTTCCGCCGAGGATCTCGATGAGGAAGCGGCTCAGGAGATACCCCAGGAGGCTTCCCAGTGCGCCCCCGATGCCCCCGAGGATGAGGATTTCCGCCAGAAAGGCCGCAACCACCTCTTTGCGGCTTGCTCCCAGGCTTCGCAGCACCCCGGCATCCCGCCTGCGGCTGACGACGGCAAACATGGCCGTGTTGTAGATGAGAAAAACGGCGACAAAGAGCGCCATCAGGGACAGGGCTTCAAGATTCAACCGGAAGGCCCCCAGCATCGCGCCGAAGGTTTCCCGGCTCTGCCGGTTTGACCTGATCCGGAAGCCCTCATCCCAGCGGCTTATAAAGACCTGCTCCTCCGCCAGGACGAGATCGACGGCGTCGATGAGTCCGGGCACCTTGAAGAGCTCCTGGGCGTGGGCGATATCCATGAGCAGGAGGGGCTCTCCGGAAGGGTTGGGAAAGGTTCCCAGGACGGTCAGCTCCCCGCGGGAGGTCTTGATTCTGCCGCCCGCCGCGAGGTTCAGTTCCCGGGCCAGGCCGGCTTCCATGAGAACCGCCTTTTCGTCAAGAATGAAGGCAAGGCGGTCCCCGGCAAAGGACGCGCGGGCCAGCTCGGGGCGGATGGCCAGATCCAGAAAGGGATCAACGCCCAGGATCCGGATCTGGCTGCCCTTTTCCAGGCGGAGGCGGCGGTCGATGACCGGTGAGAAGGACTGCACGGAGGGATCGCGCATCAGATCCCTCAGGATCGCTTCGTCCATGGGTCCCGCATCCCGCTCGATGCGGTGGGTCGATTTCCCCTGGAGAAATTCAATGGCCCCGGTGAAACTCGCCAGTGCGGACATCGCGGAAAGCCCCATTCCCAGGCAGGCCGCCACGCCGAAGGCGATTCCCATCAGCTGAAGGAGCGTCAGGCTCCGCCTCCGAAGAAGGTATCTCAAAAACGCCTTGGTAACGGTTCCCATGAACGGGCCTCTTTGTGGATATTTCCCGCTTCCCGCCGGGCCAACGCCCTGCCCGGGGGCACCGGGCTAGTCGGCCTCCCCTTCGCAGGCGCCCTCAGGATGGATTTGGCCGTCAACCATGCGTAGAACGCGATCGGCAAACCGGCGGGCCATGGGGGTGTGAGTCACCATGAGAAGCGACATCCCGGACTCCCGGCATCGCGACGAAAGAAGTTCGAGAATCTGCAGCCCGGTGGCGGTATCGAGGTTGCCCGTCGGCTCATCGGCCAGGATCAGGGCAGGCTCCTTGACGATGGCCCGGGCGACGGCGACCCGCTGCTGCTCGCCGCCGGACAGCTCGCCCGGGTAGCGCTGTTCCTTGCCCTGGAGTCCGACGCGCTCCAGGGCCTCGTAGGCAGGTCCCGGCGACGGCTTTCCCGCCAGTTCGAGAGCGAGGTAGACGTTTTCAAAGGCCGTCAACGTGGGGATGAGGTTGAAGAACTGGAAGATGAACCCGAGGCGCGTCCGGCGCAGCTGGGTGCAGCCTTTGTCTCCCAGGGCCTGCAGGTTCTTCCCCTCGATTTCGATCGTGCCGCGGCTCGGCCGGTCGAGCCCGGCCAGAAGATTGAGCAGCGTCGTCTTGCCCGAGCCGCTTTTTCCCAGAAGCACCAGGACCTCGCCCCGGGCTATTTCCAGGCTTGTGCCGCGCAGCGCCGCGGAGCCGGCGGCTCCGTTTTCATAAATTTTCCATAAATCAACGACACGAATGACGGGGAGCGAGCGGAGCTGCCGGCTATCTGTCGCCGTTTCCGTGTCCACGCCCGTGCCCTTTACCTCCTTCGCCTTTTCCATTCCCATGCTTCTCCCCTTGGTGGCCGTAGCCCCATCTCTCGCTTCCATGAGGTTTCGGCTCGTGGGGCGGCCTGTTCATCGCCCGGGGTTCCGGACGGGGCTTCGGTCCGCGCATGTCCGGATGTTCGGGCCGTGCGGGCGGCTGGACCGAGCGATGCGGCGGCGGCGCTCCCCTCGGGGTTTTCATAGCCGGGACGCCCCAATGCTGCTGCTTTTCCCAGTGCTTATCCCGCTCCCATCCTCTCCAGTTCTGGGGAAGCTGAGAGGCGGGAACTCTGTGCCTGTTCCAGGGATGCCCTTTCCAGCGCCGATTCCGATAATCCTCTCTCCAGGCCGGGGGGACGTGCCTGTAAAAAGCGGGGACACCCTGATAGTAAGCCCAGCCCTTGTCATAGCGGGGCGAACGGTACCACCTGCCCTCCCAGGGCCGCCACCAGAAGCCTCCGTAAAAAAAGAGGTCATGGGGCACATCCGGAACGGCATAGATATACGTTTCCGGAATCACGATCGTGACCGGCGGAACGGAAAATACGATGGGCGGGGGCAGTGGAATGCCGATATGGACCCCCACATCGACACCGGCCTTCGCGGAAAGGGGCAGGACGGTCAGCACCGCCAGAAGCAACATCCCCGGAAACATTCTTTTCATGACTGTTTTCAAACCTCCTTGACATGGATTCTATCTGTGCAGCGTCGGCGCGCATTCTATCCCTTCTCCCGCGGCAAATCAATGGAGAGATTTCGTGTCCCGCGCTTCGGAAAAATGAGCCCGCGCACCGGGCTGGACAGAGGATGAACCGGGGCAGCGAGTCCCTTCTCAATTGACAAACAGGTCAACACATACTATGGGTGACCGGTGTGAAATTACTCACGAGATTTCAGGAAGAACAATGGCCTTGACGTATCTTCTCGACATTCTGGGCACCCTCGTTTTCGCCGTTTCCGGTGCCTTCCGGGCCGTCAAATACGAGCTGGATTTCCTTGGGGTCCTGGTGCTCGCCGTGGCCACCGGGGTCGGTGGGGGAATTCTCCGGGATATCCTCATCGGGTCTGTTCCGCCGGCGGCCTTCCGCGATGAAACCTACCTCTTCGTCTGCCTCCTCGGCGGGCTTCTCGTCTTTCTGGCCGCGCCGAAGATCGCGCGCCGCTGGGACCTGGTCATGGCGGCGGACGCCGTGGGGCTGGGTGTCTTCTCGGCCATCGGAGCCGCCAAGGCGGCCGAGTTTCATCTCGGCCCGCTGGGCATCGTAATGATGTCCGTTCTGACAGCCACGGGGGGAGGCGTCATCCGCGATATCCTCGTCAGCGAGATCCCGGCGGTGATCCGCGTCGATTTTTATGCGACGGCGGCCCTCTGCGGGGGGCTCTGCTTCCTTGCCGCCGGACTGGCCGGCCTGGGCGAAACGCTGCAGCTCTTCTCCTCCATACTGGTCGCCACGGGCCTGCGGCTGGTCGCCATGATCTACAGGATCAATCTCCCCCGCGTGCACAGTCTTCCTGAATCCCCAACGGAATTGACCCAGAAGCGCAAGGCCGGAAGGAAGACAGGGCCGGAGACGCAAGGCCCCCGTCAGCGATAAATCGCTTGATTTATGATCAGCCATGATATAGAAGGCGATGTTATTCTAATTTCTAGTTGAAGGACTCCTTATCCGGACCCCGGTGTCCGGATTTTAGAGCCGAGAGGAGGAAAAAAAATTGAGAAGATATGAAACAGTCGTCATCGCCCAGGCCAATCTTCCTGAAGACGACCTGACAGGCCTGATCGACCGCTACGCCTCCATCATCACCGATCGGAAAGGCGCCGTCGTCAAGGTGGACCGATGGGGAGTAAGAAAGCTGGCGTATGACATCCGGAAGCAGTCGAGGGGAGCTTATGTGCTCTATGATTTCGCCGCAACGAGCGATGTGGTGGCGGAGCTCGAACGGATTCTCAAGATCGATGACCATGTCCTGAAATTTATGACGGTCATGACGGATGCGGAGACAACGCTCGAAAAGATCACGCAGGAAATTGAAGCTCTCACGAAGAAGGAACCAGCCGAAGAAAAGGCCGCAACTTCCGCGGAGCCCGCACCGGAAGCACCCATCAGCGCTCCATCGGCGGAAGCCGGTGAGCCTGCCGGAACCCCTGAATCACCAGCTACCGCAGAAGAGAATTAAAGGAGGCATATCTCATGGCCGCATATGAAAGGCGCCCCAGACCGTCAGGACCGCGGAAGAAGTTTTTTCACCGCCGGAAATACTGTAAATTCTGTTCGGATTCAACAATCAAGATCGATTACAAACGACCGGATCTCCTTCACGACTACGTCACGGAGCGTGGAAAGATCATGCCCCGCCGGATTACCGGAAACTGCTCCAAGCATCAGAGGGAATTGACCCAGGCCATCAAGAGGGCGCGGACCATCGCCCTTCTGCCTTTTGTCGTCACGGAAGGCAGGTAATCAGGATATCCGTTTGAAGGGCATTTCTTCTCTTCGGAGGAATGCCCTTCGTTTTGGATGGATCTCCGCAGAGGGGCAATTGGGTGGCGGCTTGTGTTAAAGAGCGAGGGAGAAGAGAAGGTCATTGTCATCCGGGATTTTCTGACGGGCATCGCCGTCTCGTCCATGGTGTTCATCCTGGCGGCGGCGTTTCCAAGCTCCGCATCCTTCCTCTTTTTTCTCGGGCCCCTGCCCATCATTTTTTATTATTCCAAACTTGGCAGACGGCTGGGGCTGTTCCTCGTTCTGGGCGCTTTCGTCATCGTTTTGTCCGCCCTCGGCGCGCTGGGTCATGGGGAATACATTCCCCTTTTCTGCCTGCTCGGATTTCTGGGAGTGACGGTCGGCGAGGTCCTGGGAAGAAGGCTTTCGATCGAGCAGACGGTTCTGATTTCCCTTGGAATCGTAATCATCCCGATTCTGCTGCTCATCGCCTACTCGATGTTGCGAACAGGCAATCCGCCCTGGCGCTGGGCTGAGCCGTACCTTGTCCGGACCATCCTGGAAAACGTCAAACTCTACGCGGAGATGGGTGTGCCTGCCGAACAGATCGACCTGCTTCGGGAGAATGCACCGAAGATCGCCCATACGTTTATAAACATTCTTCCCTCTCTGAGCCTGATCAGCCTGGCCCTCTGCATCTGGCTCAATACCATCGCCGTCAGGGCCATCTTTCACCGCCAGGGGGTTCATTTTCCTGATTTCGGCGACCTGACGCGGTGGAAAGCGCCGGAAAAACTTGTCTGGCTGATTATCGGAAGCGGGGGGATGCTTTTGATCCCCGAGGGCAGGGTATTCTACACCGGGCTGAACCTCCTGCTTCTTGGCCTTTTTGTTTACCTGCTTCAGGGGCTGGCGATTGTCAGTTATTTTTTTAAGACGAGGAATATCCCCGTCATCCTGAGGTCCATATTTTACGCATTGCTGATTTTTCAGCTGACTCTGGTTCTTCCGGTCATTGCCGTCGGTCTTTTCGACCTGTGGATTGACTTCAGAAAATTCAATAAAAAGATGGACGGTTCCACGGCGTGAGAATCGATCGCGTCGGTAAATGCCGTTCTTTTTAACAGGAGGGTTAACTTCATGAAAGTCATTTTGAAAGAAACTGTCGAAACGCTTGGAAAAGCGGGAGATATCATTAAAGTTGCCGATGGATACGCCCGCAACTTCCTCATTCCCAAAGGATTGGCCGCAGAGGCGAACGTTCGGAACATCAAGGCCTTGGATCACGACAAGCAGAACATCGTCCGCAAGGCCGAGAAGGAAAGGAAACGCCACGAAAGCCTGGCCGCCAGCCTTGCCGGCGTCATCTGCACGATTTCCCGCCGCGTGGGAGAGCAGGACAAGCTGTTCGGTTCGGTGACGGCAAAGGACATTGAAGAGTCCCTGCTTGCCCAGGACATCACGATCGACCGGAAAACACTCGTCCTTGACGAACCCATCAAGGCCATCGGGGAGTTCCCCATCGTCGTCAAGCTTGGCGCGGGCGTCACGGCCGAAATCAAGGTGAACGTCATCCCGGAACAGGCGTAGGCGACGCCGCAGGTGCAGGGCCAGGCAATGAAAGCAAGCGACATCGACGTTTCTCTCCATCGAATCCCCCCTCAGAACCGGGAGGCGGAGCAGTCCATCCTGGGGGGGATCCTGCTGAACAACGAGTCCCTGCACAGCGTCCTGGAAATCCTGAACGCCTCCGATTTCTACAGCGAGGCCCATCGCCGGATCTTTTCCGCGATCCTCGATCTCTACGATCGGAACGAACCCTGCGATCTCATCACGCTGAGCAGCATCCTCAAGGACAAGAATCAACTGGACAACGTGGGAGGCATGGCCTACCTTGCCTCCCTCGTGGACAATGTCCCCTCGTCGGCGAACATTGTCTACTACGCAAGAATCGTTAAGGAAAAGTCCGTTCTTCGGTCGCTCATCGGAACGGCGACGGAAATCCTCAACAAGAGTTATGATTCGGGCAACGAAGTCGAAGAGGTTCTCGATTCCGCGGAACAGGCCATTTTCGAAATCTCCCAGCACAAGATCAAGCCGGCCTTCTCGCCCATGCGGGACATCATCAAAGAGAGCTTCAAGACCATCGAGCAGCTTTACGAACGCAAAGCCTCGATCACCGGGGTAGCCACGGGATTTGAACGGATCGACGACATGACCTCGGGTCTGCAGAATTCGGATCTCATCATCATAGCCGGACGCCCCAGCATGGGGAAAACGGCCCTGGCCCTGAACATCGCCTCCTATGCCGCCATGGACGCGGCGGTTCCCGTGGCCATCTTTTCCCTGGAAATGTCCAAGGAGCAGTTGGCCCTTCGCATGCTTGCCTCCGAAGCCAAAGTGGATTCCCAGCGTCTGCGGAAGGGCTTTCTCGGCGAAACGGACTGGCCCAAGCTGGCCAACGCCGCCGGTCGGCTCGCCGACGCGCTCATTTTCATCGATGACACTCCGGCGATCACGGTTCTGGAGATGAAGGCCAAGTCAAGGAGGCTCAAGGCGGAATCGGGACTGGGACTGATCCTCCTGGATTACCTGCAGCTGATGCGCAGCGGCAACTCCAGGGAATCCAGGGAGCAGGAAATTTCAGAAATCAGCCGCTCCCTGAAGGCCCTCGCCAAAGAGCTCAGCGTCCCCGTTGTGGCGCTCTCGCAGCTCAACCGCAAGGTGGAAGACCGCTCCGACCGCCGGCCCCAGATGGCGGATCTACGCGAGTCCGGGGCCATCGAACAGGATGCGGACGTCATTGCCTTCATTTATCGGGATGAGGTTTATAACAAGTCGGAAGACAACCCGGAAAAGGGCATTGCGGAAATCATCATCGGCAAGCAGCGAAACGGTCCCACGGGAACGGTCAAGCTGGCCTTCATGGAAAAATACACCACCTTCGAAAATCTGGCCCGGTCCGACGACCTGGCTTCCTAACTTCCCGCCTCCAGCAGCTTCCGCTCCTCCCCGAGATAGGGCAGGGCAAGGCGGAGCTTCTTCAGCGCCTGCTTTTCGATCTGCCGGGCCCTCTCCCGGGTGATGTGATACAAATCGCCGATCTCCTGGAGGGTCTTGGGGTCATCGGCCATGACCCGATGCTGGATGATGTACATTTCCTTCTCGTTCAGAACGGCAAGGGCCCCCGAAATGTTCTTCTGCACCAGCTCCGTTTCTTCCTTTCGGATCAGGGCGGTTTCCTGATCTTCGCCCGCATAGGTGAGATAATCCATATGCGACGCCCCCCCATCCTCGCTGACGGCCATATCCAGGGACAGATCCCGGTTGCTCATGCGGACATCCATCTCTTGAACCTCATCGACCCGGACGCCGAGGGAGTCCGCAATCTCGCTGAACTCGGGGTTTTTCAGGGACAGCGCCTGCAGTTCCTTTTTGGTCTGATTCAGCTTGAAAAAGAGCTTCCTCTGGGCCTGGGTCGTCCCGATTTTAACCAGGCTCCACGTTTTTATAATATAATTCTGTATATAGGCCCGAATCCACCAGACCGCGTAGGAAATCAGCCGATAGCCCTTGTAGGGATCGAATTTCTTGATGGCATGCATCAGGCCGATATTCCCCTCCTGGATGAGGTCCGCCAGTTTCACTCCATAATTGCGATACTCATGGGCAATCTTCACCACAAATCGCAGGTTGGACACCACCAGTTTTTCGGCGGCCTCCATATTCCCGTTCTTCGTCCAGTCGATGGCGTATCGGAACTCCTCTTCCGCGGACAGCACCGGAAATTTGTTGATCTCCGCCATGTAGACTTCAAGGGCACCGGCGACAGCGGGCAGTTTCAAAATGAAGGCATCCTCCTTTGACATGATCCTGTTTCAGCATTCTAATTATTGTAACCTGATAGTCAAGACCTTTTCCAGGATGAATCTTTTGGGTCCGGCGAGGTTGACAGACCTGCACCCCATGGTTAATTTACCAATGAAAATTGAACGGTTCCAATAACTGATTTCCAAATCCATTTCTGCATATACGCCGCCGGAACTCCCCCCCCGGGGGAACGGGAACGTGCGTAAGGGAGGAACGATGCGTTTTGACAAATTTACGCTGAAGGTGCAGGAAGGCCTGCAGGAGGCCCAGGGGCTGGCCGGAAACCACGGCCACCAGGGCATTGATGCGGAGCATCTGCTGCTGGCCCTTCTTGCTCAGCCGGAAGGCATTGTGGGCAATATTCTGAAAAAGCTGGGAGCGGACCCGGCCCGGATCGAACAGGATCTCAAAAAGTCCCTTGAACGGCTGCCCCGGATATCGGGGCCCGTCCAGCCTTACCTCACTCCGAGGCTCAACAGGGTTCTGGACAAGGCCATGGAGGAAGCCGCCCATCTCAACGATGAGTATGTCAGCGCGGAGCATGTGCTGGTCGCCCTGGCCGATGAAAAGGAGGGCGACGCGCCCCGGATTCTGAACTCGGCCGGGGTGACGCGGGACAACATTTTCAAGGTTCTCGTGGAAATCCGCGGAAATCAGCGGATCACGGACCCCAATCCCGAGGAGAAATACCAGGCCCTGAAGCGCTATGCCAAGGACTTCAACGAGCTGGCCCGCAAGGGGGCCTTTGACCCCGTCATCGGCCGGAACGATGAAATCCGGAGGATTCTGCAGGTCCTTTCCCGGAGGACCAAGAACAACCCCGTTCTGATCGGGGAGCCCGGCGTCGGCAAGACGGCCATTGTCGAGGGGCTGGCGCAGCGGATCGTCAATGGCGACGTTCCGGAGACCCTGAAAAACAAGCGGGTCGTCGGGCTGGATATCGGGGCCCTCGTGGCGGGAGCCAAGTATCGCGGTGAATTTGAAGACCGGCTCAAGGCCGTCCTCAAGGAAGTGACCAGCGCCCAGGGGGAAATCATCCTCTTCATCGACGAAATTCACACGGTCGTCGGCGCGGGGGCGGCGGAAGGCGCCGTCGACGCCTCCAACATGCTCAAGCCGGCCCTTGCGAGGGGCGAGCTGCGCTGTGTCGGGGCGACAACCCTGAATGAGTACCGCAAGCACATGGAGAAGGACCCCGCCCTGGAGCGGCGCTTTCAGCCCATTCTCGTGCGGGAGCCCAGCGTGGAAGACACCATCGCCATTCTCCGGGGGCTGAAGGAGCGCTACGAGATCCATCACGGCGTCCGGATCAAGGACTCCGCTATCGTCGCCGCGGCGACCCTTTCGAACCGGTACATCAGCGACCGCTTTCTGCCCGACAAGGCGGTGGACCTCATTGACGAAGCGGCGTCTCGATTGAGGATCGAACTGGACAGCCTGCCCGCCGAAATCGATGTCCTGGAAAGAAAAGCCATCCAGTTGGAAATCGAGCGCCAATCCCTGAAGAACGAAACGGACGGCGCTTCCCTGGAAAGGCGGGACAAGATCGACCGGGAGCTGGCCGAGCTCCGCGAGGCCATGGACGGCATGAAGATGCACTGGTCCGAGGAGAAGGAGGTCATCAAGAAGATCCAGACTCTCAAAAGCGATCTCGAGAGCCGCAAGAATGAAGAACAGGCGGCCATGCGGGAAGGAAATCTCGCCAGGGCGGCGGAAATCCGCTATGGCAAACTGGTGGAGCTGAACCGGGCCCTGGAGGAGGAGCAGAACCGCCTCGAATCGATCCAAAAGGAAAGAAAGATGCTCAAGGAGGAGGTGGACGCCGAGGATGTGGCGGAAGTCGTCGCCAACTGGACCGGAATTCCCGTCGCCCGGATGATGGAAAGCGACGTCCAGAAGCTCATCCACATGGAAGAGCGCCTCGGACGAAGGGTGATCGGCCAGGAGGAAGGCATCCACGCCGTCTCCAGCGCCCTGCGCAGGGCCCGATCCGGTCTCCAGGACCCCAACCGCCCCATCGGCTCCTTCATCTTCCTCGGCCCGACAGGTGTGGGGAAGACCGAGCTGGCCCGGGCTCTGGCGGAATTCATGTTCGACAACGAGCAGGCGATGATCCGCATCGACATGTCGGAGTTCATGGAGAAGCACTCCGTCGCGCGCCTGATCGGCGCTCCTCCCGGCTACGTGGGCTACGACGAGGGAGGCTACCTGACGGAAGCCGTCCGCCGGCGCCCCTATTCGGTTCTCCTTTTCGACGAGATCGAGAAGGCCCATCCGGACGTCTTCAACATCCTGCTCCAGATTCTCGATGACGGCCGCCTCACCGATGGTCACGGGCGGACGGTCGATTTCAAGAATACGATCGTCATTCTGACGTCAAACGTGGGCAGCCAGTGGATTCAGGATATCACCCTGCCGCCAGAAGAACGGCGGATGAAGACGATGGAGATCCTGCGCGCCACCTTCAAACCGGAATTTTTGAACCGGATCGACGACATCATCATCTTCCGTTCGCTGACCATGTCGGATATCGACCGGATCATTTCGATCCAGATCGGCCTTCTCCAGAAGCGCCTGGAAGATCGAAAGCTCTTCCTGGAATTGACAGAAAGGGCCAAAAAATATATATCCGAACAGGGATACAGTCCGGTCTACGGCGCACGGCCGCTGAAGCGGGCCATTCAGAAGCTGCTGCTCGACAGTCTCTCTCTGAAGCTCCTGGAAGGCGCCTTTGTCGAAGGCGACTCCATCACGGCGGACGTCGACGAGCGGGGCGGCATCGTGTTCTCAAGGAAAACGGACCATTAATCGTGCCCTCATCTCCCCTTTTCCCGGCTACAAAGGCCGGGAGAGGGGAAGAAGAGGCGCCATTCCATACTTAAGACGACAAAAAAAGGAGTCAAAAAAATGAATACCATAAAAACGGCCCTTCTTCTGGGCGCTCTGACGGGACTGCTCATGTTCATCGGAGGGTTGATCGGCGGGAAGCACGGGATGACGATC
>Ga0123334_1005441_pt1 | contig 12288 bp, 9 predicted proteins | sample BiotimSIPDNA_FD_89706 | JGI IMG/M metagenome (GOLD analysis project Ga0123334, IMG submission 89706) | Anaerobic biogas reactor microbial communites from Washington, USA - Biogas_R1 time_0 SIP DNA | ecosystem: Engineered > Bioreactor > Anaerobic > Unclassified | place: Washington, USA | collected... | reverse complement strand
GAACGGAGCAAAAACCGGAAAAATTTCCAGCAAAAATGGCCCAGAACGCCCAAAAAATGCCTTTTTAGCAAAAATAGCCCCGGAGACGTATCCCGACACTTAAAGGAACAAAAAGGCCATATTGGCAATTTAAAAAGCCAATACGGCCATCAGCCAGGAATGTGATTGTTCCACTGGAAACTGGATGACGCGCCTCTCGCCCCTAACGAATTATGAATTATGAATTATGAATTATGAAATGCGCCTCAACATTCAGCATTCCACATTCCACATTCAACATTCAGGAGATGCTATTCAATTTCTCTTCCTGTCTTTTACGGACATCATCCAAGGCGGTGGCAGCTTCTTCCCACCGTTCGGCAGCGGCCTCGATGTCCTCCTTGAGCGTTGCCAGGCGTCGGTTCAAGGCGGCAAAATCAGTTCCGGGGAGCGCTGCCGCGAGGGCATCGCAGATTTCGGCCTGTTCCTTTTCCAAGGCTTCGCTTTCGCTTTCCGCTGCGGCGACGGCTTCTTCCCACTGGCGGCGTTCGCGGCTGAATTCATCCCTGATTTGGGCTTCCTCGCGCTTGCGGTCGCGCCGTCCCAGCGGAGGACGGGTATCGGCGAGCGTCGGCTGCGGCAGGGTCTGCCCCTGGCGCAGCAGCTCCTGCTCGTGCAGCTTTTCGCGGTAATAGTCGTAATTCCCGTAATAGCGGGTCACCTTGCCAGGCGCCAAGGCAAAAATGGTCGTCGCCAGATTGCGGACAAAGGTGATGTCGTGGCTGACCAAGCACAGCGTCCCCGGGTAATCCCGCAAGGCTTCCTCCAAGGCTTCGCGAGCGTAGATGTCAAGGTGCGTGGTCGGCTCGTCCAAAAGCAGAAAATTATTCGGCCGCATCAGCAGCCTTGCCAGGGCCAGGCGGACTTTTTCGCCGCCGCTGAGTACCTGCACGCGCTTGTCAATGGCGTCGCCAGGAAACCCAAAGCCACCTAAGAGGTTGCGCAGCTCGCCGTCAGAGCGGTCGCCAGACGCCTGCCTGACCGTGTCAAACACGGTCAGGTCGCCGTCCATAGTCTCTAAATAGTCCTGGGACTGGTACCCGACGGTCACTCCGTATCCAAGCGTCAACCGCCCGCTGCGCAAAGGCATTTTTCCGGCAATCAGTCGCAGCAGCGTCGTCTTGCCCATGCCGTTGAGCCCGACGAACGCCGCCTTCTCGCCGCGTTCCAGACGCAAGTCGACCCCTTGCAGGACATCGGTCTTGCCGTCGTAGGAAAAATAGCCGTCTTCAATCCGCACCACTTCCTGGCCAGAGCGCGGCGGCGTCGGCAGGATGATCTTCGGCGCCTTGACCACGACCTGCGGAATCTCGACTTCCTCCAGCCGGTCGAGCATCTTCTGGCGACTCTGCGCCTGAGCAGCCTTAGTCGCCTTGTACTTGAAGCGGTCGACAAAACGCTCCAGCTGCTCACGCCGGCGGTCGATGTTGCGCTGCTGCGCCAACAGCTGCTCATGCCTTGCCTCCCGCTCCTGGACGTAGTGCGCATAGTTGCCGTTGTAGCGGGTCACCCGCCCGCCCATGACCTCCAGAGTCACCGCAGTAAGCGTATTGAGCAAATAGCGGTCGTGCGACACTAAAAGCAGCGTCCCGCTGTAAGCCTTGAGGTAGTCAAGCAGCCACTCCACAGCTGGAACGTCAAGATAGTTGGTCGGCTCGTCCAACAACAAAATGTCAGGCCGCGACACCAAAATCCGCGCCAACTCCGCCCGTATCTTCCAACCGCCACTGAAAGCGGAAAACGGTTCGCCAAAACGGCTAATGTCAAACCCAAGGCCGGACAAGGTCGCTTCCGCCCTGGTCTTCAATTCATAGCCGCCCTGGTGCTCAAACTCGGTCTGCATCGCGCCTAGGCGATTGAGCAGGCGAGCGCGTTCCTCGGCGTCAACAGACGGCAGCCGGGCCTCCAGCTGCTCAATGTCCTCATGCAGGTCATTCAGCTCAGGAAGCGCATTCTCGACATAGTCGAGCAACGACTCGCCCTCCCCTAAGCCATACAACTGCTGACGCACATAGCCCAGCCGCAACGCCGCTGGCCGCACGACCTCGCCCTTGTCCGGCGGCAGCCCCCCGGCCAGCATCTCGAACAGCGTACTCTTCCCAGCACCGTTCGGGCCGACTAGGCCGACCCGCTCACCAGGATGAACCGTAAACGTAACCTCGTTGATGACCTGTTGCGTCCCAAAGGCCTTAGATACCTGCACAAAATGTATCATTGGAATCGCTTCAATGCTAAACCGTCGTTTTTTTTGCGCCGACACGGCTACAATCAACGCCAGGGCGGTGCTATAGTATGGATGGCCTTGAACAGATTCGACCGGGCCGACGCCGGAAACTACGACCGAAACAACCACAAGACCATGAAATCAGCTTCAGACGCCCCCCAAAAAGACACTGCCGCACCGGATAAAATCCGAACTCGAACGTTATACCCATTGAAATGGCCATGACCGACGACTCGTCCAGCGCCCGAAGCTCTCTACCTGCCTATAATATACTTGATGTCCACCCAGAATAAAATCACTCCTGAACAAGCAACGCAAAAGCTGCAAGATTTTCTCGTAGCCGCCGGCTCGCTGCCGGCTATGCTGGAACGAGCCCAACTCATCCAGCAGGCCAAGTCCATTGCCGACGCCGACGTTTTCCGGCTGACCCTGGACGACTGCTGCTACCTGATCAAAACCTACATCAACCGCCCCCGGCTCATCCGCTGGCTGATAGGCCGCAGATGCCTGCGCAATGAATTCGACAAGCTCCGGCTGGTGCAAAGCCTGGAAACCGTCCGCGCCCCAAAACCATACGCATTGCTGGGCAAGGACACCCTCGCCATCGAATTCCTCCGCGACACTAGGCCGCTGAAAACCCCGGAGTCCATGCCGACTGACCGCTTTCCAACCAGCGACTTCTTCCTGGAACTGGCGGACATGTTGAAAACCATGCACGACGCCGGCATCTCCCATGGCGACATGCGCCGAGCCAACATCCTCGTCGACAACCAAGTCAGACCCTACCTGATCGATTTCGCCACCGCAGTCCAATGCACTGAAAAATCCCCGCCCTGGCGCCGAGTCGCTTCACGGCTGTTCATCAACTCGGACAACTTTTCCTTTGCCAAAATCACCGAATCCTTTTATCCCGGCTTGCTGGGCGAACAGGCCCTGGAGTGCTATAACAACCCGCCCTGGTACCTCCGCCTTGGCCGCTACCTGCGCCACAATATCTACCGCCGCTATCTGCGAACCCCAAAATAACACCACGGACGCTCAGCCAGCCTCCAATCAGCCATGCGCGAACAACACGGATACCTCCATCTTGCCGGACGACCGCTACACGTCGGCCTCAGCCTGCCTGACTATGACCACCCTGACGCCGTCCTCGTGGTCTGCGAACCATTCGGCGAAGAGAAGCGCTGCGCCTTCCGCATGCTCGTCCGCCTGGCCTGGCAACTGGCTGCCCTCGGCATGGCGACCCTGCGCTTTGACTTGAGCGGCACTGGCGACAGCAGCGGCGCACATGGCGAGGCGACCTGGCAGCAATGGCAGGCAGAGACGACCGCCGCGCTCCAGGCCGCCCCTGGCCTGACCGGTGCGCGCCAGGCCGTCATCCTTGGCGCCAGGGCCGGCGCCCTGCTCGCCGCCCCAGCCGCAGCCAGTGGAGCTGCGGCGGTCATCCTGGCCGAACCTATCCTCACCGGCGAAGACATGATCACCGACCTGGAACGCCGCCAGAAAATCAAGGACATGATGACCGGCGCAGCCAGCCCCGACGCCGAACCGCCGGCCAACAACGCTGCGGAACGCGACTTCGGCGGTTTCGTCGTGTCCAACGCCCTGCTCCAACAAGCCCGCCAGGCCGACCTGGTTGCCAGCCTGCCTGCCGCCACCCCCATCCATCTGCTTCGCGTCTCCGGTGCCAAAAAATTCCCTGCATCCTGGCAACCTCTGCTGGATCGTTGCCAAGCCTCCTCAGGAACAGCCGCCATTATTGCTGACAAGCCCTTCTGGGGGCAACTGGAATATTATGAGTCTCCCCTGGTCAACGACGCCATCGCCGACCTGCTGACTGGCCGTCAAGCCTCGCCACCTTCGCCAACTGCCGAGCCCTAGCGCGGCATCAACCACTCCAACTGCGTCCGCCAACTCAACAACATAACCACGCCATGCTGAAACTGCCCATTCCCGCCCTGCTCCTCGCTGCCGCCATCACCATCACGGCCGCCTTTGCCGGCGACACTGTCCGCCCCGGCCTTGAAAACATTGAGTACACCTTGGCGCCAGCCGCGGACCTGGCACTTGTCGAGGCCATCGGCAAACCGCTCCTGGAAGGATACGACGTCGAAGCAGCGCTGCAAGACTGGTTTGACGGGCGCCTGCTGCATATCCAGAACCAGGCTGACGCGGCCAACGCCAAATGGAACGAAGGACTGACCAAGCTCCAGGGTCTGCAGCGGCTGCCAGAAACCGTCTGGCCCGCCTGGCCTGACGGCGACTTCAAGGAGGTCACCAGGCTGAGGCTGTCCTCCTATCCAAAAGTCAAAATCCAAGTCGTGGAATGGACGGTCTCGAAGCTGAAGCAATATGGCCTTGTTCTCATGCCAACCGACCCGGCGCCAGAAGCGGGCTATCCCCTGCTCCTGTACACGCACGGCGCCGCCTTCGGCATCCCCAACTCCTTCTGCGGCTGGCTGGCGGAACTGGTGAACAAGGGCTATGTGATCATCGCGCCAGCTTTGCGCGGAGAACCGCTCTTCCAAATGCAATTCCCCATCAATGGCAGCGAATTGACCTGCGAAGGCGAAATCGAAAACCTCGAAGGCGAAGTCGATGACTGCCTTTCCATGCTCAGCGCAGCCTGGAAATTGCCAGGCGTACGCAAAAACGAATTTGCCGTCATCGGCCACAGCTTCGGGGCAGGCGTCGGACTCCTTGCGGCTGCCCGTGCCGGCGAGCGCGCCAAGGCGGTCGTCAGCTATGATGCCTGGCTGGTCAACCCCCAGCGCTACTACTGGGATCGCATGCGCCGGGGCGCGAACAACTGGCTGTCCTGGGCAGACTTCTGCAACCAGCCGGTCGCTGACCAGCTGCGTGGACTGCTCACCCGCAGCATTGTCCATAACGCCCGCCACCTGCAATGCCCGCTGCTTCTTTTCATGGGCGGCGCCTACGACGGCAGCGTCTTTCATCTCAGCCATGCCGACTTCCGACGGGAACTGGACCGCCTGGAGAAAAAATACACCTACGTCCTGGTGCCTAACGGCGACCACAACTTCGTTCTCCGCGAAGGCAGCCCGCCAGCCCTTTTCGCCCTGCAAAAGCAGCATGACTTCTTGCAGCAGCACTACCCCCCCTCCAGCCCGGCTCCGGCCAAACCCAAGGGGGAAGTGCCATGACCGCCATCGCCATCCAGCCCGAATGCCAACCGCTGCCGGAAGTGACGGAACGCCATCTGAGCTTCCCGGTCGGCGACGACCAAATCCAGGCCATCCTCACTCTGCCGGCCGGAGCCGCGCCCCGACAGGGCGTCATCTTCACGCATGGCTGGAGCGGCAACCGCTGCGGCCCAGCCGCCATCATCACCGCCCTAGCCCGACGCCTCGCACAAAATAACTGCGCCAGCCTTCGCTTCGATTTCAGGGGCCGCGGAGAAAGCGGTGGCCATGGACTCGAATCAACCCTGACTACCATGGCCGACGACCTGGTCGAAGCAAGCCGGCAATTCGCCGCCTTGAGCGGTATCCGCAAGCCTGTTTACGCTGGCCTCTGCTCGGGTGGCAACGTCGCTATCGGCGCACTGAACCGGCTGCCTGACGCCAAGGCCATCGTCATGCTCTCCGTTTACCCGTTCTCGGACGGCGACGCCTTTGGCCGCGACGCCCGCCGCACCCTCCATTTCCTCAAGGTGTACTGGCTCAAGGCAACTCGCCTGGAGACCTGGAAACGGCTCTGGCGCGGCGACGTCAATCTCAAGCAAGTGACCCAAGTCATCCTCAACCCGCTCCTTCGCCGCCAAGCTGGCAAGCAGCGGGAAGGACAGCAGGACGCCGCCAAGCCGGCGACGCCGCAAGTGGCGCGTGCCACGCAGTCGGAAAGCCGCCTGCAGCCAGGCCAGAAGCCGCCCCGCAAATTTCTGGCCAATCTCCGCCCCGGCCTGCCCGGATTGTTCATCTATGGCACCGGCGACCCAGACGCCAGGGCCGCCATCGACTACTACGGCACCCACATCACTGAACACCGCCTTCCCATCCGCATCGAACACATCAACGGCGCCAACCACAATTTCTCCTCCCAACTCTGGTTCAACCAAGTCGCTGACTTGACCCTCGCGTTCCTTGACCAACTCCCCTGAACAGCTCCCCTGGCAGAAAGGCACTGGATTCATGGCAACACCAAAAAAACGCACACCCGCAGCAGACTCGACAACTCCTCCCACCACCCGCGAAGACGTCCGCGCCTGGTTCCATCGCGCCAAGTTCGGGCTATTCATCCACTGGGGGATTTACGCCGTCCCCGGCCGCGGAGAATGGCTGCGCAGCTATGAAAAAATCAGCGAAAAGGAATACGCTCGCTTCAAGCCACGCTTCAATCCAAAACGCTTCAACCCCGACCAATGGGCCGATTTGGCCAAGAAAGCCGGCGTGAAATACATGGTCTTCACCACCAAGCACCATGACGGCTTCTGCATGTTCGACGCCCACAACACCGACTGGAAAGTCACTAACACGCCATACGGCAAGGACATCGTGGAGGCAGTGACCCGCAGCTTTGAAAACCGCGGCATCCGCGTCGGCTACTATTACTCCATCATGGACTGGCATCATCCGGACTACCTGCCGCGCATGGCCTTTGAGGCTGCTGACCGCCCATCCGAAGGCCACGATGTGATGGATTACATCGCTTTTATGCGCGAACACCTGAAGCAAATCATCACCGAATACCGCCCCGCCCCATTCGTCCTCTGGTATGACGGCGGCTGGCTCAACACCCCGGAATCCCTTGGCGCCGCCGAGACCAACGCCATGGTCCGGAAACTGAAGCCAGACATCCTTATCAATGACCGCCATCGCACCAAGGAAGACCTGATCACGCCGGAACAACGCATCCCGCCGACTGGCCTGCGGGACGAAAACGGCAATCCCGTCCTCTGGGAAGCCTGCATGACCATGACCTCGCACTGGTGGGGATATGACCGCAACGAAACTAAATTCAAGGAAAAAGACTTCCTTATCCGCATGATGATCGACATCGTCGCCAAAGGCGGCAACTTCCTCCTCAACGTCGGCCCCAAGCCGGATGGAACCATCCAAAAGGAATTCACCGAGCGGCTGCTGGCTATTGGCAAATGGCTTGACAAATACTCCGAAGCCATTTTCGACACCACTGCCAGCCCGTTCAACCGCCTGCCTTTCTATGGCCGCGTGACCGTCAAGGGCGACCGCCTCTACGTCCATGTCTTTACTTGGCCAAAGCAAGGCTATATCCAACTGCCCAACCTGGAAAACAACATCCTCGACGCCTGGCTCGTCGGCGGCAGCCAGAAACGCCTCCCGATTGCCAAGCGCGACGGCGACTGGTATTTGAAATTGCCAGCCAAGCCCACCGACCCCGCCGCCTCGGTCATCGCTGTGCAGCTGGATGGGCCGCCGCGCACCACGCCGGTCGTCATCCGCCCCGGTCGCCGCAGCCAAGTCGAGCTGTCCGCCCTGTACGGTGACCCAGTCGGCCCGCACGGCCAGCGCATCCGCTATGAAGAACGCAACGGCGACATCGTCGTGGCCAACTGGTACCGTGCGCCAGACAGCATCGAATGGGAATTCGAATTGCCCGCCGCTGGCATCTATCGCGTTGACATGAACGCCATCGTCGAGCGCAAAGGTGCTGTCCTTGACGTCTTCGCCAACCCCGGCTTAGTCACCAAGATGGCGCCGAATGGCCTGCCCTTCGTCGAAGGCGCCAATCCAGACGCACCAACGCCGACCTTCACCTTCACCGCCAAAACCTCCAAACCGGAAGGACAAAAGCGGCAGCTCGGCAAGGTCGCCCTGCCCGCAGGAACCAACAAACTCAAAATCGCGCTCAAGGACGCTGCCGGCACCCCTGGTATCGTTCTCCAAAGCGTCACCTTGGTGAAATGCCGCCAGCTGTGACGCCGTAGGCTGGCAAACGCCTGCCAGCATGACCTGACTTGCCCTTGACTTCAGACCATCATCTCCAGGAGCCTGCTTCCATGACTGACAATGTAGCCTTGCTATCCTCTTTCCAGGCCGAGACCAGGGCAGCCGCCCTGCGTAAACTGGCCGCTGAGACGACTTTCCCAGCGGAACGCGACTGGGTCAACATGCACATCCATACCTTCTTCTCCTACAATGGCGAAGGATGGTCGCCAACTCGCATCGCCTACGAGATGAAAAAACTCGGCCTCTATGCCGCAGCTATCTGTGACTTCGACGTGCTCGAAGGCGTCGAGGAATTCCTCTCCGCCGCTGATTTGCTGCAATTGCGCAGCGCCGCAGGCTTTGAAAGCCGCGTCTTTTTCAACGAATACGCCGACCAGGAAATCAACTCGCCAGGCGAACCAGGCGTCTTCTACTTCATGGGCATGGGTTTTGTCCACCCACCGCCAGCCAGCAGCAAAGCCGCCAGCGCCTTTGCGGACATGCTCAACCGCTCGCACACCCGCAACCGCGACCTGATCGCCCGCATCAACGCTAAAATCACCCGCTTCCAACTTGATTACGACCGCGATGTCCTGCCCTTGACACCACGCGGCAACGCCACTGAACGCCATATTATCGCCGCCTTCCAAGCCAAGGCCCTCAACGCACTCGGCGGCAAGGCCCAAGCTGCGGCCTACTGGGCTGACACTTTCAGCATTGACCCTGCTGATGCGAACGCCAAAATCGCCGACACCAATGCGTTTGCGGAATTTCTGCGGAGCAAGCTCATCAAGCGGGGCGGCCTCGGCTACCAGCAGCCCACGGCCCAGACCTTCCCGCTGCTTGACGATGTCATCGCCGCTATCCAAGAATGCCGCGCCATCCCGATGTGCGCCTGGCTGGATGGCGCTTCACAAGCCGAACAAAAACCTGAGCCGTTCTTGCAGACGCTCATTGCCAAAGGCGTTGTCGCCGTCAACATCATCCCAGACCGCAACTGGAACTTCAAGGACAAAGACGTCCAAACCAAAAAAATCGCCGCGCTTGATGAATTTGTGCGCCTGTCTCGCCACTATCATCTTCCCATCAACGTCGGCACCGAGGGCAACAAGCCAGGTCAACGCCTGGTGGACGATTTTACCGCCGAGGCCATGCGCCGCCATCACCAAGCCTTCCTGGAAGGAGCGCAAGTCATGGTCGGCCACACCCGCCTGCTGCGCTATGCCAACGTGTCCTACATCGACCCAACCATCGACGGCCGCAAACCCACCCCAGAGCAACGCCTGGCCTTCTTTGCCAGTGTCGGCGCCCTGCCTGCACCGCCGGTAAACATTCGCCAAAAACTGGCTGACAGTGCTCCCGACCAGGCGTTTGCCTACCTGGCCGACAGCGCAGCCAAGCACGCCTGGCAATAAACGCTGCTATACCCTGAAAACATCCCAGCCACCATAATCCCAAATAAAGAAGGAAAATCACCATGTTGCCAAGTCTCTCCCCTGAACAGATCAACCGCGACTATGATGCTGCCAGCCGTCAATACAAAGCCCTTGGCATAGACACTGACGCAGCGCTCGACGCCCTGGCTGGCACGCCGATTTCCCTGCATTGCTGGCAGGGCGATGACGTCCGCGGCTTTGAAGTCCATGACACCAGCGTCTCTGGCGGCGGCATCATGGCTACCGGCAACTATCCCGGCCCTGCCGCCACCCCCGCCATGCTGCGCGCCGACGCCGAAAAAGCCATCTCCCTCATCCCCGGCAAAACTCGCTTCAACTTGCATGCGATCTATGCCGAGACCGACGGCAAAATCGTGGACCGCGACGCTATCGGCCCCGAGCATTTCGCCAGCTGGATGGCCTGGTCCAAACAGCGCGGCATTCCGCTTGATTTCAATCCGACCTTTTTCGCGCATCCTCTCGCCAATGACGGCTACACCCTCTCTCATGCCGATGACCATGTGCGCAACTTCTGGATTCGCCATGACAAGGCCTGCCGCCGCATTGCCGAAGCCATGGGGCGCAACCAGGGCACACCCTGCATCGTCAACCACTGGATGCCCGACGGCGCCAAGGACCATCCCATCGACCGCTACAACCCGCGCCTGCGCATGCTGGCAGCCCTCGATGAAATCTTCTCAGAGCCGATTGACGCTAATTTCTGCAAGGACGCCGTCGAATGCAAGCTGTTCGGCATCGGCAGCGAAGACTATGTAGTCGGCTCCCACGAATTCTTCCTGGGCTACGTAATGACCAGACCGCAGATGCCTTGCCTTGACATGGGGCATTTCCATCCAACCGAAAACATCCACGACAAGATTTCCGCCCTCTTCTGCTTCAAGGACGAACTGTTGCTGCATGTGAGCCGCGGCCTGCGCTGGGACAGCGACCACGTGGTCATTCTCAACGACGACATCCGCTACTTGTTCCAGGAAATCGTCCGCGGCGGCTTCTTAGGCAAGACCCGCATCGCCCTGGATTTCTTTGACGCCAGCATCAACCGCATCGGCGCCTGGGTGATCGGCACCCGCGCCGCCCAGAAAGGCCTGCTAAGCGCCCTGCTGGAGCCGACCGACCTGCTCCGCGAGCTGGAAGCGAAAGGCGATGGCGCTTCCAAGCTGGCCCTGCTTGAAGAACTGAAGACGTATCCGGTCGGCGCTGTCTGGAACATGTTCTGCCACCAGCACCAGTCTCCGGCCGGAACCGCCTGGATCAACGCCATGACCGATTACGACCGCACGGTCATCCGCGCCCGCTAATAGCCGCTTGCACAGCCAGCTTTCTCAGCCGCCGTCAGCCGTACCTCGCGACTGACGGCAGTGCGTCCGACAGAAATAACCACGCCAGCCAGCCTTTTCTCAGCCACCGTCAGCTGCCCCCTCCTGGCGGCGGTGCGCCGCGCCGCTGTTTTGCCACGCCGTACGCTCTCGCCCTCCCCACTCGCCCTGGAGCCAACCGCCATGTCTATCCCCTATATCATCTCGGTAATGTCGCATGACCGCATCGGCATCATCGCCGACGTCACCGCTGCCATCAAGGCTCTGCACGGAAATCTTGAAGACCTCAGCCAGACCGTTGTGCGCGGCTATTTCTCCATGATCCTGCTCGCCCGCTTTCCTGACGGCACCACAGAAGACAATCTCCGGCAGGCTCTCCACGCCGTCAAAGACTTGGCGACGTTCGAAATCGGCATTGAGCCATTCCAGGAAGACATTCCGACCGCACCGCCGCCTGCCGACGCTGATAGCACGTACGTGCTGACCGCTTCCGGGCCGGATCATATCGGACTAGTGGCTGCCCTGGCCGAATACCTGCGGCAGAAAGACATCAACATCATCGACTTGGCGACCCGGCGCGAAAACGACGACTATGTCATGATGTTCCTGGTCAGTCTGCCGCCGACTCTCGACGTGGCCAAATTGCAGCGCAGCCTTAAAATCGCCATGGAAGAATTCGGCCTCGAAGTTGGCCTCAGGCACCGCGCCCTCTTCCGCCGCGCCAACGACATCTGAAAGCCGCAGAGAGACGGCGCCATGCGTAACCCCTAGGTCAAATCCACCTTTTCATCACATTGCCGCAAAAAGGCATACTCGCCGCCTGGTTGACTTATAGTCAATTGCCAAACTTCACCATGACCGGTTCGCCTGCATGGACAAAAATCCAGTAGCTGCAGCCTGCCTCCAGGACATCGCCAGAAACTACAGACCGGTACGCGCCGTCGTTCAATTGCCATGCCCGGCCGGCAATGCCCTCTACCGCCGGCATCAGGCAATCGCTCGGCGGACTGACGAGGTTCCACCCCGGCGGAAGCAGCATGATGCCATCCGCGCTGATTCCGGTGACAGGAATGAGCCTGTCTTCATGGCTATAGACTAAATAGCCGACTTCAGGGCGCAACGGCTCATCAACCGGCCAGGGCTTGTAGCCGCCGTTCTGCCAATGCCAAAGAACACCCTGGCCGCCAGAGGAGCGGATGAGGCTGTCAAGCAATTCCCTGCCGGATGGCGTGGCCATGACTGGACAGCCCATGAAACTCCATCCTTTTGCCAAGGTCACGCCGACTTCCGCCGCAGGGGCATAGGCGATTTCATAAACAGAGCCG